>JAABUP010002882.1_pt1 | contig 31877 bp, 18 predicted proteins | sample 5559201 | NCBI WGS metagenome assembly JAABUP01 (sample SAMN10711887, study PRJNA513373) | rock metagenome | isolation source: Antarctica rocks | place: Antarctica
ATCCCGCGGATGCCCTTCAGCTCGGTCGGATCTGTCCCTTAGCAAGACACATCCTCCCAGGCCAGAAGGGCATTCGTGCGTTACGACCCGCGTTCAGCAACAACCACGACGGTGGATCCAGGTTCAGGTGACCGGGGGCGTGCCGGTCCGTGACCGCTCCGACGTACGACGAGCTGGTCCCGCAAGCCTCGACCTTTTCGTCGGGGTGGTTCCGGCGTCGAGGTTTGTGCTGGTCGGCGGGTTGGCCGTGTCGGTCAGAGGGCGTGAGGGTCCACCGGCGTTGGTGTCGCCGGTGTTCCGGGGCGTTCCTTGGAGGGTCGAATGTGCGCCCACGCCGCCACCCGAGTGGCCGTGGCGGCCCGGCTGATCGAGCTCAGCACGGCGTCGCCGCCGGCGGCGAGCCGGTCCACGGTCCGGGGACACCGTGGGGTCCGAGGCCACCGGCCCGAACACCGCCGGCTGCGCCCGGAGCACCGCGACATCGGGCAGGCAGTCACCGCCCAACGCAAGCGCCCCGGCCAGGTCCAGGACCACCTTGCCCTAGTCATGGACCGCGTTCAGCGGCAGCCACGGTCGACAGTGCCCGGCACAACCCCTGGTCCAGACGGCCCGGTCACCCGGGCCGTCTGGACCAACAAGGTCCCACCCGAAGAGGACGCCAGGGGCTCGGTCCCGGCGACCAACCCGGGCAGCGACGGGCGCCCGACACGGCTGAGCCGACGCGTTCACCACGCCGTGATCGCGTTACATTCCGAGTGAGAAAACTTCATTGTGCCGTCGGCTTCCGAACTCCCTAGCCTCTGAGAATATCAGCTCACAGCAGGCACCATCGCTCAGACTTCCGTTCGAAGAAGCCGGTGTTGGCACTCCTTCAAGCCCTGGCAGTTAACCGAGGTGGACAGGCCAGCCGAGCCTGCAGTCACCACGATTTCCCGCTCTCGTGGCGCAGGAGAGCACAGCGTGTACATTGGCGGCACAACGTGCAGCAAGCAGTGACACATACGGGTCAGCAGGAATGTGCCGTGACACCGGGAAGGGGCATTTCGTGTTCTTGCAATTGACGGGCTCGACCGAGCAAGTCGCGCCTATTACGTGGGGACAGGAGTACATGCGCCGAGGGCTCGAGCCACACCGACCGAACGAGGGGTGGACCAACGGAGCTACAAATATCGACGCAACGGGGATGCGCCTGGAAACTATCACCGCATATTTAAAAGCCGTTGAGGGCGTACTGTCGAAATATGATGTGTTTAGAACCCACTTTAGCGTAAGCGAAGGTGGCATCGTGCGACAGGTGGTGCTAAAACAACTGTCGGCTCCGGTGACAGTCTTTAATAACGATGAGGCTGCTCGCTTTGACTGCGACGCTTTCAGGCAGGCGCCGTTTGACCTATGGGCGCAACCATTGTTCCGCGTTGCTCTAGAGGAGCGCGCCAACAAACCCGTGAGGCTTCACATCGCATGGTCTCACTTACTACTCGACGCATGGTCATCGCGCACAGTCGTAAGGGACTTGACGGCAGCTTTATCATCGTCACAAATCGCGACAGGGACCTACGTGCAGCCCGTTGCCAGGGCCGACTGGGAGATCTCTCAGGGTGGACAAACGTACAACGAGCGTTCTCTTCAATATTGGAAGAAATTGCTGCCGCGCTTCCTCGCCGCCTACCCTACCGCCCAAGATCATACCTTCCGTCCACCCGCCCGGTTTTTGATCGGCGAACTGGAAGCACCCAAGTTGGTCTCAGCGGCGAAACAAGCCGCTGCAGCGATCCGTGTGTCAACTGCCACCGTACTGATCGGATCCGTATGCGTCATGGTCAGTGATATTCTGAACTTGCATGACCTTCCTTTCCTGGTGCGAACATCTAATCGGGCTGGTAAATTCGCGAGCACAATTGGTCAACTTTCTCAGGACGCTCCGGTAATATTTGAGTACAACGCCGGACTAGTCGCGGGCTCATTGCAGGACCTTCATAGAGGGCTGCTGCTTGCTCAGCGCTATGGTGCATATGCACCAGCTGACCTAGAGACTACAATGTCGTCGGCTCCCGCCAATGCCTCTGATTTGCGTGTTCTCATAAACTGCCACGAGGCTACAGGAAAACAAGCCCGCGAAATAAGTCAAAAAGATGCAAAAAGCCAAGACTCTTTCGCCTGGGTCAGCCAACGATCATTTGACCCAGTCTTATTCTACGTTGACATATTCCCGGATGAGGAGCGTCTCGTTTTCATGGTGAATACAGACTTCATCAGTGCAACGATCTTTGAAGCAGCGATACCGGGATTGGTGGATACGCCGATTCGCACAATGGATTGATCCAAGGTACGTTCGCACATGCGATGGCGGCAAGTCGCTCACCCTTCAAGCATGGGCCTCGGGGGCGGACGGTCCGCGTTGGCCCGCGGCCAGACCAGCGCGACCGGCTATAAGAAAGGCCCGCTTCCAGTTGCCCACCGACTACTTAAAAATCTTCGCCTGGCGCGTGGCCTCAGCGACGGTGACCTCACCACTATCGACAGAACGATCCAAGTTTTTACTTCCACCGGCATCACCGGTGACCTGGCCATCACGATGAGACTCCTGGCTGGTAAGACCGGCACGCACCGGGTCATGCCCATAAGTTTGACGCGCGACACCGCCTAGTAAACACCGAAGTCAGCTCGAAGCTCACCACCCTGCGGGAACTCCGTTTGGGGTAACATACGGAACGGTCGCCAGGCCGGTGGCGTGAACACGCGGAGATTACTTGAAGGGCCAACGAAGGATGTGGCTGGTGATGCACTGATGTGGCTCACGAATTTCAGTCTGAGGTGTCCCGCTTGCGGCTGGAAATCGGCGCCTGAGCTGCAGTTTCGCTGCCCCCGCTGCGCGACGGCCCTAGAGACCGACATGGTCCTCGACCATGCGGCACCTCGACAGGACGCGCAGCCAGAAGCTGCTTTCGCCGACTACCTACCCTTGGGTCGCCTCGGCGTCGCGTCGGGTACGTCCGTCCGGACTCCGTGTCGGCGTGCGGACCGGCTCGGCGAGCGGATCGGGCTGGTCGACCTGTGGGTCAAGGACGAGACCGTGCAACCGACCGGCAGCACGAAGGACCGGTTGGCCGCGGTGGTCGTGTCGGTGTTCAGGCAGTTTGGCGTGACCGAGTTTGTCGCGTCGAGCACCGGCAACACCGCGCTGGCGCTGGCGCGCGCGGTGAGTCTGGACGGGTCCATGCGAACGCACTTTTTCTGCCCTCGTGCCACCCCCGTAGCCGCAGCCATCGCTGAGTGGCCCGGCCACGTCCTGCACCTTGTGGACGGTAGCTATGCGGACGCCATTCGGGCCGCCGGCCGTTACGCCGAAGAATCCGGGCTCGTGCTGGATGCCGGGTTCTTCAACTGGGCTCGCCGCGAGGGTCTCAAGGTCGCCTACCTCGAGGCTTTCGTCGAGATGCCGCGCGAGCCGGACGTCGTCATCCAAGCGATCAGCAGCGGGATGGGTATGATGGCGGCTCGGCGGGCGGCCGCCGATCTGCAGGCGTCCGGTCATATGTTGCGGATGCCCCGACTGGTGATGGTGCAACAAGCGACGTGCGCACCTATGGTTGACGGATGGAGACGGGGCGCGACCGAGCTTGGGGACGATGACGTTATTACGGAGCCGGAAGGGCTAGCGACCGCCATCTTGCTCGGTGACGCGCGAGCGTCGTATCCCTATATCCGTGACATTGCCGAGTCGACCGGTGGGGACATCGTCAGCGTGACGCAAGCCGAACTGATCGCGGCGCGCGAGCTGCTGTGGGAAACAGAGTCGATCCAGGCGTGCTACGCCTCGTGCGCCGCGGTCGCGGCCGCGTGTAACACCGTCCGATTTGGGGTCGTCTCGCCCACCAACACCGTGCTGCTGCATCTCACCGGGAAGGAGCGGGCAGCTTGATGTTGGAGGAGTCGGCGCATTGTGATGAACAAGTCATCGACGACCTCGCTGTCGCCGTCGTTGGGATGGCGGGCCGGTTCCCCGGCGCTTGCGACCTCGATCAGTACTGGGCCAACCTGCGCGCCGGCGCCTGCAGCGTGACCTGGCTGGACGAAGAGGCGCTGAAATCGGCCGGGGAATCGGCGGCGCTGCTTGACGGCGGCCGGTACGTCCCGGCGGCCTACCTGATCGAAAACTTCGACAGGTTCGACGCCGAATTCTTCGGCTACTCCCCTCGCGAAGCCGAGCTGTTAGACCCCCAGCATCGAGTCTTCCTCGAGTGCGCGTGGTCCGCCTGCGAAGACGCCGGCCTTGTCCCGTCGGCCTGGGACGGGATCGTCGGGGTGTGGGCCGGAGCTGGGAACAATACGTACCTCGCCAGGTACGTCATCTCGCGACCTGACCTCGTCAACGCTGCGGGCGAGAAGCAGGTGCTGCTTGGCAATCGCGCGGACTACCTGACCAGCCGCGTCGCCTACAAGCTGGACCTCCGCGGCCCGGCGGTCACCGTCCAGACCGCGTGTTCGACGTCCTTGGTCGCAATCGCCAACGCCTGCCAGTCGTTGCTGGCGTTCGAATGTGACGCGGCACTCGCCGGCGGGGTGGCGGTCGACCCGAGCCGCCACAACGGTTACCTGTTCCAGGAAGACGGGATTCTGTCTTCCGACGGTCTCACCCGGACCCTGGACCGGAGGGCGAGCGGGACGGTGGGGGGCGACGGGGTGGGCGTCGTGGTCCTTAAGAGGCTCGCGGACGCCCTGACCGATGGGGACGACGTGCGCGCGGTGATCCGCGGGTTCGCGGTGAATAACGACGGCGCGAACCGCGCAGGTTTCAGCGCACCGAGCGCGGACAGTCAGACTAAAGTGATCAGGATGGCGATGAACGCGGCCGACGTTGGCCCGGGCGACATCCAGTACGTCGAGCTGCACGGCACCGCCACCAACCTCGGGGACCCCATCGAGATGGCCGCTTTGGGCGCCGCGTTCGAGGGTGCCACCGCTGAGTCGACGTACGTCGGGGCCGTGAAGGCGAACATCGGCCACCTGGACGCGGCGGCCGGGGTCGCCGGACTCATCAAGACGGTGTTGGCCCTCCAGCATGGGGAGATCCCCCCACTGGTGCACTTTGAGGACCCGAACCCACGGCTGCGCCTGAGCGGAGGGCCGTTCCGCGTGGCCACGGCCGTCGTGCCATGGCCGAGCAGGACGGACCCGAGGCGAGCCGGGGTGAGCTCCTTCGGGCTGGGGGGCACCAATGCCCACGTCGTCCTCGAGCAGGCGCCAGCCAGGGCGGAGCAGCCGGAACCGCCCGCACGTGAGCAGCTGCTCGTATGGTCGGGCCGTACGGAGGACGACGTGGAACGGCTCACCCGACGTCTTCAGGTCGCGCTGGCCCACAACCCCGGACTCGAGCTGCGCGACGTCGCTCAGACCATGCAGCACGGCCGTCGACACCTACCCCACCGTCGTGCGCTCGTGGCCGTCGACTCGGCCGACGCGGCCGATGCGCTCGAGTCCGACGAAGGTCGGATCCTCCAGGGCGGCGGAGGGCGCCCGGAGCACACCCGGCCGGTGGCCTTCCTCATCGGGGGCTTCGGCGCCGAGCGGGCCGGCATGGCCGCCGAGCTTTACGCCGAGGAGCCGGTCTTCCGCGCGGTGGTCGACCGCTGCGCCGACATCGTCAACGCCCTCGGCGTCAACATGCGACCGGACTTGCTCGACGGGCAGGACGACGGGCCCGACCACTCGATCCACCGACCGACCACCGGTCACCCCGCGGTGTTCACCTTCGAGCTTGCCTTGATCCGCCTGTGGGAGTCATGGGGCGTGGTCCCGGAGGCCATGGCCGGTCACTCACTGGGCGAGTACGTCGCCGCGCACCTTGCGGGCGTCTTTGGGTTGGAGGAGGCGCTCAAGCTGGTCGTATGCCGGGCCCAGCTGCTCGAGGAGCACGCGCCCGGCGCCATGATTGCCGTGAACGTTCCGGAGGCCGGGGTGGTGGACTACCTCGGTGACGGCGTCTCTGTAGCTGCGGTGAACGACTCCTTTTCGTGCGTCCTGGCTGTGTCCCTAGGAACGGTGGACAGGCTGAGTCGCGAGCTCGACAGGCGCGGCGTGGTCAGCCAACGGCTGGCCTCGCCATACGCCTTCCATTCGCCAATGGTCGACGGTGCGCTGGAGGAGTATGCGCGTGCGCTCGAGGGGGTGACGATGTCGCCCCCCACGATTCCGTTCGTCTCCAATCTGACCGGCACGTGGATCGCTGAGCATGAAGCGACCGACCCCGCGTACTGGTTGCGGCACATGCGCGAACCGGTTCGCTTCGCCGACTCGGTCGGTGAGCTGTGGTCTGTGCCGGAGGTCGTCATGGTGGAGATTGGTCTCGGACAGACCCTGACCGCTGCCGCCATGCAAGATCCGGCGAGGCGTGACAGCCGCGACGGCACGGTCGTGGCCTCCGTGCCGGGCGCTGCCCTCGGCTCCTCGTCGACGCGAAGCTCACTCCTCAGGGCGGCCGGCAGACTGTGGCTCGCCGGCGTCGAGAAGCCGTTCCCCGCTGAAGTCGATGCGCGCCGGGTCCGGCTCCCGACGTACCCCTTCCAGGGGCCGCGCTACTGGATCGACGCGGCCGCCCCTCCGGACACATCCGCTGCGGACGGACTGCGCCGCGCCGGGCCGAAGTCCTGGTTCTACACCCCTGACTGGTGGCAGGTTCCGATCGCACCGGACGATACCGGGGGCTCCACAGGTCACTGGCTCCTGTTCGAAGGGTCCGAGCCGTGGTGCGTCCAGCTCGCCCGCCGGCTGCGGGCCTCAGGCCGGTCCGTCACCAGCGTCCGGACCGGAGACACATGGACGGAGTTCCAGGACGGCTTCAGCGTCGACCCGACCGATCCGCTGCACCTGGACCGGCTCGTCAAGACCCTGGCCGCGCGTGGCGTTGCGCCGGAGCGCATCGTCTTCACCTGGTCCACCCGTGCTGACCTTTTCTATGCCCTGGTCGGTTGGGCGCAAGCCAGTCTTCGCTGGTTCGAGTCCCAGCCGCAGCGCTGGGACGTGGTCACGGCGGGCGCCCTTCCGCTTGCTGACCACGACGCTCTGATCCCCGAGCTGGCGACCGTCGCCGGATTCTGCAGGGTGCTGGCTCAGGAGTACCCCGGTGTGACCAGCGTGCACCTGGACCTGAGCAAGCACGAAGTCCAACGCGAGGACCTCGTGGACCGGCTCGTGTCCGAACTCCTCGCCGTTCCGGAGCACGCTGAGGTAGCGCTCTCGTCGGGTCGGCGTTGGACTCGGGGTTACCGACGTCAACAGGCGCGCGACGAGCTCGCCACCCGGGTACGGCCGGGCGGGCGGTACATCGTCACCGGAGGACTCGGTCGCATCGGTCGGATCGCCGCCCGAGTGCTGGCCGAGCAGCACCCGGTACACCTCTTGCTGCTTACCAGGTCGAACGTCGGCTCGCTGCCGGCCGAGCTGGCCGCCCTGGCCGTCGACGGTACGACGGTCGACGTGCGCACGGTCGACGTTGTGGACGCCCCCCAGGTGCGCGGTGCCATCGACGAGATGGTCACGACGTACGGTGGGGTTGACGGTATCATCCACTGTGCCGGCGTCACGGGGGCAGCGGCACACGCGTCCATCCCCGAGATCACGCCCGGCGACCTCGAGGACCAGCTCGGACCCAAGCTGCGGGGTGCGGAAAACCTCCGAGCCGCATTAGACGGGCACGATCTCGACTTCGCGCTGCTGTGCTCGTCGGTCTCGTCGGTGCTGGGCGGGCTCGAGTTCGCCACCTACGCCGCAGCGAACGTTGCCCTCGACGCGTTTGCGTCTCGCTGGTGGCGCCCGAACCAACCGTGGTGCAGTGTGGCGTGGGAGGGGTGGGCGTTCCCCACCCCCGCTGGACACCCCGACTCCCACCTCGGAGCGGCAGGCAAGGACTTCGCCCTGTCCCCGGACGAGGGCGCAGAGGTGCTTAGGGAGCTCCTGCGAGGCGAGCGCGCTGATTGTGTTGTGATCTCTACCGGCGACCTGGAAGACCGCCTGAAGACCTGGCGGGCGCCGATGGCTGCGGACGCACCGACGATCACGCACGATCGACCGCACCTGCACACCCCCTTCGTGGCCCCTTCCTCCGCGGCTGAAGGCGCAATCGGGCAGGTCTGGAGCCGGATTCTTGGGCTTAGCACGGTGGGGATCAACGACAGCTTCTTTGAGCTGGGCGGTACGTCGTTGTTGGGACTCCAGGTCGTTCACCAGCTGCGCAGCGACCTCGCAATGTCCTTGCCCCTCAGCTCGATCTACGAGGCGCCCACGGTTCGCACGCTTGCGGTCCTGGTCGATGCCCTCCAGAAGGGCGGACCGGCATGAGCGGAGCCGACAACGAGATCGGTGATGTTGCGATCGTGGGGTTGGCGGGGCGGTTCCCGGGGGCGGGGGACGTGGGTGAGTTCTGGGCGAACCTGCGTGATGGTGTGGAGTCGATCGAGCCGTTGAGTGAGGAGGAGCTGGCGGCGGCGGGGGTGACGCCGGAGGTGTGGTCGCGTCCGGGTTACGTGCGGGCGGCGCCGCGGTTCGAGGGTGCGGAGATGTTCGATGCGGAGTTCTTCGGTTACTCCGCGCGTGAGGCGCAGATCATGGATCCCCAGCACCGGCTGTTCCTGGAGACGGCGTGGCACGCGTTAGAGGACTCGGGTCACGACCCGGCACACTTCAAAGGCGACGTCGGCGTCTTCGCCGGAGCCGGGACGAGCACCTACCTCGAGAATATCTATTCCAACCTCGACCACGGCGCCTGCATCCGTGGCGAGAACGTCGGACTCGGCATCGAGCTGGGGTTCCTGGCGACGCGGGTGTCCTACAAGCTCAACCTCACCGGGCCGAGCTTCCCGGTCCAGACAGCGTGCTCGACGTCATTGGTGGTGCTGCACGCCGCCCGGCAGAGCCTGCTCAGCTACGAGTGTGACCTCGCCTTGGCCGGCGCCGTTGCCTATAAGGCCCCGGCCGGCACCGGTTACCAGTCCCTGCTTGGTGGGTTCGCGTCGTTGGATGGTCGGGTGCGGCCCTTTGACGCGGATGCGTCGGGGACGGTGTTCGGTAGTGGTGTTGGTGTGGTGGTGCTGCGTCGGCTCGAGGAGGCGTTGGCTGCTGGTGACCAGGTGTATGCGGTGGTGCGGGGATCGGCGGTCAACAATGACGGTTCGGAGAAGGTGAGTTTCACCGCGCCGAGTGTGGGTGGTCAGGCGCGGGTGGTGGCGGCGGCGTTGGCTGATGCGGGGTTGGGGCCCGGTGATGTGGACTACGTGGAGGCGCACGGGACGGGGACGTTGGTCGGCGACGCGATCGAGGTGCAGGCGTTGTCGCGGGTGTTCCAAGGTGAGCCGGGGCGGTGGGGGCTGGGGTCGTTGAAGGGCAACGTGGGTCATCTGGACGCTGCGGCGGGGATGGCGGGTTTGTTCAAGGTGGTGTTGGCGTTGGGGCACGAGGTGATGCCGGGGTCGTTGAACTACCGGCGGCCCAACCCCGACATCGACGTGGTGGGGGGGCCGTTCCGAGTGTGGTCCCAGGCGCGGGGGTGGCCGCGGTCGCAGCGGGTGCGGCGGGCCGGGGTGAGCGCGTTCGGGTTCGGTGGCACCAACGCGCACGTGGTGGTGGAGGAGGCTCCGGCGGTGGAGCCGTCGGTGGCCAGTGGCCGTGATGGTGAGCTGCTAGTGCTCTCAGCGCGCTCGCCGCAGGCGCTGAACCTACTCGGCGAGCAGGTGGCGGACGCCGTCGAGACCGCCGGCCCCGCGCAGCTGGCCGACGCCTCGTTCACCTTGGCTATGGGTCGGCGGGCCCACCCGTTCCGTCGGGTGGTCAGCGGTGGTGAGGGTGCACAGATCGCCGCGGCGCTGCGATCGCAGGACCCGACGTGGGTGCGTGGGGGGCAGTGTGCCCACGACGGGGTGGGCACGGTGTTCATGTTCACCGGGCAGGGCTCGCAGCACGCAGGGATGGCGCGCGAGCTCTACGCCAGCGAGCCGGTTTTCACCGAGGCGCTGGACCGGTGCGTGGAGCTGACCGGCCCCCTCGACGGGCTGGACCTGCGGGCGGTCCTTTTCGCCGAGCCATGCTCCCCACAGGCTGAGCTGCTGGGGCAGACTCGGTGGGCGCAGCCTGCTCTATTCGCGGTCGAGTACGCGCTGGCCGAGCTGTGGAACTCGTGGGGGGTCCGCCCTATCGCGTCGGTGGGGCATAGCGTGGGCGAGTACGTCGCGGCCTGCCGCGCCGGAGTGTTCACCCTGGCCGACGCGATCGCCCTGGTGACCCGCCGCGGGGAGCTGATGCAGTCGGTGCCGCCTGGGGCTATGGCCAGCATCTCCGCCCCGGCCGAGGAAGTCCAGACCCAGCTGACCCACGCCGCAGCCAGCGCCGAGGCCGCTGCGGGCGCGGAGACCGGGAAGGTCGGCCTAGCGGCGGAGAACAGCCCTGAAGATTGCGTCGTCTCGGGGCCCGCGGCCGCGGTCGACCGGTTCTTAGCACACGCCGAACACCGCGGGTGGAGCACCCAACGACTGCCCACCGGACACGCCTTCCACTCCGCGATGATGGACTCGGTGCTGGCCGCCTTCGAACAAGCTGTCGCCGAGGTCACCCTCAACCCACCACGTGAACGGTTCATCTCCAACCTCACCGGCACCTGGATCACCCCCCAGCAGGCCACCGACCCCACCTACTGGGCCCAGCACATCCGCCGCCCCGTCCGCTTCGCCACCGGCATCCAGACCCTGGCCACCGACCCGACCACTGGGCCACTGGTCTTCCTCGAAGTCGGCCCCGGCCGCACCCTGACCACCCTGGCCCGCCGCACCTTGACCACCCACCAGCCCGACCAGCCCCACCAGGTTGTGGCCTCCCTGCCCCACACCCGAGACCACCGCACCTCCACCCACGCCGTCCGCCAAGCCATGGGCCAGCTCTGGATCCACGGCTGCACCATCGACTGGCCCAGCTACTTCGCCCGCCAGCACCGCCGCCGCATCTCCCTGCCCGGCTACCCCTTCGAACGCCACCCACACTGGATCCCCACCTCGGTGGCGTCATCGGCCAAATCCGGCGACCCGGATCCCGGCCTTCAGACCGGACGCTTGGACTTCGACAGCTGGTTCCAGGTGCCCACCTGGCAGCTGGTCCCCGGCTCCGTGGACGCCAGGTCAGACGGCCGACGGAGCTGGCTCGTGCTAACGGCCGGAACCGGTGTGGCCGACACCGTGGTCAAGCGGCTCCGGGCCCGCGGCGACCTCGTGGTGACCGCGAGGTCGGGGACTTCCTGGGCCCGTATGGGAATGTTCGAGTGCGTCGTCGACGCCACCAACGTTGGTGACCTCGTGGCTGCTCTCACGATGGTCCAAGAGCGGGTCCCGGCCTCTGAGCGAGTCGGGGTGCTGTGCGCTCGGGGACTGTCAGGCGATGACCACGGCCCCGCAGGGGATACAACCACCGAGGCCCGCGCACGCACCTTTGACGATCTTCTCGTATTGGCCAAGGCCCTGGCTCGGACAGGTGCTGCCGTGGACCTCGCTGTGCTGACCTGCGGGGTGCACGACGTGCTGGGCACCGAGCCGCTCGAGCCCTTTCACGCTCTCGCTCTGGGTCTCTGCCGCGTGATTCCCCGTGAGCTGCCCGACGTCAGCGTCACCACCATCGACCTCAACCTGCGCGACCTGCAGGACATCATGGTCGAGCGCCTGGTCGGCGACCTCATCGGCCTCGCCGAGCACAGCCGTCCGGGCGGTCCCGCCGAGGTGCTCGCGCACCGCGCTGGACGCAGGTGGCGGCAGGTCTTCACGGCCGCACCCGGTACGACGCCAGCCCCGGACCCGGCGCAGTCGGCCATCCGCACGGATGGTTGCTACCTCGTCACGGGCGGCCTCGGAGGACTCGGCTTGGCGGTCGCCGAGAGCCTGGTCGGCGTCGGCGCGGCGGTCGTGCTCACCTCGCGCCGTGCGCCCGAGGAGGTCGCGCAGCTGGCGCAGCTGGCCGAGGCGCCGGGAGCCGATCCCCGTTTCGTTGCCCGTATCGGTGCCTTGACCGCCCCCAGCGCCCGCGTCATCACCGCCCCGGCCGACGTCGCTGACCCGGTCAGGCTGACGGACGTGGTCAGCCGCGCCGTCTCGCGGTGGGGTCCGTTGCGAGGCGTCGTCCACGCGGCAGGCGTGCCCGGTGCCGGACTGATCGAGCTCAAGGACAGCGCCGACGCAGCCGCCGTGCTGAGGCCCAAGGTCGACGGTGCCGCGGCCCTGCGATCCGTGTTGCGCTCGCACGACCCCGACTTCGTGGTTCTGTTCGGATCCAACGGCGCCAATGTCGGGAGCTTGGGACAAGCGGACTATTGCGCCGCCAACGCTTTCCTCGACGCCTTCGCTCACCACTGGGCTCGTGAGCGCAGGGTCGTCACGATCGACTGGGGACCGTGGCGGGAGTCCGGCATGTCGGTGAACGTCGACCTTCCCGGCCCCATGGGCGAGGCGAGGCGGCGCGACTCCGAGTCGTGGGGAATGTCAGACGACGAAGGCGTCCGGGCCTTCCACCGCGCCCTCGCGATCAAGGCCGGGCCGCAGGTCGTGGTCTCGCCGGCGCCAGTGCAGTTCCTGATCGACCGAACGCCGAGCGTCCCTACCGCGGGGACGGGTGGCGCCGGTGCCGCAAGCGACCACGGGGCCGCCAGGCCGGCTCAAGAAGAGGCCTGCCGCGTGTGGAGCGAGCTACTCGGCGGCGAGGTCAGGCCGAGCGACAACTTCTTCGACCTCGGCGGTGACTCCTTGCTGGCGATCCAGCTGGCGCGTGCAATGAGCTCCACCATCGGCCAGACGATCACGACTGCCGACATTTTCGAGAAGCAGAGCGTCGAAAAGCTGCTCGCGGCCACGCCGACGTCGAGCGAATCCGGGGCTGACGAGGCGGACGGGGTCGGCGTCACCGGCTCGTCCGTGGAGCGTGGGTCCCGCCGACAGCTGGCACAGCGTGGCCGCGAGCAGCGCCGTCGGCGCGCCGGACGAGACGCATGAGCGCTCTCGACGGAAGCGGCGGAGCCGACAACGAGATCGGTGATGTTGCGATCGTGGGGTTGGCGGGGCGGTTCCCGGGGGCGGGGGACGTGGGTGAGTTCTGGGCGAACCTGCGTGATGGTGTGGAGTCGATCGAGCCGTTGAGTGAGGAGGAGCTGGCGGCGGCGGGGGTGACGCCGGAGGTGTGGTCGCGTCCGGGTTACGTGCGGGCGGCGCCGCGGTTCGAGGGTGCGGAGATGTTCGATGCGGAGTTCTTCGGTTACTCCGCGCGTGAGGCGCAGATCATGGATCCCCAGCACCGGCTGTTCCTGGAGACGGCGTGGCACGCGTTAGAGGACTCGGGTCACGACCCGGCACACTTCAAAGGCGACGTCGGCGTCTTCGCCGGAGCCGGGACGAGCACCTACCTCGAGAATATCTATTCCAACCTCGACCACGGCGCCTGCATCCGTGGCGAGAACGTCGGACTCGGCATCGAGCTGGGGTTCCTGGCGACGCGGGTGTCCTACAAGCTCAACCTCACCGGGCCGAGCTTCCCGGTCCAGACAGCGTGCTCGACGTCATTGGTGGTGCTGCACGCCGCCCGGCAGAGCCTGCTCAGCTACGAGTGTGACCTCGCCTTGGCCGGCGCCGTTGCCTATAAGGCCCCGGCCGGCACCGGTTACCAGTCCCTGCTTGGTGGGTTCGCGTCGTTGGATGGTCGGGTGCGGCCCTTTGACGCGGATGCGTCGGGGACGGTGTTCGGTAGTGGTGTTGGTGTGGTGGTGCTGCGTCGGCTCGAGGAGGCGTTGGCTGCTGGTGACCAGGTGTATGCGGTGGTGCGGGGATCGGCGGTCAACAATGACGGTTCGGAGAAGGTGAGTTTCACCGCGCCGAGTGTGGGTGGTCAGGCGCGGGTGGTGGCGGCGGCGTTGGCTGATGCGGGGTTGGGGCCCGGTGATGTGGACTACGTGGAGGCGCACGGGACGGGGACGTTGGTCGGCGACGCGATCGAGGTGCAGGCGTTGTCGCGGGTGTTCCAAGGTGAGCCGGGGCGGTGGGGGCTGGGGTCGTTGAAGGGCAACGTGGGTCATCTGGACGCTGCGGCGGGGATGGCGGGTTTGTTCAAGGTGGTGTTGGCGTTGGGGCACGAGGTGATGCCGGGGTCGTTGAACTACCGGCGGCCCAACCCCGACATCGACGTGGTGGGGGGGCCGTTCCGAGTGTGGTCCCAGGCGCGGGGGTGGCCGCGGTCGCAGCGGGTGCGGCGGGCCGGGGTGAGCGCGTTCGGGTTCGGTGGCACCAACGCGCACGTGGTGGTGGAGGAGGCTCCGGCGGTGGAGCCGTCGGTGGCCAGTGGCCGTGATGGTGAGCTGCTAGTGCTCTCAGCGCGCTCGCCGCAGGCGCTGAACCTACTCGGCGAGCAGGTGGCGGACGCCGTCGAGACCGCCGGCCCCGCGCAGCTGGCCGACGCCTCGTTCACCTTGGCTATGGGTCGGCGGGCCCACCCGTTCCGTCGGGTGGTCAGCGGTGGTGAGGGTGCACAGATCGCCGCGGCGCTGCGATCGCAGGACCCGACGTGGGTGCGTGGGGGGCAGTGTGCCCACGACGGGGTGGGCACGGTGTTCATGTTCACCGGGCAGGGCTCGCAGCACGCAGGGATGGCGCGCGAGCTCTACGCCAGCGAGCCGGTTTTCACCGAGGCGCTGGACCGGTGCGTGGAGCTGACCGGCCCCCTCGACGGGCTGGACCTGCGGGCGGTCCTTTTCGCCGAGCCATGCTCCCCACAGGCTGAGCTGCTGGGGCAGACTCGGTGGGCGCAGCCTGCTCTATTCGCGGTCGAGTACGCGCTGGCCGAGCTGTGGAACTCGTGGGGGGTCCGCCCTATCGCGTCGGTGGGGCATAGCGTGGGCGAGTACGTCGCGGCCTGCCGCGCCGGAGTGTTCACCCTGGCCGACGCGATCGCCCTGGTGACCCGCCGCGGGGAGCTGATGCAGTCGGTGCCGCCTGGGGCTATGGCCAGCATCTCCGCCCCGGCCGAGGAAGTCCAGACCCAGCTGACCCACGCCGCAGCCAGCGCCGAGGCCGCTGCGGGCGCGGAGACCGGGAAGGTCGGCCTAGCGGCGGAGAACAGCCCTGAAGATTGCGTCGTCTCGGGGCCCGCGGCCGCGGTCGACCGGTTCTTAGCACACGCCGAACACCGCGGGTGGAGCACCCAACGACTGCCCACCGGACACGCCTTCCACTCCGCGATGATGGACTCGGTGCTGGCCGCCTTCGAACAAGCTGTCGCCGAGGTCACCCTCAACCCACCACGTGAACGGTTCATCTCCAACCTCACCGGCACCTGGATCACCCCCCAGCAGGCCACCGACCCCACCTACTGGGCCCAGCACATCCGCCGCCCCGTCCGCTTCGCCACCGGCATCCAGACCCTGGCCACCGACCCGACCACTGGGCCACTGGTCTTCCTCGAAGTCGGCCCCGGCCGCACCCTGACCACCCTGGCCCGCCGCACCTTGACCACCCACCAGCCCGACCAGCCCCACCAGGTTGTGGCCTCCCTGCCCCACACCCGAGACCACCGCACCTCCACCCACGCCGTCCGCCAAGCCATGGGCCAGCTCTGGATCCACGGCTGCACCATCGACTGGCCCAGCTACTTCGCCCGCCAGCACCGCCGCCGCATCTCCCTGCCCGGCTACCCCTTCGAACGCCACCCACACTGGATCCCCACCGTTTATCCCGAGCTCGCACCCACGCCGACGGAGACCTCCCTGACCGGTCGGACGGTGCTCACGGGAAACGGGACCAGCGTCCGGCGCGCCGTCCTCGACCCGGCGACGCACTGGCCACTTACCGAGCACCGTCTCCTGGGCGTGGCCCTGGTGCCCGGTACGTTCTACCTGGAGATGGCCCGGGCCGCGGGGCAGGAGCACTGGCAGAGCGCCGTCGGCGAGCTCCAGCAGGTCGAGTTCCGCACGCCCCTGGTGGTGGCCGACGGAGAGCGCCGGGTTCTTCAAGTCACGGTCCGTGACGTCCGGCCCGACCTCGCGGAGTTCGAGGTGAGCAGTGCCGCCGAGGAAGGCGCGGCACCTTCGCTGTGGATTACGCACGCCCTCGGCCGGCTCATCCGCGGCACCCCCTTGCCTAGGCCGTCGGTGCACCTCGCGGCCCTGGTCGCTGCGTGCGACCTCGCCACGGTGGACGTCAGGACTTTGCAGCACGAGCACCGCAGCATGCAGTTCGGCTCCCGCTGGGTCGACTCGATGTCGGTGGTGCGTGTGGGGCGCGGTGAGGCGACAGCCGAAATCGCTCTCCCCCCGTCAGCCGAGGGCGACACCACCAACCTCACACTCCACCCCGCTCTGCTAGACCTCGCCACCGGGTTCGGTGCGCTGCTGGGCCCCTACGTCGATGAGGGAGACGGACAGAACCGCGACTTCCACCTGCCAGTGGGTTACGAGTCGCTGCAGATCCATCGACCCATGCCGGCTCGAGTGGTCAGCCGCATACGACCAGCCGCCGATCCGGGCTCCGGCGGAGAGGTACGGCGCTCGGATGTCGACGTCTTCGACGAGTCCGGTCGGCCGGTGTTGTCCATCCGCGGGTTCACCACGCGCCGGGTGCGCAACGCAGAAGCGACCCTTGCCCGGTCGACGGCGCACCGACGGCACCATGTTGTGGAGTGGGTGCCGGCCGCACCAAAGGAACCATCCGGGTCCCTGGCCGGGCAGCACGTGGCCGTCGTTGGCGCCGCGGGCCTGGCCGACAGGATCCAGCGCTCGCTCGAGGCCTCCGGAAGTGCCGTCACGCGAGTCATCGTCCCTACCCCGCCGCACGGATTTCACCACGCAACTGTCGGCGTGACGGAGGTCATCCACTCCCAGCTCGCCGACGCGGACAGCGGTGCGCTGGACCACGTGGTCGTGCTGCTTCCCCCCTCGAGTGCTGACCCCTCTTGGCTGGAGGCGGGGCCCATCGCTGAGGCGGAGCTCGTACTGGCCGGCGCCGACCTGCTGCACGCGGTCGTCGCGGCGCTCGGAGCCGAGCGCTCGTTCCCGCCCCACCTGTCGGTGGTCACGAACGGCACGATGACCGCACGCGGACCCGCTCTATCCGGTGCTGATGCCGCCGCGTTCGCGGTCGCACAGGCCATCGCTCTCGAGCACGGCTCGGATCTCCTGTGCCTGGCGACCGATGGCACCCCACCGGACCGGATCGCAGCCCGGCTGGGGGGCGACCGCTGGCCAAGATCGGTCTTCCTCAGGGGGACTGAGCAGTACGTCCAGGAGCTGCGCGCCGCTCCCGCTCCGATAAACGCGATCGAGCCGCTCGAGAGCTTCCTCATCACCGGCGGCCTCGGTGGTCTCGGCTTGGCCACCGCTCTGCACCTGGCGCACTCCGTCCCTCGTGTGCGGCTCGCGCTTCTCAGCCGCCGGGAGCTGCCGTCGCGCGAGGCCTGGGCCGAGCTGGCAGGTGCGGCCGAAAGCACGGTGTTCGAGGACTTGCTCGAGATCGCGGACCTGGCCGACGACCTCCGGATCGTCCAGGCCGACGTCACGAACCCGGACCAAGTCGCAGCGGTGGTGAGAGCCCTCGACGAAGCCTGGGGCGGCGTCGACTGCGTGGTGCACGCAGCCGGTCTAGCCGGAGCCGGCTTCCTGGTGCACAAGAGCCACGACGCGTTCCGGCAGATCCTCGCTCCCAAGGTCCGGGGGGCGCTCGTGCTGGACCACGCGTTCCGCGACGCGCCCCCGCGGTTGATGGTGTTCTTCAGCTCCACCGTCTCTGTCTTCGGAGCACCGGGGCAGTCGGACTACGCCGCCGGCAACCGTTTCCTGGAGGCGTTCGCGGCCCATCGGTCTGGGGCGGGTCGCCCCACGGTCGCCATCGGCTGGTCCGACTGGCTGGAGCGCGGCATGGCCGTCGACCACGGTGTGAAGCCCGACACGGGGTTCTTCCGATCGCTGCGACCCGGGGACGGGTTCGAGAGCTTCGACCTCCTGCTGCGCTCGCTGCCGGGGACCACGACCTTCGTCGGCGAGGTCAACCTCGGACGCTTCCAGGCGACCGGTCCAGAGGAGTGGCGCTCCTTCGTCCGTATCGCCCCCGTCCGGTTGAGCAGCGACCTGTCGGCGAGTGTCGAGGCGGTGCTCGGCGACACTCACGCACGCGGAGCGACACGCCTGGACTCCCCTGCCGTGAAGCTGGCCGGCCGGGACGCGGACGAGTACACGCAGCTCGAAAAGCAGGTCGCCGCGCTGTGGGCGGTCGAGCTCGGACTTGACGAGGTCAACGTGTCTGCCAGCACGTTCGAGCTCGGAGGCGACTCCTTAACGGCACTCCGGATCGCGACCGGTATCGAGAAGAGCATCGGACTGCGGATCTCGATGCTGGACCTGCTGCGGTTCGAGACCGTGGAAGAATTGGCCCGAGAGCTCGAACGCATCGAGGCCGAGAGGAAGGACGGGGCGTGAGCACGACGACCGGACCTAGCAGCTGCCTTGGTGTCCGGCGTCAGATCGCACCATTCTGCGGAAGTGAGCCAGCTGTGCCTTATGCCTCGGACCCGGGTGCTGTATACATGCGGCCCCTTGCTCACGTGCTGGGCCGTCAGGTCTCGTTGCGGGGCCTCGACGATCCAGAGGTCGAGGCCAACCTTGAGCTGCTGGCCTCCGAGGGAGTGAGCGGAGCTGGCGTCTCCGACTCGACGAGCATGGAGCTGGCCGCAGCCATCACGTCGTCCTCGGGTGGCAGAGCTATGGTCGAGGGCGTCGAGCCCAACATGGTGGTCGTGTGCACCGACACGCTCGAAGGCCTGGAACCCACTGGCTGGATGACCCGCTACCAACATCTCTCCAGGACCGAGCTCACCACGACCCTGATGGTCTCTGGGCACGCGTGCGCCAATTTCGTGGTAGGGCTCGAGACGTGTCGCAGTCTGATCGCCTCTGGTGCGGCCGATACGGTGCTACTTGTTACCGCGGACCGCATCAGCTCCGGAACCCGGTACACCGCCCTCAGCAAGTCCGTCTTCAGCGACGGCGCCGCGGCGTGCCTGGTGTCGACCGAGCCGGCGGTCGGCTCTCTGAAGGTCCTGCACTCCGGGATGCAGGGCCAAGCAGCCCCCCGTGACGCCAACGGAGGCATGGCCGAGGCGCGAGCGACGCTGCTTAGCATGGCGGCCGCGACCTCCCGGGCGCTTGGGGATGGTGGCATGGACGGCGTACGGCACGTCCTCTCGCTCAACCTCGGGAAGACGGCTCGAGCTCTGCTCGCCATGGCGGCGTCGGTGCCGCCGGACGAGGTCCGAGCCGGGTCGGCCGCCTCGCTCGGTCACTGCTTCTCGGCCGACGTGTTGCTCGGCCTGGAGGAGCTGCTTGCTGAAGAGTCCTGCCGCCCTGGGGACCGCATCCTGGTGCTCACCTCGGGACGCCACGTCCAGTCGGCGATCTCGCTCGAGTGTCCGCAGTCCTGAAATGGGACAGCCGTTGCTCGGCCTGCTTCCCCCTTCCGTATACGCGCGGACCCGTTCCGCCGATGCCGATCCGGATCTGCTGTACCCCGCCGAGTACCATTTCGTCACTGGCGCCGTCGCACGGCGGCAGCGGGAGTTCGCGGCGGTGCGCGACTGCGCTCGCCGAGCTCTCGAGGCGCTTGGCGTCACGCCGTGTGCGATCCCCCGTGGGCCTCGGGGCGAACCCGGCTGGCCGGCTGGGGTTGTCGGCAGCATGACGCACTGCGAGGGCATGTACATGGCAGCCGTCGCGTCCGACCGTGAAATTCACGCGCTGGGCATCGACGCTGAGTCGCGCGCACCTCTGCCCGAGGGCGTGCTTAGGCTAGTGAGCGCCCCGGAGGAGCGGTCGATGTTGACCGAGCTCGCCGCGGACGAGCCCGGCGTACCTTGGGAACGGCTGCTGTTTTCGGCCAAGGAGGCGGTCTACAAGGCGTGGTACCCGGTCACCCGGAGCTGGCTCGGGTTTGACCAGGCCACTGTGTCCTTCAGTCCGGAGTCGGGCTCCTTCACGGTTCGGCTCCATGCCTCCCCGGATCAGGTCCGTGCCATGACGAAGGGCCTGCCGTTGACTGGACGTTACGTTTTGACCGACAAGCACCTGCTCACCGCGGTGTGCGTTCCGGCGGGCGGCGCACCGCCGGACCGTAAGTGACCCGCGCCAAGTCGACCCAAGAACGGAGTGTCGTGTCCCCGAGCGTCTTGTCACCCTCGCTCAGGCTGCTCTCACCGGCCACGGGTCCCCGCGCCCCCCTCCGGCTCCTCACCTTCCCGTACGCCGCGGCGGGTGCGTATACCTACCGACCGTGGGCGGCGCTCCTCCCGGATCACGTCGAACTGGTCGGAATTCAGCTTCCGGGACGGGAGGACCGCTTCCATGCGGCACCTCTCGACGACCTGCCGACCGTGGTGAACGGGCTGCTCGCTGAGATCGCTGCGGTGGCTGACGACGGCGCCGACTGGGCCGTCCTCGGACACAGTCTGGGGGCGGTGCTCGCGTGCGAGGTCGCGAGCGGCCTCACCACCACATATGGCGCAGCCCCGCCACGCCACGTCATGGTGTCGGGGTGCCCAGCGCTCCACCTGGTCCACCGCAACAGGCAGCCAGTACACGAGTTGGGCGATCCGGAGCTGGTCGAGCACATGCGCTCCCTCAACGGCACTCCGGAGGAGATCCTGGCGGACCCGACGATCATGGAGCTTCTTCTCCGGCTCGTGCGAGCGGACTACTCACTCTTCGACCAGTACCAGCACCAGGACGGCAAGCTTCTGACCTCACCCCTTACGGTCTTCGTCGGCGACACAGACCCGAGTACGAGTCCCGAGCTGGTGGAGCCGTGGGCCCAGCTGACAACGAGTACCTGCGAGGTGCACACGCTGCCCGGAGACCACTTCTTCGTCAATGAATCCCGGGAGCAACTCGTGCGGCTGGTGGGTGAGGTGCTCGACACCGACGAGACGTCACAGCCGTAGCGGTTCTCCCATGGTGTACGGGATGCCCGGGATTTCTCCGGTCGCCTCGTCCTAAGAATCGCTAGGCTCCGGATGTGCCGTCCGCTGGTCGTCTGCTGTGACGTGACCCGTTCCGCATGCTGTTACAAGGCCCGTGCCCACCGCGTCGTGACGCATCTCCAGTCGCCGCGTGCTGCGCACGATCGCTCATCCGACACCGAGCTGGAGGCAAAGGATGCAGAGGCGAGTGGGAGTGCTAGGGGCTGGCGTCATGGGCAGAGGCGTTGCCGAGGTCGTTGCCCGAGCCGGGCACGAGGTCGTCCTGGTCGACGTCAGGCAAAGCATCCTCGACGAGGCACGCCGGTCCATATGGCAGAGCGCCCGGCTCCGTCCCCTGCAGGGCTGCGGGGACGCCGACCACGAGGTGGTGCTGAGCAGGCTCTTGACCTCGACGAAGATTGACACGCTCGCCGACTGCGACTTCGTGGTCGAGAACGTGCCCGAGGTCTGGGAGCTCAAGTCGCGCGTCTATCCCGGCCTCGAGGACGTGTGTCGCCCCGACGCCGTGTTCGTGGCCAACACCTCAGCGTTCCCGATCACGCGCATCGCGTCCCTGGTGGTGGACCCGGGACGAGTCATCGGTGTCCACTTCATGAACCCCGTGCCGCTAAAGGCTGCCGTGGAATTGATCCCGGGCCACCACACGACGGCCGAGACGGAGCAGGTGACGCGTGCCCTCCTGTCCACGCTGGACATCAACCCGATCAAGGTCAACGACTCCTGCGGCTTCGTCTCCAACCGAGTGCTTATGCTCACCATCAACGAGGCCGCGTTCCTCGTCCACGAGCAGGTAAGCGATGCGGAGTCGGTCGATCGGGTGTTCCGCGAGTGCTTCGGTCATCCGATGGGGCCACTGGCGACGGCCGACCTCATCGGCATCGACACCATCCTGCACAGTCTGGACGTCCTGCTCGACCACTACGGCGACCCCAAGTTCCGGCCCTGCCCGTTGCTCAAAGAGATGGTGTACGCCGGCCGGCTGGGACAGAAGTCGGGTCAGGGCTTCTTCTCGCACGGCTGGCGCCCGCACCAGCCACAGCAACCGTCCGCGGTCCGTCCGCACGTGCAGCGAAAGGAACGCCCATGACAGAGCCCGCCACGATCATCCGTGAGTTCTTGACCTCGCGTCTCGGGGAGGAAGTGGCCGACGACGACGACATCTTCGCCCTGGGCTTCGTCACCTCAATGTTCGCCTTGGAGCTCGTCAGCTTCATCGAGTCGGTCTTCGAGTTCGAGATCCCCCCGGAGCAGCTGGTCTCGGACAACTTCCGGTCGGTGTCCTTGCTGACCAACCTCGTCAATGGTCGCCACTCGGCGTCGGCATGACTGCCCAGCGCGGCTCCGTCTCGCTGGACGCCGCCGGCTCGACGGCGATGGTCCGTGAGGTCGTCCGGAAGGAGGTCGCACCGCACGCTGCGTCGTTCGACGCCGCCGCTGCGATTCCCCGCCCATTCCTGGACAACGTCGTCGCGCCGCGAGGTTGGTGGGGCGCACTCACCTCCCACGAGTACGGTGGCGAGGGGATGACCACACGGGAGCTGGGCTACCTGCATGAGGAGGTGGGATCCGGTTGCTCGGGGCTGCGGAGTCTCCTGACGGTGCACACGATGGTTGCGTTCCTAATCGAGCGCGTAGGGAGCGCGGCTCAGAGGCAGGCCTGGCTGCCGTCAATGGCTTCTGGGGCTACCCTGGCCACGTTCTGCCTTTCCGAAGACGCCAGCTCGAGTGACTTCTCAGGCGTGCGGTGCCGAGCGGAGCTGAAGGAAGGCACGTGGACGATCTCGGGTACCAAAACGTGGGTCACCGGTGGTCTCATCGCCGACGTGCATCTCGTGTTCGCCCGCCACGGTGACGGCATCGCGGCCTTCCTGGTGCCCTCGGGGGCGCGCGGCCTCACCGTCACGGCGGTCCGCGATCTCCTCGGCACCCGGGCGAGCACGGTCGCCCGCTTGGTGCTCGACGAGGTCCGCCTACCCCGCTCGGCTGTCATTGGCGAACGCTCCCTCGTGCCCGGTTTCCTCCCGGCACTCGCGCTGGATTTGGGGCGTTTCAGTGTCGCGGCTGGTTGCGCCGGAATCGTGTCGGCATGTCTGCGGGACTGCGTCAGCTACACCAGCTCGCGAGTGGTGGACGGGGAGCCCCTCAGCGCCAAGCAGCTGACGAAGCAGAAGCTGGCCGACATGGTCACCGCGCTCAGTGCTTCTCGGGCTCTCCGGGACGTCGCTGCCGCTCATCGAGACGATGGGACTCCCGGCTTCAGCCGGGCCACCTGGATTGCCAAGTACTATAGCGCACGCCAAGCCGCGGAAACCGCGTCGATGGCCGTGCAGCTCCACGGATCGGTCGGCTGTGCGGCCTCTCACGCAACGTCCCGCTATTACCGCGACGCGAAGGTGATGGAGATCATCGAGGGCAGCACCGAGGTCCAGCAACTGACAATCGGAGATTTCACTATCGGAGGGGCCCACCAGTTGTGACGACCGTAGACGCCTCGGGACTCGACCAACAGGGCAAAATCAAGTGTGTCGTGTGGGACCTCGACGAGACCGTTTGGGAGGGAACCCTGCTCACGACGCCTGGCACCCCGCGCGTTCGCGATCACGTCGTCGACGTCATGCGCACCCTCGATGCCAGGGGCATCCTCCAGTCGGTTGCGAGTCGCAACGACCCCGACGTCGCGTGGCCGGTTCTCGCCGGAGCCGGCATTGCTGAGCTTTACCTGCACCCTCAGATCGGGTGGGGCGCGAAGTCCGCCTCGGTCGCCAGGATCGCGCAAGCACTAAACATCGGGTTGGAGTCAATCGCTTTCGTCGACGACCAGGCCTTCGAGCTCGCGGAGGTCAGTGCGGAGTACCCCAGTGTCACGTGCATCCTCGCCGATGCACTCGAGGCCGCCATCGAGACCCCTGCCTTCAATCCGCGGTTCATCACCGACGAGTCCCGGCGACGCCGGCAGCTGTACCTCAGTGCAGATCGTCGGGATTGCGAGGAGGAAAACTTTGAAGGACCCTCAGCCGAGTTCATGGCGAGCCTGGGGCTGACCATGCGGATCGAGCCCGCGAGCCATGATGACCTCCGGCGTGCGGAGGAGCTGACCGTGAGGACGAACCAGCTCAACTCCACGGGGATCACCCATAGCTTCGAGGAGCTGGTGGCCTTGGCCGGCTCCTCCGACCACCTCGTGCTTGTGGCCTCTATCGAGGACAGGTTCGGCTCCTATGGCAAGATCGGCCTCGCCGTGGTCGGGACCTCGTCGGACGACTGGACGCTGATGCTTTTAATCGTGTCATGTCGCGTCGTTTCGCGTGGGGTGGGCACCATTCTGCTGAACGACGTCATGCGCCGGGCGAAGAAAGTCGGCGTTGGATTGGTTGCCGACTTTGTCGACACCGGTCGGAACCGGATGATGTTCGTGACCTATGCATTTGCGGGGTTCACGGAGGAGGCTCGCGACGACGGGCGGGTCTTGCTGAGGTGCTCGCTGGACTCGATCCAGGACGTACCCAGTTACGTGGAGCTGGTCTCGCGATGAGCGTCCTCGATCTGCCGCACCTGACGCCGCTGCCCAGCGCACGCTGGGGTCCTGATTCCGTTCAGGCGGCGACCCGTTCCGTGCCACCGACGGTCGACGAGCGAGTTCGCGCTGCCGCGTCGAGCTCGGGAGCGGAAGTGTCCTACGCGTACCTCGCCGCCCTTTGGTTGCTGCTGCAGCGCTACGCGCGCTACGAGCCGACTCGGGGTGAGGTGCGTGTCACGGGGATTGAAGGCCGTGACGAGGCGTGGCTGGGGGGAGTGCCGGATCCGTCCGACGCCTTCGCCGACGTAGTTGCGCGGGTCGCAAGCACGCTGGAGCAGCCGGCTGCCGACGACCACGTGGCGTCGCGGGAGGGGCCGACGACGGCTGGGGTGTCGCTCGCCCGCGCCGCGGTGGAATTTTGCTGGAACGTCGAGCATCCCGAGCGTCGCAAGCCGGGGCACCTACCGACGGTCGTAGTGGCCGTCGACGACCGGGCCGTCGGTGGCACCCAGGTGACCGTACTTGCGTCATGGCCGGCGCCGCAGCTGATCTCGGCGGTCGGGGCCGACTACCTGCGCCTGCTTGACGCGGTTGCCGGCGACGAACGCCCGGTGGCTCAGATCGACGCGTTCGCCACCGTCACCGAGTCCGCACCGGCGAGCGCCCAGCCCGGGCCACGGCTGGACGAGATCGTCGCAGCACACGCAGCGCACACTCCCGATGCGGTCGCCGTGCGCGGCGAGGAGGCCGTGTCGTACTGCGAGCTGGTCAGCCGGGCCCGTGCACTGTGCGCTGTGCTGCTGTCCCGGGGCGTGCAGGTCGAAGACCGGGTAGGGGTGTGTACGGAGCGCAACGAGCACTCGGCCGTGGCGATCCTCGGGGTGATGATGTGCGGGGCCGCGTTCGTGCCACTTGCACCTGAGGACCCGCGGCCCCGGCGGGACGAGATCCTGCGCGACGCGGGAATCGGGGTCGTGGTCAGCCATGGCGCCATCGCGGACGAGTTCGCCGACTCCGCTGACGTCGTACGCCTCGACGGGCACGACCAGGCGGAAGAGGCAGAGCCCGTGCTGACGGAGAGCTCGACGGCGGCCTATGTCCTCTACACGTCCGGTTCGGGCGGGCGCCCGAAAGGTGTTGTGGTCGAGCACCGCCAGTTGCTGGCCTACGTTGCAGGATTCCTCGACCGCTTATGCGTCGCCCATCCCCTGGACTGCGCCATGGTCCAGCCGTTGACCGTTGACTCGAGCCTAACCTGCGTCGGCGCATCCTGGGTGACCGGCGGGGAGCTGCAGATCTTGGACCGGGCCACCGCGCTCGACCTGGAGCGTCTCACTGCGTGGGCGACGCAGCACCCTGCGGACGTGCTCAAGATCGCGCCATCACATCTGAGGGCACTTCAGACATCCGGTGACGTGACCGCGGCCGCGCCCAAGCGCGCGCTCGTCGTCGGCGGCGAGGCGTCTGACTGGCAGTGGTTGCAGGAGCTGCAGGACGCCGTGCCCTGCAGCGTCCTGAACCACTACGGCCCCACGGAGACCACGGTCGGCGTGCTGATGTTGTCCGTGGCCGAGCAACGTGGCCGTGCCTGGGTGACGGCTGCGCTGGGCCGTCCTCTACGCGGTTGCGAGGTGGCCGTGGTCGACCGGTATGGCGCGGAGGCACCGGCGGGGATCCGGGGAGAGCTCGTCGTCCGGGGTCGGCTGGTCGCAAGGGGCTACTACCAGGAGCCGCCTGGTTCGGGATTCCGACTCTGGCGCGGGGGTCCGGCGTACTGGACAGGCGACGAAGGGCTCCGCGAGGTGGACGGCGTCATCTGCTTCGCGGGTCGGTCCGACGACCAGGTGAAGGTGCGCGGTTTCCGCGTCGAGCTGGGCGAAGTAGAGCGAGCGGTGGACGCACATCCACGGGTCGCCCAAACGGTCGCCGCAGTGCACACTGATCTTGTTGGTTATACCTCCCTCGGCTGCGCGGTCCGGGCGACAGAGGGTCAGGAAGATCCCACTCCCGAAGAGCTAGCCGCGCACTGCCGCAAGCTCCTCCCGGAGCACATGGTTCCCTCTCGGTGGGCAGTTGTCGTCGAAATCCCCCGCACACCGCACGGAAAGGTGGACCGTCGGGCCGTGATCGGGCTCCTCGACGGCGCAGGCGTCGGTCGGGATCCGGAGGTCGACCGCGCCCAGCAGCCCTTGTCTGTGGCCTTGACGGATGCGCCCAACTTCGGTGAGCTGCGCGAAACGCTGGTGGGGATTTGGCAGGACCTCCTCGGCCGGAGCTCCATCGGTGAGCACCAGAACTTCTTCGACGCCGGTGGCCACTCGTTGCTGCTCCTAGACCTCCACCGCGCCATCGAGGACCAGACCGGTCGCGTCGTCGAGCTGCTCGACCTGTTCCAGCACACCACCATCGCCGCTCAGCTCGAGCTGTTGTGCGGCGAGTCCCGGCCGACCGGGACGTCGGTCGGCGGCGAAGGGAGAGACCGCCGACAGGAGGCCCTCGCTCGCCGACGTCGGCAACGGCAGAAGGACGCTCGCACATGAGTACCGGGTCCTCGCCCGAGCTCTTGAAGGCGATGATGTGCTCCGTGCTCGATCGCGCCTCGCTGCGTGACGACGAGTCGTTCTTCGACGCGGGTGGCGGCTCCCTCCTCGCCGCGAGGCTGGTCGCTCTGATCTCCTCCCGGCTCGGTGTGTTGACGAACGTGCAGGCCGTCTACGACAACCCCACGGTGGCCGGGCTGTCCGACCACCTCGCGGGCGCCCAGCCCAGCGCCGAGCCGCTGCGGCGTCGAGCGCGTCCCGACGTCGTACCACTGGCCCCCGTACAACGTCGGCTGTGGTTCCACAACCGTCTGCAGCCCGACGACGCCAGCTACAACATGGCCACAGCCGTACGCATTGACGGAGCCCTGGACGTTGGCGCCATGCGCGCCGCCCTACTGGACGTTGTAGATCGGCACGAGATCCTGCGCACCGTCTACCCGGACTGGGACGGCGTACGTCAGCACGTGGTGCTCACCACCGAGGAGGCCGCACTCGACCTCGTGGTGCGCCGCGCCGCGCCGCGTCGAGGGATCAAGCTGATCTCCGCGGAGGCAGAGCTCGGCTTCGACGTGACGATCGACACTCCTGTCCGAGCGGTCCTCGTGCAGGAGGGTCCGGCGCACCACGTCTTGGGCCTGGTGATCCACCACATCGCCTGTGACGGCTGGTCACTCTCGCCTTTGCTGACCGACATCTCGGAGGCCTACCGCTACCGGACCGGCTCTGGTCCGCGGCCCGAGCCGCTGACGGTGCAGTACGCGGACTACGCACTGTGGTCTGTGTCCCAGTCGGAGGCCGGTGAAGCGGCTGAACGCGAGCTGGACTACTGGCGTCGAGAGCTTAGGCACCTGCCGCCGGTGCCGGTGCTCGACGGGATGCGCCCCCGGGCCGGGACGCCGGACAACCGAGGTGGAGAGCGGCGCTCCCACCTCGGGGAAAAGCTGCATGGCTCGCTGGTTGCGCGAGCGCGCGAGATGGGTGCCAGCCCGTTCATGATCGTGCACGCGGCCCTCGCGGTTGCCATGCAGCGGATGGGTGCCACCGATGACTGCGTGGTCGGCACGCCCGTGGCGGGGCGTTCCGACCCGGCGCTGGACCGGCTCGTCGGGTTCTTCGTCAACACGCTCACGTTGCGCGTCGACGTCTCGGGCAACCCGACGTTTGAAGGACTGGTCGCCCGGGTCCGGGCCACCGACCTCGCGGCGCTCGCCAACGACCGGGTGCCCTTTGACGTCGTGCTCCGCGACCTAAATCCGCCCCGTGAAAGCGGGTGGCTCCCGCTGTTCGGAGTCATGCTCGCCTTCCAGAACACCGACCAAGCCGTGATGGAGCTGCCCGGGTTGCGCTGCGAAACGTACGTCGTGCCGACCCAGACCGCGCGGTTCGACCTACGGCTCGAGGTCGTTGAGCGGAAGCACGGGGGTAGCCCCGCCGGTCTCGACCTGACCGCGACCTGGGCTGAGCAGGTCGCCTCCGCCGTCACAGCCGACCGTCTGCTCGACGTCGTAAAACAGGTGCTGGTCGAGGCGCTGGCCGACCCCGGCCGTCGGGTGCAGCGCCTCGGTCGCTCCGACGGCACTCTCCTCGACCCGCCGCCGCTCCCGACGCCGGGGAAGTTCCCTCGCGACGGACACGGCCGCCCGCGGATCGCGCTGATCTGCTCGCCCTTCGGCCAGCAGTGGGCCGGCATGGGGATTCAAATGCTCGAGCACGAGCCGGTCTTCGCACAGACAGTCGACGACTGCCGCGACGAGCTGCGCAAGCACGCCTCGTGGGACGTGCTGGAAGAGCTGACGCGCCCCCCAGAGTCGTCACGGCTCGAGGACGTCACCATCGGCCAGCCGCTCGTCTTCGTCCTCCAAGTGGCGCTGGCTCGGTGGCTCGAGGACAAAGGGCTCGTGCCTTCGGTTGTCGCCGGCCACAGCCTCGGGGAGATCGCCGCCTGTGTGGTGGCAGGTGTGCTCGACCTGCCCGACGCGGCCCGTCTGGTCCACCACTACACCCAGCAACAGGGACTGCTCGCCGGCCGCGGTGGCGGGATGCTGCTCGCTGAGGCGTCTGCTGTGAGCCTCGAACGGGTACTCGTCGACGGTTTCGACGACATCGTGGTCGCTACCGTGAACGGACCGCGTACAACAGCACTCGCCGGCCCCCGTGTCCACCTTGAGGAGCTCAAGGCTGAACTCGAGTCCCGCCACGTGTTGTGCGCCTGGATCCGCGTCGACGTGGCAGCGCACGGTCCTGACATGGACGCGCTGCTTCCCGCCCTGAAGCGGGGTGCCCGCGGGATCGTGCCTCGTCGTCCGCGGCTGCAGATTGTCTCGAGCGTGACCGGTCGGGCGCTCGACTGGCGTGACGTGGGTCCAGAGTACTTCGCAGCGAACTTGCGCCAGCGGGTCCAGCTGTCGTCCGCCGTAAGCGCGATCGTAAGTGAGCCGACGGGTGCGCTGGTCGAGATCAGCGCCAATCCAATCTTAGGTCCCGCTCTCGCTCAGTGCGTGGACGATCTTGGCTGCGCGACGCACGTCCTCGGCAGCATGCGCCGGTCCGACCCGGACGACCGGGTCGGACCCCTGCAGCTCCGGGACTTCCTGCTCACGGGCGCGACCACGGGCGTAGGTCGCGGCAAGGCAGCAACTTCACAGCCGACGGGGTAGTGGCGTTGGCGGAGCTGACCCTGTCGGGGGCATGCCGTTACGAGCGCTGAATACCGCGTGAGACTAGGGCTGCGCGGGCCACCCCGGAGAGCCCCGCAGCACTTGGTAGGTCGAGGGCACCTTCGTCGCTCGGGGCGACCGTTCGCGGCTGGCTGCATACAGTGAGCTGCCTGCCGTAGCCACGACGAACGGATGCCAATGTCGGAGTCCAAAGACGCCTTCGTAATCATGCAAGTCGGGGAAGACGGATCTGATATTCGAAACCGAGCGGACCAAATCTTCCGCTACGTCATTAAACCGACTCTCCAGGAGTTCAACGTCGTCCCGCACCGCGCTGACCTAGAGTCGAAGCCAGGATCAATTACCGGCCAGATCATCACGAGCCTCATCAGGTCGAAGCTGGTTATCGCGGATCTAACTGGACGAAACGCGAACGTCTTCTACGAATTGGGTATCGCACATTCGTTCGCGCAGCGACTGGTGTGCCTTTGTGAGAAGGCAAGCGAGTTACCGTTTGATACGAAGGACCAACGAGTCATCGTCATCGGGGAGATCCCGCTGACCGGTATACCCGCCGCAATCGTGGAGCGGTGCCAAGACTTCCTGCGCGAAGCGCTCAGCGTCGTACTAGCTGACAGTTATTCTCCATCGTCTCCTGTGATGGAGGCCGCCGGGAGCCAGAGCCTCGACAAGTTGGCACCTTCCAATCCAGTGGCGTCGGAGTTGGCTCAGGTTCGTCACCTATTGGAATCGCTAGTTCACAGAGCCGAAGAGTCTGACTACAGAACCACCGATTATGACACTCTTCGCGACGGTTTGATGAAGCATGCCAACCTAGGGTTGCTCTCGCCGAAGGTGCTGCAGGAGATGAGACGGAACCCGTGGTTGTCTGGGGATATGACTAAGTGGCTTGACGCCATCATGGACGCTAACGCCACCGCAGCCAGCGCAGCTAGTGAGGCTCGCCAAGCGCTGGCGCGAAAACGGGCGGCAAAGACGGATGAGCCGCCTTTCTAGGTGGCGGTGTGGGGGTCGGCCGTGCAGTGTTCGAGGAGCCGCCGGGTTTCGGTGTGGGGGTGCCCGCCGGTTTCGAGGCTGGTGAGGAGCCGGGTCAGGGTGTCGGTGTCGGTGAGGTGCCCGCCGGTGGGGGTGCAGCCGTGGGGGCAGGGCATGGACGCGGCGAGTCCCCGGAGCCGGCGAGGTTCCGGGGCGGCTGGTCATGGGGCGGTGGGGGTGGACGGTGCAGCTGCCGGTGCCGGTGAGGGTGCGGGTCAGGGCGGGGCAGGTCCCGTCGGGGGTGGGGGTGTCGAGGTCCAGGCGGTGTTCTGCGAGGAGCCGGTCCCGTTCGGTGGTGGAGGCGTCGATGTGTTGGGTGCAGGAGTGCCCGCACAGTCCCTTGCAGGCCAGGTCGGGGAGGTCGGTGTAGAGCTGCTCGAGCTCGGCGAGCGCCGCGGCCCGATCCCGGACCGCCGCCACGACTGGGTCTCTGCCCGGTGCTGGGCCTGCTGCTGGGCCCGGGGGGCTGCCCGTGGTCGGGCCGTGCCGGCGGGTGGTCGGTCGGCGGGGAACGGGGCGGTGTGCCATCGGCTCATCGTCGACGACCCCACCGACACCCCCTCAACACCCGGAGCTGGAGCCCGGTTGGGAGGGGCGGGATCCGGTGATTCAGGCGAGCGGGGGCGTGAACCCGCCGGGCCGACCCGGGTGTCGGCGGGCGGGTGGTCCTCGAGGTGGGCGCTGCGGGTGGGGTGGTTCCGGGACACGGGTGGGTTCATCGGTGGTCGGCGCCGGCGCTGACCCTGGCGGGTGCAGAAGGATGCCCGGTGTGGAGTGCGGAGCGCGGGGGAGTCCCTCGGCGCGGCACGGACCCGGGCCTGTCGCGCCGACGCCGCGGCGGCGCGGTTCATGGACTGGGAAGGCGACTGCCCACAGAGTAGTTGCAGCGGACCCGCGAAGCGGGGGAGCGCCCCAGCCACCCACGACCCCGAGCGGGTCAGCGCGCCCGAGCTGGTGACGAGAGCAGTTGTCACACGGACTATCACACGCCACCACAGGGGATCCGCTTTAGCGGAGCACCGCTCTCCCAAAAGCAACGCTCGCGAAGCGAGTGCTTGCTGCCCGAGCGCGTAGCGCTCG
>JAABUP010002883.1_pt1 | contig 31869 bp, 47 predicted proteins | sample 5559201 | NCBI WGS metagenome assembly JAABUP01 (sample SAMN10711887, study PRJNA513373) | rock metagenome | isolation source: Antarctica rocks | place: Antarctica
ACCTCAGCAGCCTTGCTTGGGCAAACAGGTTGAAGTCAGCTAGTAATAAGAATCACCTTGACCAATCTGTACTTGATCAAAGCTACAATACACCAGCTAATATGCAATTGACCAGGATCTGATCCAGACAACCAGGTTTGCAGCTGCCTGCTGACCTTCAGGGATTTTAGCTTCATTATCAGCTAGCCACCTGTCAAAAGCCACAGTCTTGCCAGCCATGTCCAAGACCCCAGCCTCTAGAGCCTCCCTCTCCCTTTGCAGTGCAGCCACCCCCCTTTGCACCTCCTCCCCACGCCTGCAAATGAACTGTATGCTGTGCAACAACACAGAACACTTGCAGAGCCTGCTGCCTTGGCTTCGGCATGCTGATACAGCAACTGACTTTGCACGCAGCTGACTTTGAGTGAGCTCTGCACATGAGAACGATTCTGACTAAAGCAGAATCCATCATCATTGACACAGACGTGGGCATCGCTGACTGCACTAAGTGCTAGCTGGGTATGCTGTGTTCAGCTAACTGGCTAGGTGGTGCCTTTGTGAGATACACATGCAAGCAGATGCTGCATGCCAGCTACACACAGCGTACAGCCCACAGTCTTGCAGGACGCCGTGCATGCCTGCTGCAGAAAGGTGTCAACAGCAGCCATAAATCACCAATCAAGACAACGTTCTGCCACCACATTGTGGCTTTGGCACAGGCCTGAACAGATCTATGGAACTGGACAGGATGCAATGACAGGCACGGTGTTCGACTCACTGGGTGAGCTGGGCCTGGATATTGAAGAGGGAGTCGAGCTCTGAGCCTGCTGCAGATGTTGCCGCTGCAACGCTGCTTTGCAGCCTGCCAGCAAATGTACTCCACCTGGACCATGCCAATCTGCAGCGGGCACACAGTTTTCACAATCATGTGAAGTTTCTGCAACGCCACAGCATTCCTGACATGTTCATGCTGTTTAACATTGTTGCAAACCTGACACATCTGCTACATAGCAGTGGCTCTAGTTCAAATGCTCACAGTGATTGTTAGTGTACCTGCCCTAGGGCTGTCTTGAGACTGCCATGTGGCGCTGTCCTCCTGCTGTGCAGTATCTTGAAGATCTGCATATACTGCAGCACCCACAAACAGCAATCAAAGGCTGCTGGTGAGCGCTATGATGCCACACGCATCACACACTGAAGCCCATGGAGGTGAACATTTGTATAGAGAGACACAACTGAGTGCTGACATTGCTATCATGCCAATACGCATTTCATGCGTACCTCTGAGCTGGCATCTGGACAGACAAATGCACTGTCATTTGACTTGAAGGCCTTCTCCAAATCTTCTGTCCCAATATACCTGCAGTAGCAGCAGCATATACTTTGACGCAGATTCAGCTCATTGCTGCATCATATGTGGATCCAGTCATCCCTCCCAGACAACTGCCATTTGTCTTGCTACTCTTGTGATAGATCAGCACATGCAGGCCCAGTTCTGCACACAGACATCTGTCGTATGCCCTGGTTCCAATATGTATGCAAGGTGGCATAAAATGTCATGGCCTGGATGTGCGTGCCAATGCTTCAAAATATAAATGTACATCTGCATCATGAGAGATTTATGCTGTTGATGACAATGGTATGCCTGTATAGGACAGCAGACACTTGCCTGACAGCAGCAACTTCACTCTGTTGCAATGTGAAGGAATCCACAGGGACCTCGTCTTTGACAGTGACCAAGTAAACATCAACAAACTCATTGTTTACAAAGGTGTCATCATTGGTGTTGAAGGCTGATTGCATGCTGAACAACGGCTCAATTGCCTGAGCAGCAGTGCAATGTCAAAAAGGCAACATTGCAGTAGTGTTTTTGCCTTCCACCGTATCATGTGCAACTTGTGCTCTGTGACAAGGAAGGTAAGGCTTTTGATGAAGCACTCACAGCAGCATATTGTTTGTCACTTTGTCGAGGTACAACACAGCCATCAATGTGGCCTGTCACATCCATAAACAACACTGCAGTGGACCTGGTGTCTAGGCTACATACTGATGTGTGTGCGATTCTGCATGTGAAAGCAATATAGGTAGCAGGTTCTCATCACCCACCTCGACTGGCACATCAATACCAAGCTCCTCTTGAGTTTCTCTTTGGGCTGTCTCAAGGGACTGGTCTCCAGCTGTCACTGTAATGCAAAAATACATGATTGAGCAGTAAGGTCTTTGAAATGCACAGCAAACGGCCGCAGTTCTGTCTATAGAGTGCCGCACCGTGACCCGCTGCCGAAATGTCCCATAGATTTGGCCAAGACTCTTTGCATTCAGCCCTCTTCTGGATGAGCAGTCTATGTGTACTCTGTGCGTATATCCAGACATGGACAGCCCTGTGCCAGTCTCCTGCATAGCAGGTCTGCAGTGGCACCTTTTTTGGCTTCAACCTGCCGTGATCTCTGACAGGACAAAATGAAGTCACTCTGCGACCGACACATAAAGCGACAGTCATGTGTACTACATAACATGTATTTGTACCATCTATATGGACATGGTGCCGGGCCTTTACGATGCCAGTCTTTGCGCCGATCTCGTTCAAGACATCGAAGTACTCTGTAGTTGCTGAAGTGCTGACGGCAGGCACTGCAAGCGATGCTGTAGCTGACATGCGCACAATGGGCCGCGGAGCTAGAGAATTCAGATATGACTGTCGGAAGCGGGTCTGAAACGTACTGCCTCTCGGTACAGCAGGCGATCCAACGCTTTACTGACACCGCCTCACGTTCGACGAAAGTAGGTGGGCAACGCTAGAACTCTGCAAATCATCCATTCAATGCAGTCGTCAATTATCGCGTCCACTGCACAGACCGCAAAGCGATAGCACAGTTTCAGTCAAACTCTCTTGAATGACTAATTGACTGCCCCAACCTTCCTGGAAGAAGATGAAGGGATAACCACGCAGGCCTGAGGCATCGACTTGACGAGACTTGCGATAGGGGTTGCGCGTGAACGCAGATCGTGAAGCCCTTGGCTGCGGTGCATCTGCATCCGTTGCAGTGTACCAGTCATGGCGATTGGGCAGTCGCATCCTACTTAGTGATTTGCCGGAGTATGTCAGTGCCTGAACAAGCGGGCACTCAACATAATTGCTGCAATCACTTTGCTGTCCGGCAACAGCGGATGCCACCCGATCGCTGCATCGTCATCTGAGTTTCCATGGACACTCAAATACCTGCCTCCGGCAGTCCTACCCCTGAGGTAGCTCCGTAACATACAGTCTTGGATTGTGTCTAATGCTCGGTCTTTGTTTGACGGCTTCATTACGGCCTGAAGAGACATCTTACATATGCACATCCTACACAGAAGGCGTGTACTGAGTCGTGAGCTATCTGTAGGCTCTACTTGGCATGCTGGGCAAGCTGAACTCACTGCAACACCTCATCGTGTCACTGCTGCATGTTGACGCTGACTCTTGCTATCTCCACTTGTGCAACACAGGCTACATATCAGCAGCTGTTCTCGGAAACCCTGACAGGAATGGCGCCCCAAACTTGTTGAGGCCATCTCCAGGTCTTGATTTCCTTTCAGAAAAGACTGCATTGTCTGACGGTCAAGCTGCTGAGAGGTGAGCTCTTATGTCTGAAGTCGACTATGAAAGCACAGAGCTTTGTATGCCATGAGCTGAGTGAGCTCGGCATAGTCATGCTGCATCTGCAACAATATGCCAGCAAGCAGTACATGCATTGGCAGATGGAGCAAGTCGACCCAAGCCATGCTTATGGTTGACTTGACATCAACATGTGCTGAATGCAAGCGCCAATCCACCAGTCATATAGTAGCACAGTCACAACATTAGTTATGAAAAAAGATCTCACAACATGATCCTTGTGTCATAATGTGCTCTTCAAATCTGTCATGCATCTCTCAGCAACATTTCTAGGGGATGTTGCAGCACTCTCGACAAACTGTTCACCTGCTGTACAGGCCAAGGTCTCCTGTAGCAGCAGGCCTGGAGCTGGAGTCTGCTGCACCCCCAATGGACCTGGACCGCTCCTCACGTCTTGGGAGCTCGCCTGTTCCACGCCTACCCCTGCCTAACCTGAGCACCTACACCCTCCCTCCTCTTGAGAGCAGTGAGTCTGCTCAGGATACCTTCAATATTGAGGACTCAAGGGAAAAGGACGGTTCTGTCACATTGGCAGCATCCCCTGCAGACGCTTCTGCTGCTAAAGTGGCAGAACCCACTGATAAGGACAGGCCATCTGTCTCCACTGCTGAGGATGCCACAAGTGCCCGTAACGATTTGGAAAGAAGGGAGGCCTCTAGCATAATTTCAGCAGAGGTTCTAACATTGCAAGGCACAAGGGATGAGAATGAGTGGTCGGCCAAGACAAACATTGTGACAGAGTCTGAAGCGGCTGGTGCTGACAGCAAGTTGTCAGGGCTGCTTCAGGGGCCCCAAGAACAGCAGGAGTGGCCTGTCGAAGGTGACTTTTCAGCTATCAATGGTGGTGAAAGCACCAGGCTGATGTGTCTATGAGTGCTCTTAGGTTTCAGGGTTCTGTGGTCCATTTTCGGTACATCACTGGATGTGCTTACCTTTTTGTCTGTCACATGTACATCAGATGTACACTGCAGGTTCAGTCCAAGACACACCACAGCTGCAGACCTTTGCCCTGATCACATTTGGTACTGTCGCGCCATGCACAGTCATATGCTCTGTCCACTGCATATTCCTTGCTGGCAATTGATGCTCCCTTGCACCCTGAGGCAACCAGCAGGCCAATGTCTCAAGGCACAACACCAAAGCTGAAGTCAATTTTTGCTGGGCTAATGCACGCAAACGCTTTGATTCAGTGGTGATATGACTGCAGGCCAGCAGGAGGTGCAAGCTGATGCTGAAGGCCAGCTGTCTGGCCCAATGCCAATGCCAATGCCCGTGACCGAGGTGGGGTTGGACAATGCAATGGAGGAGCTGGCCCTGGAAGTCAGGTGTGCATTGACTCATCTCTGGACCATCAGCCATGCTTGCGTTGTTTCTCTTGCATGCAGCATGCTTCTGAGTCGGAGGCAGGCTGACCAGCACTGGACGCATAATGGGCAGTTTTGTGTGGCATTCACAGGCTAGGCAGCATTGACATTCCACGCATGGCTCATATTTAGCAAGGCATCTCATGCACATTGCTGTGCCTGCAGCCACTGCATCAAGATCAAGTCTCTTCTGTCACCTCCCAAATATGCATTTGCAAAACTATTGTCTTCATCCCAACAGCATACGATGCGCCTGGACGCACTATCATTGCCACAGTCATGCTGCATCATGCCCTTACATGTTTTGATTCAGACTCACTGTATGACACCCTATGGAAATATACAATCAAGCCAGCGTGCATAGCGGAATGCTGATTGTAACATTGGTCTTTGGTGAGTCTTCATCAATGCATAAGACTCAGGATGAATCTACCTGGTGTGTGACTCAAAAGCAAGCAATGTGATTGTTGCTGTGTGGTGTGGCTGCAGCCAGCTGCAGCCAAGTACTTCAGCCCTGGTCAGTCAGGGCTCCTACCTGCAGCGGCATACTTCTTCACTCATCCTCAAGATGTCCCAGGATGCAGCCATGCCTCCATTACCAGCTGTTGCACAAATGGTGAGCCCGGCGTCCTTGTTGTCATGGTCTGACAGAGTCCTCTAGTCATGTCTGTACATGCAACGCATTTTAGTATCTAATGCTGCTATGCTGGAGATTCACCTCATGATTGTTGCATGCCTGGCTTATGCTGTATTGTCAGGTGTCATCAATTTCATTGTGTCCTCATGCACATGTACAGCATCAGCATGTGAGATTACACAAGCTTGCCAGCTGCAGGTCAAAGCTTGTTGCATCGCCTTGACCTGCATGTCAGGTGCTGGAAGTGTTTAAAAGTCAGTCCGCAAATGATGGCATACACTGCTAAGAATTGCGCTATCAGCATCAGCATCAGTTGCTGGTGACCTGTTGCAGCAGAAGTTGACAATGTCATAGCTGGCAACGTATGCAACAGTGTTCAGCCAATAAGACATACAAGGAAGAAGCATGCAGGATCTAGAACAGTGCCTGGCCGCCCAGGTTGCAGCATGCCTCATCCTGTTATGTCAATCATCCCTATGTTCCCTCCAGCTGAGAGTCCCCTCAATTCACATGCCGTACATAGTGTCACAGGCACATGTGGTCTGCATCAAGCAGGTATAAAATACAATGTTACGGCAATCATGACCTGCACTGTGTGCTATTGCAGGGCGCAGCTGCAAGGAGTGAAGCTTCTTCTTCCCAGGTGGTGACCCCAGACCGTGTTGCCAAGCCAAGTGACCCCCAGAAGACCATCAAGAGCATGGCTGCCAGCCTGTTCAGGGCCTTTGATGAGGGCAGGTTAAAAGAGCGTGGCCCACCCCCTGCTGCTACGCCAGGTGAGTCATGTTTGTCCTTTGCCAATGTCAACAACCAAATCATGCCAGATGCTCATGTCTTTCATTTCACCAGTGTCACTGCATTGCAGCTTTGGTCATGATATGACAGAGCTGTGCGAGACAGTCAGCTAGAGCTGAAGGCATAGGCATGGCACCTGCATGCAATGATTGCACAAGCCATGAGTACCATTTTTTGCCCCAGCACTTTGTTGTCAGGGCTGCTCCACGCCACGCATTCGCCATGTCATCTTGTAAGCAGTCAGAGTGAAGCAGCTCATGTATGTCATCTTTGCTGCCTAGTCAGAGTTTAAGACTAGGAAGGTGCGTGTGCACGCCCTTTGAACTACACAGTCAGCATACCTGAGCTGTATGTCTGCTGATGCCCCCAGATAAAGTTCTCTTCTTCTTTAGGCTGATGGCATGTGCAAAATACAGTCTGGGTCCTTTCAGAAAAGGGTGTCCGTCACACTCACACAGCTTTGATGATCTGTGCATATGAAGCCGGTCCACCATCAGAGTCCTGCCTGAAGAATCAGGAATGTTGCGGCCAAAGCGTGCTGTTCTGTTGCAGGCGCACCAGCACAAGCAGAGCACACCCTGGCGGCAACCCTTCGCACCTATCGGTCATCGCCACCCAAAAGGAGGGAAGCCTCAACCCCACCTCCTGCCAGGACCTCATCCTATGCTTCCCGCCAACAGGCTTCCCTCCGACGCTCTCTCTCCCCCCACGCTCGGCAGCAAACCTCTGCTTTGAGGAAACGCCCTGATTGGGATGCCTCCAAGCCTTCTCAACCAAGCCCTGAGCGTGCAAAGCGTGCTGCTAATGCTTTGAACCAGGCTATTGCCACAGGCATCTGTTTAAACAGCCAGCCAAGTCCTCAGCAAGCACAGCCACCTGTTGCTGGGTCACCAATTCAAATTGATGGTCATTTGAGGGCACAGCGTGCACAGCATGCAGCGATGAGGCGCGAACTTCCTGGTGATTTGCAGGCTCAGGATGCTGGTCAGCTCAGAGTCAGAAGCAGGGCCTCTGAGTCGGGTGCTGCAGCCATTCATGTCATTTCAGGCACTTCACACCAAGCTGCAGGAAGTGGTGCAATGGGATCGCCTTTGGAGACACCTAACAGCAATGCAGCTCAGCCCGCATTAGTTTCTGACCATGGAGTGCCCAACAGATCATTGAAGGGTCAGGCCGGCAAGGGTCAGCTGTCCCCAACACCTTCACCCCCTCGCTTCCGCCGCCTGCCCTCCAGTAGTATCCTTGAACGTCCTGCTTGGGCTTCCCCAACACAGCCTCGGGCCACAGCTGCAGCCGTACCCAGTCAGGCATCGTCCTTGAGGCGCAGTGCTGGCTCTCGCACTGTGACTGCGTCCAATGAGAGGATGCAGAGGCAGACAGCCGCAGGCAGCCGTCAGATGGAAGGTGGCGCAGCTGGCGTGGCAGGGAATATTGCTGCTGGTGCCCATGCAGCAGTTCAAGGTGTCAGACTGGCAGCCGACTCAGACGCTGACATGCTAGGCCATGCACATTCCCAGGCTAGTGCAGATTCCCATGCAGACTACCTGACAGATGCTCATGCACATGCTCATGCACAGGCCCTGCAGCGGCTGCAGCAAGCAGTAGAGGAGTACAAGAGCAGCTCCCCGCATGTGCTGGTGCCCGCTGCAGTTGAGCTGACAGCTGCTCTCAGGCAGGCTGCAAAGCGCCCTGGTCAGCTCAGGCAATCTGTGGAAGACCTTCGGCTGGCAGGCTTGAAGCTAAAGCATGAGGCAGGGGACAGTCCATGTGCTGACATGCCAATGTCTCCATGGCCTGCATGGGTGAGGGGGGCTTGGGGGTCACCCCAGGCTCCAGGTGGGGTGCCACCAGCACTCCCAGGTCTCCCAGGCAAGCAGACTCAAGGAGCTGCAGCAGCAGCTGCTGCATCCATGCCACATGACTCAGCAGGGGTTGTAGGTGTTGATGCAGCGGCAATGACTAGGGACATTGCACCTCAGCATGCACAGCATGAGCTCAGACCTGGCAGAGCCGCTGCACCGGAGGCTGCGTGGAGTCCTATGAAGAAGCCAGAGTCTGCAAGCAGTAGCAGAGACAGACTGGTCAAACGCGCGTTGGCCGAGGCAGAAGCAGCTGCTGCCAGGAACCCATCAGAGTACCCAAGACGGCCCAGAGGACGATCACAGGACAAGCCTTCTGGAGCTGCAGCTGGCAGAACCAGGACATCTACCACTCCTCCCAGGCCTTCTATCAAACCCTCCAGGGCTTCTGCCACCCCTCCACGAGCTGCCATCACCCCGCCTAGAACTGCTAACCCACCCCAGCCTGCACTACCAGCCAGTGACAAAGCCAGGCAGCGCAACAACCTGCATGCTGCCCTTGGTCAGGCCAGCAACTTGATGAAGCGACCAGCTGTGAAGCGCAGTCAGGCTGGGGGCTCACGCAAGCGGTCTTGGCAGCCCACATCAGCAGCCCCCCATGCTTTCAAAGGGCACCCAGAGCCTGAGGTTCCCATTGTAGAAGGCAGGCAGGCCCAGTCAGCCCATCAAGGTCGGCCAGTCCACCGCGAGGCTTTGTCCTTGCAGGGCCGGCAAAGGGCAAGTGCCCTGCAGGCTTTTGGGATAGCCCCGTCAGCACAGCACATAAACGCAGTGCAGTCACACCGGGTCAGGCTTACTTCTGAGGACGATGAGGAGTCATTGCAGCTTCAGCAAAGCATGCAGGCTGAGGCAAATGATGGCAACCAACACTTGACTCCAAACTTGAATTCAGGTCCCAGCGGTCATGCTGCACTTGCCCCTGCGCACAGCGTGACATCTGTTGCAGCCTTGAGGCAGTGCTTTGAGCAGCGTGGTTCGCCAACTGTGGGTCTGATCGACAGTGTGAAGCCGCGCAACAGGCTTCCTCTGAGGAAGGTGTCCTCCAAGGCACATGTGGTCACAGATGATGGCTCACCGCAGCAAGCAGCGCTGCTGTGGCAGCAGTCTCTACGTGGAGAGCCTGACGGGGAGAATCTGGCTGCTGAGCACCAGGCTGAGCCTCATGCTGAGTGCGACAAGGCTGATCATGGTTCTGTGGGACAATCATCTCATGCAGGTCATGCGGCAGGTATGATTCATGGATGTGTGCATGTCTTTGGAGCTTGCACTTTGTCAGCAGGCCAGCATCTGTCTTTGCGATCTCTGGCGACCAGCAAATGTTTGAATTTCGATTTGTTTGATGCCTCCATATATCACACAGGCACATGAAGCCTATGCCTGAAACTTGTCCTTCTCTTTTAGGAATGATGCTCTGCATGCCTTCTGAGGTTGTGATATTTCTTCTTCAACAGAGCAAATGTCTGTCAGTAGCCGTTGCCCAAGTTGACAAAGTGCTGTGATGCAGGGAGACATGAGCACACAGGAACGGCAGGTGGTGCCAACACAAATGTCCCACACCTGTATCACACCATGAGCGCCCTGGTCTCTCAGAGGCAAGCCAGTCCCAGGGTATCAGTGTCAGGGATGCCAATCAGGGCCAGTATGGGGACAGGAGCATCCCCAGCAGACCAAAGTCGCTCTGTGTCTCAATCACGGCTGACTGAAGCCTTGCTAGCAGCTGCAGATGACGTCACTTTGTCTGCTGAGAAGCTGCCGGTGTCACACCGGCTGCCTGTCAGCCGGTCTGTGTTTGATTCTGATGAAGGTGAGACCAGCTGCTGCTGCGCCATCTTGACAATTACCAGGGCAACTCAGTTTGTTTGTCGTGTACCTGCCAAAAATTTGCTTGGAGCACAGTAGTGCTGCAAACTGGATGCATGGGTTCTGTGTGCTCACGTTAAGTCATGACCCTGAGTGCTCTTTCGACAAGGGTCTTGAGGCACATCATACTGAATGCCTAGCAGAGCAACAAGAACTCATTGAAGATTCGACACCTTGGCATGCAGGATCCTTTGTGTCATCAGATGAAGAAGTCACCATCAGTAACAAGGGCACAGCGTCTGCCAATCCTCAGGGCTGCCAGGCGCAGCCCTTGACTGAAGAAGCCACCGTTGCTCTCCTGCCAGACAGGTATTGTCTAGTTTCAGTAGCTGTCAAAACTTAAGCCTTTGAACACATGAGTACATGAGTGTGGCAGACTTCTGTACAAAACCCAAGCGCTGGCACATCTTACAGTTCCTGTTTGCAACCTTTTTGTTTGTGAGCATTGTGTCTGGCTCCCCTGAATTGGTGGTCTTAATTGTCCATCTGTACGTCTGTACGGTGTTCTGCGCGCCCCATCCCCAGGTTTATGCTTCTTTTGTCTGCATCAATGCCCTGCTTGGGATGCAGCCACTCCAATCCATGCCCAATACCACACAATTGTGTGTCAGCACTCTTGACACAGGCAGCTGTTGGTAATCGTCAAAAGCAGGAAAAAACGTCAAACAGATAATTAGGAAGTGTGTTCACAAGCAGATAAACGTGTGACTGCAGGGGCATGTCACCTGTGTCTGAGTCATCAGGGGACCAGGCAGCTTCCGGGTCAGGTCAGAGGCGCAAGAGTGAGTCAGCAAGGCCTGCTGAACTGTCTGGGCCACAGCGTGCTCAGCACAAGCCTCGTTCACATTCTGACACAAGGTCAGCAACTGTCTGTTGGGTTGTCCTCACCACTTGCCATCAATACCTAATGTGTTCTCGTGGTATTTCTCAAGATTACTCTTGAGGTGCTTCAAGCACCCAGTTGCTTGCTCCCTGACTCTGTAAATTTGAGTGTTTGGACAAGCAGTTCCACCTTCTCTACATGCTGCTACTGCATGTTGTTCATGATAGCTCTTTGTAAGCGTAAGTGTCAGCCAGGCATGCTGACGTGACCAAGCAGAACACTACCTTGCTGTTCCACCGTGTCCAGAGTTACACAGTGTTGTCGAGCATGTGCAATGTGCAATGCCGATGTGATGCTAGCTGCACAGCCAGAAACAGCTGCATAGCTCATGTCTGTGCAAGTTGATGCTTAGTTCTTACAAGTTGATGCAGACATGAGGTGTACCCCTGGAGAGCCCTGGCATGGGCACATGGCCCCAGGTGGTTTCGGTCCATATGCAAGCTCCTTCCCTCGCCCCCACCCCACTTTGCCCGCCCCCTGGGGCCTCACCTCCTCCAGACCAGCCTGCGTCTGCATGGCCCTGATGCCAAGAACTACGCCTTTGATCAGGTGACTGACTTGCTTTTCCAAATCCGAGCACTGAAGGGCTGTGTTCTTTGGGGGAAATGCAGACTCGCCTTGCACAGCTCTATCAGCAACCCACAACTTGCAGTTGAAGAGGCTCCTCAAAGGTGACCAGTCGCTCCAAAACCATACTTCACAATGCCAGCAATTGATCGCTGCTTCTTTGCAGCTACTCTCCTTGCTGGCATGCTTGCCTAGAAAAACCCTTAAATGCAATGACAATCTTCTGCCTCAGCAGACCCCAATGTTTACTACGCACCAGAAATAAACAGGCATCGCTGTTGTCGCCACTCATATGTTGCACTGCTGTTTCTCAAAGCACTCATGACCAAGCTCCTTGATTGGTTACAGGTGCTGTTGGAGGACTGCAGTGATGCAGATGTGGCAGAACAGGCCAGCGGTGTCGTTGAGGCAGTGTTGCAGGGGCGTAACAGCGTGGTTTTGGCCCTTGGGCAAGCCGGCTCTGGCAAGAGTCACACCATGCTTGGCGGTGCCTTGCATGATGTAGATGCCAGCAGCAGCACAGGTTGAGCCGGTGCTCATTGTTATGGTGTGACATAATGCAATGCTGATGAAGGCCGTGAATGCTTGCCCTGGTGTTGTTGGAGGGCTGCTGAAGCGTATTTGCATGTACTCAAGTTATATTGGGCGGCAATTGTAGTTCTGTTTTGTGAAGTGAGCAGACAGTGATGCAATCTTGTACACGTATTGCTGCTGTGTCTACTGCACACCAGACAATATTCAGGGTTGACCCCTGACTACAGTCTATGCCGTATACCAGTCTCCAGTGCAATCAAGCTGTCTCTACCAGGTAGGCAGTGTTGCTTTGTGAGTGTTCTTTTCAGTCTTGCCACAGATTGGCTTGCTGAAGCACCTCACAACGGACTTGCTGCAGGACTGAGCACAACATTGGTGGAAAATCTGTTCCTGGAGATTCAGCAGAGGCGCCTGCCAGCAGAGGTGCAGTCTGTGTATGTGACTGCCTTCCAGATCATGAATGAGACCATCCAGGATCTGCTGCAGATGCATGAGGCTGAGGCTGATGCCAAGCAGAGCCATAGGAGAGGTCAGGAATATACCATGCTTGTACGAATGCATGTTGGTAATGGACCATGCATATGTTATCTTCTTTCCTGATGTCCAGTGATACATTTCTTGAAAAACGTATATTGTTCATCTGATGTCTGACAGTTTGCATCTTGTCTCTGCCTTGCAATAGTGAGGTGTGCGTGGCTGCTCAGCATCAAGCCTACAAGAGCCACCTGCTCTCACTGCATTTGGATTACATATCTGCTCATACAGACAAGCCTACATGTGTGTAGGTGGCAGTGCCTCAGACAGGCATGATGTCTTTGTGGACAAGCAGAAGCGCACCTGGGTCTCCAACCTGGCTGCCTTCCAGATCTCCTCTCCAGCAGACTTTGCCAACATGTTGAGTCTCATCTCTGGCCGCCGCCACCAGTCCCCTTCTTCCCATCCCCACATGTACATGTCACATGCGCCCTCCAGCTGCGTCATCACCCTCTTAATCACTGCAGACGTACCCACTGCTTCTGTCCCCTGCTCTGCTAAGCGGCGAAGCCCCAATCCCCAGAGTGGGGCGACTCAGTCCCAGGGACTGCCTGCTATGACCAGAGTTTGCAGCAAGCTGTCCTTTGTTGAGGTTGGCAGCAGTCCAGTGGCTAGTGCAGCAGGACCTATGAGGACAGTGTCAGCAGGACCGCTGCGTCATCAGCTGAGCAGGACAAGCACCAGCGTCAGTACTGTGAGCTCCTATGCCCGATGTAGCAGCATGGGAGACAGAAGACAGAGTGTGCCCTCTGGAAAGGTTCCTGTCAGAAATGGTGCACCGGGCTCCAGGGGTGTCGGCAGAGGCAAAGCTCAGGTATGTTTGATCTGATCACCCACATGCTGACTCAGCAGAAGCATGCAATCGTTCCCAATTGTTTGGTGAGAGCTTGGAAGCCTCCTGCCCTGGTGACAATACATGTTCATAATTGCTGAAAGCAAGAGCTAATGACACAAGACAGTTTGGACATAGTCATCTATCACATTCCTTACAATGTCTAGAGCTTTTGCTCTGAGGGAGGACTGTAGTAGGGACTACAGGGTTGAAGCCTGTCATGCAGCTGCTTGATCTTGTTGGCTAGCGGTTGCACACATGCTGCACTGCAGGACAGCACCATGAGGTCAGTGTCAGAGGTGGTCTGGGCAGCAGCCCATGGCAAGGGAGTGCCAGTACCCAACAGAGCCTGCAAGCTCACACATTACCTGCAGGACACCCTCTGCCCTTCAGGTCAGGCCTTGCAGAATATCATGTAGTGCAGAATATCATGCAGTACCTTGCATGCATGATCTGAACTGAGTCTCATCTCACATGTGCATCTGGACTGCATCCAAAATGCATATGCTGAAACAATCTAAGCCATGCAGCGTATCGTGTTGCACTGCCCTGTTCAACAGCACGTGTTATGAGCTGTCATGCTGCATCATAAGATGCACATTTTGCCCTAGGTACACACAGGCAATGGCAAACTAACAGTGTGTGCTCATCACACGTGTGCGGCTTGATGCGCATAAGCATACGCATGGTGGGTCATGGTGTTGAAGCAAAATGATGCATCTGCAGGAAGGGCTGTGGGAATCATGTGTGTGGACCCTGCCATCTCTGCACAAGCTGTTGGCATGCCAACATTAGCTGCCTCTGAGCGCATGATGCCCTCACAAGCCTAGAAAGGCTACACATATTTGCTCATGTTGTAAAATTGCGCTATACTGCCTGCAACTATCAGTACTGGCTTTTCCTAAATCGTTTTGTAACTTGCAGCTGTAATACAGCAATGCAAACTGTGTGCCATTGTTGTTGCATCTGACTATTCACACGAGCTGTAATGCTAACTGTGTCAATCAGCCTCGCCAGCAGAGATTCAGAATGTCCAGCAAATTTGGTTTCGCTGCACACTTAAGTCATACAGCAGTTTTTGATTTGATTTGTACAGATGTACTGTGTCTGTTGGTATTATGACACATGCCCAAGGAGTCATCATGTATACATGCTGCTCTGTTGTGCGTGCACACTATGTGTATCTTGCGCATACATGCTGTGTATCTGAGATCCGATCTGTCAAGAAAACACAGCAGAAAATGCCAAATGACGTTGCATCTGTGCACCTAATCAAACAGCCGGCCGCTGCACGGTTGGTCTTTGTGCACATGACTGCGGTATTTGACAATCACGTGACTGCGGTATTTGACAACCTTTGACAAGCCATAGACATAAACCTGAGGCCAGTAATCAGTCAGGTTCACACATACATGTGGACGTTGCATTGCTTGTTACAATTGACGTGAGTTTCTGAGGGTTGGTGATCTGAAGATGTGTAATGAGTGTTCTGATTGTTGATGTTCTGAGTTTCTGAGCGATAATGTTCTAGAATGTGTCACATGCATCAACGATAGCTGTGATGGCAGGATTGGAGGACTGTGATTTTGATTTGGTGCGGGCTCAAGGCTCCGCGCGTGATAAATTAGGAATAAACTCTGATAATTTCACGTACACATGTGGCTCATGTACGGCTGCAATACGGGAAAATGCCATTGCAAGTATGGGAGTTTCTGTTTCTGGGGCCTGCTGTGCTATGCTTAATAAGGGTTTTATGAGCAAACATGGCATCTGACTCTGGGACTGAGCTCGAGGTGGTCGAGGTGGTTGTGCACACGAACGGCCAGATGCGCACAGACGGTCTGCGCACGGGCGTCTTCTCACGACAGGCCCTTTGACTGGTGCATGCATGGCATCATCCCCTGGGCGTCACGAGCACGGTGGCTGTGGGTGTATATTGTCACCTTCGGCCCATCGTCGAAGTACTTCACGTCTGACGCACGTTTCACACTTCAAGAAAAGCGGCCCTTCGCTCGTGACGTCAAGGTCGTGTTGGTACAGCATGACTGCATTTAGTCGTTGACTGGCTTGGCTCACCGATTGATCTCTTCTGGTAACAAACATGACGAGCAAAATTTATCGGACGGCAGGCTCTATAAAGGTAACTTCATTCTTGCATGTCTCTTCGGGCATCTGAAACGTTCACGAAACAAGTAAAAAGCACGTTCCAGCACACTCAGCCTTGACAAGAGGCAGCATGCAAGGAACACCTAACCAAAGGGAATATGCTTGTTTATGTGCATAGACAAAATTTAAGGCAATCTGTTGTCCAGCTTGAATGCTTGTCCATAACAATACCAAACAGGCAGCTGCATTAGCACAGCTGGACCACAGCAATATTGCTCACTACTACTTTGACCTCAGCACAGTCACACTGTGTGTCGATCAATAAAATTGTCTGCAGAATGGCACAGTAGCTGCGGCCAGCTATGCTGGCAGCACACTGGCATATGTTGCCCCTCAGATGGCAGGTGCAATAGACATCATGGTGGTCAGTCAGCCAGATGGCAGTCTCAGAAGCTCCCCATTCTATGGTACTCACTTGTTGCTTCCAGTGTCTTTACATGCACTGTATCAATACGTACAATCAAAATTGATGTTTGTTGATCTGCAGTGCGCTTTGGAAAGTACACTGGCTTGAGGACAGCAGACAAGAAGGTGCACATTGTTGTCAATGGTACGCACTACACAATCTGACCTTGGGATGCATTGCATCTGATGGGATGTGCATTCACGTGTATGCTTTTACTCATATTGCGCTGTATTGGGTCCATGCCTGAGTTTGGCTAAACCGCCTGCTGAATCTGCAGATGTGGAAGCTGACTTTGCAATGCACCTTGGGCGGTCTGGTGAGGCATACTTTGTGGGAGAGGATGACATTGTAGGTATGTCGCCTTGTCTGCAAGGAAGTCTTCATTGCCATACGCAATGTAATTGCCATGTTAGTACCATCATACTTTCCATATGCATGCAATGTCCTTACCGCAACTGTCAAACATGTCATGTGCTGTGTGGCTGGGTCCCCAAGCAAAATCACATCTTGGCACAGTCAACATACGAAACAACATGTCCACATTGTGAGCATTGTTGCTGTGATCAGCTTGTGTGTGAAATTCAGGAGACTCTGATGATGATGAGGGGGAGCTGTTGGCGGGCATGATGTCCCCTCCCAATGGTTACTCATCTGCTGACGAGGCCCTGTCGTATGCCACGCCTGAGCAGACTGCTTCCATTCAGGTGACAAACCATGCCTGGTTGCATCACAAAATCTACTTGGATCATTCAAAGGGTTACCACATTATGGATAGTCTGTCATGCAGCAGCAGATTTCAGTATGCAGGAGTGCAAACATTTGCATCTGTAATACCATCCGTGTTTATTTTGCAAGGTATGTTCATCTCATTTGTGATCTGGTGCGAGGCTGTTTGGGGCAAGTGTATTTGTGTCTGTCATGAAGGGCAGCGCATGTCAATGTGTGTATGCTGGATGGCAGGCATCTGGCATCGTGCAACAATGCAGATGCATGGGCTCACTGGCCTGAGCGGTTGCCTCTTTGCAGGCTGCAGTAGCAAAGCTGGGACAGGCACAAGGCCTTGACATTCAAGCGGCTGCTGATAAGAGGGTCGCCAGTGAAGCATCATCTCTGCGTGAGTCCCCTGCAACACCACAAAGGCTGCAGCAATCTTGCTATTGTAAGCAAAGCACAGCAACCAGCATGTCCTGAACAATGACAGTCTACCATGCATTGCTTGGTAATTTTGACGTTGTTTTGCTGTCTCTGATGTGTGCATTGCATACGGGTAATACCTTGGTATCATCCCAATGCTTTCAATGCAGGCCCTTCTCACAGCACTTCCCTGGTAACAGACATCTTGTCAGTGCCAGCCAACATGGACACCAGCCTCAGTGCACCCCCTGGGGACCCCACCTTCACCCTGACCCCCAAGCATCCTGCTGGCAAAAGTCGCCTCAACCCCTCCAAAACCCTGGACAAACCTCCCCTGGCGCCAAAACCCTTGGTGACTGATGAACCACTCACCAGCTTTGGCCTGGGCTCTCCTGGTGGGCTTAGTAAAACTAGTCATGCTCTTACCAAGGACAGAGGTGGCAAGTCAGGCAGTCTTGAGTCGGTTGCAGAAGCAAGCACATCACCCTTGTCTGCTCATAAGGCTGCTGCTGCAAGCTCTGCACAGACATCAGGACAGCGCAGCGGCAGCAATACCAGTAGCCAATCTCTATCACCAGCCTCAGCGCGTAGTCATCTGACTGAAGACCTAGCAGCTGCCAAGCAGCAAGAAGAGGAACGGCGGGCATCGCATGCCCAGGCGGGGTCCTCTTCTTCTAGCCCTGCAAAGACTCGCAGGAATAGGTTCCTGTCTAAGCTAGTAGGCAGCAGCAACGACAGGGAGGGCTCAAGTGGGCAGCAGCAGCCGGCTTCAACGCCTTTCCAGCTTGCCTCTCAGCAGTTCCTAGAGGAACAGGGACCTGCTAGTCCACATCTGGAGCCTGCAATCAATGGCACTGCACCACATGGGTCTACTCATGCCAACAACGTACAGTCAGCAGGCCCTGCGCCAAGCACAGATGTTGACCAGCAGGCAAAGCAGGCACAGCATGGCCAGCGGAAGGATGAGCACATTGGTGGCAGCCCTAGTGAAGTTGCTGATAGGCTTATCAACAGCTTGCAGGGCCTTGGGTAAGTAAATATGATCAGACACTAGATCTGAAGCTGTTGCTGTGTTTGGTAGGCAAGCACATTGCGACTATGGAGGAGTCAAAGCACAAGTGTGCACACATCCTTGACTGTTACTCACCCCATCTGTTCTTGACAGAACATGTTGTGACAGGCAAGTGAGTAATGTGGCTGACCACGTGTCCTGTCCTTGAAGTAATAATTGGGAATCTGAGATGCCGCAGGGTGGGTCACATGCAGGACTGGGTCATACACTTGACTGCTAACTCACAAGCATGACTCACACTCTTATTCTGATGTGTACCACATCATTGTGCAGGAGCAGCAAGCCAGATCCAGGCAAGTCGTCAGAAGAGGACTTTAGTTTCCAGGCTCCAACCCACCCCTGGTCAGTCAGCAACCCCAGGTTCCTGGCCACCCCCGCAGCCAGCCAGCCCCCCACCCTGACCATGCATGCATCAGCAGCAGCCGCCCCGGTGGGCCCTGGCTCAGCCTCCGCTTCTTCTTCCATCCCTCCTGCCCAGCACATGGCCATGAGTCAACCTGCATCTGAGGCCAACACTGCCATTCCTGCCATTGTCCCAGATGCTCAAGATTCTGGTGACCTTGCTTGCCCTCCTTTGCCACACCAAATGTCCTTTGCTGCCAATGGGGGCTATTGATCTTCTGTGTGTGTGTAGTGACAGTCTCGTCAGTGTCAATGCAGCAAGCTGTCATGAGTGTCACGTCTTGCTGAAGAAATTTCCTTCAGATATCAACATTGGCGCTGCAGTCAGCAGTGGCTTGTGGTCCGAAAGCTTGCATCACTGTGCAAGGTATCTGACACTGAACCATGCAAACCTGCCTCAAGAACAGTGATAGCGCAAGTCATTTAGATGTCTGTCTGGTTGGTTGTGCAGAGGATGGGTCACCACATGCCGGCAACAGGATAGAGCTGGAGGCGATGCACGACCAGCTGTTCAGGAAGGGCCAGACAGCTCAGATGGCCATGTATGAGGCCCATAAGGAGCGCCGGGAATGGGACCATGCAGGGGGTACCCAACCTGTGCACTCCCACTATGGTCAGGTATGCCCAAACTTCCAGCCAGCAGCGGCTGCACATGCACAGCTGGGCTCTACAGATCCTGGATATCTTTTGTTCTGGAAGCAATGTCAGCTGTGTGGTGTTGCTTCAATGGGCGACCTGTGCTTTGCAAGGCGCACTGTTGGCTGTGTAAATAAATTTGCGGGGTTTCGGCTGTTGCAGACACTGTTTGCTCTGGCTCTGTAAATCTGTGGGTGCATGTCAAGCAAAGCTCAAAGCTGCATGGTAATTTGTGCACAGATTTTTGCGTTGCACATCTCAGCTGCATGGGCCAGAGCATCACCATGCTGCCAGCTTTGTGTCTTTATTATGAAAAGAATGTGAACAAGCATGCTCATGTGCATGTACCTGTCATGATTGTATGTACTCGATCCTTGGGAGGAAGACATGTTTTGAACAAACGAGTGAGAGAGTGAATGAAGGAAAGGAAGAATGAAGCAATGAACGAACGAAGGAATGAGTGAATGAATGAGTAAGTGCATGTGTGCCTTGCAGGAGGTGGCAGTGGGTGGTGATCTGGCTGCAGCTCAGGCTGCCAGCAAACATGCAGAGGCGCACCCTCACTCAGACAGCAGCAGCAACAGCAGCACGGATCAGCCAGACCCATCAGGCTCTGCAGGCAGTCATGAGAATGGCCAAACCTCTGCTCACAGTAGATGCCAGGGTGGCCTAACCTCTGCTAACCTCTTTGGCACCAGCCGGCCCAAGACCCCTATGAGCCCCCAACCTGACCGCCCACCCCACCCAGTCTTGACCAGACAACTCAGCAAGTCAGCACCCAACTCACCCAAATCTTTCTGCAACATTTCACTTCAAGCCACTCAGGACAGTACTTCAAAGGCCACAACAGCAGACGCACAGGTGCAGCGACAGACTGCTGAAAGGAGGGCACTGCCTGGGAGCATACTGATCCCTGGCAGGGCTCTGGGGTCTGTGAAAGAGGGGTTAGGCGGTGTGAATGCAGAGTCAGAGGGGGGTGTTGAAGGGGTCTCGCCGCCCGATGGGTATATGGCAGACTCCGAGCACTCCTGGTCACGCCACCGCTTGCATAACTCCTCTGTCAGCTTCAATGACTCAGGTATGGCAAACCACCATGACATGCCTTGTGACTCTGCAGGCATGTGGCGCCAAGGCAATGCTGTGGAGCAACAATCAGACAATTGTTCAAGCAGTCAATGAATCAATCAATCAAGCTTTTACACGGTCATTGATTGGTAGATAGATAAATTGAGATGTGCCTGCGCACACACACACATGGCTGCCATTTGAAGCAGTAGGCTCTGATGCATTTCTGCATGCGGGGGGCGGACTGCCCACCCTCAGCACCCTGAAGTCTACAAGACATGATGTCTCATCATGTACGCCATGTTCGAGCATCCTCCTTTGGTCCAACAGCATACCTCAAATGCTAAATGTCCTGTTGATAGAGAAGAAGCAGAAAAGAAGAAGAAGAAGAAGAAGAAGAAGAAGAAGAAGCAGAAGAAGTAGTAGATTGATGATTGTCTTCTGGTGCAGGAAGACTGGTGGGAGCGGGCTCATCAGGAGCTGGCAGAGCAGGTGATGGCTGGGCTAGCCTAGCAGGTTTTGAGATCTCCCTTTGTGGCCCTTATGTCACCCCCTCCCTCAGGTACACTTGCCTGCTGGTGACGTCCTCCTGTTGAGGCACCTGATGCCTTGAAGCATTTTTGGAACCAAGAAGCCAGTCCCTCAAAAAGAACCTCTCAAAGTCACTGGACAGCGCGAGTCTGAAGTCTTGCTTTGAAGCATCACACCAGACACTCCTCTTTGAACTGGGTTTCCATTGTCTGGGTGCCAAGTTTTAATAACCAAACATATGATGTGTAGTGTCACAGAACATGGTGTTGCTTCATCTGACTCAGCACAATTGCCGTGCTGGAGCTGGTGCCTGTCATGTACCAGCTCAAGAGCTTGTCTGTGATGAGAAGCTGTTCATGACAAAGCGTAATTCTGATGACAACTCCAGTGCTGTGTCATCAGCCATGGATGGACGTCCTTTGCTGCCCCCTTGCAAAGCCCCTGATGCATCTCAATGCTACAAACTCAGTGGACGCCGACTGTAATGCCCTACACAGTCTGTGAGTCAGCCTGTGGAGTCTGTATCACCAAAGATGTTGTGACACAGCAAATGCGCGCTTCAGACACCGGACTGATGGTCTGCAGTCCAGAGGAAGCGTATGAGGTGTTCCAGACCCACAAAGTAAGCGAGGCCCAGTTTGCTGAGCAAGGCCCTCTGCTGATCAGCAAGGCAGGCCTGATGTGCCGTCTTGGAGACCGGCTGTACCCTTGGCAAGAGGCCGCCCCTGTAGTCATGGGGGTGCTTGCCTTTGGAGGTGACTGGCAGCATTTCCTACCGGCTGAGGGGGGCTTGCCTGTGGCTGTGCCTTCTGTGGAAGCTCAAGATACCCAGCAGTCTGGTCGCAAGGTCAGTCACAGCTGAAGAGTTGCCTTTGTAGAGCCAGTGAAGATTGTGTGCAAGGAAACCGGCGGTCTCACTGCAGTGAGTGCATCAGAAAGCTTGAGCAGGCTGAGCATGAGCAGGCTCATGTGACATGCTGACATGAACACACTGATGTCTTACCTTCTCTCTAGTCAGCTGCCATGCTCACCATTTTGATTAGGTATGATGCATATTGCTACCTGCATTACCTGGTTTGAACAGCCTTGATTTGCAACAGCAGCATATGCAGTTTCCTTATGCAGCTCTGGAAAGGAACCTTCGTTTCCACAGCGCATATGGAAAGACCTAGTGTACTTACTTACACGTGCCTACTCTTGCACAAAGGCAACAACACACCTGAGCTGTTGCTTTTAGATGGGTTCTCACTGAAATCAGGTGATCTATATGACAATTCCTTCAGTGAGCGTCAATGATTCACTGGCTGGGTGGTGCAGGCCAAAGTTGCAAAGAGCAGCAGCTGGAGGGTATGGTTGGGATCCTGGCGTAGTAGCAGTACTGGTGTAGGCAGGAATGGCAAGCCTGGCAGTGGCAGCCTTGACGCAGCTGTGGCCGCCGCTGCAGCAGCAACCCACCCCCGCTCTCCTGCTGCTCAACAGGTCAGCAAGCATGTTGTGATGCCTCTTGGGCCTTCACAGCTGCTCGATGGTTACTTCGACCCGACATGGAGCCTGTCAGTTGCATGGAAGCTTGGTTGATTGCCAGTGTAGTGTAGTGAACAAGTAGTGAACAATGTGCTATGGCAGCACCCTCCAGTTCTCTGGTGGCACATGTTTGGTAGGCTGCTCGACACTCCTCACAAATCAAAAGCCATGTCAACATCCGTGAATCACAAGACAAAAAAAAGCTTGAATCAACATTGTGCTGTGCAGTTGGCTTTAGAGGCTCTGGAATCTGGATTGTCTCCTCATGCAGCCAGCATGGTGAGTGAGTTGGTGGCTTCTCAGCAGGAGCGGCCGCCGCCAGGCCGCCGAAGGGCGTTTGTGCCCAGCCCTGCCCAGCTGAAGGCCCTGCCCCTGCAGTATGGCCAGAACACCATTGACTTCACCTTTGCAGGCCAGCGTCTGAGGGCGTACATCCACTACTTCAACTGGAATTCTAGGTACATTAACAAAGCTCCCCGCACGATTGATGATGCAAAGACAAGCGTATTTTTTCTGTTTGACAGATATGTTTGACATGACAGCTCTGCCTCGTGAAAGTCTGATGCTGACCAGACCCCTTCACCTTTCTGCCACCTTGCATTTTCCTCCTTGACCCTTCTTCTTGCCAAGGTCAACAATTTGTTGACTTCACTCATCCTGCATCACCCAGCCTGTGTCATGCAGGCTTGTGATCTCAGACATTGACGGCACAATCACAAAGTCAGATCTACTGGGTCACCTGCTGCCCAGAGTGGGCTTTGACTGGAGCCACAGGGGGGTGACTCGCCTGTTCACCAACATCAAGGCCAACGGTTATGTCTTCATGTTCCTCAGCAGCCGGGCCATTGCCCAGGCGTCAGCCACGCGAGACTACCTGCACACCCTGAATCAGGATGGCGAGACCCTCCCTGCAGGACCTGTCATCATCTCCCCTGATGGCCTCTTTCCCTCCTTGTACAGAGAGCTGGTGAGACACCTGCACAAATGAAAAACAGTTTTTCTCTCGCAACACAGTCATCCAACCGGCAAGCTGTGCCATTGTGACAAGCTCTGTTATGCTAAGCGACTTGCTGTGCAATGATTGTCTCCCTCAGCACCAATTGACCAGTTACTGCATCATAGTTGTACTGTTGTTTTAGTGTGCCTGCATACTCAGTTGCTGCCCCTGAAACTGGTCAAATCTGCTGTATGCTGCAAACATGCAACATGTGGGTCGAGGCCAAGCATTTATGTAAGTTTGTGCGGGCCAGATCTTGACCTGCGTCTAAAAAGGTGACATACTGGGTCCAAGGACGCCAGACATTTGCAGAGCTGCGCATCAGCAGACTTATAAACTTGCCAAAAGCTTCAGACGCATACTTTGGCTTGCTAACAGGTGTTACGACGCCCGCATGAGTTCAAGATCAGGTGCCTGGAGGACATCAGGGCTCTGTTTCCCGCTGACTGGAACCCCTTCTATGCCGGCTTTGGCAACAGGGACACTGATGAGATCTCTTACTTGACAGTTGGGGTGCCGGCCAGCAAGTGCTTCATCATCAACCCAAAAGGTACAGTCCAGCCTCATTTGCACAGCTGAGCAGATGGACCTCATACCCACATGGTTTGATGCTGCACTTTTGGCTGTGCAGTCAATAGCAGCGGCACCAGTAGCGTTTCATTACAGCTACATTCAGCAAAGCTAGTTGGTGCAGATTGATTGTCACATCGTGCAATCAATCGCATTCTTTGCACCTCATCGGCAATGAAGGACATAGAAGCAAGGGCAACCACCAAGTTGCAACTTGTGCCCTGTGTGAGTGCAGGTGAGTTGAGAAAAGCCTCTTCAGCAGTTGCCACCTCAACTTGGGGCTCATTGACGTCAGTCAACACACTTGTGCAAGCAATGTTTCCTGCTCTGCAACAAGAGGCACCCAACCAGACACCTGAGAGAGAGGAGTACAATGACTACAACTACTGGCATGTGACACCTCCCATCATTATTGACTCTGAAGATGATGCCTTTGGGGATCCAGAAGGCATGCAATCTAACACTGACTCAGATGAAGACAGCTTTCATCATCACTTTCTGTAAGCCGAGCACATGCTAATGTACTGCTATACAAACTGATGTATCTGTGTGTTACAGCGTATTTACTTGAGGGGTACAGATTTCAGGAAAGCAGACGTGCATTTCATTTGTGAGTATACAGTCTTACAGAATATATTGTCTGACCACCACAGTTACATGAACATCACGCCATCATGTGATTGCGCAATGTGTATGCTATTGCATCTGATATTGTTGCTAGCTTTAGCTTGTGGCATGGTGATGTCAGCCTTCTCATTGAGCATGGCATCATGACATTGTTAATGTGCCTTGCATCTGCAAAGCAGTCAGTTTATAGAAGGCAGCCTACGCCAATGATAGCCACCTCTTTGGTTGATGACAACCGGTACCTGTTGACATGGCATATTACCAAGTTCTGCAAATCAGTGCATATGCATCCTTGGGAACGTGTATCTGAGATCCAATCTATCACGGGAATCTGTTGACATGTCCTGGCGTTCAGGCTTGTATGGTTCAACAGAGTGTGCATTACATAATGGCGGATATGTTCTGTCGCACTTGTATAGCCTGTGTGTCTTCCTGACACCTGTGGAAAATCAAAACAAACAGTGGGCTGCCACCATCTGGCGTTAACAACAATCAATGATATGCAATAATAGGTCTTGGACACTTTGCATCTCACTCTTTGTGAGTACAGACACGTGCAATTGTGGTAGATGTCACCTTGCTTGTGAGTACTGACACAGTGCAGCTGTGGTGGATATTTGCAAGCAAATTTCAAGTAGGCTCCAGGCAAATCATGGCAGCTGTGACTGGTAAAACGTGCACGAGTATTGTGCTTGCACATATTTGCCTGTTTATGTGTCACGCTGTAGCTTTGTTGTGAACGGATGCACAGCTGCAGCACTGTTAGCTACAGGATAGACCCAAGATAGAGGACTGCTGATACTCTTAATGCAGTATGACTGCCTGTAGTTAGGCTTTGTCAAATGCAGGCTACTCACTCACTGAGCAGCAAACTGAACACTCACAATGGGTTCTTGGAATACCTTGCAGGAGAGCATATTTGAACACCATCAGCTCTCTTGCTGCACGTGCTTGCTGTTGCTTGCTGCATTTCTGACTACTATGATACAGTGGTATACAAAAGCTACCAACAGTACTGTGCGGCCTAGCTTAGGAAATCCTGTCAAATATCTGTCTTCTCAGCTATATGATGGTCTACAAGGGTTTTGAACTTCTACAAAGACCTATGGCAAATGTAGCTATCTCACCAATCTTCAAAATGCGCCTGAGCCTTGAATCCAAGCTGGCTAATCCTTTCGACCATTGGTGGCATTTTGTTGAATGCTGCATCCATTGGATCACTAGCATAGACCTCAACAGTTGCAATCCCTGTGGACAGGTTGACTGTTACTTTGTCCACACCACTCATTGCCTGCAGACATATCCGTCCCCAGTCAGACTGGGAAAACACAGCTAGAACCGAGCACAATTACGAGTCTTCTACAGATTGCTGCATTCACAAAGCATCACACCTTCAATGCATCAGCCACGCGACTGGAGCAGCCATCACAAGTCATCCCCTCGACCTTCAGCTCCAGCTCCATTAGGTCAGCTGCGACAAGGTACTGCTTTATGTTGCAGAGTGCTATGTGGCGACGTCTGTGGAAACTGGAAAGCGACAAAAGCACCTTCAGCTTCTGCCGTGTCCACCGCAGTGCTTCTGCATACCGCGATTTGCCGTAATACGCGGTGTTGTCTAGTGATCTGGACCTGCCTGGTTTGACTTGCAGGCGTGCAAGCGCACAGCGCTCTTTGCTTGGAAGTTGCTGCCGTCAGAGAAACTCTGGGAACTGTCTCCAGCCGGCAGGACGACGTATTGATCCAGCACAAGGCTGTCATGGCCTTGTCTCTGAACGCGTCAGTCTTGTAGGCTACAGCAAAACGCACAGTCGCCTGGGGAAGTGCGGTGTAAAGACACAAAGACACATGGACAAACTATCAGGAGCGCTTTCGGTATCAGGGCGCCTAAACTTCTCACGCTCAGGCACTCAAGGGAGATCAGTCGGCAATCCCACACTCGGCACACACGTGAAGACAGACTACAATGCAATGCTTTATGCTACATATCTGTTGTCAAGTGTGTGTCCAATAGAAGGCTAATTAGTAGGTTTAGGACTGGATGCCATGGTCTGCGGGTAAACACAGGCCGCTGGGCAGACGGTGTTCACCTAGATAGGACAGACAGGCTGTGTCTAGTGTGCAAGTCGTTGGATTGTGTGGAGGACAAGCAGCACTTTGTTTTTGATTGCCCAGCGTACAGCCATATCAGGTCACAGCATTTGGACCTCTTGCAGCACTGTTGTGCTATTGCAGACTTTATGTCTTTGTGTGAACCAAATGCATGTGGTGATTTCCTTAGGAAATGCTTTGCATGTAGGAAGCAAATTTTGACTGTATGACTTCACTTAACTGAACTTTTTGTCTGTTGGGTCCCAGTTGGCCCCCAGGACATTTGATTGATTGATTGATTGATTGATTGATTGATTGATTGATTGATTGATTGATTGATTGATTGATACAGGTACAGCCTCGACAAGTGCACTGAGTAGGATGACTCTCAGCAGCATGATACGAGTGATGTTCAATAAATTTACATATCTCCGTTCATTTGACCTTTGCCATTTGTACCTCCAGTTGCTGTCTGCTTGTCTGGAAATACTGCAGTATCCAGTATTTGATCTGTAGTAGCAATATGACAAAGCCAAAGAACACCCAATGGACCGCAAAGAGACCCAGGTAAGCAAAGGGGGCCCAAGGCTGACTGGCATCCAAGAACTGCAGTAACACCAGCTGTCACAGGCGTTCATACCAAATCGTGGAAAGTCATAGATAAGTGTGCAGACATCCACACAGTGTTGCTCACACAGTAGATCACAGCATGCAGTAATGCATGACACAAGCTGCAGCAGGCTTGCAAAGCTGCAGCTGGGGCTGATTTGGCAGTTAATAGGCCTGAAGTCTTGATGGATGTGTTAAGTGTCTCACCGGATACATCCACTTTCCAGAGGAGGAGAAGTTGATGAAAGCCCATATGCCATAGAAGGATGTCCACAAGCCAACATACCCTAACAAATATGGGTAGAAGGGTATCCTGTTTAGGAACGACTCTCCAACCATGAGCACAAAGTTGAAGCCATGCTGCAGCAGGGAGGCATTACGTCAGCTGAACTCTTCAACTTATGTAGATACAGCAGCATTGCTACGGCGGCCTTTGCACAGTACACAGCATGCCGCAGGTGTATATAGGAACTCTCACTCTCACTTAAAACATCAGGAAACAGCACCGTTATGCTCGATGTACCTGATTGTAGCTGTTAAAGTTGAACAGCTGATTTGCATGCCACTTTTCATCTACCTGATTGTAGCTAGTGAAGTTAAAGAGCTGATTGGTGAAGAATTCCACACGTGTGGGATCAGGATTAGCCTTCAGCATAGGCCAAAGCAGACCCCATGTCAGGACATCAACTATAAACACAGTCTGCAAAACACAACATCATTATCAAACCAGAGCCTGCTGCTGTAAGTGCACAATATGCAAGCCATACCGTCAAGTTGATATGGAAAAGGGTGACTACAAAGTATCCCAGTCCATTGACTGGCTTGTTGGCCGCCTTGGAAGTCTTTGATGTAGCAGCTTGCTGCCGCTGTATGTCTAAGAAGCTGTACAAGGTTGCTAAAGCAAAGAAAATAATCATCAAATAATAGTTCCTGCAATTTGAACAGTAGCTTTCTACATTGTCAGATACGTGACAAGCAGGGCTCTGACTTATTTCAGTTGATGACTTGAAAAATTGCATGCGTAAACAAATCTTACCATACTGTGTAGTACTTCAGCACAAAAAAGCCTTTGTCTGCAAACTGTATCACTGCAACAGCACTGCACCAGAGGAAAGCCAGCAAGCGGTAAATAAGCAGCATTTGTGATGAACCTGCATGGCACTTACATTTGAGAACATTGACAAATTGTGCATGACAGCAGTGCAGCATACAGTACAGCATGTGCAGCACCTATTGCACTTCCACTGATTTCAGCTGCTTTGGCCGCCCAGGCTCCATTGCGGCTGCACGAAGGCGTCACATCTCAACGTTGCTGAGCTATGAGTGTGCTGAGCAAGAACACATAGTGCTTGTTTGGCTATGCGACTTTGGCACTTGAAGTTCATAAGAACCATTTTGCTGCAAGCTTACGTCTTAGACCACGGTTTGTACACTATCATCCATATGGACTGCGCGAAACCAGCGGCAACGACAGCCAATACACTTGCCGGGATGACTCTGTGAAACATCAAGTGCTCTACATACGTCATCTGAGCTCTGAAAAGTCACGCAGATGACAGGTTAAACAATAATATACAATGCCCTGGCCTGTGCTGCCACTCAAGCAATCGCTTGAACCTTTGGCGATCGAAAGCTTGACCATCCGTAACGCTCGCCAGCCCAAGCAGTCCGTATATACCAGCTTTCTGTCGAGGCAAGGCATCGACGCTGCCGTTTCTAATTGGCCCCCGTATTCAAGCTGCATCTTGCGCGCATAACAGCTGTACATTTTTCTCTTCCAACAGATTGTCTGCTTGAGTTGACCGGAACAGCCGCACATGCAGTAGCTCAAGCGATCAGTGGCTTGCAAATGAGAATGGCCTAGTGGCACAACATCTGTGTGCACTCCCTGGATTGTCAGCTGTGCATTTTGTCATGGGGCTTCTCCGTCCTCAGAGGCCAGAGCTTATGAAACGCAGTCCGTTGCTTTTGAGCGTACCAATCGGAGGCACAGACACTGTCACGGGCCTCAGGCCAATGGCGTACGGCCAGGACTCTGGGGTCACCCATGATGAGGCCCGTATAGCGAAGAAAGTCAGAGCGTCACCCCCTCCTCCACATGCCAGAAGCTTCTACAAACGTTACAAGGGCCCCTACTTGGAACACTTGTCAAGGGATACTTGGAAGAAGCCACCAAAGTCATGGCGACACTTCTTTTATGGACAAACAACTGAGGCAGTGTATAATGTGCCAGAGAACTCAGAGCATATGCAAGAACGCATGGAAGAGAATCTGGTAACATACTTGGTAAGCTGTGTGACAGAAAGACAAGTACGCACCAGCAACCAACCATTGCTCTCCTGACAAATCAGTTTTGTGATGCAGAACAACTACATGTGGTTGGTGGCAAGCTTCTTGATGTGCTTCTTGTAAGTTTTGTTGGTCTCCCATGTGTTTCTGCTGACTGAAGTATGCTTTCAAGTGCATGACGGCACCTCTTGTCTTGGCTCCAGGGTCTTCAATTGGGCTGCAAGCCTTGGCGTTTGCAGTGTATGTTTGGTGATCTGGCTCAATATTGAATACCCAGCACCTCCTGCTCAGTCGCAGCAGGTAAGCTGTTTGCGCCTCAGCGCCTCTGCCCTTTCTGATTGTACCAGTGCATCGTGAACCATTGCACATGTCTTATGCTATGTCAAGGTCATGTTATGTGCAAGTCAGCATACGTGTAGTAAGGTTGTTGAGCATGCAACGTTTGTCCTTTGTTTGGTGTAGGGACAGGCGCTTGCTGAAGATCAATGGGCTGGACTTCGAGCTGGCGCCACCGTTGTCACCTGGCTGCTTATCTTGTACACAAGATGTACGTCTCTGCTAATCAAATGGGCTGGCATCTCTCTAGTCTCCATTTTGTCCCATGCATCTCTGAGATGTACTCATACCGAAGGGAGCATGAGTGCAAACTCACGAGCGCATCCAGGCGTGCCTTTTGCAATCTTTTTGAGTGATGTCCAGTCACCAGAGTACCCAGAGCCAAGAAGACTTGCACAGGAAATCTCAGCAGTTGTCAGAGAACAAAGCCAATTGCTATGGAATCAAGCCAAGTTCTACAGCTACTACTTGCTTGACGCTGTTAGGTATCCATATGTATTGTACCACCATGCTACAGACAGACAACGTACATAGTCTCTATGCCTACTGCTCTGTTCAGAACTTGACCACATCATCACTGCCTGGTGAGCAGTATAGAAGCTTCTGCTTAAGCAGATAAAAAGAGTGATGTAGCTTGGCAATGCAGAAAGCTTGCTCCTGTCAATTGCAGCAGGCAACGATGCAGCGCATCGTGCAAGGTTGTCTGCAGGGCTATGGATCATCAATAGTTAGGCGTGTTTCTTGTGTCAGGTGCTCCTGCCCATTGTGCCTTGTACCTAATGCTACATACAACTTCTGACTTCAGATCTGACAGAAACTCAGCATTTGCAGATCTCCCTTCATAGATGAAATACATGCAACGGCAAGTGATGGCGGCAGTGGCCAAAGCTGTGTAGTTGTCATAGGATACAGCAGCCTGAGCGTCTGAAACATGACTGTGCTGATTTGAGTGTGACACTGTACAGATGCATACATATGTGTTGTCAATCTCACACTCTACTTCACCCCATCTAACACAGCACTTCACCACCATCTAACACAGCAGGAGGCGGAGCAGATTGTCTGCTTCCATCCTTGAATTGCTCATGCAGGAAGACGTGAAACACATTGAACTTCCTGCTCATAAATGCAGGCCATTGCAACTGAAATACCACAACCCCCTTCTTTGACAGAATCTCAAATGGTCCCAAACACACATGACAATCATTCAGCAGCTTCTCAGTGCCCATATGAAACGACCGCAGAAATCTGGTTGACAGCAACGTTTCAATAGCACTCATCTGCTCAACACGCCTTGCTTGATCAGCATGTTTCCCCATGCTTTACTGTGCCATGGCAAAGAGTCACGTGCCCTGCTCGCAATACTGCTAGTCGCATCAGGGCTTCACCGTCATGGCCATGCAGGCAACATCGCAGCTGCAGTCAACAATGCGCAATCACGCTCTTGCATCTTCGTAACCCCCTGGCCAGCTTGCAAATCTGTATGTATATATAGCTTTTGGTCAGCATCGGTTGCAATTAATCATTTGGTCATCACAGCTGTGGTCATCACAGCTGTGGTCATCACTAGTGTGCCCCATGCATAGGACCCTTCCAAGAATCGGTTATTGTAGTGCCTCAGCTAAGGGCAAATGCTGTCTTCGACACGGCAGCACGGCACCCCTGTTGCAAACATGCATGATAGCACAACCCCTTGTTTGAGCGGCCCCCGGCGACCAAGCGGTGGAGACGCGAGATGCCGTCAGAGTTCAGCTCCACCTGGACCATTGACGTTCTGCGCGTGCTCATTGCTCTGTAGCTGCTGTACGGCAGTGTAAAAGTTCCGACTGGGCTCAAGCAAGGATGACACCGACACCATGCCATGGTTTTGTGCACAGGCAGGACTTTTGGGGACACTCCAGCTCAGCCCAGTTTCAGA
>JAABUP010002885.1_pt1 | contig 31824 bp, 32 predicted proteins | sample 5559201 | NCBI WGS metagenome assembly JAABUP01 (sample SAMN10711887, study PRJNA513373) | rock metagenome | isolation source: Antarctica rocks | place: Antarctica
GTCTTTTGAGCTCGACGGGCACCACCTCTTGACTGAGGTTGGCAAAGGGTCTGTGGTTGAGGAGCCTCTTCACGATGCCAAGCCTGTAAGACATGGATCCACTATGCTTATTACGAACACCTCTGCCGTACCATTTCCCACTTTATTTAAGAGGCCTGTGTGGGTCACTAATTGACTTGCTACGATATTCTGGAGCGATGGAATGTCCCCTTTCATCCAATGTGCCAAGAAAGTTTCTGAGCTTCGTCTTGGTAGCCTTGATGTCGATGGTCTCTTCCGTTGGCGGAATGTAAGTCTATCACGGAGCGGTACTAACAGCTCTAACGACATTCCTATCTGGCTTGAAGAGGACTGCAGTATATTCTTCAACGACCTCCCTCGTGACATCGCCGTAATGGATGCTAAAAGGCAGTTCTGGCTTCATGAGCTGGGTTGGGAATATCACGCTGCCAATCCGATAAAGATTCCTGGCCTCTCAAAGCTACTTGAGCCTACAAAATATCGTGAAATAACGAAGACTGCATTTGGAGGGGATTCTGAAGGCACAGAGGTTAAGCAAACTAAATCGCTGCCTCTCCGACTGAATATTGTAAGCGGCCCGCTCGAAACACTATCAGCAAAGATTACCAGCATAATCTTGGACCATCTTGACTTTAAAGATATCGCTAGTCCAAGGCTGGCTACATGGACTTTTCGAGAGCTTCCGACTACATTTTCCCGTAGGCTCTCTCTTGAAGACATGCCTTGGCTATGAGAAATACGTGAATTGCCTGTCGGTACGATCAATTGGTATGTTTTGGGACCGTTTGAGCAAATTTGCTGGAAGCAATTGAAAGGGATACAGAATAGGGAGAGAATCTGTAATATTGTAAAAAGCATGGTCAGGAGGGGTCAGCGGTATAGAGACCAAGGCAGATTTCCAAATTATCGGGACAATCTATTCGGGCAGGGCCTCTGGCCATATAGTCTCGAGAGAGCGTAGAAAGCATGCAGCGAGTCTAGAGTTGAAGAATGCTTCGAAAAGGGCGAGCCTCGATATTTCAACGCGAAGCAAATGTGATAAGCAGCCCGCCTGAGGATTATTTTCCACTGCACCTGGTGCCGTCCACGCTCCTCAACCCAGGAACATCAACGGTCTAGCTGACACCGACCTCCTGACTCCATCACCGTGTTCTCCTGCGAATGCATTCCGGTCATACTGAGACTCTCGCTCCGCCGTGCATCTTCAGACCTAATTTGATGACTCTGCTTTGTCCTGTATACGCTCTCTTTAAAGGGGCGCGAATCAGAACCTCCCATTCTCTTCTTGCCTGGAGGTAAGATGTGAAAGTCATCTATAATGTAAGAGTCTCGCCTGGAGTTGAAGATCTGGAGCAGCCCTGAGTCGCGAGATATCAAGGGCCGGTATGTAGGTAAGCAAGCGGAGATGACAGCCGTACCAAGATGCACATTTAGCCAGATATCGTGGGTAAAGTCAAGTGTGGGCTGGCTAGGCCGATATAGCACTGACATGCGGACGACGGCCGTGATGACAACAAAGCCACCAAGGGCGAAGATCAAAGAGACAAGGGCTTTTTCCTTCGTCAAAAGCTGCAGACGTAAGACTTCGTGGATGGGGAGGATAATGATGCTAATCTCTATGAGAACCTCGATAAGAGCCATCGCAAGCCAGAATGATAGATAGGTAATGTTGAACTTCGTGTTGGCACTACCAGGAAATAAGGACCCATTCGTATGGCCCGGATAGCCAATCTCGATGACGCAGGCCGACATGCACCAGGCGGCGCAAATCACGAGGAGAAAGATGGAGGTATTGCGGATGTGGGAGGGAAAGAAGAGATGGCGATAGGAAAACAGCATAGATGCCTGAAATAGTGCGATGATGATGAAGTAGAAGATGATGTAGACATAGACATACTGTAGGTTGGTCAGCTAAGACATCATTGCGACATTGAAGATATGTTATCACATTTGTTGGTATGTCATGTATCGATCGTCATCTGGCGAGACTGCTTCACGGCCAATGATGGCGGCTTGAGACACAGATTCATGTGAATACACCGTGTGTAAATACTAGTGCCTATGAAGTACTTACATCTTATCACCAAAATCTCCGCTGTGAAATAAAGGACGAGTGAAGCCAGGAGCAGCCAATCGTCAAGTCCAATGGGTGAATTGGCGATACGTTTCGAGCTGAATCGTAGTCCGACGGCCGTGACAGCAAGCACAGTGAACACAACACCTGTGGCTGTGATAGCTGGGCCATTGAAGCTCAACCCATAAATCGTTTCCATGATAACTCAAGGAAGGTTCATGGATGACACTGAGTGGTAGCTGAAAAGAGTAGGGTCATTCCTTTGGTCATGTTTCTGAGACCTCAACAGTGCTTGGATCTATATGCTCGACTATCGGATAAGGTCTTCCCTCCACTGATAAGAAAAGGGCTCAGCCTGAGCGAAGAAACCTCGATCGCTCTGCCAAGAACTTGATGGTGTGTTGCATGCAGGTGTCGATCTCGTCTACCGGGCGAGCTGAATAACCTAATGCACAACCAATGCGTATATGTTTATGAGCCTACCATGGGCAAAGCGCAACCCGTGTAGACATGCTCTAATTCTGGTGGACACGAGCCTCTACCAAATATAAAGTCAAATCCTTCAGGTTTGATAACTTCGACGGGGCCAAAGGCAGAGGAAGAAACAGCAAAAGCAGAGAATCTGGGGCGGAATACAGAAGAAGCGAGTACGACAAGGCTACTTGGTGATCAATATCGTAAGCCGATGTTGACTTGCAGATCGCAAATTTGATCACGGTCTTGGGAGCAAATATACTGGCCCTACGAACACTATTGAGAGCCATTGAACAACTCACTGAGTGGTCATTTCAAAGATCACTTGCTTATCAATTGTTCGTCAATTGCGAGACTTAGACATGATATTACTGGCGCGAGCAAAGAATAAAGTCGATCGTATCAGTACCATCTGATCTAGAGAGCGATTGGTCATATACGAGACAGACACGCCGGCTCATTTCCCAAGGTTCGATTTATTTTCACGAATTTTACGTCGATCTAAAAGTCAAACAAACTCTTGCCCTCGCGTGAGAGCTTATCTAGGATTTCAGTGATCGTCTCTCCAGGATTTGCCGCCAACAGGTACTGCCGCCTGGAAATCAGGGAAGCTAGTTCAGTATGGAGTTGGGTCGCGGTCAAAGGCAAACCTGTGGGCTGGTATGGCCGCGTAGCATTCAAAATCATTTCTGAAAGAGCCTTTTTAAGCATCATTTGAGCATCCGAAAGAATACTAAGTTCAGGAGCCGAGAAACCGCTATTGGCATGTCTGTCGTCAAGAAGCACTGATCGAAACCCTCCATTTTCGAGCGCCTTTGGTAACAACTCTGTAAGCTCTAAGAGGATCTCGAGGGCAATGTCATCATCGTTGTAACGGTTCTCAGGAGTTTTGTTGTTTTCATCGCGCTTTCCACGAATCTCTCCCTGGACTTGTTTCAGGCGCTGGTGTAATGCCATTTGTTGCAGAATCTTCTCTTGTAAACGAAGTCTCTCTGTGACCAGTTGCTGGCCCTGAGGTATCTCCCGTGTCGAGCTGATTTCATCCGCATCGTATTCTTGAAAATCGCCCTGTGTAGAGTCAGGTGACAGAAGCGATCGACAGGAGCGTCCACTCTCCCCGTCACAAAGCGGTTGCAAAGGAGTATCATATTCATCGTCACTATCCTCAAAGTCAGAGGCTCGTAGCGGTCTTGTTGGACAGTCTTGGTCAGCCGGACCTACTCGGTCGAATTCTTGAAAGATTCCGATACCTGCATCCATGCGGTTGGTTAGTTCTCCTTTTCCGCCCTCTTCGTGAGTGCCGTTTGACGTCTTTTGACCGTAAAGTCCATGCATTTCTGGGAATAGATGACGCGGCCACGGCGTCGAAGGCTCACTAATTGTTAGAGGCCACATATGATGCTTCTGATACTGTCTCACTGAGTCCAAGTCCGCCTGGTTGTGTAAATCCATACAAATCCTGAGATAAGCTGTAACGATTTCTGGAGGTGGAACCGTAAGATTAAAAGTATTATTGACATCCTGCGCAGAGCCTCTAATGAGAGCCCCAAAAGGTTCCGGAGGCTTTGGTCGTTCGCCATTGTGGTAAAATCTCCCAATGTTGTGGGGAATACCCTTAATTGGGCATTCCGGTGAATCGCAGGGAATATTGCTGTCAGGAGAAATTAGATTTGAAGATCCTGGCAAATCGAGGTTCTGGATATCAAGATTGCAGGGGACCGGATGCTCAATCATGGGACTCACAACTTGGACTTGACGAGGTGCAGCTGAGCCAACCTCAGTCTGCGAAAAGCCGGACTCGAGTAGCTTTCGATTGACATACTGAAGATCCGTCGTTCCTCTGATCACGTCCATGAGAGGATTCTGGTTGCGTAAACCCAATCTTACTGATTCTATGATAAAGGGACTACACAGGCCGGAAATATTTTTTAGGGAACGGGGTTCTCGGTTGGTGATACTGGCGAATGCTTCGAAATGACGACTTCAGAGGTAAAAGATTCCCTCGTGCTCTACTTACGTAGGTCTTGACCCGATCCCCCTTGTCCTTACAGACACTGTTTTCTTTATTCCGCAAATATGTGCCAATCGTCCTTTCATCTTCGAACAATAGCAATTGACTTGAACAATGAGTTATTGTTTGGAAAGAGGAACGCCACTGGCGCACACCACAAGGAACGTACTGCCTCATCCAAGAAATATGACTTCCACCATGCTAATGATACCTACCCGTTTAATGTGGTGCATAAATTCTCCAAAGTTCTCTGATAATGAGCTGCCCCACTGTCGAACTTTGCCAGGCTCGAAGGTAATTTCTTTCCAGAGGTCTTTGGGGCTGACGTTTGGCATTGAGCAGATCTAAGGTGACTTTTGGCAAATCATGCTTCCAAAATCTTCTTTTGGGGCATTCATTTGCCCGGAATCCGTTTTGTTGAGTGGAGCCAAATTCATTTTACCGGAATCCACTCTGTTGAGTGGACCCGATCTTTTTGCCGAAATGTCCGATTGATATCACACCTTGACAAACTAGTACATGTTGAATGATCGTTCATTTCAGGAGTAATGCTTTAACGGATCCACCATCATTGCTTAAACGGCTGATAGAATCAGGCGTTGAATCACTTGACTTTGGGAAAGGAAGAGATAACCGAATGTTGGATTATCTCTCAGTTTTGGTCTTAGCGGACCCTCTTTTTCTCTCTGATTTAATGCACGTCTTCCCCAAGTCCTTTCCGTCTCATTTTACTCCTTAGTCCTTCTCGACTATCGAAACTCTGCTGATCTGGAAGAAAGCCCCCCTTACTAATGCTTTCGACTCTTGCTACTATGCCTGATACACTCAAAGTCATCGGCCTTGTCAGCTCGTTGATCGGTATATACAATTTTATCAAGGCTCAGCTTCCCACTGATGACCCAGGCCGTACGTCTTTCCATGGTGGTGCTTTATGCAAGTCGGATGTCATCCTCTAGGCTCAACGATCTATTCGGTCTTATCCCAGCCTCCATACTGGCCTCATGGCAGAACATCTATTTACTGAACGGCAATGCTGACACCGACCTCTGCACAGCATATGATTCTGTTGTCCGTGTTGCAGTTGCTCTTAATCATCCACCCAACGACCTCAGCGGCGCTGACGGCACTGCTCCTTCGACACTAGCCTTTAACGAGCTTGAGGAGTTCATCGGAAGGTCTCATTCAATGGCGGTGGAAAAGATCCCGAGTGGGGGCTTTCGTAAGTGTAGTGACATGAGTTTTACTTGTTACGAACGCGAGCCATCCTGATGCAAGTCTCATTGCTCGGAAAAAGGCTCGGAGAACGAAAGGAGTCGCTAAAGAGAAAGATTAACAGAGGACATCACTGCGCACCAGGATTTTGGTCCTGGGCAGCAAGCCACATACCTCCAGCTACATGCGTTCGATAACGGCGTCTGTGTCGCGTATATCTCACAAACATGGTATGCACAATTCACAAGAGCGGTCTCTCTGCTTCTAGTCATCACACATGTATGGTAACGGACTGACTCTGTGCTACTACACAGGGCCGATGGCGGGCAGCGCGGCTGGCTTTGGTGATACGGGCCGCGCCTGCGGCCAAAATTGGTTCCATTCAAACATCATCATCGGCGAAGAACATCACAAGCCCGACTGCACGTGGATCGATCACAACCACTCGAGCGGTATCCCGAGCGCGGCAATGCAGAGTCACATGGAGGACTTTTCGCCTGAACACGAGCACGAGGAAGCATACTACTGTCGGCAGCCAGCCATGATATTCAAGCGTACGGATGAGCATGAGAAAAAAGACCTGGCTCGAATAAGTAAGTATGTGGCTGCTGAGCACCCTGGTCTTCCTCTGGGGAGCAGAGACGGTAGGTACCTAAATCACAACGACGTGGCAATTAACGATCTAGACCACCTTGATGAGAACAGCCAAGCAAAGCCAGAGGCACCATTGGATTTCAAGCTGTGGACCTCCGACGAAGGAGATATGGAAGTCACACACTCCTCCACCAGGAAAGGAGGCCTAGGGAACCACCGGCGAACGCTATCAGAATTGGGACACACATTCGGTGGTCACCGGGGCAGAATTCAAGGCCAAGAATTATAGTGATGTCGTACGATGGGACTGATATCGTGCGGAGGGATCTTAAAGGGCGATTTGGGGGGACAATCTATCTTGCATATATTCTAATCGACTTCATGGAGCCGAACCCGTGCATAGTGGGTTTCATCTATAGGATTTGGCACCACAGGCCTCCTTGCTTTCAATGGGTAATACTGGGTTTCATCATCTCACATCTCTGTAGGTTGGCATTGTTTGATTAAAGACAATAGACATTTATGAGGCCAGTCTTCATTGTTCTGTTGGAATTTTAGGACAGTCTTATACACTCCAGATAATGCAAAATGATTGTGCTGCTAATAGCTGACCAAAGGCGATTTTTGCACAGGATAAACATAGTCTATGTGATCCTTGGTTGTAGCATCCTCGATAATTGTCCCCTTGTTTATCACCGCGGATCAATAGCATTTAAGATCAAATTACGCTTGATCGGATTAGTCTCTGCTCGTTCAAGGAACCATCCAAGAAATCCTATATAAATCACTCAGCTATGGAAGGTAAGCAATTTCAATTCGACCATGTTGATAGTTTTCTGAGAAGTCTCGAAAAGCTCGAACCAAGGGACTTTCCATCGGAAGATCGTATCTGCGCCATTTGCCAAAATAGCTATAACATTGATGGGAGTAAGCCGGAAAGCATGATGCGGTTAAGCTGCGGCCATCATTTCGGCAACGATTGTATTCATATATGGTTCTCACCCGCCAAAACGAACAAAAACACATGCCCTATATGCAGGACCGTGTTCTTCGAGCCTAGCGAGGACGTTCGACCTGAGACATTTCAAAGCCTACTCCAGGGGTCTGATCCGCAATTTGACAGTGCAATGGACGAAGTTATGGAAATAATGCGAAACTTTGAGCGCATACGCGAAATGAATCTTGCGTCTGTAAGCGGACTTGGGGCTCATCAACCCTCCGACCAGGCGTATTTCAACGCACCTCCTGGAGAAGCTATAATCCTTTCGGAGCTGGTGCTCTTGCTCTTCAAAGCTTTCTCTCGTCATCTGGCCGCGGTGTCACTCGAAGAAGCAGGTAGAATGGCCATGTTGCTGGGTCAATTACGCCTCTGCCTTCTCAGACCAATGAGTCAGATGAGTGTGCCAGCGGTTTGGGCTTTCGAAGGCCCCAGAGTCCATTTGATGACCGATCGTGATGTCCATGGATTGATAAGATTGGCTTTGGAGAGAATGTGTGAAGCCGAGGAAATATGGTATCATCATGAGTCGGAACATCTTGCAGGCCGACACCCACAGTCTGTAAGCTGATCGTGCCCCCTAGAGGTTGAGTATTGGCAGATATTCCCGCTTGCGATACGGTACCACAGCTGACGCTTCAGACAATCTCCGCCTTGCCTTTCTATGAGCGCGAGAGTAGGAACATAAGAAAATTAGACATGCTAGTATTTAGACATTTATACAAGCGATAGGCTTGGATAGGCTTTTTGTGCCGCAAAGACACCCACAACCAGCATCAAGATCGCCCAATGGTGTGAGATGTGTGAGAACAGATTAGAGTTCTTGGGAAAGTGATCTGGGCAAAACTTTGGATAAAGGATCGTGGAGGGCCTGATTGGAGTCTTTCAAGAATATGACCCACATAGTGACTTGAAAGTCAGTGGTAGGTGGTGATGGATACCTGAAATGTCATGTGGGTCCTGTCCCCATCAGGCTGGTACCTGGCACAAGTACGGCCATCGTTAATGTATCTCAATGGATATCCTCCTACGAGAGGCGACCATTAACCCGATGGGGCAGGAACGTGCGTATTCAATTCAACTCTACTTCATTTGATTCTCGATCGTGTATGAGAGGTTGAGTAAGTGGATCAACTCTCCGTCGGTGGGCCACCTGGCGGGATCATTGCAGAGTTTGGTGCGTACTCCCTTTATTCTCTCGCACCAAGGCTCCCTTACTCGGCTTCGTACCTTGACCTAGATTGTTCGATCGCCAAAGCCAATAAAACAAGGAGTCTTTGCTCACAAAGCCCCGTGAAAAGAGCACTAAATCCTCTCGCATTGTTAAGTCGATGAGGTGCATCGTGTATTTAATAGGCACATTCGGTAACTTCTCTCCTCCAAGGCCATTAGAGCAGCAACAATATTTGAGTATATTGTAGCCATGCCCCTCAAACTTTCTGACTTGGGGAGTTTCCAATTCAATCTAAAGATACCATATCAGGGGGTCAATCCATTCTCGACACCGACTTTCAGTTGGCCGAACATCGATGAACCTTTGGAAGCAGGTGTCCAAAGATCAGGGCATACTGTACTGAATGGTAGGGGTCTGATACAATCAGAAAGACCCGAGGTGTGAAAAAGGGGGACACCATGAATACTAGCGTCAATACAATAGATTAGAACGCAAATCGTCAGCGTGGTGAAAATGTAGGTATCAGATGAAGGAATAGATGTCTTTGTGCTTACCTGAAACAATATCCACGGATGCTTTTCCTAATAACGTGCATTGCCGACCTGGAAGCCTAACCTTTATTACCTCTTCACTCTTCTATCGTTCTTCAAGAATCATCTGCTTATTCCAAGATTGCTTACCAGTAACGTCGAAATCACCAGTTCATCTACGGACATCTCACTTACCCAAATCCATTAGAAGCCAATCCCTTCCTTGAGGGACAACTTGATATGTATTTCCGTCCTCATACAACCTGCGATCTCAGAGGAAGGGCCGTAACAAAATCTGCCCTCGCCCAACTTTAGTTCTGTTTGACAAAGGCAACTTCTCGAGCTCTAGACAAGGTCATTCATGAGCAACAATAACCATGACAAAGGGAAGCGAGTAGGGTATACAATGGTTTTCTTACAATGGCCTTGTAGAATATCACAGCTCCGATTCCCATATATTCACCGTCAAGAAGTCTATGCCCTCCTTCCACCATTGCCAGCCTATCAGCTCAACTTCTGTACCTCAAGACTCTATATATATCCCAAACGATGGGTAGCTGCAACTCCAAGTCCGTAACCGTTTACAGTCCACGAATCTACAATTGGCGAAAGGACAGAGGCCCCTCCAACCTCGATCATAAACAGCGCAAGCAAAGGAAACAACGGCGAGAGGAAGAAGATCTTCGGTCCAAAGAGCTTGCCCGAGCGCAGGCCCATTACGAAAGGAAGGTAGTGCGCAGGCAAAGGTATCAGCCCGTGATGGCGCAGAAAGCGGAGTTCAGGAGACAGTATGATGAGTATATGGCTATGAAGGGGAGACAGGTGTTGCGAGAGTGCGCTGCAGGGATGTTGTAGCTTATGATTGCCGTATCTGGCCTCGAGACTTCGACACTTTTGGCCAATCAGCCACGTGGACTAAAGCAGAATGAAGATGATCTGATCAATGTTCTCCGTATTGAATTTCCCAATAGAATCCGAAAATGAACATACATGCCTGTGTGTGCACAGGAAGGGAAGGTAAGACAAAAGCCTGAGCTACCAAAGTCAAAATTTAGGCTTCAGCAGAGAAGACATACCTGAATCCAAGTCTTACCCTCAGTCAACATCTCAAATGCGAATTACATTCGAGTATGGAGAACCATCTTAAATTGCTCAATGAGTTGATAGTGATCTGGTCTAAATAATATTATTGAGATTTTCTAGAGGTTCTTTGCTCACTCAATAAGTGATAAGGGAAATCAAGCCTTCTGCAATTCGATATCTGGCTCGAGTTCAGCGAGGGATTCTGGTTGAATGATTGTGGGATGTGTGGAGACATACTGGGATCTTTGATTATCGCGCCGTGCTCTGCAGGTAGCATGGCGCCTTTAGGAGGCTTGTTCTTGCTCTTAAAATCGTCACAGATATCCTCCATTTTCACCCATTTGACACCTGGCTTGCAGCTGATGTATTCGATTAACCTGGTAGAATCAATTGAGATGACCCGTTCAAGTGTGCAAGGTGGGGCTGAAATGTGCAAATCTTAGCATACCTTTCAAGCATAAAGATAACGTGTGGATGACCACTGACGTCTGGGTGTATGGTCACTGGAAAGCAGAAGTCGTCATACTCCCGGTAAAAGTAATCAAAGTGGTCTCTCCAAAGATCCTCGACATCCTTTGGGTTAACCCATCCATGAGAATTCGGAGCTTTCTTGATGAACATCATGGGAGGAAGATCGTCGAGGTACCAATTCGCTGGGATTTCCACAAGACCTGTGTCAGGCCCCTTCTCGAGTGGTTTCATCCAATGGTTTGGATGTTTGGTGTAGTCAATGGGAGTCCAACTGTCGCCGGTCCGTAGATAGTATGGAAGGCAATCATGATGTGAAAAGCTGTGATCTGTATGGCGCTGATGTTAGCGTGGAAAGAGACAACAGATAGCAGCTTGTTCCGAAGTGGAGAACAGGGAGACCCACCGTACTCCACGCCGTATTTAAGCATCAGTTCTGCCCCCTCCTTGCTAGCTTCCCACCATGGCGCGACATTGCCTCGAGGTGGCTTTCCACAGAATTTGGTAAGATCTTTGTAAGTCTTGTCGAGGATGGCATGTTGTTGCTCAAGGCTCATAGCCTTAGGGTTCTCATGGGAGTAGCCGTGCAGGCCTCTGCAGGTGCACCGTCTCAGCATAGATAGCCCGAAGCATCTAGATCTTCAGTACATCTCATGTCCGGCATCTCTTATCATTGTACATTCTTCCGGGAAAGTCTCGAGCGAGTGCCCTGGAATGAACCAGGTGGTTTTGATGTTGTATTTGGCAAATAGCTTCAGGAGTCTGCGGACACCAATAGTACCAGCGAACATTCCTATCCACCACTTAGCTATACTCTCCACAGTACATGGAGCCGGACACTCCTTGCCTCTTGAAATGTCGCTTGTAGAGTCTTCCCCTCCATAGGAGCCCAACCAGCCGGCGACGGCATCGATGTCAACAGAGATACAACAGAGGGCCTCTGGAAGAATAAGCAGAGGGACTCTAGCTGGATAGCAAGTAGATTTTCTTACGCTTCTGGGGCATGATGGTCAATGGAGGGGATGAGTCCTTGGGCAGCGTCTGTCGCTGCTGAGGATTCCATGGTGAAGCCAGGATGGAGGTAATAAGCTGCGGGGTAGGTACCGCCTGGGCCTAGAACTATTCTAGAACTAGTTCTAGAACTAGGGGCCAAATCACCTCGGCCCGACTGTTGATCCGAAGTACGTCAGTCAACAGTCCCTGTCAGACATCTAGTAGCATAGTCTCCTTGAACCTCCACTAGACCAAGCCTCGTAGTATATTGCTGTGAGGGTCAACAAAAGCATGATGGCAGTCTGGTGACGCCTTCTACTTGGATAAAAAGAGATGGAGCGTTCTTCCTTCCGAGAAGAAGAGACCCTAAATAACCTACCTTTTCTCGGTTTCTGTCATCGTTGTCCTGAGTGCTTGATTAGAATTTTCGCTATTGATTGGAGGTATGAATGAACTCTGCAGGAGATTCATGGAAAATTTCATTGTGTAGATGGACATCCTATATCCTTTTTCGGGCGCTTTTGTGTGGTCTTTGATACCTCGCCACTGTATTGAATGCTTACATCGTAAGAATTGAGCCGAGCATCAATAGATATGACCGGCTAGAAAGAGTCGCCTATTTCTCCAATTTTAGTTCAGTCCTTTAATGGTATACTCGCGTCTAATGGGTCCGCGCTTGCGATGAGTTGAGGAAGACCGGAGATCGCTTAGTCACTTGTGAACACCGTTGCTTCCCAGGCTTAAGAAGACTCGGCGATGGAGGAAAAGCCACCTATATTCGTTGCTACCCATACAAGATCTTACTCGACTGCTTTTGAGAGAGTTTGCCTTTACAGCTTTACTTCAACTCCGAGGCTTTGCCTCCTATGGTATTGGACCGAATCTTAGCTTATGCTGCCTAGATTTTCATGACGCGTCGGGATCTAATCACATGCTTCCATGAACCATTTGGAGACGCATTCTATTGCGGTCCAGAGAGGATATCGCCAGCATGGCTACGTTGGCCAGCTTACAAGATCGAGAAAAGCGGTAGAGAAGATTGCACTTACGACTATGTCCTGGAGACTCTTCTCAAGGCTATGAAGGTAGGGAAATGCTCTGTCCTACTTAATCGTCGACGCTCACCAGAGCACCTGAAACGAATGCTAGGAACCCAGCAAGCGTGTATTCCTCAAAGACATGAGCGACCATGTTGTCCCCCCTTCCCATTCTCCCGACGCCATCGCCCCGTCTCTCCAGCATCGGTCCAACCCCAATGACCAACCCAACCCCACTATCCTCCCCCCTTCCCTCCTCAAAACCTTTCAATTCATCTTCTTAATTCGGGATCCGTCCGCCTCAATTCCTTCCCTCTATCGCTGCTTCCTTCCGCCATTGAGCGAGATGACCGGAGAACGTTTCTTAGACGTGAGCGAGCTCGGCTACCGCGAGACACGCCTCTTGTTCGACTATTTCTACCTGCCTTCCATACGCTCGCCACACGATCCACCGGAAATCACTCCTCAAGACAATTCCCCATGCAGCAAGCCTATTGTTATCGACGCAGATGACCTGCGTTCTTACCCAGAATCTATCCTACGTTCTGTATGCACCTACCTTGACTTCCCATACTCCTCCTCTATGCTCTCGTGGTCTACACCCGAGGACCACGCACACGCGGTATCCCTGTTTGAAAAATATGCTCGGTATCACGAGGACGCACTTAACAGTACGGGGGCTGAGAGGGATGACGGCATCTCAAACGGTGAATGTCACGAGCAAGTCAAGGCCGAGAGATCAGGAGGACGAGAGGTGGAGGGAAAGGTATGGAAAAGAGGCTGCAGGCAAAATTAGAGAGGCTGTTGACCTATGTCGAGAGGACTATGGGTATCTGTGGGGGTTCAGGATCGAACCAGAGGAGGCTACTGCAGGAACAGCTTGAAAGGAGACGATGAGAACAGGTCGCAATGATGAGTAATCGAAGATCGGTACAACTTCTGGGGACAGTGACATGCTAGTCGGACGAGGAGACTACAGTATCAGGGGACTTAGAAATGCAGGATGCATTCCATGGCTTCCTTTTCAAGACTTACAGCAGACTAAAGAAGACAGCGTTGACTACTCGGGCTGATGGAGAGAAAATCTGGAAAATTATCTAGCTATTATTATGCCAGCGTCTTGAAGGGCGAGTATGCTTTGAGATTAGTCTTCCTCTGATAGAAGACTTACCCAGCTTATCATCTCCGTGGATTATTTGAGAGATTTGTGTACTTACTAAACGTTGCCATCTATCACAACATCAAGTCTCCACTCCGATTGGAATTTCCAAAATACCTCTTTCCTCTTACGGAACTCGTTAATGTTATTGTTCTAATGGTTTCAAAATGATTGTATTATCTAAGCAGTGAAATAACATGTACTCCTTGTCGATAAGGAGCTCCGCAAATGATATCTCCGCCAAAACTGTAAAAACCCAGTGGCCTCGCTATACCAATCCGTCCTGACTATGTAATACGGTGCTAAGTCGTGCTTCCGACATGGCTACAGTCCTCTATAGTCATTCTCAACAAACAATTTCCCCTTGACCAAGCAGCGCATAACCTTTCAACGCCTCTCATGCAGACACATAGCCCTCATCTAAAACCCTGACCGCTTCTTCCCCCTTGTGCCCCAATGTATCGAAAACTGACGACTGCAAGACCTTACCTCCATCATTATGCTGCTCCTCGTCCTCAGAAAAACTGGATTCTCCGGCCACAATCTCATGACCTCTGCCTCTTGTATTGTGTAGTTCTTCTTCCACCGCTCTACACTGTGCGAATTGTTGAGTCATCAAGTTCTCAGCAAGCTTAACCACGCGTCGGTCCATCTGAACTTGAATTTCTCGGAGTCTTTGCTGGGACCATTGAAGTATGTACTCTCGCTGAATGAATTGCTGTTTCATTAGGTTAATCTCAAGCTTGGATTCTAAGTGTTGCAGCAGAACTTGATTTCGATCCCACAGGACGAACGCCTCTCGTGTCTGTTCCCAGGCGGCACTGCAAGTTCGTTCTTGCATACTCTCGATCTCGAGAGGATTCCTCATTTCGCAGATCTCCAGCGGCCTTGGCTGTAGTAACTCTGACGGCAAGTTTGGTTTGGTGAGACTAGCTGATGTCAGGGATTGCTGAATTCCTGATTGCAAGTGTGCATTCTTTGACGACTCGGCTTCTGATATCCAAGGCATACTATCGGCTACGCTGACTGTGGTACTATCCGAACTTCCCGGTGACGACTTTTGTGGTACAGAAAATAGATGCTTCTGATAAGATGACAAATTCAGGCTCATATTGGCCTTAGTGCGTGGTGGTGTGGCTGTTGATGGGTCGCTCCTTTTTCTCTCGCTGTCAGCGCTAGGAAGTGTCTGACGTTTGGTCGAGGCTGAGGGGCACAGGAGGAATCTCGGAACGGGGAGCGCAGAAGGCAGCGGAGCTGCTCCACTGTAATTGGTTCTGTCGTAGTATCTGCGGTTGGCTGAGGGTATGTCTTTCGTTCTAGGCCTTAATCCTCTGCGATTATTTGGCGAAGTTGTTGTTATCAACTGACAATCTTTCGAAAAGCATTTGATTCCCATGTTGGACCGATTATATGAACGCCAGACAATGTTGGGGTGTGCGATAAAAGGATAGCAGATGAGGTTACTAGTATTGATGACAAGAGGAAATAGGGGAAGGCGGGAAACGCTTCTGACTTAAGTCGATATTGGGAAGAGTCATAGGCGTTGGGATATTCCCCATAGTATTTTGCCAAGCACGTTCCAAAACCCAAAATATTTACTGGAAGCCAAGATCCGATTCGGTGACACATAAGATACAATGGGATGAATGCATGCTTTCGTCGAACGATGATAGGAACTGAGGCGGGGTTCGAGAGCGAAAACGCTTTCTGCAAGAGATCGAGAAAGGCTGTGTAGCGATCTGTACATTATACAAAGCAAGGGAAGAAGGCACATCAAACACCGCTTGAGACCTTTTATCATGTGAAAAAAATCCATCCCCTCCAACCTGGGCAGGGAGTACAGCTGTAGATACGACCTTCGATGTTTACGATCGCACGCTTCAGGACGAAAGGCATCGAAAGATCGGGCAACGATATTGTTAAAGAATATTGGTGGCTCGAGTGGATTGCGACCTCTTCAGATATCCTGGATCATTGGAAATTCGACATCCCCAAGCCTATAGTAAAATCAATTTCACGTTCGTCTTGGGCCAAATGTACAAAGCCAAAGCCAGTGTCATGGAAGAAAGATATGAGGAAGTGAAGCGCGACATGAGTGTGGTCACGTGTCTTCCCGTTGCTGATCATCATGCTCTGGTGTTCCATGAAATTCAATCAACAGCCCCTCAATCATTATTACTGCCGCCAGATCTGACAGACTCTGCAGCATTATGATTGTGCCACGCGTTGATAACTCTAGACATGCATTCCATTAACGCTCGCTCAATGGCGCTCGCATCAGCACCCTCGACTCCTGACAAGACGGCCTCACCACCTTCAATTCGCCGTTCGTTCACAGCGCCAATCAAATCGTCCAGATCAGCCAACCCAAACCATGAGGGTGCCGTTGACGGTGCAGAGACTCTATATGCACACAGCGCCGGCAAAATCATATCATTCAACCATTCCAGCAATATAGGCAGGCGGCATTCGAGTGTAAGCAATGGAAGGGCCGAGTTTCAAGAAGAGTCAATCGGAACTTTACCTTGGGCTTCTGCGACGGAGAGGACTATCGCTGCTGGTACAGAATTAGGCCTTCGTCGTCTCTGCAAGTACTCAAGGCTAATGTACATCATTAGGGCCTCTCAGAATATACAGAGTGCTTGGCTCGGTGGCCTTCCTCAATTCTGGGACTACGCTCCATCCTATCCTAGCTAAGTCACAATGTTGGTGTGTCGATGGGGAATCGAAATTTGTGCTCCGGATCAGGCCATACTCTTACTACAGGATAGAGCTACCCTACAGAACGTCCGAGGACAGGATGAAAGTAGAGGAACTGAAGTCTGTCTTGGCAAAAGTACTCCAGTATGAGGTCACGCCATGCCCGTTCAAGCGAGGGTTCACTGTGGACCTTCCAGACCTGCCCAATACTCCTATTCAGAAGCGCCCATGGAGACCCAAGACTACACTTGCGACGACTCCAGAGAACGTAAGGGAAGAGCTCAAGAGCTTTGACTTCGGCTTGGAGAGTCCAAGTTCACAGTCTCCAGCTGCTGAGCAAAAGATTGATGGATCATCGATAGAGCAACTACGACGGGGGCGGTTAAATGATCTCATTACATCATCGGATGCGAGCAGCGCTGGAAGCGAGGATGAACGTGATGATGAAGTTACAGACGACACAGAAACCTCTCCTCAGGACCTGAGCCATCAGACCCTCGACGAACCTCCCAACGTCGAGACGCCTATCCGACCCAAGACTTTGAGGACGACGCGAGCTATCACAGCGCCACCGCATCTGACTTTAAGGACTACGTCTCCGTCTAATATCTTACCCAATGCCCTTCCCTTTGCGGAACCTAAGGAGGTGTCTCCCAGCTTATCGTCGAGCATGGACTCGTTCCACTCCTTCCACAGTCCCATCTCTCCCCTGGCACCCTCACCCTCCTTTCCTGACCTCGAATCCCTCTCATCCGAGTACAGCAGCAAAATCGAAGCTCCTAGAACACGTAACCACAAACGCGATGTCTCGGAAATTACTGTCACTGCCGATTCCTCTGAGCTCTGGGACATGACAAGCTTGAGGTCTGGCAATGATACCACATACCATTCACCTCCTGATGCTCCGAAGACGCCCCCTTTGATTGACGACGCCGTTTCGGAGGACGATGATCATTGGTCTGAAGCAGTAACTCCTTCTCCCACTAACGCGATTCACCAGCGGAGATTTCGATCAAGGCGACGGAGTCAGTCTCCTCTTCCACCGTCTGTGAACTTGTACTCTCCTTACTCTCCTCGAGCGCATATGTCTGGCCATCACCTGACTACTGCCATATTGCAAAGAACTTGCTCGTTGTTGTTGGGACCACCTGTGCAACTCGTTGCATTGATGTTGCGGATCGCTGCGAAGATAGCGAAAGGGGCTTTTCGGGGAAGCTCTTATGGCTTTGGCGAAGGCGGACAGAAGATACCATGTTCGTGGGATTTCAGTGACAGCAGTGATGACAATGACGAGGAAGAAGACGATTATGGCGTTCCACTTTCAAGGCCTGCATCTAGCAATCAGAGGGCTAAGGACGCGGCGGGTTCTTGGGAGATTGATTGAAGACAGAATCTGGATCAACTCAAATTGGACATAGCGTGATGCATTGTAGCATTGGATAAGGTCTAGACTACATGGCGTTCGGAGGGGGATATGCACGCTGATACCACGAGCTGTCTTGATGACATGCCATCTTCGAGGAAGGATACGTGGCGTTTAGTGGCCGTCATCTCTTCGCGCTATAGGCTGGTAAGCCGAGATAGTGTCTTTCGACCTGGCATGTCGTTCACGTTGTATGTTGTGTGTTTTGTGATATTCAACTCCTAACCAAGTAGCGGCTAAGCGCCCAAAGGAATTACATTATCCTAGCTTCCTGCGAAAGGCGTTGCCCCTACCATCACCGGCAAAGTCCTCAATGCAGCACTAATTACGCCGATCGTTTCTCACTTCACCTGCCCTACACTTTGGTAAACGGCTCGTTTCAGGAGTGAACCCAAAGTCTTCCCACTCCCCTATGGAGACCATTGGTGGCGATACAAGTCACCTTTGAGGGCGATTACCCCAAACATCAGCATCTCTTGGGAATTTCATACCTTAGGCTATCCTCGATCCCAAGTGATGCCCAGTAAATGAGGAGTTCAGTTGCAAGGGTATGGAATATACGCAATCAAATGTATGATAGTTGCGTTTAGGAATACGCAGCAGGATCGAGGGAAACCTGTTCTTGCCAATTCCTCGTGCAAGCCTAATGGTATGGTAATATGAGCAGAGTAGCACCTCTTAACTGACTGAGCTATATCATATATGGGATCAGTCTGAGTGCCAAGACAACAATCCCGTCTTCCCGACATTTAGATAATCTGGAGACGATCCCCTGAGACCAAGATCTTGTGCACGCTCACTGGTTGCGACCATGGAATGGCCAATTGATGGAGCCCTTTGTCGCTTCATGTCGATTACTGGCCAGCCTTTAGACTTGGGGTTTGATTCTAGCCTTCACTTTCCGGCGTCTCACCTTTCAACAGGACAGTGTCTATCCATAGACTCATTCGAAAAGCTCAATCAGCTAGGCGAAGGCAGTAGGTGCAATCAATTGATCACAAGGAGTTTGAGTGACCGTACTCATGACTTGTAGCATATGGTATCGTGTACAGAGCGAGAGACCTCCATACAGCGCAGGTAGTTGCCCTGAAGCAAGTTCGCATCCCGGTAGAAGAACGCCAGAACGGAGTACCAATCACGGCCTTGCGCGAAATCTCGATCTTGCATTCGCTGAAACACAGCAACATCATCAATGTACTGGACGTCGCGGTTGGAAATTATACAATGGATGTATTCATGGTCATGGAATATTCCGAGCAGGTTTGTGACCCGACGGCAAAGGTATCAGCCTAAGGCATTGTAGAAGCATGGCGCACCTGGCTGGCTTATTTCCCTTCGTCTGTAGGGGCGAAGGGAGTGCCGGTTGGCTCGAGACTAGGATCTCGCAAGTATGCTCGACGAGCTGCGTGTAAAATTCACCATGAGCCAAGGTACTTTATCTACCATTTCTACGTATCAACACGACGGGCTCTCACAAACATGAATACGCAGTCAAATGTCTCTTCCAACAAACCCTCCAAGGTCTTGACTATCTACACAGGAACGACATCATTCACCGGTAAAGCTTCACCGTTTCCACGGAACGACATCGGTAGCTGATGATATTCCTCACAGGGACGTCAAGATGCAGAACATTCTTCTGACGGCCAAAGGTGTCCTCAAGCTTGGTGAGCCATTGGGGTTCGCTAACAGCCACTCTTAATTCTAACTCGAAACCATCAGCCGACTTCGGTATGAATCGCGTTTACAGTCCAAGGCCAATCACTCCAAGTATCGTGACGATCTGGTATCGTTCACCAGAGCTGTTGCTTGGCACAAAATATTATACCCCCACAGTAGATCTATGGTCGGCGGGCCTTGTGCTAGCTGAACTGCTTCTCAGCATACCATGCCTTACCGGAGAGACGCCCATCGAGCAGCTCAGTCTCATTGTCAAGCTCATAGGCTCGCCTACCAACGATGACCTGACATCACTGTCATCTATGGGATGCCCCGATCTTATCAGATGGCGTCGAGAGTCTCTGGCATCCGGTAGGGTAGATAATCTGGAGCGGAAGTTCCTGGCATCCACATCACCAGAGACGGTCAACATCTTGAAGTGTTTCTTGAGCTGGGATCCTCTTGCTCGATTGACCGCCGCAGAGGCATTGGGAATGGGGAAGAGCCAATCCGCGGTAACGGCAGAACGCTGGTGGAAGGAGAGCCCGCGCGCCATTGACCGAGAGCTTCTGCCAACATTTCCCGAAGCACGTAATGCCGACTCAGCCAAAGGCATGGCGAATCGTAGCAGAGAGGAAATGGAGCGCCTTGATGGAACAGCGGGCAAAGACCCCGGGGGCGGAGACTACATCTTTGACTTTGGGGATCAACAGGTACGAAGGCCTGCGAAGCGGCCCCGGGCGAATTGAATCAGACGGCATGCAGCTAGTGGCTAGAGACAGCAGCGGACGCAGAGACAGTGGTTCTAGAGTACATAGTACTCGTACATAGCACACAGCTTTACTCCCTCTGCTCGTCAGGTCTCGGAGGAGATAATAAGCATGACAGTTCCCCATGATTTCGATATCCCTCGTCCCTTATCATGGCATCATGCAGTAGTCCTCTTGACTCGCTGCACACCACCTCAGAGCACTTCGAAAGCTCGAAAGCCCGCGTCTAGCGATCCCAATCAGCCCCGAAGCAGTCTTCTGACCGTAGAAGATGGTGCGCGTAACTGCAGCTGCCAATCACCGGCCGTCTTCTCGCACACATCGCCGACTGCCCGATACCTGATAATGCTTGCCTCCGACCACTTCTTGCGCACTGGCCTCCCGCTACTTTGTAATTGAAGTAATTTACGTGGTTCTAGTGGAGCGCGGGAGGCGGTGACAGAGGGATCGTGACTCTTGGCGTGCCTGGTGTGCCCGCCTCTCCCACCAAAAGGCGGCATATCCCCAGCTTTCAGCTTTCCACCAATCTTCACATCCCACGTGGTGGGGCAGACTTGGAGGCTGCGACGAAAGGGGCCTTCCTGCTCTCGAAGCTCAGACCAGACGCTCATCCACGCCATTCCCTCAAACCCCCTCGTCGATTGGTGCCTGCAATCGGAAATCCTCGTGGGCTACTCAAAGCTTCGGCGAAAATGACTCGAAAGCTGGTCTACTGCGCGGCCCTGGTGGCCTTTCTAGCCGGTGAGCCTCACAATGATGACAGGGAAGCGCGGAGTCGAAGCACTTCCACTGACACTGCTCACAGCTTGTGCTATGACCCTGACCAGTATAATAAAACCCAGATGGATAAGCTGGGATAGCGAGACTGTACGCCTCTGTCGGTTGCTGCGAAATGCAAGGCTAGACTGACACAACCCGACATAGCCCAGCGGCGAGAAGATTCACTATACCTACGGCCTTCATCGCCGCTGCTCCTCCCTCACGGGAACCTGCGACTACTTCCCCCATCCGCAAGATTGCCATGGGGACCGCTATTTCTGCTCAATGTGGCGCTCCGTCGGCTTTCTCATGTCTTTCGCCATTGTCCTGGAAGGCATGACATTCATTGCATACATCGTCATTCTGGCGGGAGGAAAGCAGAAACGGGAATCCGGGTGGAAGATACTCAGCGGGCTACATTTCATCGTAGGGGCTCTACAATTAGCCGGGATGGCTATCATTGTGAGTGATGCTGTGGATATCAGGAGCTTCGAAGGCTAGTCGGATGGGCGAACATGCTAACGAGGTTCTGTAGGCATATCTGTTTGAGAACGATGATCGCTTCTTTCCTGGTTGGAAACTGGACGTATCATGGGTTCTTTGTACCGTCAGCTGGAGCATACTCGTTCTCCTCGGCGTTGGCGTGATAGCATCGGCCCTGCTGCTACCGTCAGAAGGAGGCTATGAGTTGATACCCGGTGATGGCTGGGGCCGAGAAGAAGAATGAAACACTCGGATGACGTCTGACCGAAGCTTCATGAAAGTAACGTCATAATCGGAGCTACTCAGGACGAGGAATCATCCCGCCAGAGACTTCTACGGAGAGCTTACCTATTTGAGCCTTGTTATTGTGGCTCGCATTGCTAGCGAATGAGCATACGCATTTACGAGCTACGGCTCTGAGGGTTTGGCGTTGTGTCAGGGTGGCATGCTAGTGTCTACATTGTTTCACCTTCTCAGTGGCCTAGACAATATGTCAGACTGGAACGTCCTGTTTGGCGCATTGAACTACTTTTAGAGAAGGTGATTGCGATATCTTACTAGGAATGGTGGAAATTTAATGGACCCTTGAGCTGCTGATTCATATACTTCCTATTGGAGACCCAAAGGTGAATAGACAAATTACTCGACAAAATCCTGGCGAAGGTCATGCTGAACGATCATTGTATCTTCTGCTATGAAGCAGATCTTTTCATCCTGGGGAACGTGGATTACCGACTTACGCTGTGCCCAAAGCGCGAGCTGAAGGATCATCGGTTGCGCAATCTCGGCTTTCATGCATGTTGTTTCTCTACATTTGTCCCATATAGCTTCGTGAATCCTTTCTCTGGAGGTTGCAGCCAATTTTTCTTGTCATACTCGTTCTCTCCCTCAATGCAATGAAACGTGTATATAAATCTACTCCTCGCACTCAAGTTCTTTTCGCTCTTGTGCAGCAAGTTCCCATGAATAAGCACCAACGTGCCTGCCTTGACCTCCCCCAGCGTGTACTCTTTCTCCACTCCAAGATTATCTTCCTCAACATCTGAACCTGCCGGGAATGTCGCGCCTTCTACATCATCAAACTCTGTCCCCTCATTGGCTTTCCTCACAAATCTACTCTTGACGGGTGCCCGTCGATGCGAGCCTTTGGCGAAACTCAAGCACCCATTCTCCGCTGTTGCATCCTCCAATGCTATCCAAAAACCCACCGCACTCGGCGGATTCGTATAGAGGAATGTACTGTCTTGATGTGGCGGTACCCGTCCTCCGATCTCAGGCTGTTTACATATGATCATGCTCTGCAGCACCCTCGGATCCTGAAACCCAATAGCTTTCGCGATCTCTCTGTGCAGTGGTTGAAACGTTGCTTCTCGGAACGGCGGCGACAATTCGTGCAGATAATGGCCGATCTTGTTTATTGCACGATGTTTCGGTTTCGCGAGATCTCCGGTCTGTTTGGAGAAAGCATCCTCTTCGAAGAAAAAGCGTACTTTGTCACCTGAGGTGAGGAAATAGTCATCGCCTACATGGGAGGAGCTCTCGCCAGTGGAGAATTTGGTCATGGGATGGTCTGCGAGTGAGAAAGAAGAGAGCATGCTGTGGGTTTCTGCCAGGAGAGTGGATAAGGTAGAAGATGATAGGGCGTTAGGGATGAGCAGGTATCCATCATTGTTATAGGAGTCAAGTTGCTCCTTTGTGAGTTTTGTCGGGACATTAAATTGTTCAGCTGGGGGTGAGACACGTGTTGGTGCCATGATGATGCTTGATATTCAACGTAAACCAGAGTGGAGAAGAACGGGGCAGGCTGAGGAAACAACAGTCACCAAGTGAGAGAAGCCGACATGGTCCCACCATCTATCGATTACCTAGAGCTGACATGGCAGGGAGGCTAGCCTTCTCCAGTTAGCCTTCACGGAAGGGGTTGGTCCGGCCCTCAGACGTCTGTAAAAGCCTACTTCTATCGGACCACAATGGCGACGTTGAACGAGAAGCCCCATGTCGGCATTGCAATATATCCAACTGACATGGCGAACATGGTGAATCGATGCCGAAGGACATGACAAAGGATCTTGAGCGTGGGGATTTCCCTGCGAATATCCCAGCTAACATTATTGGGGATGGCATCAACGGGCTCTCCTTGCGAGCTGTCGCACCGGTCAGCATTTTTGTCAAACGGTTTGAGGTTAAGATTGACGTTGCTCCTAATGCGCTCACTACGCTTGCGAAAAAGTTCAAGGGGGCCAATGGCTCTAATGATTCTACCGCGGAAGAATTCAAGCCAATCCTCAAAGATGTAAATGCCTACATCCCTAGTGGCAGTCTAATGGCCGTCATTGGATCAAGTGGCAGTGGAAAGACCTCGTTCTTGAACGCACTATCCCATCGCGTGGGCGGAGCTAGATTGAAGACCACTGGCGACATTATGTACAATGTCAGTGCCAGTCTAGCAACAATAAGGAGCGCCTATGTCATGCAGCAAGACATTCTCCTTCCCACGTTGACCGTACGAGAGACTCTGCGATATGCTGCGGAGCTGAGGCTACCCCCTCCTATGACCAGCGGAGAAAGGAGGAAGATCGTGGATGAAGTAATTCTTGAGCTCGGACTGAAAGATTGTGCAGATACCAGAATTGGGAATAACGTCCACAAGGGTTGTTCTGGAGGCGAGAAACGTAGAACTTCCTTGGCCGTTCAAATGCTCTCCAACCCTTCTGTGCTGTTTCTCGACGAGGTGACCACAGGTTTGGATGCTGCCACGGCTTTTCAGCTCATGGTTACCCTCAAAAGTCTTGCTACGAAAGGTCGGACAATCATCTGCACGATACACCAGCCTAGAAGCGAGATCTGGAACTTGTTCGATGCTGTAATGCTTTTAGCTGGAGGCTCGCCGCTATATAGTGGACCAGCAGCGCTATGCCTACCGTATTTCGTAAAGCAAGGACACAAGCTGCCTCCTTTTGTCAACCCAGCCGAGTACTTGGTTGATCTGGGAGCGGTTGACACTCGCTCACCTGAAGCCGAGGAGTTAACTTCTGCTCGCGTGTCTAGGCTTGTACAAGCTTTTGAATCTTCGCCGGAGAGCCAAGTTCTCCAAAAATGGGAAGTGGAACAGATGTCGGACCATACGGAGCCTACCGAAGAGGCTACCATGCAACATCATTCTTCGCTTGGCCATCAAATCATCGTTCTTACCGATCGCACTCTCAAAGTGACTTACCGTGACCCTATGGGAGTGGCCGGAAGCATGATAGAAACTGTCAGCATGGCGGTTATTATGGGCTGGATCTTCCTCCAGTTGGATGGCAGTCTGTCTGGGATACGCAGTCGAGAGGGTGCGCTCTACACTGCTGCAGCCCTTCAAGGCTACCTTGTCTTGTTATTCGATACATACCGCCTGACCACCGACATTCAGCTCTTTGATCGTGAGTATGGCGAAGGTGTCATCAGCATTCCGTCATTCCTGATAAGTCGCCGCCTGGCTCGTCTTTTCATTGAAGATATACCTGTACCACTGATATTTTGTGTCATCTTCTATTTCATGGTAGGCTTTCGGCCGCTGGCAAGCCAGTTCTTTATCTTTTTTGGTATTGTCCTCCTTGGCCAATTCATTGCAGTCAATTTCGCCAGCCTGTGTGTAGCTGTCTCTCGCGATTTTGCCATTGCTTCTTTCGTTGCTAACATGGGGTTTACTCTGCAATCTCTTGGCTGTGGCTACTTTGTTCAGCCAAATCAGATACCCATATGGGTTCGGTGGCTCAAGGTATGAGCCTTGACCGTATCACAGTGTCGCGCTTGACTAACATCCAAGCGGTAGTGGACGGCCTACGTGTTTTATGCTAATGGCGCATTGGCAGCAAACGAATTCATTGGATTCACTTCAAATCCTGCTGGTCAGCTGTATGATTGCCCTGCTGCCGGTGTTGGCTCGAATCCAGCATGCATGGAATATACCGGACTATTTGTCATGAAATCACTCGGATATCCGTCGGATTGGATTACGAGGCCTGTTGTCGTCCTCCTCGCTTTCGCAATCGCCTTTTTGCTTGGAGCTGGTGTGCTTCTCAAGTTTTGGAAAGCCGGTATTGCGATCTCTAGAGCCAGGAAGGGCGATACTGATTACTCGGCCGGTAAGGAGAAAATGACCGCACACTCGCTGAATGAGGTCCATAAGATCAACATCAAACTAGAAAGCTATACTGTTGACATAGAGAAACGCAATGCACAAATGAAAAGGGGCCCAAAACTCTCGATTTTGAAGCCTCTGAGCACAACATTCGAGTCAGGCGTACTAAACGTCATTTTTGGCCCTTCAGGTTCGGGGAAGTCCTCCCTGCTGAACTCCATGGCTCGTCGCCTACACAATTCAACGTGGACAAGGTATGAGATGGGTGGAAGTATGTCTTTCAATGGTGCAGTCCCATCTGAGAAGGTGATCCGCTCAATCTGCTCGTATGTGTGCCAAGATGATGATGCATTACTCCCTTACCTCACAGTGAGAGAAAATCTGCAGCTCTCTGCAGTATTACGTCTGCCTGCGCATCTTTCGAAACACGAGAAGCAGCAACGGGCTGAGACTATACTCCTCAAAATGGGCTTGCGTGACTGTGCGAACAATCTCGTAGGCAGTGAGACGGTGAAGGGCATCAGTGGTGGCGAGAAACGGCGCGTCACCATCGCCATCCAGATCCTGACTGATCCTCGAGTTTTGTTCTTGGACGAGCCTACGAGCGGTTTAGATGCCTTTACTGCATCATCGATCATTGAGGTCCTACGAGGCCTAGCGGAGGAAGGAAGGACTTTGGTTCTAACTATTCATCAGTCTCGGGGCGATCTTTTCCAGTACTTCAACAATATCGTCTTGCTAGCTCGCGGTGGCTATCCAGTTTACACGGGCAAAGGCTCCCTCATGCTATCTCATTTCGCCACTCTGGGATACACCTGTCCCACGACCACCAACCCGGCAGATTTTGCGCTTGATCTCATTACCGTGAACCTCCAGAATGATACAAAGGAAGCAGTGAGCAGAGAAAGGGTCCGGTCGCTCATCCTAGAATGGGATGAGAAGAAACAACAATCGTTGGAGAAAACGGCTTCCCACATCGCTACCCCAGCAGAACTCGGGAGTCTAGCCCGTACCATGACGCCCTTCCGTGTCGCCTTCCCCATACTCCTCCACCGCAGCTTCATCAACTTCCGCCGCAATCCTCCCTCCATAATCGCACGGACAACCCAAGTGCTAGGCTACGCCGTCTGTCTAACTCTGTTCTTCGCCCCATTAAAAAGCGACTACTACAGCGTCCAAACGCGATTCGGGTACCTCCAAGAATTTGGACCTCTCTACTTTGTCGGCATGCTCCAAAACGTCGCCGTATACCCGGACGAAAAGGCCGTCTTCTACCGTGAGCACGACGATAATGCTTACTCCGTTGAAGCGTTCTTTCTTCAGTACACAATCGCTGAACTTCCCTTCGAGATCTTCACCTCGCTCCTCTTCGCCATCCTTGCCGTCTTCGCAGCCGGTCTCCACCGCACCGTGTCCCTGTTCTTCATCGTGGCTTTCAACGCATTCTGCTTCGTCAATTGCGGGGAAAGCGTCGGCATCATTTTCAATACCCTCTTCAATCATACCGGGTTCGCAGTGAATGTCGCTTTCGTCGTCCTTTCGGTAGCGAACATCATGGGCGGCGTCATGTCTTTGAACATCCCAGCATTTTTGCAGGCGTTCAACCACCTCAGCCCTATCAAATGGGGAATTGGTAATTTGGCACCGTATACTCTTCATGGTACTACATTCTCGTGTACGGAGGAGCAGAAATTGCCGAGCGGACAGTGTCCAGTGGAGACGGGCGAAGATGCACTAAAGCTGTATAATCTTAATGGGAATGCCGGCTTAAATATATTTGCCGTGGGCATTTGTCTGGTTGTATATAGGATGTCGGCATTTCTAGTGTTGAAAGCGAGAAGAACAAGTTGGGCTTGGAGGGAGAGGATAGGAAAGGCGTCAAGCCATAAGTAGGACGTCTTCACGAACGAGCCTAGTCACGTATCTGATTGAGTAAATAATCGTTATACATTACCTTCATATATACAGATCCATAATACATATCTACGCTCTAACAAGAGCCCACAACCGCATATTCCATCGCCCATATTGCGACCCCCACATGTGCACCCCCATTCTGTGCAGTGAAAGTGACCTGACTCATGTCAACCCACTCGTGCGTACCTTCAAACGGAAAAGTCTGCATTGTGGTCCCGGTGAGATCAGCCGCCCGTAGAGTGCCGGAACCATGCACACCATTACCGACCATCAGTATCGTACAGTCTCCAGTGGGCGGCGGAGCGGCTATGCAGGAAAGGCTGACGCTGTACAGATTGAAGCTCAGGAAAGGGGAGGCAATGGCGATGGTCTTTGGGTTTGAAGAAGGTGCGGAGGCGAGGTGATTTGGTGATGGGGTGGTGGCAAGGCTGAAGGTTGTATAGTTTAGGCCCATGTATAGTAAGGCGTCTGAAGAGGTGGATGTTGGTAGAGTGGCATACTGTGGGTTGCACGGGCTTTGATTAGGACCTCAATCTTGCGCGTCAGGGTAGGCGGGAAAAGGGTTAACTTACATTTGCGGTGATGTTATGGGTGATGGTGTTGTTAATCGAACATGCTGCATCAGTGCTATATGGCGATAGAGGAGACGCCTGGGCAGTTGAGTCATTCTCGAAAGGTAGCGGAGAAATCGAGGGTCCAGCTGGTAATCCTGTAAATGGATGTACCGGACCAAGGTTCACGAATGGAGCGGTCTTGGTATAATGCACACTCGCTAGAGGGTTGCCTTCTGCAGTTGGGCTAGAGACGACGGATGCGTTGCCGATACCCCCATTAATCTGGTACAGTGGCTTTGAAACAGATGCTGGCGCGATTGGACCACTTGTGGGTCCCACGAGACCTGATACTGTAGGCCCTAGTCCAGGAGCAATACTTCCGCCGCTTGCAGCAGGTAAACCCCAACCGCCAGTAGCGTTTTGATATGGGGCAGGATACTGTCCACTTGGAACATCCGAAGGTGAGAAACTGGACCCACTCTGCACATTGGTACCAGGTCCGCCTGAAGAAGCACCTTGTGGAATTATGGGAGTGCCAGCTGGGACAGGGCTTACAAGGGGAATTCTGTCGATATTGCTCGCCACTGCTACTGGAACGGAGAGGTACTGAGGTTGTCTTGAGCTCGAGACTAGCCGGTAACCACTCTGCGTATTCGCATTTCCCCCGCCTGAGACAGGGTATTGTGGGACTATAGGAGTGCCCGCCGGAACAGGGCTGGCAAGCGGGACTCTATCAAGATTGCTCGCTAAGGTTGCTGGGATGGAAAAGAACTGAGGTAGACTCGATTTCGCGGTTGGCGTGACTGGTCCACGACCAGTCTGATTCAGCAATGGGCTCGCTCCCGTCTCCCCGCCTTGCAGTTTCATGGCTGTCGTGGCGGGAGTCACCGAGTCGGCCGTAGAAGCATTTAGGCCAGGAATATTAGGACCATTGGATGGGGCAGTTCCTGGACCTGGGCCAGATATATTGGACGGAGATATGAGTTGTCCCGTATCGGAACCATTCGTTGGAGCCGTTCCTTGCCCTGCACCGGGGACCTTCGATGGAGCCTCAACATGCCCAGTGCCGGAACTACCTGCATTGGTCGGATACGGTGGGGCCAGACCAGCTGTACTTGTCATAGTGATGGTGACTGTCTGGGTTTGAATTTGTGGAATAGCCGTGATAGTTGTCACTTCTTTAGAAGCAGTCACTGTGACAGTCTGGGCTATCGTCACGGTTGCTGGGGGTAGGCTGACCGTTTGCTGAGGAGGACAACCGGTTCCTGCTCCACTCGTGCTGTAATTGCCAAAGCCATCTCCCTGGATTGGCAATGTCGAGTTAGAAAATGGCGATCCCTGGCTTGGGTAAGCCCGCAAACCACCACCAGCGGAGGTCCCTGAGTTGTGATCGGTTCCTAAAGGTGCTGGTAGAGCTTCCTGACTTTGATTTGGTTGGATGGCGCTGACAGTGCTGCTAACGCCCGGGGTGCTGGTATCATAGGTCGATTTACTTGTACTTGAGAGAGTCTGTGTGTTGCTGCCAGCAGAAATGATCCCGGACCTGCCAGTGCTAGAAGTTAGAGGCGTCTGGCTTGCGGCCACCTCAGCTTGAGTTCCCCCGCCAGCAGCGCTGCTTTCTATGCTGCCAGTACCCGTACTCGCAGATGTAGAGGTGAATCCTGTGTTCGTTGGAAATTCCGAACCTAAAGGTGCTATTAAGCCATTCTGATCAGAGATTATGGCAGCATTGGAAGAGCTACTAGCAGCCAAACGAGTCGACTTATGTGACAGAATCTCTGCATTAATAAAACTGAGCAACCTGTCTGCGCGCTGGTTTGGCGCACAGACAGCAATTAAAGGGAAAAAAGCTGCCAGCAGGAAGGAAATGGTAACGACAGACATCATGGCTCTCCATGAGAACGCAAAGAACGACGGCGAAGGAATGAGACAAGCGAAAGACGACCGCAGGTGAAGATGAAAAGAATGTGGGAAACACAGTGGCCTACCCCCCTGTCACCATGTCGGCGAGCCCCTTGAGCAGAGGCTCCCGAGCAGGGGAGCTGAAGGTTCGGACACGGGTGTTGCATGAGGAAGCCATGATGCTACGTGCAGGTGTTGCAGCGTGGAAGTCTTTCTTCGCGCTCCAATCATCAAATTTCCTTCGCAACGGAGCCGCGATGGCAGCGGAGCCATCCTCGACATTCTGAGCGGAGGCACGAACAAATCATCGCGTGGGTAAAGCATAAAGAGGCATAGCGGTCGCTTGGAGCGCATCTACCCAGAAAGGTGTAACAGATTCGAGAGAACGAAACACTGGCCTCATGTGAGTGGTGAAGTCTATGCACAAAATCACTGGTGTCAAGATTGGGGGCGGGCTTGGCGCGCTCGATGTTTCGGAATGAGGAGAGGCATCATTTTGGCTGTGGGGTCAAAGCTAGACTCTCGTTGCCATACTTCGTCGAGCTATGTATCTATCAAGAAGGGCTTGTGCTTAGCCAATCGAAAGGGGAAGAGGAGCATATCGAAAATTAGGGAACGCGACCTGCGCCTAGAATATCTGTATCTTATCCCGCCTTGGCTATTCTGATGAAGACCGCAGCTGCTGTGCAGCACAGCTATTGTTGCTCCATCCGAGCTGAAGGTCATCCATGTAATAGTCGACTGCCTTGGAGTCTACACTGGCAACGATCTGAAGACCATCCAGTCCGCGGAAGCCGGCGTTGAAGGCTACCAACGCTAGGGAGCAATCCTTCAAACCTAGACATGGTGGTTGAGTGATGGTCTGGGTGACTGCAGCGACGCTCCCAGCATTCGCATAACCATTGATTGTGATATTACAGTCGTCGGGTCCGCTGTTAGCACACCCAAGCCACGCTGAATAGGCATCGATCCAATAGGCGTTGTTGTCTGCTCGAGGTCCCGCGCCAACCTCGCCGGTTAATTCGAGACCTGCATCACTCGACCCGTCGACGTCGACGTTATTCGCTCGGTACACGGCAAGCTGCGGAGGTGAATGTGGTGGGAATGGATCAGTCGGTGGAGGAACGTAACCGAAGTGTCCTTCCCAGTACAATTTGCGGTATGGATTGAAGATTGGAGGAACGTCTGCATCATCGGAAACCGTTGAGAAGAACGGCAAGTCGTCAAAATTGACAGTGAACATAGCACTGGTATCGCCGCATGATGAAGTCTCAATGGGTGCAGCAGGACTCCCAGTCGAAGAAATATCAGTATAATTCTGCGAAGGTCGAGTGCGGTACGGAGGGGTTGTCACTACAGTGTGCTCAGAGCTTGTAACCGACCTGGAGTGCTCTGTTTGGACTGCTGGATGTGTTGCTGGAGTTTGTGCAGCGGATGAAAACGGTGATGTGGCAGTCGGAATCCACTGAAATCCCGATGGTACGCTTGGAGGTGGATTCAAGCCTGGCTGTAAGTTGGTCCATGGATTGACGATTGACGAAGTTAAGATCTTAGCTGAAAAGGCAGTCGGAATCCACTGGAATCCCGATGGTACGCTTGGAGGTGGATTCAAGCCTGGCTGTAAGTTGGTCCATGGATTGACGATTGACGAAGTTAAGATCTTAGCTGAAAAGGCAGTCGGAATCCACTGGAATCCCGATGGTACGC
>JAABUP010002886.1_pt1 | contig 31819 bp, 48 predicted proteins | sample 5559201 | NCBI WGS metagenome assembly JAABUP01 (sample SAMN10711887, study PRJNA513373) | rock metagenome | isolation source: Antarctica rocks | place: Antarctica
TTTCATGTCCCCCCCCCCCCCAAATACAGCATGAGGGTATAAGGACGCACCTAGGAATGGAATCAGGATCTGACGAACGCCAAGCACGCCCAAAATGATTTTAATGGGCACTTTGGCACTTCCAGGCCCCTTATGCAGCACGCTGCCCAGCACCAGCATCATGCTAGGGATCATGGCTGCTGCCATGGTGTTCAGGCTTTCTGTCACGAACTCCAAGGGGGGATCTTCCCCAAAAAGCAGGTTCTTGACGGGAGATGCACAACCAACTGCAAGACCTGCAGGCATCAGATACACTGTTGGGAGTCAAAAATGCTATGGGCACGTCACAGGGTTGGCTCATTTTCGTTCTTAGACCCATTCCGCTTTTGTTTTTTTGGTTTTCCTACTACTTTCATTTTCGATTTCGCTTTCTTCTCATCTTCTCAGGAAACAGGATGCAGTAGCTGGCCTATGCAGCAAAGCAGCATGCACACAAGCTCCATGTCAGCGTCGCCTCTCTGGCATGAAAGTGAGCCTTTGTCTTTGGCCTGTTGTTGTCGCATGTGGCTCCAACATGACCTTAAAACGGTCAGACAGGGTGCAAATGTCAGCCGACAATGCTCTGCATGCTGCCTGCCAGCTGTGCACCTGCTGCTAGCTTGCTGTTTTTGCAATTAAAGGAGTCACCAAAAATTGACCTCCTGGATTGCAGCATGTTCATAATACCTTCAAGAGTCTTCTTGTCTGTTCTGTTCTACATGACATAGCAAAACAGACCAAAGCATTCTTACCAGCAAGTGCAGAGGCTGTGGGAAGGTTGATGACCATGCAGAATCGGTGCCAGCCTTTTCCTGTCCACTGCTTAGCTTGCGCCCATCTGGACTGCCGCTGCTGGTGCCTTTGCTCTGGGTCCACCTGCCAAGGTTGCTGCCCATTTTCTTCCCTGCAATCACACCATGCTACGTCATGCCATGCCACGCTATGCCATGCTGTGCCATGCTGTGCCATGCTATGCCATGCTGTGCCATGCTATGCAATGGAGACAGTTGATCTCGCCTGTATGTACCAAGGCAGGTCCTACAACCCTAACATAAAGTTTGTGGGGAGGGTGAGGGTGAGGGTGAGGGTGAGGGCGAGGGCGAGGGCGAGGGCGAGGGCGAGGGCGAGGGTGAGGGCGAGGGCGAGGGCGAGGGCGAGGGTGAGGGTGATGATGACGATGATACACACAACGCTAAGGCCAAAGCCAAAGCGCAAGCCAAATTGCACAGCAGCTCACAGTGAAAGGCATTGCTGCTTTACCTGCCAGAGGTGCTCAGGCCGCTGGTCTGAGGTTGCACCCCAGAGCCTGGGCTCTCCAGCTGCCTGCTACTCATGCTGCGCATGTCCTCTGAAGGCTGCCTACCAAGCTCGATTTGATTGGCCACATCTGAGTGACACGTGCATGAAGGCCAGGGTCAGTCAGCAAAGGCTAAGCTTGCCTGCTCTGTTGATGTCCAGCTGATATCAGAATGCACAGCTGTGTATTGGAAGGTGTTGGGAGCATTTGAAAGCTTGACTTGATTGGCCACAGTCTGAGTGACACTCACTTGAATCAATAGGGTCATGTCCAATTCATGTCAGAATGCACAGTCATGTACTGGAAGTTATCGGAAGCTGGACTTGGTAAGCCACATCTGAGTAACATGGGCGTGAGCTAACAGGGTCTGCAGGCGAAGGCAACCTTGCCTGCTTCGCTGATGTCCCAGTTCATGTCAGAAGGCACAGCTACGGCTGTGTGTATCAATTACATGGAAGCTACTGAAAGCTGTTGCTGTATGCATCAAAGCTAAGTCTGGACATGCAGAGAAGAAGCACAGAAGAAGCAGAATCACCTCTGCTTAAAGTGAAGCCAAATGCTGAGCGCAGCTGTGACAACCTTCTTGTTGCATCCGTCACATTAGACAAAAAATCTTAAAAAGCTCATAATGCTTGGCTGACGCAGGTTTTGATGGTAGTGCGGACAACAGATTTGTGCCTTGGTTTGCATGTGTGGTTTTTTATTTATGAAGGGCATATAAAGCCGTTTGTCAGGCAGTGTGCACACTGCCTTGCTTGTCTGATCACGGTGACCAACAGACGCATGGACAGACTGTTGTGCACAGTCAATGCAGAGCCTGACAGCCACAAACCTGTTGAGTCTGAACGCCCGTTCTGCTGCCACAACGGTTGCATCTCAAGCTCTTCAGCTGTCAAGTCCTCTTCTTCACCTTCTCGGCCAGTGCTCTTGCTCCTCTTCAAAGACTTGCTATGGGCAAACTCACCCATACCAGCATGAGCTAGGTTCTGGGCATGGGACTCAGGGGTTCCAGGAATTTCCCCTAGGGTTCTTGGTGCTTCTAATTGGTTGGAGGGTTTGCGGGCTGGGGTAGGAAAATTTGCCAAAGCATTTGGCCTGCACAGCATTACCAAGCTGATGGGCACACAAGCTTGCACCACAGCAATTCTTTTTGTTTATGTTCAGAAAACATTTTAGAATAATTTCAAAATAACAATTTAGTGATGGCTACACTGAGTGGGCCTGAAGCTGCATGCACTGCATGCATCAAACACGGCTGTCCTTGGGATCGGCAAGGCTAAAGAAACAAGAAAACTACATGCAAAAGCAGGAACATGACTGCTGAACTGTGTATGCACGCAAGGTGATGCATACAAGCAGGCAGACAGTCTGCTCTTAGCAGACCCCAAATGCCATGCCAGCTGGAGTCATAAAGCAGGCAGACTATTTGGCGATACAGTCTGCCAAGTCTAGAGTTGAGGCAGAGCGTTTGGCTTTGCAGAAGTCCCTCACTCCGGTGCAGACTCAAAATGGGTGCCGGTTGAACAAGTGGCCCATTTTTAATCCACACCGTGTCATGCTAATGGATGTTGTGATTCAAAGCACAAACTGTAGCCCTTGAAAAGCTCCGGCTCGACAACACTCACTCACAACAGCAACCATCATCGACTAAACGCTAGTCAAGCCCACAAGGAGGAGTCACTGGAAAGGCTTACTTTGGTGGCAGTTTCATCATGTTGTATGCCACAGAGTACTGGACAAAACCCGCCACCCACATGGAGAAGGCCACATAAGCAATGCCAACCTGCCCACATTGTGCACCAAGGTCACGAGCAAACAGGCTGGTCTTCTCATCACACAGCGTGGCCACAATGACTAAAGGCAGGTTGCCAACATTGCCTGCACATTCATGCATTCCTTCGTTATGTACGTGTCCTCCCTTTTGGTTAGGTATGTACAATCCTGAGTAGCTCCTTGTACAAGGCCCTGTGTTGGCAGTCAGCGTGAAACAATGTCGTGTGTTGATGTGCTGTAAGTCAGAATGGACAAGTTCACGCCGTCCCTTTGTGACTACAATTAAGGCGGCTATTGCCCTCAAATCTGCGCATGCGTGTGAGCAATTGACATTGCATGATTTGAGCAGGCACCAAGCATGCTTGCTTTGATGAGAAACGATGCTTTGTGATGTTTGAGGTAGACAGCAAAAAGAAGACGGCCTTTGCATTGATCTAGCAGGGAGCGCGATGTGGAGCATCAGGAAGAATGTTTATGCAGGAAAGCATATGCGACACATGGGTGGGTTTGCAAGTGCATCAGCATTGCAAATCGGGGAGCAGAACTTACTGACCTAGTCCTGTTGCCACAATGACATGCATCCTTAACTCCTTTGGTGGCTTGATCACCATGGCTGTCAGCCAGCCGATGAGTAACCCCATGAGAATACTGCACAGTTTCCAACACAAAGTCAACGCTGATAAGGCTTGCCATCCGTTTGCACACAAGCATTGTTGCACTAAGTTTGAAGGCGATATGCACTGCATGCAAGCTGGCATACCTCAGAGCTGTATTGACAGGCAGAGGCCACCAGATGGCCAGATTGTTGAGGTCTACAGAGGAGCCTAGCTTGGTGAAGGTCAAACAAGGAACAAAGATGAAAAAGACAAGCTGTCCGAGGTGTTGTCGAGCCTGGCCGTGCAGAACGCCCTGTAACACTCACAGTAAAGTAAGCCTTGCATAGAAAGTGTCCGCTGAAGCACGCACACTTGCAAGAATGACCGCATGCAGACCTGCCGTGCCAGCAACGCGCCCATGCAGCACATCAGCACAATCTGGATCACCGGCATGGTTGACGTGATAAACATGCTCAGCCATACTGGAGCCATATTGTGAGCGACACACGGCGTTTGTGGTGCACAAAGAGCTCAGAGGTTAACAACAAGCATGCACCGACTCAGAAACAATGCGGCGCATCCGCTTACAACTTGTGTGGCGATGTGCAAACTTCATATTAGTCCTTTCCTGCCGAAACCGAAAATGCGCAAGCAGCAGCTTTTGGAAGCGCTGGTACCGTGCGGAACGTGTGACTAAGGAAACCTGCAGAGTTAGTAATGCGAACGCCCGCAAGCTTTTTGCCATGCTTGCCGAGATGGACCCAACACTCAACCTGTTGAAGGCTCAACTTTGCGTGGAGGGTCCCACCATTGAAAAGACTTGCTGAGTGTGCCTTGAGTGCACAGTTCATATCGTACTCTGTACTAGCCGTCTCTTCTGCCGATCTTGCTAGCTGTCGACCCGTCTTGGTCTTGACGTTCTGGCAGGGAGGATCCCCTAAAGTCGATCGGAAATGTCGCTCAAGTTCATCGTGGAGCTGAAGGGTAATCTCCCCAGTCACACTGCCCTTACAAGGTCACGCTTGTGACCTGTTACTGAGTGTAACAGTGTGATCGCAGGTAAACGACAGACGGTAAATGTCACCCCAATGGCTCCTTTGCAAAAGGTCATCGAAGATGTCTGTTATCAGCAGAAGCCACAGCTTGATGTTTCGTCCTGTCGTCTGTACTACCAGAAGAAGCTTCTTGATCCTACCACACCTGTGCGCTTTGCCAACTTGCCAAAGGAAGCAAAGCTGGAGCTTGTCATAGGTATTGTGCAGAACCGGTGCAAGCTGCATTTATTGCACCAGGTTGTTGGGCCAGGTTTTGAAGGCCTCCTTTGTTGCTGCTCTATCTGCATACAGAGTCTGCCTCCACACAGAGGTCGCTGTAACAGATTTGCCTGTGACTCTACATTGACAGACCCCCATGCTTTGCAGATCAAAGTGAGCAAAGACTGGGGCTTACAGACAGGCCAGCCCCTAGCATGCCTGCACATTCTTCCACGACCCTGGCAGCTGACACTCCACCTACCTTAACTGCAACGCCACCTGCAAGCAGCGAGGCAGCACAGCAACTTGCATCCCCAGCTGTTATGTATGCGCCTATGAACACACCCCCGCCTGCACAATCAGACAAGTCACCTGCGCCAGCCAGTGCTGCACAACCATATGGCAGCAGCACAATTCCAAATGGCCTTGGTACCTCTTCACCCGACAGGAGTAGCCATACACAGACAGCTGTCAGCAGTGCACAGTCAGCACCTGACAGTAGCTTAGTCAATGAGGCAGCGTCAGCGTCCATGCAAGACAAGAAGCCAATGCCTGCTGGTCTGGACCGCCACATCCATGTTTTCACCAGAGAAGCAGCTGCAGCTGCTGAAGCAAGCAGCAGGTTGGTGTGCAGGCTGTCATGCACATGGCACGAAACCTTGAGTTGCAGATCAACATCACAGCGCATACCTTGGTTGCATTGATTAGCAGCATGCCGCCTGATGATCCGCTATCCGAGGCAATGTGCATGGCGCGCTGCCATATGGTGCACTCACCTGTTGAGACATGCGGCCACTCATGCTAGGTCGAGACAAGCTTTGACTTTTGTTGCTGAGCATGCTCATGTGCTGCAGCAACAATGTGACTGTTCTTGTTGCCAGCCTAGAGGTAGATTCTTGATGCTCAGTCCAGCTGAGGGTTCATGCTCCTGATGAAGGATTGCATGGCACAGGGGTGACACAGACCTGCCAGCTGAGTTTTATGACTTCACGCCAGATGATTACCAGAAGGTCATGTCCGGTTGGGCAAAGAAGAATTCACAGGCAGCAGGTCCTCTCAAGACTCAGAAACTCAGAGAGCAAGATGAGCGAAGGCAAGCTGAGCAGTTTGGCCCAGTCCCTGTACGAATACATTTCCCAGATGACACCATTGTTCAGGCCGAATTCAAGCCCCTGGAGCCATTGTCAGCGCTACAAAAGCTTGTACAGCAGTGTGTTCAGCCTGAACTGCCCAAGTGGTACATGTATGTCACTCCACCCAAGCAAGTCCTGAAGGATCTCAGCTTGACCTTCTACAAGGCAGGTTTGCTACCGGCTGCCAATGTGCTGATTGGCGTAGAACGCAAGCATGAGGGCGCTTTTCTGAAGCCTGACATAGCAGCTCTGCAAGCTCCTCCCCCAGCCAGGTCTATTGCCAAATCAGAAAGCAATGGTGCAGAAACTAGGAAGGGACCCGCTGGCAATGTTGGTTCAGGTGCTCAATTTCTCTCAAGCAGTAGGACAGCTGGCTCTGGTGAGAAGAAAGTCCCCAAATGGATGAAGCTGAACAAAGCTCTAGTGTTTCTGCAAGGCCAATTTTACTGGCACAATAGCAACAAGACTTACGACTTGCGGTGTTCACTCCTGATCTCATGAGGGCTTCAGCTTGATGACACATGTTGACAATGTTCTGGGGTTCAGTAAGATGCACATGCAGCAAGCATCGAGAATCTTTCTGCCCATGCTGCACAACCTGCGACACAAGACATCGCTTGTTTCAGCTGAGTTCTGCTTTATTGCAGGACGTAGATCATTGCTGCATGATCTGTGTGATGTTTCAATAATCATCGCCTCGCAGACACGCACGTACTATATGCATGCCACTTCCCTAACACGGCTTTTTTTGCGGGATTTCCGCTCCGTCAAGTCACCTGGTGGTAACAAATGTACGATAGCGGTCCAACTGCCTCACAGCACAGGAGCCTTGCTCTTGCGGGACGCGTTTCTATAGACTGATCTGTTGTGATCACAACTTGACGTGCGTCGCAGAAAAGCTTATATAGTCCCAGCAATGGATTGGATTGACAGCACTGATGAAAGTCTGGAGCCGTCTAACGCTCTGCGGCAGCCTTTCGAGGTGTTGCGACCGGTGCCGACACAAGCAACAGCCAGGGTGCAAAAAGTCCAGATTGGCAAGGGGAAGGATAAGCATCAAGCAATGCTGCAGGGAAAGCATGGTTGTCTTGCAGCAGCACAGTGAAATGCAAACAGTATGCTGAGAGTGACTTGTTGGCATGCAGACAATCTGTTGCATGCCTTTCCTCCTGCCTTTCCACAAGAGACAGTAGAGCAACAAGGCTTACGACAGGAGGCTTGCAAGACATGTTGGACGGCGCTTAGTCAGCATTTGGAGGTTGGCGTCCATGCCTTGGCATCTATGGCAAACATGCAGCAGAGTGATCTATTACGGCATTGTCCTTGCTGTTCCTGCAGGCTGTCTTGGAGCAAACCAACTATGCCACCTTTCAGGCTTTGCTTCACTTTGCAGCAACAGCACATCAGGACCCAAACAGCAGCAATTCTTTTGCTCAACGTCGGCGCATCATCCCTACAGCTTTGACCTTTGCTGGTGGTGTCAACTCAGCAGACCATGCGCAAACCTTTCCAACCCTTGTCAATCTGTTGCGGCAGCAGGTGCGGCTCACACGCCTGGATCCAGGCTTAAGCCATGTGTTGGTGTTGTGATGGTGGCTAAATTATGTACTGCATGCTTGTTACATTCAGCAGCAACTGCATCATCTCTCATGGATGAAACAATGTGGACCCAGTCTAAAACGCAATGGGATTGGCTCACCCTCACCCTGGTCATCTTGGTACAGGGCTGCTATGCTGCAATCTTGCACCCAAGCCAGTTACCAACAGGAAAGGGGGTCAGCTCTGCTGTCAAAGCTGTGCTGTGCCAGTTCTCTGGTCTGGAGACTGAAGCAGACGATATGCTGGTAAGGGCCTCATAAACCATCGCCAGCAGGCACTCATGCAAAATCCATGCACAATTTGATGTGGATTGTAGAAGAGCTCATCAGATGAAGCCATGCAGTGAACAACATTACATAGTGTTATGCACACACATGTGAGCATCACATGCTGCGGCACCGACACCTGCACCCATACAGATTCTACACCCTTTTTCAGCAAGCATTTGCCAAAACGCTATTGTGAGCCATGATGCATGCGTTCAGCTTGAGGGCGCTGAATCAGTAGTACTCCAATCGCAGTCTTGACATAAGAAGCCTAGCAAGACAACATTGCAAGTAGAGCACATCAACCCTGACACAGTATCATAATGATCAAGCCATAATTGCTTCGTGTCAGGCACTGCTAGCTTGGTACCAAGATATGCTGGCCGACCCAGCCAGTAACAGGGTCTCCCCTGCCAGACCCCCAGCCACCCCCTTTGGCAAGCTGCAGCTCACTACTCCAGTGAAGACCATCAGGTCCACAGCAGCTGCAGCAGCAAACAGTGCAGTGTCACCTGAGGAATCTGTGACCTCTCCCTTGGCCAAACTGGGCATCAACACACCCACAGCCAAAGGCAAGGGTGACAAGCCAGAGGCAAAGCAGGTGTTTGCAGATGCACCACCCTAACTTGCATGTGCACCTTGCATCTTACCTTGCAAGCTCAAGTCTCTCTGGCTGCTGTAACATGGCCTCGTGTGACTTGGCTTGCAGCCATAATTTGTAAGCAGAAACAGGCACGAGGGACACATGCTAGGCTTGCTGCGGTCATGTATACAGATATATCGGCAAGCTGCTCTTCTTTGAGCTCTGCCTGCATGTTGAGGTTTGTTTCAACTGCAGGGATAGCCGTCAGCACTTTGACTGTCATCAACTGCAGAGCCAAATTCCAATGCTGTTATGCTTTCATGCTTCCAGCAGACAACGTGTTGCTGCTGTCAGATACATTTGCAGGCTCTGCTCCAAAGGCAGATCTCATGCTGCCCATGCACACACACATGGGAGGCCCGTGTTGCTGACTCACTGGCAGCAAATGCCTCCACAGTCTCTTTGAGTGCTACAAAATGCTCCCCTGCAGGCAGAAGAAGAGGTGCTGGCTGCATCCGAGAGGCCACTGGTGGTGGTCATAGAGGAAGCTGAAGCCGTTGACACCCTCACACTACAAGATCTCATCCTGGTTCTGAGTGAGGTACACCTGTTTGACAGCATACATAGCGACTATATGTGGGGTTGAGGGCTGAGAATAGACCCTTAGTATAGTCCATTTGGCTCTTCAGCCTTCTCACATCAGCAACATCATGACAGAGCAAGAATCTGTAGCCCTGGTGCAGCAGCTCAGTTGTTCCCAGCAGACCATGCATTCTAAGAATCTCTCGCCCTGACCAGCTGTCAGCTCACATGCATGATATTCTGCTCAAGCGGCTCTGCAAGAATGATTTGCATATCTGCTCCAGCTGATTTCACTCCATGTAGTGTGTCAGCGCCCAGCACTTATGGGAGGCTTCTGCCTTTCAGCCCTCTGGCTGTGGCCTCTTGACATGCAGCATGCTTTGCAGGCACATGCAGAGCTGCCGATTGTTCTGGTGCTTGGTATGGCCACTTCAGCAGGGGCCCTGCAGCAGATGCTGCCTGTGGCTGCTGCCAGCATGCTGGAGCCTCAACACTTCCAGCTCACCAGCTCCATGGAGAGGTGACCCGCCAGCCTGCCAGATGGTGCTGTGTCTATGCCATGCATCAGATCACTGTATGTCATCCTGGCTCTTGGATTGTGGATCACTCGTGCACCATAACCATACCTTGTACAAGCAGCGTTCAGGGGCATGCATCCATTCATTCATGAATATTGTGTCTTTCCCTCTAGGGTGTGAGTGAGTGAGTGAATGAGTGAGTGAAAGAAGGAATGAATGAATGAATGTGCTCATCAGCTCCCTGGGTGAGGTCTTGTCTTGGCATTCAGGAATGTGGGCCCCTGAGCATTGACTAACACTTGTGTTCTTTTCATGACTGAACAAAGTGCACCTTGATGTGCAAAATGGCGACCCATGGTAAGCCAGCAAGAGTGTCGGAAGTCAGAGCTTGCTAGCTCAGGGACATGATCTGCCTGCTGCAATCACAGCAAGTCTTGTCTGCCTTCATAGGATTGAGCTTTTGCCATCACAGATTGCCGCCACAGGTTGCCATCTCAGGTTTTGCCATCACAGGTTTGAGGTTTTGCCATCACAGGTTTGAGGTTTTGCCATCACAGGTTTGAGGCAGTGGTGAGAGACGTGCTGTTAGGACACCATTTTCCCGGGCTTTTCTTTGGACACAGCGTCATGCGCTTCATCAACCACCAGTTCATGACCCATGACTTCACCACTGCTGTGCTGTGCAAGGGCCTCCAGGTGAATTTTTCTCTTCACCAGTTTTGCTATTTGCCATGTGTCTTGTGAAGTATGCGTGCAAAGTACCTTGACGCACCACATGGTGATCATCTCATGTCTGCTAGGTGATCATCCTTGTCCGCTAGGTGATCATCTCATGTCTGCTAGGTGATCATCTCATGTACACTAGGTGATCATGTCATGTCCACTTGGTGGTCATCTCATGTCCGCTAGGTGACCATCTCATGTCCGCTAGGTGAACATCTCATGTCAACATTGGCTTCTCACCTGCAGCTACTGCGCCCCAACGCTGAAGACTTGGAGGCAAGGGTCTTGTTGGGATATGCTCCACAGCTTACACAAAGCCAACATTGATTCCTAGCTTCAGATAGGTGGTTGCACTGCAGGTGGCTTGCATTGCTCACTTCCAGCAGGTGCCTTTGACCCACCTGGCGCCTGCAGTAATGAGCACATCCACTGAGCAGGAGCTCAAGCAGCTGCTTCAGCAGCTTCCCAAGAACCAAGCAGCCATCATCAAGCAGCAGTTCCCAAACAGCTTGTCAAAGGAGGTGAGTGCAACAGGCCAGCCTACATGCTTGCTATCTACCATCTCGACCGTCAGGTCAGCCTTCTTTGGACACCACACGCATCAGTTGTTGGCTGCCAGCTGCCTTCAGCACCAACCTCTGCCTTGCTGTGACACAACAAAATTGCTTGATCAGCTACATGTCCCTGTTCAAATGTTAGTGTCTCCGGTACAAATATCAGACCAAAAGGCTGTCACCCTTGTCCACTACTTGTTTTGTGTTTCAAATACCTGTCACCAGCTACTTCTAGCATGTTGCTGCAGCACTGGGTCAAAGTATCCCTTATAGAACAGCTGACATCTTCAGGTCACAAAGAGCATTCACACCTCTCATGCGCTAAGTGTCCTGCAGGCCTCGTCTGCAGCAGCTGACGTGACCAGCCACCTTCAAGCGGAGCTGCGGGCCACCTGCACAGCATGGACAGCATGGGCTGTTGCGCTGCGCTGGGTCAACTTGGCAGCCACAGTTTGTGACGGCAAACCAAGTGAGTTACGCCATGTCACAGCCAAGTTTGTACCCGGCTTTGTTGTTTGTTTGGTTTTGTTTTCGTGTTTGTATTGTTACTACCAAATGTGTCAGACAGGCTCTGCTGCTTTGCACTTGTTCCTGACAGATTCCTATTGAAGCTGTGTCAAGCAGTCCAGATCAGAAAGAGCTGCCGGTTGCTGCCTTTGTCAGGTCCTACACAAGCTGCAGACCACACCAGCTTTCAAGTATGGGTTGACACGCAAGCACCAGGCCCCTTTTGACCTATGCCTGCAATCCACAGTATAAAAAGAACCTGCCTGCTCACTCGAGCTATGTTCTTGCTGTTACAGCACAGCAATGCGACTGGGACTCCTCCAACACTCTGTACAAGATGTCTGATCTGTCATGCGCCAAAAAAGGGGGGGAAATCACCCGCAAAATATGTAAGACGGACGTGTGTTTTGTCAAACTGTATGCAGGGCTGGCGCACACCTTGCGGGTGCTCTACCTAGATGCATCCAGCGCCAAGTATGCTGGCAGTCAAGACAAGAAGCGCATGCTGGATCAGCTTTGCAGTGGCATTGCCAGCCTGCCCATTGAGCAATGCATTCATCTGCTCAAGGTGTGACTCCAAACAGCGCCACCTGAGCATCCCAACAAGACCATGTTGGTCTAGTTCAGAATAGAGAATGCCTGACCCTCTGCCGTGTATGGGAAGTCTGTCACTGGGTGCAAACATAATAAAGATGCTCAAACTTCTGCTGCAGTGGTGCAAATGCAAGGCAGAAGCTTGATCTTCTAACACTAATGGGCAGTTTGCCAATGGATAAAAACTCAAGGAGGATGCTCAATTCCTGAGACTCATGGAGAGTTTGTCAGTAGATGCAAACACAAGGAGGGTCTTGTGACCACCTCCCTGTGCCTGCAGGGAGGACTGCAAAGTGTCTGACGAGTTCTCTAGCCTGAAAGCTCATGGATGTGTAAAATCGTCACAAATTTTACGGGAACGACAGATTCATTCTGGAGATCACTCAAAAACGCCTACTGAGGATTACTGCCAGGCCTTTTGACTTTAGGGAGATGTTTAGGTGCATAAAGCATGTATTGTGCACAGCATATAAGAGTCATCTTTTGAGACATTTCTCGTGTTTTGGAATCACCTATCAGCAGTCAGATACCATGCAATGGATGTAGGAGCATCAACTGCTAGGCAAATGGTTGCTTGATGTGATGTTGGGAGGCATGCATATGCATGAGGCACACACCAGGGGCATGGGCTGTGTGCTGTGGCTTGAAGTGGCAGAGCTTGCAGATTGGCTCTACACGAACAACAAAAGCAAGAATGTACACAGCAGGCAAACGTATTGTTTGTGCTTTGCAGGGTCTTTCAGGTTGTGCTGAGCAAGTGTGGGAGGGCAGCAAGGTTATGCGACAGGACAAACAACTGGCGCAGGTATGTTACATTTGCATCATATATGCGGATTTACACTCGCATCTTCAGCAGCAAGCCTTTTGTGCAAGCAGATTGCCTCGGAGCAGCAGACGCTCTTGCATGTGTGATGCTACAACTGTTTCTGTAACTTGTAACTGGCAAATGCCATGCAAATGCAATCTTGAGCACAGCTCACCACACAAAGTGTGCTGGTGCCTGTTGCACTATGAACGTCGTCTGCTCATGACTGTGTTACACCTTGCACTCTTACAGCTGCAGTGGATTCTGTCTGACAACCTGGTTGTGTTGTTCAAAGGTGAGACCATATGCAATCCCTACCAGTTGACCTGCAGGCTCTCATCATCGAGCTTCAAGCGGGCAGTCCCACCAAGGAAAACCAGCCCGGCAATCAGCAGATGCCAGCAGCATCACCCCCATCAGGGCTGCAGCCTGCAAAGGCCATTGGTCCCAGCAGGCCAGCCCTTGGCCCTAGCCGCAGAAACGCCCAGCACAGCAGTGCAGCCAACAGACAGGCTGCCATGCGGCAACAGCTAGAGGTGCGCCAGACCATTTTTAGCCCAGGGAAGCCAGATGTACTTCATCCTTGGGCTTTTTTTTTGCTCAATGCTGAAATGCATAATTTTTTCTTGTTCTGGCTGACTATTCTCAGCAGGCAGCCATTGGCTCTTGAGCCTGCTGCATCATTAAGCACAGCAACATCCTGTCTGCAATGCATCGCCCTCCAGGAGCATGTCTCGTCATGAACTGCTGAGGTGTGCCTTACTGCATCTGAACTGTTCTTCATGCTGGCAGGACCCGGCTCCTGCCTTATGGTTCGATGGTAGTAGGTGGCCCCAACAATCTTGAAAGTCAAATAAAGGAATGAAAGGGTGAGCGGATTAATGAGTGAGTGGGTGAGTGAGTGAATAACGAGTGAGTAATTAAACGAGGGAGTGAGAAAACACACAAATGAATGAATATGAGTGAACGAGCGAGGGAATGAATGAACGAACCAGTGAGTGAATGAATGAGTAAAGCAACTGGTCCATCAGGAGGCAATTTGTGAACACGCTACAGCAATGCGACGCAAACAAGGCGTGGCTTGCTGGTGCTGACAAGTCTTGACCCCTCTTACTGTGTGTGTCTCTGTCTTGCTCTTTGAAGGATGCAGCCTTTGTCCAGTCACTACAAGTCACCAAGCAGGAATGAAGAAGAGTAAAAGATGTGATCGCTTGGTGTGAAAGATCGAATAGTTTTGAAATCTTTGTGAATGACAAGAAATCTCCAGCACATTGTGACCACTCTGCAGTGATGTTGCAGGAGGCCAAAGCCAAGGCAAAGGCAACCAAAGAAGCCAAGGCTGTTGTGAGTTGGCAGACAACAATGGCCTCCAAAGTAGCAGACATGCTGCATAGCATTGTGGACAGGGCCTTGGACAAGCCTCCAGCTGCTACGCCAGGTCATTGCTACTCTCAGCTTGTTCCCTCTGCACTTCCTTCAGTTGCTCACATGATGATGATGATTTGAACCTGTGCCAACTTTTGTTCTTGCATCAGCCAACTGCTCACAGGTCCAAAATGTAGCTTTGGGGCTCATAGTTCTGTGTGACATATGCCCTCTTGTTTTGGTCAAATCAAATTCTTGCTACAAAATGAATGTGACTATGGAAGGCATAATAGTTGCCTGCCTGCCCTTGTCAGCAGCCACACTCTTCCACACCATGTTGGTATGCAAAAGCATGTATGGCGCACACTGTCCAATGTCAATTGTGGCATAAAACACATCAAGAGAGAGGCCGAAATGTCGGCAGCCGCAGTCTTGTGTGCTAAGCTAGTGCGCAAATTCATAAATGCCGCACATCCTCCAATATTGCTTGGGGCGTAAAATGATATCAGGAGCGAAGCCAACATCTGCCTTTCCAAAGCTTGCTGCAGCTTGCAAGGCAGGGCTGTGTACCCGCCAGCAGGTGCAGCTTGATGCAGGTTGCGAGGCTGAAGTCCATAGTCCCTGTGAATCCTGATGCCCATGTCCCCATGAGTTCTGATGCCCACGTGAATTTTATCCTGTGGAACACAAAACAGAAACTAAAACAAAAAGTTAAGACAAAAATACCGATAAAAAGATAAAGAGGAAGCAATGGTCCCTGTGCATCTGCCTACAGGTGCAGCAATCTTGTGTTGTGGCAAGCTTGCAGCGTCAGAGCTGCACTGCCTGACAGCTGCACCCAGGCTGGCCATACATGAGGCCCTGGCCACCCCTCACAAGTACCTGGGCACCCCCTACGAGCTGGGACTGTCCAGCAAGATGGACGACGCGTGCGTCGCCTATCAGCTGTTTCTGGAGGTACTGAGGTTGCTGCTGGGCTTTCGCAGGCTCTTTTCTCTGCTGAGCCCATAAGAACAAGCAGTCAGGCCATGCAAGTGTATGACATGCGTGTATGCATCACTTGAGGGCGCATTTTGCGCTCGTGTGTCAGCTGCTGCTTGATGGCTGCCAGACATGTTTGGGCTCTGCGAACGACCACAACTCACCGCCCCCGATCTCTTCAGTTTCAACACATGTGTTGGCACACCATAAGAGCAAAAGGACCACATTTTAGGTGCTGCACTGTATGTAGAACTTACGCTGTTTTCTGTTGCTTATCATACTTGTCACTGCTGTATGCTGCAAGCTGAAGTATTGTGGTCACTGCTGTGCAGTATGGTGAGTCGGTGGATGTGGCAGATTGGTTCAGTGGCTTCTGTGCAATCCATGACTCCTCTGATGGTTCACCTGAAGAAGAGGCTCAAGCCGCTGTAGTGCCCAAGCTGAAGAAGAGGCGAGGCAGACCCTCCAAAAAGGTCTTGCAGAGGGTATATCCCTCTGCACGAATTGCACTTTTATATATTACACACAAGCTGTACAAGTCGACAGTCTACAACATCAGCTTGCCTGTGGATGTAGACTGCACTGCATATGCAAAGCAGAGATTGACAAGTGAGCTATGTCACAAAAGGCGGACAGTCATGTTGGGTCTAGATTGCACATGTAAAATTTGCATTGTTGCGGACAGCGTAAAGCTCAGAAGGTCAAAACTGAGGTCAAACCTGAGACAGAAGAGCCTTTCAGTCAAGGACCGCCGCTGACATCTGATGTCACACGAGAAGAGCCCGACACCCTGCCTGTTGATTCTGAGATGTGCCTGTCTCTCACGCAGGATGAGCAGGAACAGCCGGAGTCCTCACCTGCTGGTGGCATCTCCAGAGCGGGTAGTAAGGCTACTAGATCCACACCAGCTGCTGAGTCAAGCCAGGCTGCAGACACATTGGCTGCAAAGACCAGGCGCTCCAGATTAGCCAATGTCACATCAGCCACAGGTCAGTTGTTCTCGAACAGCATCAACAGTTGCAGTTGAATTTCTCCAAAGGCATGCTGTGCGTTTACAGCCCTATCCTTACAATCTACATATATACCTGAGTGCAATCTGCCTCAGACAGTTTATTTGTACATATGGCCTGGCAGCATCTACATTTTCCTCTTTCAATCGTTACAATTTGATCAACACGTTGATCATTGCTTTGCCTCACTCCGGCATGTGAGTCACATGACGCTGCTGGCGAATGCTGTGTCTGAAGGAAGGCATGTCTAATGCAGATCAGGCAGCTCCCTCCATTCGGGAACAGGCAGGAGTAGCAGCAACAGCAAGCACAGCACGGCCCCGACGTCATGCCTACAACAAGGCAACTATCGACCAGTCTGGCAGATCATCTGAGCCTTCTGATGCTGCTGCCAGTGAGCCCACGCAAGCAGCAGGGCCAGCACCAACAGGTGACGGTGAGCTGGAGGCAGACGAGGCAGAGGCAGCAGGTGCAGCAGGCAAGAGTTTGGAGGAGCTGGCTGTGCGATTTAGTCAGGCCACCAAGGAGCTTCAGGTGAGGGTGTCAATGACCCTCGGCTGATGCATACGATACAGGAGCTAATGCTGGGAGCCAGTCAGATCTGTACACACCTGCACATAGGGGCAGACAAGTGTTGAATGAATGAAAGGATACATGAGCTAATAATTGGATGAGTGCATGAATGAATGCATGAATGAATGAATGAATGAGTGAGTGAGTGAGTGAGTGAGTGAGTGAGTGAGTGAGTGAACAAATGAATCCACAAACCAATGAATGATTGCTGGATAAATGAATGAATAAACAAGTGAGTGGTAGCCACTTTTGCCTTTCGACGTTACCGAAGTCAGCAACTGCAAGTGAAAAAAGTCCCCGCTGCTTATTTGCTGACAATTCTCAGCTTCAAAGCATGGAACACATCAAAGTGTGTTCTTGTACTTGGTTTATGAGCCAGGCCAGTTGACAGGCAGGCCAATTGATCTGCTCTCCTGAAGAAGACATGCCTCAGAATAACACAAGGAGGCATGAGCATGCATCATGCCTCAGACCTGACTATGCATTTATTCTACAGAGACAATCAAGCAATCCAGGCTGATTTTGGGTTCATCAAACGCAGGTATTGGGTTTGTTGAGACCTGCTCGCAAAAGGAGAGGAGATTTTGCACAGAAGCTGGTGTTCCATTCTGGACATGTAGACATGGAAGTGTAGTACCAACAGGTGGAAGCAGAGCGTATAGATGCGCTTCACTGTCATCAAATACTGTGGCTCAATGTGTGTGGTTGTGCTTGCTGCTAAGTGTAAATTTGTAATGCTTGCATGTATGCAATGTCATGGGACTGTTTCACTTCCCGTTATGTTCTGATTTTCTCATGTCATGTGGTTGCTGCAATGCATCTTAAAGCCACTGCATGCATGCAGATGTATGCTGCTGCCATGAACCTGGCTTAAGTGCTGCAAGTATGATGCTGCAGACCATATGGATGACTTTAAGCTTATACGGTATGAGCTAGTGGTGTGCTCAATGGACAATTCGCTGTGATTGTAGGCAACACTAGATACCCTGCAGCAGGCATCACTGCACATGCGTCTGTTGGATCACTGACATGGCATAACTTGTATAAGGTGCCCAATACTGTGGTGCACGCTGCATTGTGTCTTGCTTATCGTCAGATGTACAACAGAATGCAGCGCACAATATAAATTGCACTGAGGGGTAGCCAGCGCTGTGAAATGTCCTTTTAAAGTCACTGCAGTCATACACCTTTGTTTTGCCTGCCTGATCTGTTGTCATACAGATGTTTGGCAAGGATTGGCATTTGGCATATATGATTAGGTGTAATCCCTCCTGGCTCCTATCAATTGCAATCGATTGGTGCCTAGAGGGGGTCCATTCCCAGATCCGAAAGGCCCTGTCGAGGGTCGAGTTGCTCACGCCCAGAATGTGAGCAAGACTGGCAAGCAGTCATCGCAAACAACCTTCACCTTACAAGAAGCCGCGATGGCAGCGTGGTCAGACTTGCCTGACGAGATCTGGGGCTTGATATTCACCCAAGCTATCACCTGCCACACTCCAAGTGGCTATCAGACTGCCTTAGAACCAGCCTGCTGCTTGCAAACGACGTGTCGGCGCTTCAGGGACGTCGTCACCAGCAGCTGTTGCTCAGCAGTGTGGGAAAAGCTGCGTTTGGACAGCACAAGCGCAACAGACAACATGCCTGTGATCATCAGTGTGGCCCACCTGGTCAAAGATATGGATTTGTTGTACGACACGCTAGACAAGGCACCCTTCACCGAGTTCTTCAAGCGTTTGTGGGCTAGCTCCGCCGGTAATTGTCACGTTCGCCTTGTGACATGGTTCTTGTGCCTTTCTGACGGCAAGAATTTGCATATGTAGGTTCGCTGAAGAAGCTGCAGTTGCGCCAGGCTGATGGCAGAGCTTTCTCTCCCACTCTACCAACCTCGATACAGTTTCTACAGCTCACAAGGTGTCAGGTCAGCTTGCATGAAGCCTTCCTGTGCATGTATCCTCTGAAGCAGCTTCAAGTGCTACATTTCAGTGACATGCAAATCACAATGGAGCAGCTGGACGTGGTCCCAATTGGGGCTTTTCAAAACTGTCTTCCCAAGTTACAAAAGTTGACGCTGTCACTTATCATGAAGACAGAAGCATGCTTCCCTCTAATGGACACTATACGACCATTGGATCTGGAGCTAGATATCATGTGGAACTCTTGCAACTATTTATGTGAGCCAAACATGATGGCACATATGACCAACCTAAATGTGACCAATCTCTACCTTTGGAACTTCCCAAACCTTCCCTGGGATGTTATGGCTGAAGTGCATGTGCAACACACCTTTAAAGCAGTGGTTCTTCTCCCACAGCTTATTGACAACGTTCCCAAATGTCAAAACATGGACATAACCGCTCCAGAGGCTGTGATCCACTTTCCATGTCTTTTCAGGCATGCTTCACATGTGGTTGTAACTGAATGTGAGTCACTGCATAGCTTTAGGACCTTACCTGCCAGATCCTGCTGGTACTTTGAGGTCCACACGGGGAACATGCGCCTTGCTGCAGATTTTCAGGCTCTTCAGCCACAACTTGAGGCCCAGCAGGTGACTAGTAACTTTGAGTATGCAGGCATTTCAGATACTTTTCATTTGGAGCTGAAGTCGACACCAGGTGGTGTGCAGTTCCCCATGCCTTGACTGTCTACATTAACCTTATGTGCATTCAGATGTTTCAAGGATCTCTTTTTTGGACAAGTGAATGAGTGGCTTTTGCGGCATCCCATTAGGTTTGTGCCTCAAAGTAATAGTCACAGAGTGTTGCTCAGCGCCGGGCATTCAGTGTGATGTATTTGGGCGTGGTCTTGTACATGTACTGGCCACATGTTGACTTTCAGCAAGGCGTAAAGACAAAAGAAGCTTTGCAATGCTCACACTGGCCGTACACAAGAGTGACTAGTATGGAATGTTGCACGAACTTGAGGGAGGGAGGGGGGGGGGAGGGCCAAGCTCAACACTTCCGAGGTGACTGCTCGAATATGAAACGACGGAGCGCATGTCGGGAATGTAGGTAATACCCTGCTGCGCATTAGCTAAGCTTACGTATACATTTTGTCTACATCCGGACGCAGACAGTTCGACCTCAGATTCAACCTGCTCCTTGTCGTGCTTTGGGAAAATTAACCTGTTTGGTCTCCGGAACCACGTTTCCGCCCTTCGTTTGCTTCAAGTACTTCAGCTCGTTCAGCTAGCAGGGCAATCGCAGCTACTGTTAATCTTGACGTGTTTTAAAAGTAGGTGCGTGCAGTCCCGGTACCAGATGCGCATATCGACAGTCTGACAGACGCTCTGCAGTGACACAGTGACCCTCACATAGCTGACCAAACTGTGGTTGCTTTTGGCAGGTACACCTTGCAGCTAAACATCCTGAAGCTCATTTGTAGCTACCTAACCAAGGCATGGCAGAAGAAATGGAGCTAGATCCTCAGCTGAAAGCACTGCTTAAAGTGGCAAATTTACTCAATAACCCTGGAGATGACAGCGGTATCCCAGACGAGGAACTGCGGCAAAGATTTTCAGGCGCCTATGGGTACATTCCACCCAGCTGCATCCTTTTCCTCAACCTTGCATCATTTGAAATATAGCTTCATTCTTGCACAGCTGCATCTGCCAATGCATCTGCAGATCATGCATACCTCACAATGTGCTTATGCATACTTTGTTCGACATCATTGATCTAGTAGGGTCACCGTGACCATTCTCATGACACACGGCACATGCAGAGGCTGCCACAGCATCAAGATGCCAGACATGCAGTGCAGGTCAGTGAAGTCCAAGGTTCCAGTTGCCAGCATCAGCAATCAAACTATCCCCGGGCCTGATGGCAACAAGCTTCCCATCCGCATCTACTATCCTGCAGACGCCAAGCCCAGAAAGAATGGCTTGCCGATCCTTGTCTTCTGCCATGGTGGTGGATTCTTTGCCGGCGATGTCAACACATATGATGATCTCTGCCGCAACCTTGGACTTTTATCAGCATACATTGTGATTTCAGTTGAATACAGGTATGTGTTACACTTGCTGCCATGTTGCATGGTGCAAGTGTGATCCTGATGCGTTAGTTACCGTACATTTGATGACATTGCTGATTGCTGGCGCCAAGCCTTCAGAGTGCACACATTTTATTATCTCATATTTTGTGCAGAAATACTGACAGTTCAACTTGGCTATCTGACATGTCTTTACCATTGGATGCCTCTCCTACAGGCTTCAAAAACGTGCATGCCTTCAGATCACATCCCCAATCTAGGAGATGTCAAAGCAACGCAAGAAAAGTGTGCATCATCTTGCTGGGCCTCCTGCCAGGAGTTGCTAAGCCAGCAAGCATGCCACACCTTGTATGATTTCAACCTCACAACGTGGCCAGCACACATGAGCCTGAACAGAAGCTGCTGTCATAGGTTAGCCCCAGAGCACAAGTTCCCAGCAGGGCACCTAGACTGCTATGCAGCCACCAAATGGGCATGTGATAATGCCTCTGCCCTTGGAGGTGACCCGACCCAAGTGGCAGTTGGAGGAGACAGTGCTGGTGGCAGCATTGCTGCTGCTGTGTGTCACCTAGCACGAGACCTGAAAGGACCCAAACTGGCTATGCAAGTCCTCTTATATCCCATGATGCAGCCCACAGCGCATTACGGTAAGCCTTTTGTTACCAGTGTTGGAAGGCCTTCACCATTTTGAAAGCGTGTTGATGCCTCGCAGAGTACGATATGAAGGTGATGTGCATAGACTGACCACATAAGTGCTTCAATGCAGCTTGTAGCTTAGCAGAATTATAGGTTGACCACACAAGTGCTCAAATGCAGCCTGTAGCGTAACTCCTAAGCTACTGTGAACAGTGAAGAATGACAAAACATTGTTCACATGCCAAACGACAAAGCTATTTCTATGTCTTGCTGCGTTCCTGCACGCAACCCACAGGGCATAACGGCAAGCCAGGTGTCATGAAAAGTGCGTACGTTTGATAGGATGGCTGCTGAATGGCCTTATAGCATTACATGTATTGACTGAAGACAAGCAATGCACATGTGCTCCAAGACACAACACACAGCACATCATCGCATCAACACGAACATTGGTGGCTCAGTCAATGGCCTGGTGCAGCATGCAATTCAACAGGATGCAAATGAAGCAATGTATGCCATTGCCATGTAGCCTGCAGCAGATACATGCTGTACCAGGCTGGCTTTCCCATAGCGTGGAATGATCTGCTTTATGCATTGTCCCATTTGCTGCAGAGACTGAGTCAATGAAAGAGTTTGGCATGACAGCGCCAGTGCTGTCCAAGCGGATGTGTGAGACAGCATATGATAGATTAGTGGCTACTCCAGAGGAGCAGAAGAGCGAGCTGATAGACTTGAATCATGCGCCTTCACTGAAAAATCTGCCCCCTGCTTATGTCGTCACAGCAGAGTATGACCCATTACGAGATGAAGGAGAGTACTATGCTGCCAGGCTGTTCAAAAACAATGTGCCAGTAAGTCGCATCACTGCTCCTTGGATAGCCACATCTGAGGTGCTGTCTCTGGCAGAAAGCCCTGTCATCATTGTCATCCTTGTCTGCCCCTGCAAGGGCCCCTCACTTGATGTGATGGCCTGTTTTAGGCCTTACAGCGCAGCGACTAGGCTTTTAATAGACATGCACCTCTGTATGCTGCCATACTTTACGCGCAACATGACATAATGGCCAGCCTTATTCATTGAAATGTCAACAAAGGTCTGCCATTTTGCCATAGCTTCATGACTTTTGAAATTTTGCTGGGTGCTGCTTTGTAGACAAAGGCGAAGAGGTATGGCGGCGCAACTCATGGCTTCATACTGTTTGGCTCCTTAGCAGAGATACGGTGTTCAGTCAGGGCTTTGGAAGATGTGGCAATTGCCATGCGCCACTGCGAAGGAGGAGAAGGATCCTTGGGACGCAAGATCGTACATGATGATTGCAGCTACAGTTGGTGCATTTCTCTCTGTCAAAGTGTCCCACTACTATCAGACTGGCAATGCGCTGTGATTGCGATATCTGAGTCTCACACAGAGATCAAAATGAACTTAAACAGTGACTGCGAGGGAGTGTGCGTGAGCAGGGGCTGGCTGGTGAAATCTGCAGGCCATGAGCATCAAGCAGTAGCAGGTGGCAGAGTCCAAAGGACTCAAAAGATTTTGTTATGGGCCTCTAAAACGGTCAATGTTGGCTGCCAAGGCAGCCACATTGAGTGCGGCAGGCATTGGATAAATGGAGCCCATGCCTGGCTTTGTAGCCTTGTATGCATGCGCATCATAACATTGACCAACTTGAAGGACGTAGCAGGCAGTCATGAAGTAAGTGAAGTTCAATGCAGATATTTGCATTTGAAAGAGACATGTACTACAGCCTGGTGCACTTACACACGTAGTGCAAGGATGCAATGTTTGCAAGGCTGCAGCCTGCAGATGCTGACCGATCTGGTACCAGCAAGACACTGGAGAAGGTCATAGTGCAGACTAAACTTTGTTACACGGCCAGTTGGCCATACTTGGCATAGCTGCAGAGGCCAAAGGGATGACTCCTGGTGTGCTAACGAAATGGTAACGAAATACAGCGTTGTTGGAAATACTTTGTTGGAAGTGCCCGATGCCACTTCGACCTAAGACATAAGGTTCTGTCGATTGTTGGTCAAATCCACACATGCGCAACATCAAACAACGAAGCTGATCACTAAATATGTAAAAATCCCAAGCGGGAAAACAGCAAACAAGTCACACACACATCCCAAAAACGAAAGCACAGCACTCAGCGCCTGCTCTCTCTGTCCATGCCCCACACATCACTCTTCTGATGAAGGTCTCTACAGCATGGTGTTGCGGTTCAGCTGAGGCATGGCGTTCATGAAGTCTTGTGCCAGCAGTGCATGGACATGCTTGGTGGGGTGCACAGGGTCCCAGAAGATGTACTGGTTGGGGTTGGCACAGAGAGGGTAGTTGTACCCGCCTGTCAGACTGCCCAAGAAAGATGGTCCCTGGTAGCAGTTAGTCATGGTGTTTGTGAAACCCAACTGCAACAGCAGTAATGTTGTTAGCGATGATACAGCTGTAGGTGACCATTATGGCTTCTGAACACACACACACAGCAAGATCCTAGGAAGTGTAAAAATGAGTGCAGCAGCTACGCCGCTCCAGACTTCTGTTTAATAGGCAACAGGCTGCAGATGATTGACAAGCTGAAGAGCTACATGCATCCTTCAGGACGATGCAGATGGTGCAAATAGGTTTAAAAGCCCTCAATCAATCTGCTCCCTGGCAGGTAACCCCCTGCTCGCCAGGCTGAGGACTTGTGAATGGACAACACAGAGTAGAACTCAGTAAACCCGTTGTCATTCCACCACAGCTCAGCCTGTCATGCAGGGCACTGCGTGACAGTGAGCACATTGAATGCAGTACAAGAGGAGATACAAGCCGCTTGCATCCTTGGCAAGTGTCAGCAATGCAGCAAATGGGCGTTCAGCAGAGCAAGTGCCATACAGTCAGGGCAACAATACATCACAGATTCTGACATCGTAAAGGCAACACAATATCACAGAACTTCATACAGTATCAAAATAGCAGAATGCCATGCATGATGAGACAGCACTTCAACCCAACACACAACACTTCAACTTCACAACAGGTAAGAGTGACTCACTGATGTGGCGTTGGCAAGCAGGTTGCTGAAGAAGGTGAAGGTGTCATAATTCAGCACGGTGGAGTTGGCCTGGCTACTCATGAAGCTGGAGGTCATCTGGGTCAGAGCAGCATTGTGAGCCATGGTGAAGTTGGTTGCCTCGGCCTGCAAACATCAAAAGCTGAAAAGACAGAAAAACAAGGTGAAAAGACAGAGGAACAAAGCAAACAACGCACAAGAAGAATGAGACTGTTGCGGCACTGGTAGGAGAAAAGCTTGATGTGAGCTTGTAGATCACAGTTCACAATTGATTAGCATGGCTGATCAGATGAATTCAGATCATGGCAACCAGCTTCATACTTTGCCCTTGCTACGTCTCGACCTGGGTTCACAACTATGTGAGCTTTGGAGCTACTGCCCAAAAACCACAGCATGGCTCAAATGATCATCTGAGACGGACAATGCACACTGAGGTGAAATGTGGTTGTTGGTGCACTACAAGAATAACACCCCCAGAACACCTGACGAGAATGCCTGATGCTGTTTGTACACCACATGAGTTGCATGCGACTACACAGACTACATGGTAGACAACAGCAGAGCGCTGTATGGTATAGCACTTGGTGTATACACATACTATATGGCAATTGCCTCACCTTGGCTGTGGCAGACATGCTTGAGGGGGTGAAGGGAGGGGACAGGTTGGGGGCACCTGCCAGGTTGAACAGGTTCATCACCACAAACCTGCAAACGCAACCAATCAGTATACATGTCAGAAACTTCCACAGTGTCTGGTAATTGCTGTGAGAAAGGGCCATCTTTGCAAAGAGAGCAAGCACCTTCAACCACCCAGGCAATGACAGCATCACAGCTTGTGCATGTCGTCATGCTAAAGCAGCCTCCATACAGGCACAGACTGCATGATCTGAAGAAAGATGTCGAGTAACGAACACGAATGACAGCTGTGCTTCAGCAGTGAAGTTTCCAGATGTCAGAAGAATGCACGTGTACTTACTGTCTTGCTCCGCCGTTGTACAGGTTCACCATGGTCTGGTTGATGGCTTGGACAACGCCAGATACAGTTGCACTGGCAGTCATGTTGACTGTGTTGAGGTAGTCATTGGCTCCAATGAAGATGATGCAGGTGTTGGCAGGGTTGGCGACTCCATGGTGCTGGTACAGGTAGGTCTGAACCTGTACACCAAGACACATCACTGAGAAGCAACAGCCTTCAATGTTCAGCAGTCTGCAGGATGTATGGCTGTCTCCTGAAAGGACACATTGCAGGTATGCTGACAGTTGAATGCACCAGTGCAACAGTGGTTTAGTTAGAAGCTATGGTTGCTACCGCAGTGTGTGCTGACTGTTGGTGCAAGTTGCGTTGATATGGCACCGCATGACTGCAATGCATGAGACATCTCTGCAAAGAGAGAGAATGCAAGAGTGATCTCATACCTGGTCCAGGGTAGAGGGCACGAAGACCTCGTGTGCACTAGACATATTTGCGTATGGCGGTTGAACCATGAACTGTCCTGGGGCCTCGCCGGTAGCACCAGAGATGGCGTTTCCGGTGGCGAAATTCTCCAGCTCATCTCCGAAAGTGGATGCGACTAGCTCGATCCACACGCGACCGTTCGAAAAGCGGGCCTTGTAGTATGGTGGAGAAGGAAATGGGCCAGATACAAACTGCACAGCAGCACCCGAAATGTCGATGCCATCCACCTGATAATGTTTTGCGAGGTGACCGTCAGCATGTACAAGTCAGATCTAAGCAGTATATAACCACTGAGCAAGGCGTCGTCCGTACCGCAGCATTGCTCAGAGCATCCTGAACGACAGGGCTGGCACCGCGACCATCATCCGAGAAAGAGTCTCCCAACATAACAAATGTGGCGCGGACACCAGTCAACAGCGAGCATGCTGCGACCACCAGCAAAACTGATCTCAGCAAACAAGAGCGAGCCATGATAACGACTTGATAGATTGCTTGCTACTACGCAAAAGCAAGAACAGCTTGGGAAACGCAACGCAGATGCTGCAATGCAACTCTTGATACCAGCGGCTATGCTTATGTATCATGGTCTACATTTTGGTATGACACATCATGCGTGGCGTCATTTCTTCGTAATATAGTCCAATAGATAAGATTGACATGACTGCATCGAAAGTGGCATGCGACAGCTGAGTCGTTGTCGCTCCGCTGCGTCAGCATGCACGCCAGGAGCGTGACAGTTGCACTGGACATTGCTGAAGTGTTTTGCCAAGGCTGGCCTGCAACCACAATAGCTTGACTTGCACCAAACGGTAATTATGGTGCATATGAAAAAAGAATGTCATAAGCAGTCAGCTACAGCTGGCTGCAGCATGAACCAGACATGTACATGACATCTTCAGGTGCTTGCGCTTGTTGCCATTACCTGTCCGTGGAATTAATAATATTGTGCTGCTCAACAACAAACAAAGCTGGGCTGACCAAGAATTGTAAAACAAGAAGTTCGTTGTAAAAGTGTGACAGCACTCTGCAAGAGAGCACGCAGCACACAAGCAACATGCACTCAAAGTGCTGTCCTAGCACAAATGCATGCTCCATTCAATCACGCAGGTTGACTATGCTTTGGCCTTCTTGCTTGAAGCAGCACTGCTGTGCAGCACACACCATGTGCAGGCAGCAGCCGAGGTCACCTATCATTGCGTCCGCCTCCATTACAGTCTCATGTATTATGGCATATTTTGGTGCTGTGATCTGCCTGTTCTGCCCTGTTGGGCATATTGTGCCCCTTCTTGGGTGGCAAGCTCCATCTCTGTTGCTTCATCAGCATCGCTGTCACGATGCAGATCTTGAGCAGACAGGCCAAGTGCAGCTGCCCAGGCAGGAAGAGCAGCAGTGCTGCTGGAGGGCATGTTTGCCAAAGCCAGCAGCTGTTCATGGCTGAGCTCTTCTGCTGCTGAGTCTTGCATCATCTGAGTGGAGTCTGTTGTTTCATGAACATGTATGCCAGCTGCTGTTTGCTGAGCAACCTTGCTCATCACAGATGTGCTGGAGTTGGCACAAAGCTTATGGGTGAAGTCAGCACAAGGACTGATAGGACTGTCAGCTGCCAGGTCATCACTCATTGCATCAGTTGTATTGCGATCATGATCACTCATGTTTGCCAGAGCCTCTAGCTGCTGCTCATTGAGATCCACAGCTGGGTCATAATCTGGCACAGCATTGCCTGGCACAAGCTTGCCCTTTGGAGGGTCCAAGCTGCCCCTTAGCTTTGCGAATCTGCCTTCCAGCTCCGAAAGGGAAGGATAAATCTTGTCACGACCTTTCAGTATGTCTAGCCTGCTCTGGAGATCATGCATGTCAGCAGGAACTGCCTTAGGGCCCTTCAGAGCAGATAGCCTGTCATTAAGGGCATCTAGAGAACCTGCTGGGCCTGTGAGGGCATCAGCGCTGCTCTTAAGTGCTGTCAAGCGAGCAAAAAGTGCTTCTTCTGTGTCAGGAAACGCAGCTGAAGGCTTCTGGCTGCTTTCAGGCAAGACTGGAAATTGTGGTGCACCTGGCAGATCTAGATCAGCCGAATTAGCATCTAAATGAGCCTGTGGCCAAAATGTGTGTCCTGTATCCACGTCAGCAGCAGGAGAGGCACTTGTGCTGGCTATTGGTTGCAGCTTGGCAGCAACTGCAGATGCCATGGCAGGGTCCGATGCCAGCTGCTCTGATGTGTTGTCATCTTGTAATGGATGCTGAAGATGTGAGAAGCTCTGAGAAGTAAGCATAGCTGTGATGGCGTCATAAGATAGATCATCATCTGCAATGGCACACCACTCTCACCGAGCGTACCGTTGTGAAGGGGATCAGTCAGTGGTGAATGCACAATACATCATGCAACAGAACTAGCATGAATAACATTCAAACCCTTGATGGACAGGAGAAGCAAATACAATTACCATGAGAGGAGTCAGTAATTGCTGATTTGTCAGCGCCATCATTGCTTCTGGCAGCCATTAGGGTGGGAAAAAGCCACTATGCTCAATGCGTCTGACCCTGAAAGCATGTACGACCTTGAATTACAGCGCAGCACAAGAGAACCCACACGTGTTGCTTGCATACAAGCCGCCCATGGTCTTGTGTGTGCTAGCATGCACTAGCATGCAGGTGTTATACAGGCTGTTAACATCCTTTGGACACGCCTGCAGGCCGAAAGTGCACATAAGGCACAGCATGGAAGACTTCCGCTGCAAAACTTGTGCTCTTGCATTACATTGGGCGCCATACACCAGGCATGCAGCTCAGGTTTTGACTTAAGCTCTGCTGACCTGGTCAGGAAAGTGAACAATGGTCGAATGCTGCGTCGTCAAGGCAACGCTTACATAAACTTTGCAAGCAGTAAAGTGTTTGGGCGGTGATCTGATGTCTCCAGACGTGGTGTTACATCGCACGCGACTGGTGGAGGCTTGCGCGCGCACTGAAACGTGCACATCAAGTGATCCATTCAGTTGTGTTAGAGGAGAGATAGGTCCTGTCCCACATGCATTTTGCAGCACAGCCTTACTGTGTTTGGCTGTATCCTTGACGTGCCGAACTGTTTGCGCAGGTGAATGGTTGTGAGCAAGTTCAGACAGCTTCAATTTGGTATGCTCAATCACTCACATCAGATCCGTCGTTCCCTACCAGAGAGCGAGAATTCCCCTTGGGGGGAAAGCAGTAGGGAACCAGTAGCGATCGTGTAGGGATTGCCAATCACTCCCGAAACCCCCCACGAGAACCTGGAGCGTTTTCTTAGTGGACGCTATTGGCGATTTGAGCGACCAAGAGCACGCAAGAGGGAACGTGTAGGCTTTAAGGAGGGGTTGTCAACGCAGAAACTGAAGTGGTAGGGAACAGGTAGTGTTTCATTGAGAGTGTAATCCACAACTTGATTGTACGTACATGATTGTGTGCACAGTTTGCAGACATACTGTTTGCCAATCAGTTATGACTTTGGAACACATATCTATGATCAACTTGTAACACACAGTCTTGCACATGCATGCAGCTCCTGCCAAAGGACACAGAAAAGTCTGCCAACCAAAGCTGCGACAGCAGTGTAGAACAGCCACAGCACGACACATACAAACTGATTCATCACAACAAGACCACAGCAACTTGATTTTGACATGACACTTTAAATCAATCAGCAGTACTGCCTAATGAATAGCTATCGTATCATATACAACAAGAGCTCAGACCAGGCTGTCATCTCCAAACTGGCCACCCTCTTGCAAAAGGTGTGGTGCAGTCAGAAAGCTCGAGGATTCGTAGTGCAGCACCCACACCCATGGACTGCCCATGCTGATGATGTCAGGGACTCGTGTGAAGCAAACTCGCTTGATAACCTTCTCTGCAGATACAACAGCACTCTGCCGTGCCTAAGGGCTGTCCATTGCGCTTGCCTCGATCAGCATCACATTGCTGCACTTGGGATCAGGTGCCACATCTTCTGCTCTGTACCACCAGACAAAGAAAGACACAGCAGGAGCCGAAGCATGAGACAGACTCAGCTTCAATTTCAATTTAAAACTGCACTCCACACTGCTCCACCAGCAAATTACAATGGCGGCAACAACGCTGTTCTGATAACAGTTGCCAGACCCTGCATGCTCAGCTCTGGATCTCATGCCACAAACCTCTGCATTGGTCCAGCTTTTGCACACAGAGGCCCAGCTGATAACTACCTTCTGCTGCTCCAGAGAAAGCTTATTGCAGTCAGCAGTGGATGTCTGCCAGTGGCAGAAGGGATATACATTACCAGACTCCTTGCAATCTGCATGCGCATACAGTGTATTGGGCATCATTTCAATGTACTCATGCAGCCTCTGAGTCAGCTTCTGAGACAGTGCCATGATGCAACAGCTGGCATAGCAAAAGCGACCACAAATGTGTAGCACCAAATAAGCCTTAGCATAGGGTGTTGCTGACAGCTCCACCATCAGGGAAGAACGCATGGCAAGGCAGCAGAAAGACATATGAAATGACAGGTGGGCAGCAACAGATGCCATCTTGCTAGTGAGGCAAGCAGCAAGGCTGCAGTGAAAGAACAAACAATGCAGGTTGCTGAAGCGTTTACACCGTCAGGAGCACACAACAGTAACTGCAGGTCAGCAGCCACCACCATCCAGCATGGACAAGCACAAAGCCTAACCAAAAACTGCACAAGTGTTGGCAGTTCCAGTCAACAACAAGACGCACAAATATTGAGAAGAAGAGACTTGCATGTTCCAGTACCTAATGCTTAGTGGGGGGTCCTTCAGCCAGTGCAGAGCTGGTTCAGCAGGTGGTGCTGCTCAATGGGCAGCAAAGGAGACAACTGTTGCAACAAGCGCTATACACCTGAAGCAGAGGTGTGATCTGCAACAGCTACTGTAGATGCATGTACCTCAGCACCAGACAAAAATGAGAAGCTTCAAGCACAGAAGCCATGATTCTGCTCTTGATGTTTGCAATCCTGACCCTCTGCTCAGTATAGACTTCAGCCTGTGCGAACAATCTTGGCTGAAACGCAGATGGCATGATGCTGCCATGGCTCACACCACTTGCAGTAAAACTTCACTGCAAGCAACATATGCATTGTTGCTGCCCACCAGCATAACTTACAGTGCTGGCTCATTTTGAAAGCAGTACATGATCAGTGCAATGCATTATTGAGAGAGATGCTACCATCGATTGGCTATCTCAAGGTGGAACAGCAAGCCACTTGAAGGAAATGCCTGTGGCATGCAAAAGCCAGCATCTGGAATACACACAAGCTGAGTGAAGTCAGTGGGTGTGTGCCTATAGGCTAGGCTGCATTCTGTGAGCTCAGCACATTTTTGCTGCAGATCTTCGGTTTGTGTCTTGGCCATCACCAACCCAACCCCAAACCCGGCAATAAATGGCAAGAGGACATGCAGCATCTGATGTATGTCTCTGCGCTTGGACCTGAAGATACGGCTATTACAAGCAAGCCTTCAAACATGGTCACGTCTCAGTACCAACCTTTCACACGGTGCAACAGCCGTGTGGGCCGCAAGCTGCTGTGATAATAGCATGTACGTATACGTCTCAAAAGATATCGATACTACAGCAATGGCTCGATCAGATCCGCGACGCTGCAGACTTGCAGAGGATGTGCATGCAAAGAGACGATTGAGTTAGGGTTAGAGTTCAGGCGTTAGGGTTGTCGAAACATGCATGAATCTGAAACGTCGCGAAATTGCAAACGCCAACAGTTTGAATAAGGCCCCATCCGCACGGCGATTTGACCTTGGGTCAGATCGGCCACATTTTGATTCCGAAGCGTCTGACCTCCGTTAGAAAGTGAAGTAGGTCCCGACCAACTTCACTTTCTAACGGAGGTCAAATCTGCTCCGTCAGAAGTGGAAGGCCATCGAGAGCTGTGGTAGTAAGCTGAAGCGTCGCTCGTCGCAAGTATCGTTTGCGCTCCGCAGTGC
>JAABUP010002887.1_pt1 | contig 31802 bp, 12 predicted proteins | sample 5559201 | NCBI WGS metagenome assembly JAABUP01 (sample SAMN10711887, study PRJNA513373) | rock metagenome | isolation source: Antarctica rocks | place: Antarctica
CCGGCTCTTAATTATAGCGATACTATATTATAAGAAACTAGCTAAGAATAGTCGATATAGGATATCTACTAAGTCTCGTACGGAGTGGATAGCCGTCGAGAAGATTCTAACCTCGTTCGATGAGGCTGGCTATAAAGGTCTTACTATAGACCTTTTATACTATTATACGCCTATACTAACTAGAGCACCTATTACCGTTACTTCTACTTCGAGCTAAAATTAGATCCGGAGGTCTCGTATAGCTAGTAATACGATTATTAGGAGGATAGGGACCACCACTATCGCCTACCTCGAAGTACGCGATCTTAGTAATAGCGAAAATCTAGACGAAGTAGGGAAGGAAGCTCTACGAGAGAAGTGGGAATATAAGGATACTCGATGCTCGAACTACCCATATTATTACTAGGTCGATAAGGGCACTTATTAGCCACTTAATTTAACCGAAATTAATATATAGTAGGCCGCAATTAATAGAGGCCTAGTAGGAAGAGTTACCGATAAACGACCTCTAGTATCGATGACGACCGCATAGATAGCTAATAGGAAGAAGAAGGAGCTAGCCGATAAGAGGAGGGAAAGAGCAACGGCTACACCGTTTGGTGGTCCACCTCTAATAGGGTGTTATAGAGATTATAGAGGTCATAGATATAGCTACGGCCATAGCTGTTTACCACAGCTACCTCAGCTTCCACCCTAGATATAGCTTCAAAACTTCTCTACCCACTAGATAAAGTAGGAACTCCTTAATCGCGAATACCTAGAGAGGGCCTAATTAACCCTACGAGGCTTCTCCGAGACACCTATACTACCTCCTCGCAATAGTAGCCCTATAGAGGGCCTTATAACCGACTTCATTAATTAGATGAAACGGAAGAGGCCTAAGTACGCGGCCGATTTCGATAAGGCTAAGTATACGTTAATAGATATAGGTTATACTACTAAGGTTATATAGCTCTAGAAGAACGACTCTACTAAATAGAAGGAGATCTTACCGAGTAAGGTGGGGATAGGCCTTTAACTCTCTAGGAACGTCGGTAAATAGGGTCGTCGAACTAATTAAAGAAAACCTTAATTAGTATTAAAACTTCCTTAGAGGTTTTCTCCTCGGAAGGCGATAACTTAGGGCCTATACGTCACCTCTAGTAGCTCCTTAGCGGGTCTATCTATATATAAACTAGGGGTGATTATACCCTCGATCGAGCAGCCTACGGGGGAGGAGTATAATAAGAGATATAGGTGGTAAAGAGACCGAATAGGTAGTAATATAGATGGATGAGAAAAGCGTTTAATTTACACCTAAAAGCGATGATTTTATCTCTTAAATAGTTATACCTATCGATACTCTATATAACCTAGTTTTAGACCTCTATTCCCGACTTCCTAAAGAGATATACTAGGTCTCTATAACCTTCTTAAGCACGCACAGCTATATCGAGAAAAACGTTATATTCGCCCGATTCGGCAAATATATAGGCGATATCCTAGTATCTCTTTATCTATAACTTTAGTACCGAGAACGAGGTCTTAATAGGATTTAGGTCGGGCGAGTATAGAGGTAGACGCTCTAGTAATACACCCCCTTATATATAGATCTCTTCTAACTCGGTATTCTAGTAGATACTCGCGTTATCGCAAATAATAACCGACCTAGGACTACTACTAGCGAATGGAGTCGTATAAGGGATAACCTATTAACGAACGAAGTCGTTAAATATTACGGCGGTTATAGAGCCCTAATATATAACCCACTCGATATATCTATCGATCGTAAACGTAGGGAGTATACTCTACCTCTTTAACCTCTTTAAACTCTAGCTAATCGTTAGGGTAATTCCTAGGGGACTCTATCTATACTTCCTATCGCCTAGAGGTGTTAGATATATAGCGATATTTATTAGGATAATAACCCTCACCGGTACGCTCGCATATAGTACTCTTATCGAGAAATATTAACTAATTAGGCCGCTAGCGAGATAGCTTCGAAAACTAGTAGTTTCTTAGTAGCTAATTACGCTAGGCTATAGTCCTACGGAGCGTCTTCCTCGACTAGCCTATACGATAGAGAGCTAGCTAGACTATTAACTTATCGACGAGAAGGTTAAATTCGTCGAAGAGGTAGTAGACTAATTTATCTAGATAGGCTATCGGCCGTTCGTCGAGGTATTCTAGAAGCTCCTCTATATATAGAATACTTAGCTTTCTAGGTCGCCCTCGTAGGATATCGCTAGGTACGTAGACTACTCTATACTCTATCTATAGACCTCTTATACGCTAAAGAGACCTAAGGCTAATATTATAACTAGCGAGGATAGTATTATTATCAAAACCGAGCTCCAACTCGTTATAGATGGCCGTTCTAACGAATGGGTGGATAGGAGCAGGTATAGCGACGGCGACGGCGACGTAGGTGGGTAAACACCAAAACACTAAGGATACGATATTGCGACGATGTATCAGCTTTAATTATAACCTAATTAGGCTATCCTACGAGGTATGTGGGCCTCAATTGCTCTACATATTTTGCTATACCGCTCCCACCTAATTTTGGTGAGGTGGGCATGAAAAACGTTGTCGCTCCCGACCCGCGCCAATGTTTTTGAAAACGACTGTAGCCCGGTGGAGGATAATTCGGAAGATATTACTTAGATTAACAGTTACCTCGGAAAGGCTTATAAGCTACGACGGTCGCTTATCGAGTTCCTAGGAATTCTGCTACCGTCCTTCCGACCGACGCTATAAGCACTTTAAAAAATGAGCCGCACCCTCGATCTCCCTTTCGCTTAATTTATCGCCCCCGATATATAATATATAGGAGACGTCGATATACCTACTCCTACGTACTCTCGTAGGCCTAGCTTCGCCTTTAATCTAGAGACCTTAACCGGAGGAGAGTAGCTAAGCCTTACACCCGGATAGCCTTTCGACGATAGTATACTCCGCGAGAAATCTACACTCGACGATGCGTAGTAGCTATCTACTATAAATATATTAAGAAGCTATCTTACGCTAATTTAAGGCCCGCTAGGTACCGGTAAGAGCTATACCGGTGTCGCTATTATTAAGGCCTTACTAAAAAATCGTAATATAGCTAAGCTTAGGCTAATTATTTACGTATACTATACGAATTACGCTCTCGACTAACTTCTCGAGTATCTCGTTAAGGACGGCGTAGAGCAGCTTATCCGTTTAGGATCGAGATCGAAATTAGAACTCCTCTAGGACTTAAACCTCTACTATATATTAAAGGAAATAAGGCCTACGAAGATCGGAAGCTATAAAAAATATTAACTCTATATAAAGTTAGATATCGCTTTAGATGAAATTAAGGAGCTTATGCTAGGCCTTAGGGAGCTAGCCCGCTAGAGTAATATTAGAGAATATCTCGAAGAATACTATAACGGTTACTTCGAATAACTTTTCGGACGGGGAGTTAACGAGAATAGATTCCGGGAGGTACGCGGTAAGAAGTTTAATATTTTACATAGCTAGATTAACGGAGCACCTAAGCGTATTACTTTAACTCGCCTAGTTCCGGAGCTTCTCGGTATTAATTTATAGGAGATATCTAGCTCCGAGCGATCGGCTTTATATAGGTACTAGGTCTAATAAAACACTATAGAACTTACCCGCCGTTTCCTATACGTTCTCGACTTATACCGGCATATTAATAATTCGCTTAAAAAGTACTACTAGGAGCTAGACCTACGTTACCTACTTCGCGCGTATATTATCGGTGTTATAACTATAGGCCTAGCACGAAATTTAGATATCCTCCGCCGAGTGCGAGTAAAAGTAGTAGTATTTAAAGAGGCGGGAGAGGTATTAGAGGTATATACCCTTACCGTACTCCTGCCTTCCGTCGAGTATACTATTCTTATTAGGGATCACGAGTAGCTAAGGCCCTAGATTAATAACTACGAATTCTAATACGATAATCCTAGGGGTGTAAAATTCTCTTTAGATATCTCGCTTTTCGAACGACTAGTCCATCCTTAATCTAGTTATCCGAAGTTTCCTTATAGTTCGCTAGAGGTTTAGCGTCGGATATATCTATCGGTTACGGAGCTAGTTAGGTCTACGCTCTATCCTAAGTTATAAGATCACCTATTAGTATCTACGTATCTAGAAGTCGACGGAATGCGGAAACGTCTCTTCTAGCTCGATTATAATAAGAGGGAAGATACTTCCCCCTCGAATATAGCGTAGTTATTTTCTAAGACTAATACTTAGGAAGTAGAGATAATAGCTACTCTAGTCTCCTATCTCGTCCGCTAAGGAATCTACCGGAATAAAGATATCGTAGTCCTAACTCCTTATCTAGGATAGTTATAGAAGCTTAAATAGCGCCTACGATCCTCCTTCGCGATCGTAGTCGATAACTAAGATCTCGAAGATTTAGAGGCGAAGGGACTAGAGGGTAATAGTAAAGAAGAGACGACTATAAATTAAGGTAATATTCGTAAGATAACGTTACTAAACGCTTTAAAGATCGCTAGTATAGATAACTTCTAGGGAGAAGAGGCGAAAGTTATCGTTATCTTATTAGTCCGTAGTAACGACGAAAGGAAGTGTAAATTCCTAAAGACGTCGAATCGTATTAATATCTTACTAAGTCGCGCCCGCTACGGAATATATATCATCGGTAACATATATACCGCACGTCCTATTCCTATATAGGATAAGGTTATTACTATCCTCGAGAACGACGGAAATATAGGTAATACTCTAGCGCTATACTACCCCCGATATAAAGAAACCCTAATCGAGGTGTCGGAGCCCGACGACTTTTCTATCTTATCGCCCGAAGGTGGCTATAATAGAAAGTGTATCTTACGACTTAGATGCGGATATGCCTATATTAATAAATGCTACTCGGAACCGCTATATAATGCTATTCGGTGCCTAGAGCGCTGCTAAAGGATTAAAAAAGGCTATAATTACGCCTATCCGAAGTTTTGCGGAGACCCCTACGATTCGAAATGTCAAATCCAGATTATCGGCAAATCTCAAAAGTTTATGTTAAATCCGGATTTACTAACTCCGGAAATACGGGTAAAATCGTGATTTTATCGTAATTAGCAAATGCGCGTGCTAATATCACGATTTTAGCAGGTTTAGCAGGTTTAGCAAAATCACGATTTTTTAGCAAATCACGTGATTTTTAAAAGTTCGATTTTTGATATTCATGATCGACTAAAACACTCGGGAAGGCTATAGGGGATGAACCACCAACACCACCTAAAATCAGACCCCAAATTCGGTCGATTCAGCCGATTCTCTCGCGGGGGTGGTGCCCGGGGTGGTACTCGGAGTAATGCGTAGGGTCATGCGCACAGCGATGATGGTGGTGCGCTAGGCCAGCGCTGGGCCACAGTCGTAAGGCCTTCGGGCCACGGTCGCAAGGCCTTCGGGGCCACGGTCGTAAGGCCTTTAGGGCCACGGTCGCAAGGCCTTAGGGGCCTTCGGGGGTTTGTGCGGCCAAATTTTAGCGTTGCTATTTCGGGTGTTAGCAACCTAGGTTGCTAATATGGCTGAAAGCGTTGGACATGGGCGGAACGTGCGAAACGTGCTAAATCGTGCTAAAACCTGATTTTTCCGATAATATCCAAAAAAGCGTGCTAAAATAAACTTTTGAGATTTGCCGATGATACCGAATATCGCCTTACCTTATAGGCACGTTTAAATAAGTTTGGCATGCCACCTGGCACAGGCTCCGGAAGCTATTAAATGCCATGTCTTAGTTAAAGCTATTATACCAGATTACAAGTATACTATAAAGGTTCGCTACTGCGAATTTCCACTTATAGCAGATTACCTATATAACGCTATATACGGGGCCGCTCTCGAGTGTGGCTACGACTATAAACGGATTTGCAAAAATTATAACCTAAGAGGTAAAGACGGCTATATCTTAGATATTAATTACGGTATCTATAAGACTTAATATAGTAGATAGTACACCACCTACAGCTATGCGTACTTAGAGGTATACTACGAGGATAAGCTATGTCGGCTCTACCTAGAGCCGTGCGAAGTTCGGTGTAGTTACTCGCGTTATAGTAAGAAGTACTACGAGCCTTATACTCCTTACGTCGAAAACTACTCTTAGTCCTATCCGCATCGCGGCGCGTGTAAATTGCTATATACGGTGCCCTATAATCTACTTCCGTGTTCTAAACGCTACTCGTTAACACTTAGTTATAGTTATAAGTATCTCTCTATCTACGGAGAGATATATCTAGAGGCCCGATACTATTAGAAGTGCGCCGATAAGTCGGTAAAGGATACGATAGTTAATTATATTATAGGATCTACCTACGCCGAGATTAATCTAGACGAAAGCCCTTATATTATACTATCTTATAGTTATATCCTTACTTTAGAAAGTATAGATAGCTATATAGAAAATACTATACTATCTCTAATAACACTAATAGTGAGAACGCGATTATCGGATTAAAGTCGAGGTCGGTTTCGTTCTCGACCTCGGAGCTAAAGGACTATCCTATATGCCGTAGTCCTCTTCGCAATATTAATAGATATAGCCGTATAGTTCGACGAGCGTAGATCGACGAGGCGACTAAGAAATTTATTATTTAGGTAAACGCCTAGTTTATTCCCTTAGCCTCTAGAATGGAGTAGGTAGAGGCTAATCTTCGAGAGTCCGTTACTAAAAAGTAAACCTCTAACTCTCCGCCGCCTAGACTAGCGGAGCTATCTTCCGCGCTTAATAAGCTTTCTCTCGAGCAAATTAGGCTTATCGGTTCTCGTGATTAATAGATAAAGGTAGTTCTTAAGGCCTGCAAAGTAAATACTAGATATAAGGATATCTCCTTACTCCGGGCCGCGTTAATATTAAAAGATTTCTTAAGGAGGTTAACGAAGCAGAATAACCTATCAGCCGCACTCACGGTCTCGTATAAGACGCCTATAAATATCGTAGAGTTAACACCGAAATCACCGATATACCCTCCGTACTTTAAGTCCGCAATCGGCTCCTAGCAATAGTGCTACTCCTCCGCTACGACTACGCTATACTCTCCGACTTCGTCACTCACGGCGGCGGAATAGCTTTAGGGGGAAATCTTCGAGACTTTCGTCTTAGCCTTACCCTTAATCGAAAAGATTACGAGAACTTAATCTAAGAGTCCCGATCCCGGTAATAACCCGTATACGAAGTCGAAGGTCTCCTATATTAGGTCCGCTTCGTCGCCTTAGAGCGCAGCCGCTTAGCTAGCCTCTCTAATATAGATATAACTACTCTCGTCGACCGTGCCTACGACTAACTCCACCTCGTACGCACTATTTATAATACCTACCCGGGTTAAATAGCCGGTATACTAGCGGAAGTATCTAAAGTAGAGAAAATGCTCCGCGACTCGACATTCTACGCGCCTATAACGAATCTAGAGAAGGCAGCCGTATACGCGGCTATAGCGTAGAGCTTTTAAGGTACGGGACACTAGTATTACTGCGCTAATAGACATCCTTTTATAGTAGGCGAGTACGGCATGCCGATATAGACGGCTAGGTGTCCGTAGTGTAGGGCTACTATAGGTAGGACTTATTATTAACCTATAGCGGGGGTGACGCGGGTAGTGGACTTAGAAACGGAGTTTAAGAGGCTAGGGCGGTAGATTTATTAGATGCTAGAAGGGTTATTAGTAGTAGAAAGCCGATATAGCGTTCTTATTCTAGTTAAAAAAGGGGGGGAAATCGCTTAACCGGTATTAGAGTGCCGCGATAGGCGGGGTGGTAGTAGGTTATATTTAGGCTGAAATTGCTCGGGCGGCACTTATAAGAGTGGCTTATATTCTATAATTAGTTAGGACGTATCGGCCTATCTTTCTTATTTCGAACACTAGCCTAGTATATAGCCTAGTAATTCGACCCTATATATATAGACTCTCTAATTACGTATAATAGGCATTCGCACTTACGCCCTCCTACCTACTTAATTAATACTACGGTATAACCCACCGGTCTTAGGCCGGAAGTTATAAATTATATTCCGCCTATAGAACTCTAAGTAATGCCTACCTCCTATTAAACCCTTTAATAAACTAGAGGTGATATTCTACATCCCGGTAAGATCTCCCTTATTTTCCTTTAATTTTATCTAACTTAAAGGCCGGCCGAGTGTAGACGTTATTTAAAAGATAACTAGAATATATAAGGAGGAGGAAGGCTGACTTCTAAGGTAGCTTATAATAGCCGAGGTAAGCGATAGAGTCGGGAACGAGTCTTTATACGGCATTATAGCGTCGAGGGTAAGGGAGAGACGCGAGAGTAATATAATATTAATTAACTCCCATCTTTCACGCATGTCGATCAACGTATGGGAAGTTTTCCTCGCGATCTGATCGATGCTGTTACGCCGGATAAGTCGAGACTAGGTAGGATAAGCGTGAATGGCCGGCCTTGCCTAGTCAGATAAAGCGAGTCAATATTGCAGTGGTTGCCAATCTAAAAGTAGAACGATATGTTTCAGGCGGGCGGCGGATGATCCCGATGACTCATGGACCAATTAGGTTACTGTCGCAGCCCCAAGACTATGCCGCCGCTAAGTCTTCGCTGCCTGCCAACCACCACACCTCCTGCTGGCGTGTTCGTAACACACCATCCTACAGCGCATCAGTTGAAAAAGTCTTTTATCTCCCCTCCTCTCATTCCCGGTCGACATATCCCCACCACGAGCAAAGTCAGATATCAAAAGACACGGGCGGCAATTTTCAGCGCTGGACCCATTAAACGACCAAGGTGAAACTGCCATCTTATACCCCGATCTCCTCCAGCTGACGGTCTATAGCAGCACGTCCCCGTGGTATTCGGCGAAAACAGTCCTTCACGCCATTCCGTAAGAGCGCACGTCTACAAGAGAAACAACGTCTCCGTCGGCAGCTGGAGAGCCAAGAGCGAGTACATCAACTTCTCTCTCCTACGAGTAACACTCCTGATAAAGAGGCATGTTCTACTGTCCCTCCCCCCACAAACATAAGCTGACTGAAAGCCGAAGCCCCCTTCCAATCCTTATCGAAAACGGAAACGGAGTCACGAATCTAGTCGGAATTGCAAGACCGAAGCTAGAGAAGTTGACCATCCACTCTCTCCACACAAGGACGAGCCTGGCCAGAAGCGACGGCGGACTCAACCCGCGAACTGTGCTGTTTAGGACACATATAGTCAGGCAGCTGCCAGCAGCAACAGCAACAGCAATTTCCATCTCCGTCACTAGGCCCAAGAAGGAAGCTGGCCTCGGGAATATTTCGAATAAGATAGCAATATAAGTCAATCTCTGACCAGGAAAAGATTAACCCCGTCTCTCAGCAAATAGGAATTAGATATGAGTGGCGTCTCTTTAAGAGAGAGAAAGAATCCCGCCGTTAGAAGTCGGCGCTACTAGTAGATACTTAAATCCGTAGGCATTTATATAGGTCAGCCTAAACCGCACTTACGAGCGGCCTAAACTAATAAGGCCCTTTACTAAGAACTACTAAAGAAAGAATAGCTAGTTCTAAAAGACTCTCTATTTAACGATAATCTATTTAAATCGACTTATAAAGATATAGTAAACCGAAACGAGGCGAGAGTTATTTAGGATATTAGTCGATTAATCATTCCCGCCCTAGAAGAACTATTTCGTCGTAGGGCAAAACACCTTAAGTACTTAATCGAAACCGTCGATAAAAGCTAGATTAAATCTATCCCCCTCGTTAAAGGCCCTCGCTCGTAGCCTAACTTTACTATAGGACTTAAATTATCTATATTCACCTCTAATTAACTTAAGAAATTATAACCCTCTATTAGTAATTAGTAGACGATATCGCGTCTAGTGGCTATAGATGAGATATATTTCCCATTCCTAATAGCGGAGGTAAAATGCGGCAACGAAGCACTTAATATCGCGGATCGGTAGAACGCTTATAGCGCCGCCGTTACGGTAAATGCCGTCGTCGAGTTATATAGATTAGTGTCGCGTTAAGACGAGCTTAACCAGAAAATCCTAAACTTCTTAATTTCGCACGATAACGAGGCCGTAAGAATATACGGGCATTATACGTTAATTAAGGAAAAATATACTCTATTTTACCGTTATCCTATAAAGAAGTTTAATTTCACTAGCGAGGACGGCGAAGAGAAGTGGACTTTAAATAAATTTACGATAAATATCTTAGAAATATTCTATCTAATCTATTACGAAAGAATCTATTCCGCCGTTAACTAGCTACCTAACCTAGAAGACTTCGCTGTAGAGTCCTTCTCCTAGTAATTAAACCTTAAGTCCTTCGAATAAGACGACAGCCAATTAACCACCTCGTGCTTATAATAGACAGAGCCGGAACTTCCGTCATCTTAGACGTCTGAGCCTGTGTTTAAGAAACCAAAGGGAAAAGGCATGAAGGAGTTGCATTGTTCCGAAGTGAAAGGAACATATCTTCGCACTATCGAAACAGTTCGAAAGGCGGTATATTAATCATTCCCTTAAACCCTTCAAGGGGTGACCACGCAGCTGGCAGTCTTCATTTTGCTCTTGGAATGGCCTTTCAACATGAGTTCAGAGATTGGGGATTGTACAATCGACATTATCAAGGCAACTATGGCACAACTCCTCCGAGTGGGTCCCACTCACATCAATTACAATACTTTTCATAGCACAATCGTTCTCTGTAGAGACGTATTCGCGGTGGCAAGGCTTGGGGCCTGGCCGGGAACAACACTCCTACGTCCTACGGCAATGACAATTGTTTCTTGCTGGCAGTAGCACAAGCATATGAGGTGAAGCCATTTGATTTTTAATGGGAATCCCCAAAGATACCCACAAAACTTAAAATTCGGAGCGTAGTCAAGCCCTTACACGAGACTAGTGCAAGTTAGGTATCTACCATCCACGCCCAGACTCCTTTCAACCCGCCCGTTGCGAGCCTATCATATAGCCTAGCCACATCATTATTAGAAATTTCATGCCCTCTAATCCTCCTCGCAGTGCTGACTTATTCTAGGCTACAGTTAAGGTACGGCTAGCGGGGGGGCGATCTCCATTATATTCCGCCTCCTTAAGAAACCTGAAGCCGACTTGGCGTTCGTTAGGCTGATTAGCTTTTCGCATCCTCTAAGTTTCCCGTGGTATAGGACCGTGGAAATCTTTAGGACGTCTGTGGCACTAGTAGTCGTATGTCCCCTATCATCTTTAGTAATAGTCTAACCGTAGACTAGGCGTTCTCACAATTTCTCTTTTAGGAGGAGGCTAGTTCGATTCTTCCGTTAATTTATATATATAATATTTACCGTTATATTAAATAACTATATATATTTTCGAGTTAGTTATCCGCGCTAACTCGTTCGCTTTCTTAAATAGATTTGTCCTCCGCTTACGAAGCTTTTCTCGAAGAAGCCGTTCGCTTTTCCCTATCGCTATACTTACTTAATACTATTAGGCTTTCTAGTAAGAAAGTTAATAACCTCGTATAATATCCCTAGGATGGTTCGATATAGAATAATTAAGGACTATTATCGAGCACTTCGGAATTGGCTACATTATTTAAAGGGGAACTAGATAGCGGCATCCACAATTGACGGCATCCATAACTAGCGGCATCCAGAAACGGCGGCATCCAGAATTAGTAGTATCCAGAATTGGCGGCACCTATGATTAGTATATAAGGACTGGAAGCTTCTATATATGTTATAGTAAGTCCCACTTATTATAGCAATAGCGCTAGAGCTATTAATTAAAGATAATAGTAAGGCCGACTTAAGAAACATATGCCTTATTATCATTTTTCGACGAAGGCCATGTAACGGACGTCCCCCTAAGCCTTTTAGAAGCTCATTAAGCAGATGGCTGCGCCGCAGGTTCCCACACCTCTTTGACGAATACGACATGCTTTCTGATAAGCCTTCTCAACCATCGCTACTCGATGTCGCTCCTATCACAGTGGCCCCCCAAGCAAACGAAAGCGCTCCTCCATACACTTCAGAGAGATCTCTCCATAAGTCAAATTAGCTTCCGATTGGACAGGGTTTTTAATGGATCGTTTAATTATCACGGTATAAGCATTAATGTTTAACTTAGGAATTATTGACGGATAAGGAATAGCGTTATAGGATTAGAGATCGTTCTTATCTACGCACACGTCTATAGCAATGGAATCATTTCATATCCTATTATTTATCCTAAAGTACCCCTTCAGTATACCTAAGCGCGTTCTATGGAATTTATAGATACTTTAGACGAAAGAGTGGCAGGGGAGGTGGAGGTGGCAATCTATTAATGTCTTTAAGTACTAGAGAAAAAGAAAGTAGCGGCAGCTATCGATGATGTATACGCAGCCGCAGCAGCGATAGGGATGAAGGCCTTGAAATTACGCGAACGAAGGAGAGAATCAGCGTCCGAAGGGAGAGTTCTGATCTATCATGCGATTTCTTTCAACTGAATAGTCCACAATCGATACCACTCAATTCAAGCGCATAATTTTCGAAACCAATTAAGCGTGCCTCCTTAATTTACTACTAACTGCACGGTATTGGCCATACCCCCACCTGCTGAGCATGTCCTTTTTTCCCCCGGGAATAGCTGGCGGATTGACCGGGCATTGCAGTTTGCTCTATTCACAGCCGCGAATAGATAGCGATCGAAAGCGTGATCGCGAGACATTTGCGTTATATGTTACATAAGGCTTGATAACATGTGTCTGTATCTATTTGATATTACAGATTATGTAGCCCGAGAGGGCGCCTGTGGGGCTTCATAAGTAAAATCAGAAGTAAACCCCGTTGAACAGTTTGTGTTTTCCGTCATCACTGCCGCGGTTAGGTTTGTAGCCCTTTGCTGTGCCTTGAGGTCCTATCTCTGTCGCCGACTCGGCGTCTGTGGCTTTTTCCTTGGCGTGAGAGTGGTATCTCCCTCTCCCGTGCCATCCTCCCCAGTGGAGGCTTTGGCTTCAAGGCACGAGAAGAGAAAGCCCTCAGATTCATGAAAAGGATGCAAAGGCGCGCGGCGGTCATCATTGCTGGCGCATTCCGCACCGTCTCTGGCGATGCCCTCGACATTGAACTCTTCCCCATGCCCGTTAAGGAAACCCTTGATCTTGCGCTCAATAGCACGCTCTTACGGGCTGCGTCGAGCCCAATTTACCAATAGATCGCCGGCCCCAGAGCCCCTAACCTATCCGCTGAGCCACCCCAGTAGATGAACAAAGGCGGCCATCTCAACGCCGCCTACGCACGACTCAGCCCGCTCCAGAAGCTTAAGTATCGGTACGAGGCAGTTTTCCACGGGAAACTAGCGGAGCTGGAGCAGAGACTCCCCTTCGTCATTCCCCCGTGGTGGACAAGGGTCCCTATCACCATTGCCAAATCCGCAGGAGAAGCGACAGCCTTCCATAACGACATCCGCCGTAATGGGAGACAGCGCAGCTTCTACACGGATGGCAGTGGCATTAACGACCTCATCGGCGCCTCAGCCGTGGAGACCGTGGTGCTCCACGACCTCGAACTCCCCGGTATCCCGCAAACGATGGCGGTGGGACAGAAGCAAGCCTGCCTCGGCCCCTCCACCAGCTTCACGGTATATTTTGGGGAGCTCTACGGCATCCTAATAGCCATTAAGATAACCCCAGTCGACTACGTTCGAGACAGCCAGCTGTCGGATTAGCACGACCTCGAACAGGACTACCGGGATGTCATCATCTTCACGGATAACTAAGCTGCCATCCGATCGGTTAATAACCCTCGCAGCTAGTCTGGGCAATACCTCCTCGGCTAGATCATCTACGAACTCAGCCTTCGCCTAACGAGACGCATCGAGATCCACTAGATCCCCGCACATACGGGGGTGGAAGGCAACGAGATAGCCGATAAACTAGCTAAAGAAGCCTGCGGGTGGAGAGAACGTGGGGTTAGGCCTTACGCGTCTGTCCCTAAAGACCTCTATAGTCTCGTCTCGGCAGAACTCTATCACCTACGTGCGCGGTCGATAAACTAGTGGGAGCTAGCCTAGAACGATATGACTAGTGCGACCCGTTCGGGTCGCCAGATTAAACGTTTCCAGCCTACCCCCCATAAGAGCGTCCTCGATAAATACCAATACCTCGATCGCGCACGCAGTTCGATGCTGGTCCAGGCTCGGACTATATATATTTCGCTTAACCAATACCTCCACCGCATAAGGATTAGTAACGTCGACTCCCCGGACTGTCCCTATGGCCGCGGCAGAGAGAATATTAAGTATATACTGCTGCTGCATTGCCCTAACTACGCGGCATTAAGGGAGGAGACCTTATAGGGCGACGGCCTACGGGTAAGTGATCTGACAGAGCTTCTAGGGAACCCTTAACGAGTCGGTATAACGACCTAGTTTTTATCGCAAACTTAACGACTCCCTCAGTTCAAACGTTGTTCGGCCCCGAAGAGTATAATTCGGGTGGTGGCTTTAGGATGACCATTGCGTGAAGACCCCTATACTTTTAAACCCCCAGCTCCATTATGGGCCATCGTGAAGACACCTAGGCCATATAAAATGGCCAAATGACACTCCTTCGAGACGAAAACGATTAGGATTACAGCCGGTTTAGGACAGGACGTTCGGGATGAGGGCTAGCGGCTTTCTAGTTTTATTTTTAAGCGGATAGGGACGTTCTAAGCGCCGTGGCTGCCACCACGGCTAGGACACTCTCGGGGGTTATCGCAAGCGATCAGCCCCTATGAGCAACATCCCACATGTATCAGAGGCGTTTATTTTATTCCTATCATTCTTCAGGCCGGCGAGCGGAAGAAGGCTAAGGTGGGGGGCCACTAAAGCCTACACAACAGTGCAGGCCTCAGCGGGGCCACCCACGGGCCGACTGGCTCGGGAGCCGGCCTAGAAAAATGCGGCTGTCATGACCAATTATACATAGTCTCGAGCTACCACGTCCAGGCCTAGGAAGCCTAGACAAGGATGCCTCTCGCGCATGGCCTTGCGGCCGGAGTCGCTGTATGAGTACTACTACTACTACTACTACTCTCCCGTGCCATCCATTGACGTGTCACCTTCTCGGTTCATATCATTATCTGATAGCCCAAATCTGTTAAGCCGTTGATACTTGCCCTTTTCCATAGGGTTTCGCCCTTCCCGTACCTGTTGTGCTCGAAGTGCTGCATTGTCGTCGCTTTCTTCACTTATCACTCGGCGCTTTCGTGCTCGATAGTCTCGTACATCATCCTCATACGCTCCGCCATCTTGCCCATCCTTATTTGCTTTGTCATCCTTCATAACCTCTTGGGCTCCCTCCGCTTGCCCACCGCCTTGGGCCTTATCATTAAGTGCTGCATCATCATATGCTCCATCCTCGTGGGCTTTATCCCCGTGGGCCCTGCCTTCTTGCCCGTCCTCTTGCATTTAATGCTCATGCCCTCTTTCTTGCACTCCATGCTCTTGGCCCCTCTCTTGGGCCTCAGGCTTATATGATCTATCCTCTTGGGCTTCCCCCGTTTGCCTCTCCTCTTGGCCCTTCACTTGCGCTCTATCCTATTATAGTCCGTGCTCTTATGCCGGACTATGTTCACCTTTGGGTGCTGGAACATCCACTTGGGTACCGCCTTGCTGGGCTGCGTCCATTAAATAGTTCTCCGCTCGTACTTTAGGTGTACTTTGATCGGTATCTACTCCTCTGTACTCGAGCTCTAAGGTAGATGGCAATTCAAGATCTGCTAGTTCTTCTTAGCCTTGTCTTTATAGCTCCCCTATATCCCGCTCGTCTCGCTCCTAGATTATCCCTGACTCATCCTGCTTACTCCGCAGTACCTTTGGCTCTACGCTCTTTTGCTCTCGTTTCTACTTTAATTCATCCCTCTTTGACTTCTTATGGCGTTTCTCTTGTTTGTGCAGCTCGCTTCTGTCTGCCGTAAGCTTTTGTCGCTGTTCTTTTTGCCTTTGCTCGCCTGCGACCGCCGCGAGTGTTTGTCGTCGTCCCTCCGGCCTTTGTTTCCGGTTCATTAGCTCGTTTTCTTCCCTCGCAAGAGTTTGACGTTGTTCCTCTTGCCCTCGTTCTCGTTCTCTCCGGGTGTTGGCATCCCCCGTAAGCTTTTGATACATCTGTTCTTGCTCTTGCTCCCGTTCTTTTAGCGCGCTTGCGTTGGAGATAAGCTTTTGCCTTCGTCGCTCTTGTTCTTGCTCTTGTTCTTTGAGTGCTTTCAAATCGGATAAGAGCCTTTGTCGTTGTTGTTCTTGTTCTCGCTCCTGTTCTCTGAGTGTGCCTGCGTTGCTTGGAAGCTTCTGCCGGCACTCTTGCTCTTACTTTTCAAGCATGCTAGCGTCGGACAGAAGCTTCTGTCGTTGCTGTTCTTGCTCTTGATCTTGTTCATCAAATGCGCTTGCATCCCTTATAAGCTTCTGCCGGTACTGTTCTTGTTCTTGTTCTTGTTCTTGTTCTTGTTCTTGTTCTTGTTCTTGTTCTTGTTCTTGTTCTTGCTTTTCAAGTACATTTGTATAAGATAAGAGCTTTTGTCGTCGCTGTTCTTGCTCCTGCTCCTGTTCTCTGATTGTACCTGCGTCCCATATAAGTCGCTGCCGATGAAGGTCTTGCTCTTGCGCTTATTTTTGAAGTCCCCCGTAAGCTTCTGCCGATATAGTTCTTGTTCATGCTCTTTTTTTTCAAGCACGCCTACGTCGGATAAGAGTTTTTGTCGTTGCATCGTTACTTCTTGTGCAAGAGCACCTTCTGCTTGGAACGGAGGTCTTTATTCCTCTCCCTCTCCCTCTCTATCCTGCATCATTGTGTCTTCTATTTGTTCCTCGTCAACCTCTATAAGCTCAGCCCTATAGATCTGATCTTCTCTTGGCGAAGGAGCCGATCGAGTCAGACGGAAAGCCGGAGATAGTAATTCTCCTATCACTGTAGTGAAATGCTGTTGTAGATTTAAGTCGTCCGGCTTGCCATAAAACTTCAAGTATATAGATCTTAGCCTGAAGTAGGACGTGATCCCCTCGGATTATTCATCCATATCGTTATATAGATGAGTGATAAACAGAAACTTCCGGTCCTCTTCGTAACTTTGAACATGTGGCATTCCGCATCTGTCTTTTCTAACTTCCCCTGGCCCATCCGTGACGAGCGCAGGCCTTTCGTATCCTCTTACTATCGTTGGGTCTTCTGGCCTGGGAAACTGCTTTAACGTGGTGATCTCGGACGACTCAAACCCCAAACAGTTGGCAAGATCAGCCATCTAGCGTAACCTCGTAGTGTCTAATACAGCCCTTGGCTTTGCTAGAAGGTCCTTTCCGCTGGGCTATTTTGGGATTTCGCAGTGGTAGCGCATGGTAAAGGCGGATAACTCTCGATATCCTAGGTCTATTCGACGAGCGGAGCTTGCTGGCATAGAACTAAACGTGGTCTCGTTTTACTACACTAGAGCCGAGTCTGCGTTCTAGTTAATACCGGTGTAGATCTTATTCATTGCCGTGGAGAGTGTTTCCCGAGGACCTAGGCAAACCAGCCATTTTAAATAGTCGGCCCATGCCTTAAGATATTTAATGTTCTCAAAGGTCTCGAACAGAGAAGGAACCAGACCCTTAAAGGACGGTAACCTAGTCCAGATCCCTTCACGTTCTTATTGGCTAAAATGGCAAAAGACTTCTCCGCCCAGCACTTTACCACGTAGAATCTTGGCATCTAGTATTGATGCCCATGGTGCGGTGAGCTGTAACGCTTCTACGGTGGCTTGGTCTACCTTGGCTATCGCGGTCTTATCTTATTAAAGCAGGTTAGACCAGAATTGCTTAGTGTAACGAAGATAATGTATGATTTCCTAGCAATTAATAAGCGCATTCATACGGTCGGCGACGGAACGTTTACCTCATCATATCTTACCGCGAATATCTTATATAGGGTACTGATTCTCATCCCGGTTAAGAGCGCAGGTATCTCTAAGAAAGCATCAAAGGCAAAAGTAAATTCCCTGTGCCGGAGTAGCTGTTTTAAATTTCTGGCTTTATGTGCAGAGAGACGAGTCCACTATTGCATTTCTGAACTAGACTGCTTTTGGGACTAATAGTTGCGTATCTTCCGATAGACCTCACTATCGGAGGGTTTCCCTTCGTTCGCGTACTCTTCCATACTAAAATAATTTGATGCGATTAAGGATTAGAGTAGAAGGGACTGTAAGGCTTTTGAATTTTCCCTCCTGTTATGGGAAATAAGAGCTCGTTGACTGCACCATGTTCCCTAGGGGAGATCTCCTAGTGTCCATCCTTCCAAGAGCTTTAAATACCTTGAGTCATACTGATCCAATACTGGCTCATTTAAGCTGGTTCCAGGCCCAGGCGATTTTTCCCGAGAGAAATTACCCAGGAGAGCCAGAATAGGAGCACGGCGTCAGAATTGGAAGTGGTTGCAAGCCACTGTGCCGCCGTATGTCCTAGGAGATCTGTCCGGAGCCGATCCTCCCAGGACCATTAACACGCCTTGACCGTCATTGACTTAGTACCAGCTCATCCTGGCTGCCTCTCAGCCCCAGAAGAATTCTCCTAGGACAAACTCCCCAGGAGAGGCGGAATTAGCAGGCGGCGACCAGCTCCAATGCGCCGTACCGAATTGAAGCGGGGTGCCAGAACCTGAAGGGATGTCAGAAGCGGAGCAGGGTGTCAGAAGCGGAGCAGGAAGCCAGAACTGGAACAGGGAGCCAGAATTGGAACAGGGAGCCAGAATTGGAGCAGGGAGCCAGAACTGGAGCAGGGCATCAGAATTGGTGTAGGGCGCCGGAACTGGAGCAGGGTGACATGAGGTGGAGCAGCAGGACTGTAGGAGGCGGGGATATTGTCAACTAACAAACAAAGAGAGAGAAATTGTATAAGGGGGAATGAAAGTATAAGTTAGGCACAATTGAGTAACCACCTGAACGGCTAATACAGCCTGGGCGTCCGTCACCCCATCTTTTCATAGGGAAATTGCAAAAACCCCCAGCAATGCACTCTTCTCACAAACGATGCACTACCAGGCGAGATGCTTACCATCCTTGACGTGCATTCCTCCTTTGCCAAGTAGCATAAACCGGATCTGGCCCTGTAGGTGAGTAGATATTGATCACTCGCGTGACAACCTGAGGACTATCAGGCTAATCGCATCTTGGTCCTTCCGAAGGCGTTTTGTGTATAAGTGAGACGTTGGTCATGTACTGAGGTCCAAACATGCATATGCTGAAAGTATCGTTAGCCTTATAGGCGGCGACATTACCCGTCTCGTATCTGACAGAGTCCAATTCTACTTTCACGATTGCGATCCGAGTAACGTCGTTAAGCACAGGCTGAAAGATAGACATGGCAGCAGCTCTGTCTATGGCAGCATGACCTAGCTGGCTTTAAGGTGCCTCTTGTGCCAAAGTCGTAATTGGAATGGATATGTTAACACCAGCTGCGAGCCCTTTAATGGTGGCAATAGGCGTCGTATCCCAGAAGTTTGGACGTTCAGCCGCTTCGGTGACCGTCATCTTAGTAGAACGCGTTATACTCAATAAGGCCTGTTTGGTCCAGGGGACGAGGTTCTCGTAGTCGAAAGGTGGCCGAATCATGATTATGAAAGGGAACACCTTTCTCCAGTGCATGAGAGTAGATTCTCGCATCAATGCTTCAGCTCGGCGGAAATCCAGGCCTCGTCCCATCATGGTGACTGCTCCCATGTCCTCACTCCATTTCATGTGATCGAACACGTCCCACAGCAAGCTCAGATGTGCTCTCTTTTCCCTATCCGATAGCCAGAAGCCGACCGCCTCTCGTAGTGCGATTAAATTGGCGCCCGAGAGGCAGCGTATAAGCATAGTTCGACAATCAGGTATGTCCTAGAATACTCTCCTAAACTTGGACAACTCTATAGTCATGCCTACGTTTCCACCCCACTGTATATATCGACTTTAGACACTAATTCTGAACACTTAGAAATCAGATGTAAGGTCTCCGTGATTTACTACACCACTTTTAGTAACAACTTAATGACATATAATGAAACAGGAGGAGCGATGGGGTATTTAAATCAGAGCCAAGAGCTATATCTGGAAGGGAGCCAAATTCGGATGCGATTCCTTCAACGTGGCAGGGCTTATATCCTAAATGGCTCTAGGAGCGCTTGCTCTTGGAATATCTAGGTCTTAGTCGCAAAATCCTTCTCCTCCGGGATTAAGTGGTTTAGCTCTCGCAAATCGCCCACGGGAAGCTTGGCCGCATTAATCTTTCTCTTTGAACGCAGGGAATCTAGCTGTACTAAGATTGGAACGCTATTAATAGAGATTTGATTATCTCTCTAACCTAGAGAGTAAATCGTTCTTTCCTTCGTTTACGTAGTCGAAAGTATCTACTAGTAGTGTTAAGCCCGGAGCGGCATTCCGAATTTCATCGTCGGTGGCTAGCTCTATCTTAAACCGGCGGGTTTTCAGTTTGGTTGGGCTAGAAAGGATATCGAAGACAAGTGATCCACTTGGCCCGCAATCAGCTTTAACCGGGGCCCGGCTCCTAAGCTTCAAGGGGGGGGGTTCGTGCACTAGCGCCTTCCATTGACAGGGCCTTGCAGATACCGCGACTTTTAGTAGCTGGGGAGATTCCCCGCACGGACCAAACTTGAATTTTTCGTCGCAGCAAATTTATCGCAAACAACCTTTCGCAAATAATGGATCAGCCAGCCTTTCAGCAAGCTTGGAACTACTCAGTGCCCCAATCCGATCAACAGCATCATCTAATGGCTCAATATGACAATGACCCGGAGGACTTAAGCCTCACTTTCGCAGACTGGTGCGACTATGGGTGGAACTACATGGGATGTAGCCAGATTGCCACCAACGTTCCCAATCAGGCCGTACCTCCATTCAATCCACAGCCTGATTCCAATCCAGAGCCTCAATCCGGCCTGGTGCGTCATTGGTGCGCAGGATATGCAGCATCCTCAAGTTCCGGACAGTCTCCAGATGCCGACCTGCCACTGAGTGCGGTTGATGCACAATGCCAATTTCCAGCCAACGACCATAGCTCCCAACAAAACATCTTACCCTGGCCACAGCCTGAACCAACTGCTGAGCTCAACTCTATTCCGATTCCTTATGGCGATACCAACTACGAATCATCATTAGGCTTCGAACAAGCGCTCACTGCCGGCGACGCTCTGACTACACAACGCCTTGGAGAACCCCATTTTAATCCCCGACAAAAGCTTTGGAAAAATCAAATGAAGATTCAAAAGAAAAAAACAAAAGAAAGACAAAAATACTCTGACTTTGGACGATGTACAAGGTGCTGGGCTCTTTGCAAACCGGTAATTCTTTTCATTCAATAGTAACTCAATTGAAGACTGACTTCGTATTAGTGCAAGACGGACGGCGCGGAACCTCGCTGTTCACAATGTGTCAAATTCGGGCTTCCTATTCAAATCTGCAGTCGAGAACGACTTGTTCAGCACAAACCCTTCGAAAAATGTGCGTTACTCTTAATTGCTACTATAGTAGGCTAATGATTCCGCAGGGATGAACTAAACATACGAAATCCTATTTACAACTGTGCGGTCGAGTGGGTCGAGTTCTCCAACTACGGTAGATTTGCGACACTACCCTAATGGTCCTACTCTAAAGGTCGAATGCTACGAATTCCTCGCCGCCTATTAAAACCAGACTCGCGTTCTTCAGCAGAACTTATCCGGTTGGCACCCTACGGACACCACTACCTACTGCCTAATAGATACTAAAGTCGATATATCGTTATACGTATAGGGCTGTGTTAAATTTGCTCTAAGTGAAGCGTGTGCGCTTCGACATCCTATTACCTTCTTCTTCCACCTCGCATAGTTTTATAAAGACGTGAGCAACCTCTCGATTCGTAAGTCCCGAGCTAATTTATTAAGACTCCGATTATTCGATAATATCTAGAGCTATATACGACCCTCCGACTTATAAGGATTATGTGGTAATTTTCTGGAGATGAAAGTCTAGGGATGGCCGCTATCGAAGATCGAGATTCCGTATAGTACGGTATTAAACCCGTGCCTCGGATAATATAGAATTAATTAGGCTACTTACTAGAATTAAATATAATCGACCTAGATAGGAAGACTTTAAGGGGCGTTTAAGCTTTAATAGAGAAGAGAGAACGGCCTATATAGGTAGTAGTAACTCTAGCCGTCTTTCTTCTCCTATATACTCGAGAGATTAATATAGGGAGAAACATTTTTTGGAGCCGCTATATAGACACGGTCTATCCTCCCTTTATATTTTACAATTAGATATTTTTCTAACGATAAAAGCTCGGGTTCTAGATTCACCCGTCGAAGCTAAGGGCCCTTATTAATAAAGCGATCGTCTCTTATAATTCGCTACTGTCGCATTTTTATTATATAATAGGGCGAAAACTATTAGACGTGAACTAGGATAATTAGAAGTTAGTAGATATAGTAGATAAAAACCTAGTTATAGTAAAGTCTATAAAGGCACTTTAAGCTTACGTATTACGCTTAAGTAAGTAATAGATACGCTTACTACCTCCGGAATCTAATAGATTTATAGAAGAAAAAGGCTTTATTAGTCGGAAGGCCTATAACGTGTATAAGGACGGAGACCCGAATAGTATAGGCTTTACGATTAGCTCTTTAATATTTAGGGGTATAAAAGAAGGTTATAAGGTAAAGGGCTTCTCTTAGAAGTAGATAGGTGAACGGTATAGAATAATAGAGATAGAGATCACGATATTAACGCGGATCTATATCTTCTGTAGCTAGGGTCTTAAACTCTATACCCGCCCTTCTATATACTAAGTAAACTCTTTTACAGCCTATATTACTTCGCTATAAACCTCCTCGATAGATCCGTCCCTATTAATCTACGATACGAAGTTAGCTAATGTTTTGCCCGGGTTTACTACCTATATACCTCCTTAAAATAGCCCTCCGCTGCCTTTAAGTAATTCTCTACTTCTACGTTCTAAACCTTCTTTATAGTATCTAGCTCGTCTCTAGCTTTACTTTCCGGCCTTCCTATACGCCGGAGTATCCCCTTAGCTAAGTAGTTAAGAAGTAGAGTATAATTCGTTTTTTATACCTACCGGATATAAGTAGGGTTTTTACTTACGTAGGTAAGACTAACCTTCTCTTTAAACTTAAGAAGTTCTTATATATATTCCGGAAACCCGTATACGAGGCTCTACTTCTTACCTTCCTCTATTCCTTTATTAATCTTCCTCTTAAGTAAGCTAATTTTTAACTCCCTTAGAACCTCGACCTTTTCCTTAAGGTAATCTTTTACGAATTTTACGTATAGATACGTCGGATTATTAGACTTTTCACGTAAGACATTATCTAAGGATATATACTAGAACCTAAATTTCTAGTATAGGAGAGCGCATTATATCTTCTTACTAACTCCGTAGGCGCCTATATCGTAGTTAGTACCTAGGGCTAGTAAGACGAAAAAGATATACTAATAAAGAAGATAATAGGAATTCGCCGTTTTCGCTTTAAGAAGTAGGCCTATCTCTCCTACTATAATAATTCTAACTACGCTCTTCCCTTAGGAGATTTAATTTTTAATAATAGCCCCTAGAATTCTTTAAGGTCCTCCTCCCCGAATGTCCTTTACTCGTATTCGTATACCTATACTATATACTTAAACTTATCTATATCACGTATAAATCGAGATTCCGCTATCTCGCCTCCTTTATACTCTAGCTAGGCGGTCCTAATCTTTATCCCTAGGGTTAGATTAATAGGGTTAAATAGGCTCTAAATACATCGGGTGCCAAAGTCTTCGAGTTTAAACTTATGCTCTATTATTTATTAGTCTATGTTAGACGATCTAGAGGAGGCTTACTTACCTTTAGTAACACTAGCATATATCGGGATATCTCCGGCAACTGATTCTACCATGTCATAGCATAGTGCTAGAAATATGCATCTTTCGATATCTAAACCATCCTGCTATACGTCAACGAATATAACTTTAACAGAAATATTGAACGAACCGGAGCGAACATAGCCAGAAGTGACAACCGATACATGTAAGCAGCTACACTCTCAGGGTTCTTGATTATTCTCAACCACCCAGTTCGTGGCAAATGCTTAAGGACCTCCATTAAATGTAGGAAGGGCAGTAGTGACCCTTCTAATTTGGAGTGAACTACTTCCATAATGCCTGAGAATGTTGGAAGAAACGTTCGCTGGATACCGCGACTTCAAAGGACAACGGACGGGATGCGTTTGGTTTCAGACGAGCTATTAACGGCTGTAAGTTTATCCGACCCCGCACGTGGCCTCCGTCATTTCGATCCGATGTGATGTGGATCCTTGAGTACACAGCTGCCAGTCTCACCTGATCATAAGTCTTATTTCGACTCGGCACTAACACTAACGGGCTTGGAGCTTTTGTTGCCTAGTGTGACTCAGCATTTGTGAATCGTTATCAGCACAAGCGGAGGATGCCTTATCATCCGTAAACAGCCTTTCCTTGCTCTTGCCAACAATCTTTGTGATCTCCCATTCTTTCTCTTGCGGCATTTTGGGCCTGAGACTATTAAGGATGTGGTGGAGCAATAGCGCTGGGAGGAATTGTGACCGGTGGTGCTCCATGATCTTCTTCGCTAACAACCCGCCCACTTGAGTGCTGGGGAAGGCGGACGCCGGGAGAGGTCGGCGGATCAAGAGTTATAGTGGGAGAATCCAAGCAACCGAGCGTCTTTGGCTGTTCCCTCGGATGGGAGCCAGGGAGGTGCGCAGTACCAATCTCGGACTCAATAATGGCAGCACTTGTAGAAACGCCGGCTTCACCCAGTCTTTATACCTTCTGTGCGCTTCGAGGAATTCGTCGGCTGTCCCCGTCTCTTTGTCTTTCCACTCATTTTCTTTGTCCTCCTTCTCTTTTCCCTTAAATAGCTAAGTAATGAAGCTAGATATTTTTGAGTGCGCTGTCGCTTGATCCGCAGATTTGTACATAGTGTGCTGACAAGAGGAGGACAATATCAGGGGATAGAGGAGGGAAATCGGAAGTGGAACCTCTTTGTCTTCTGGCGGAGGATAGGACGTCTAGATAGGCGCCGTCTGTCAGTATCGGAATCAGCGAGGGCTTCAAAGGTCGCACTTAGCTTCTGACCCTGCGACAGAAGTTAGTGGAGTGCTAAGGGAGCAACACTTCCCGTCCTGTCCATCGCTTCTCACGTGGGTGCTGCTGCTACTGCTGTCGGCATCCCCAGCCTTGTTTTCATTTTGTCTCAGTCCGGAAGTGGGAGCGTTATTGCAATCGTTTTGGTTACGATGGCGCCGTCAGACCTCCTCATTCGGTGTTGAATACTCGATCCCGCTCCTTGCGCCTCATGCGCTCCTCCGACACTGAACAATAGTTCTTCGAACGACAAGAAGGGAGGGGGGGGGAGGTATATCGTCTTTCTCGTTAATGTTCCATCTACAAAAGCATCAATCGTGGATCTCTGGGCATCGTCACGAAATCGCCAGACCGAGCATGCTCGATCCCTATACATTTCTTACACTGGGGCAGGGGCTGGCTTAACTCTTGGTCATTGAAGCCTGTGTTCGAAACATCCTCCCCCAACAATCGCATAATCAAAGTGACTGACATGGGAGCCGTAACCTATATTCTAAACGGTGTGGTCTGTCTCGGTATTAACGCAAAAACAAATCACTTCATGACGTAGCTTGAAGATCACATGACTTCGTTCCGACACTACGAGAGCGAGGGCTTGTCTCATGGTATATTGGCTGTTCTGACTGCTGCGAAAACATATGGCTGGAGCCATGACCCTTGGGGCTTAGGCGGCAAGAACGGATACTGGGATGACGATGTTAATACATGCCATCGAAGGATGCTTGGAAGACTCACCGTCATTAATTGAGGCAACGGATGGCGTTGCGTTGCAGCTAGGAAGTCTTTGATACCTAATTCGTCTCTCCACTTGTCCGGCTCCTTTAGGACTACTGAAGTGGGGTCCAGAATGCTTGTCGCCGGTTCCATGAGTTCGATCATGATAGATCCGATGCGCTTGATGTCGGCCAGACCTCTCTCGGCCGAGAAAACCTTTCGCTCGAGAATCGACTCTGCTATGTCAGCCTCTCCGCTCGACTTCGAATGCTATGGAATTTACCAATCTTGATCTTTCCGCTTTGGTTCAGGAGAACGTTGCTGCTGTTGAGTGTGTTATGATAAAGCGAAAGCGCTTCATGGATGTAGGAGAGTGCAGTGGACCTCCGGTCACTGCCATAATATGCCTCAAAGAGACATCCATTTGTTCGTAAACTATCACAATCTCGTCGTCGCCTTCCAAAAACATATCTTTGATATTGACAAGATGGTCGCTTGTGAATTCCGGTACCCTATATACAAGGTCGCGGTCGGCTCTTTTCACGCGTTTGATCGCTACAAACGGCCCATCTTCCTTGTTGTCTGGGGCGATTACAGCCGGGCCATCTTGACCTAAAGGCATGAATGTATGGTAGGATGTTCTGCTTCTATTACGCACGACCTGCGTGAAATTATGATTTTTGGCTGTCACTGCATGTGGCTTGCTTGGACTGGGTGACACGGATTTCGACTTAGACGTATAATGCTTTGATTGGAGGTCTCGCTTCTGATGTGAGCTTACTTGCGCCAGAACTTTTATGGGAAACCTGGTTGCCTGCTCGCGAGCTCCTTCACCCGGAAATTAACGCGGGACGTCGCCGTCCATGAGCGTCATTCGGTTGGACATGGTCGGTGGATACTGATCAGCCTCCATCACGTGGCGAGAGCCGTCTTATAGCTCTTTCGAGCATCCACTTTAGGCTTTTCGTTCGGGATCCACAAGTGGATGCTCTTAAGCATCCAAATGTGAGTTGCGTTGTTAAATATACGCTGCACCCTCTTTTATAATTGCTTTCCTTCGTTCCCTCCGCGAAGAAACGATAGCCGTACCACATCATCTAGAGCGACCCCAGTGCCCTGTCATGGACGCTTCATCGGAGACTATAGATATCATGCTTTCACCCGATATGTCGGAACTCCATACCGCCATGAGCGACTCACCAGACAGCGACGCTAGTGCTCCGAACCTCCGTGACTATCGACGTAAAGGGAGTCCAGAGGCACCCCGAACCGCAAGGAGCAGGAAAAGTGCTGACCGCCATGTGGCCTTTTAAGGTACTAGGACTTAACGGCAAGCGATGATTCATCTAATCTTTCGTTAACGTCCTAGATCTAGCAGAGTAGGCAATATTAGTGCTCTGGATGATCGGATTACAAGGTATAGGGGGACAACGTCGTCTTATAAGGAGCTGCCTCACCGACTTAGAATATCTAAGAAATATCAACTAATAACACTATTAGAACGAGTGATGGAGCTCACGAAGATAAACGGCTTCTTACTATAGGAGCTAGTATATTATAAAGACACTCGCGCAGCTGAGATAAGGTTCTTAGAGAAAGCCACCAAGCTCCGTGTAGACATAGAAGGTGCGCTGGCAGACTTCGATCGTGCTCTCGAAGAGAGGTCGAAGGCTCGAGCAGATGCGGAATCCATTCTATTAAACTACTAGGGCATCGACCTAGGGGACGGGAACATCGAAGACAGCATTTTTTAGTATCTCCTACTACGAAAGGGACATCATGTCAAGCTTTAAAGAGTACAATCTCGTAGGCTATATGCTGCATTGCACTAAGCGCACATCTCATCCAAGCTGATTGCCAAAGTCTCTATACCCCAGACCAGATCACCCACTTAGCGATTTAGCGTAATTAACTACTCCCAAAGGGACTTAGGAGTGCGGATGACAACGCATATGCTCTGCAGGAAGCCTGCCATTATTGAGTCTAGAACTGATACCTCGGAACAATTTACCGCAAAGATACCCTACCGCTAACCATCCGCTGCCCGAACCTATACCCCTGTCTTAATTTTCCACACAGTTCCAGAAACGTCGTTTTTCGGCAGGTTGATAGTCCAGTTCGAGCAGTGTTATTTTGTCTAGACGGGACTACACAAGGTCCCGCACTTCGTCCCGCACTTGTTAGTTTGCGGATACTAGGAAATATAAGTCCATTACTTAAGAGTATAGGTCTAAACTTACCAGTGACAAGCGTGGTCTCCTTCCCGCCAGCTAATCGAGGGACCAATCGGTTATCTAGCAATTGTGATAGGTCTATTGTACCCTTTTCATAGGTGAGACGGCCGTGCCTACCCACCGTTATAGGGTCTTTCGCTAAATCTCCCAACTTATAATATACTTCGATGTGGAATATCTAATTCTAGTTAGAAGGATACATCTCGTTTATTTAGGTAAGGGTACTCACGTAACGGTTGGTATCGGTATCTTCCCTTAGGACTCTATCTATTAGTTCGCTTACTAGCCTTCGATTATCTAAAGCTCTATTAACGCTTCATCGGCAGTAGGGATCAATAGACCTACTAAAGCTCTATAATTACTAAATTAAACGTATCTCCCGCGTCCGGACTTAGTAATTATTTAAACCCTATACTAGTTATTTTAAACACGGTAGTTACGCGATGATACCGAATCCGGTAGTAATTATTAAGACCTTCCCATAATCGCTAATAGGAATTCCCGTGCCGTAGGGTCTACTAAAAATTGCTAGACGGAAATCAGACCTCTAAGGCTCGCCTTCGTAACGTTCGTAACCGAATTTAGTTAGCTTAACGTTCTTAACATCTTCCTCCATTAACTCGGACAATGTTTCGTGAGATTTATAATAGTTAACGGCGGTGCTCTTACCCCCCTGCTCAACCGATTCGCATAATATATCCTACGGTTTAATAAAGTTAATAATTATTCTAGGACGTTCGTCTAAAATCCTATCTATTCCCTTCCCGGGGCGTTCCCTATAGTACTCGGCATAAGTATATAGCTTCTACGTTAAGCCTTTCATTAGTTCTATAAGAAGATTAAGACTAGTAACGCCTTCTTTATTTTCCTACGAAGCGATTATAAAAGGGTAACTCTATAGGAAAGACCAAAAGCTGATAGAAGGTATCTATATATTCACGTACTAGCTAGCTCTAATGTCTAGTGACCTTAGAACATCGATAGTCATCCTGACGCTACCACGATGTTTCGATATTAGAGCTCGCGAGTGGCCCCTCCGGAAGCTAAAGTTCCGATATAGGACGACGAGGCACTATAAGACAGAGGTGGCGAGAAAGATACTAATCGAAATATACACGTACAGACGTGGCAGCTTCGAGCGCGAGGTAGTATACTTCTAAAGAGCGTAGCCAACAGCCTATGCCACAGCCTAATGGCCGCGTAAGAAAAGCTTATAGGAGGGTAATCGGAATAGCCGCAGCGACTAGAGAATAAGCGCGCTAGTAGCGATCACAGCCTAGGGGAATACGTTAGTCTCCGTATTACTTCTAGAAGAATTATAACTTTACTATAAGCCCGACTAATTAGCTAGAAGCGCTAAATAATTTCGAGTTTATAACGCTAGCTACATTAACGATAGCGTGAAATAGACCGAGAAAAACGGATATAGCTCCGGTCGAAGCACGGATTCGCTAGTAGTTAATAATGGAAAGATCTAATATATCGCTAGTAAAGCTTAGGTGATAGCCGAAGTACGAAGGTATTATATTAATTAGTAATAAAGTCCCCGTCCGAGTACCTAGCTCTTTAATAGAGGATACTCTAAATATACTATAGAATATATTAACGGCTAGGTAGAGAAGGTGTAATAATACTTAAGCTCGAGTGTATAGTCCGAAGAAGCGGTGCCGCCGTAGAACGTTAGGGTAGAGGAAATGCTTCATAAGCAACACGCTATAGGGTCGAAAAAGTCGGACGAAAGAGGACGCGGCTCTAATCATCAGCACTAAACCGAAGATAGCTCCAGCGGTAATTGCGTAAATCTGAGTAATATCCATAACTTTCAGTGGTATAAATTAGTTGAACATCACTATTTGAGGTTAAGCCATAGCTGCTGATTTATACTTACCGAAAGGCATCCAGATCTAGAGGCATCCACTTCTGGCGTCATCGAGGCGAGGATTACTATCCGGATCCTTTGACATGCACAGCCCGCTTTCAACGTGAAGAAGATATATCATAGGTCAAGTACCATCCGCTGACGAAGGATCCAATTTTGGATGCGGCATCTAATTGTGGCTCCACCAAATGCTGACTCAAACCCTTGTGGCACGGGACAGCGCCATTAATCCGCCATATCAAATAGATTCGAGTAGGTTGCATGCACCTTCGCATCTACTCCATAGCGATCTAACGAAGTAACCGACGCGCCGTACGTGAGAAGTTCCGCAAACGAAGTTTAAGCTAGTTTAGAAAAGGAAACGAGCTGGCGTAGGTGACAGGAGTAGACATTTATATAGTCATTCGCTATAGCAATAAACACTATACCTATAAGTCGACCGATCGACCCGGATAGCCTCTATCGGAGTAAGATATTATAAGCTAATCCTAATTTACCGTGATATAGACCGCTTATAAGTTACCTATTAGATAAACCTTACCCCTACCCTCTTCTACCGATGTCCTAAAGACTTTAAGATAATAAATAAAGAGAGAGACGAAGATAAGGGCGACGACGATAGAGAAGAAGAAGGAGGAGGAGGAGGAGGAGGAAGAGGAGAGGATAGAGTATAGGTAGAAGGACTAGAGCTTAACGGATCTAAGGAAAGCCGTATATAGAAGACTAGCGAAAAGATCGTTAATTAAAGGCGTATATGTTTACTATCCCTAAGCCTCCTATCTTACGGAGATCGCCGATCGAGCGGAGTTCGCGCACAGATAGTAGATAGATCCTATAGCAAAAATATATTAAATTTATAGGACTTTCCGCTCGAAGAACTCCCGAGTCTATCCTCCTAGCTCTAACGAGTTCGATACTAGTTACTTTTACGGGCTATGCTTTCCGTGTTATAAGAAAGGTAGCGGTGAAATGTCCGAGCTGAAGTTTAGGTACGATATCTAATCCCTAGGTTTTAGACGTAGGGCCTTCCTCGAATTAAAAATATTAGTATCGGAAGAATTTGATCTAAGTAGTTATTAAAGGGAATGGCGTATACAGGCTTAGATGGCGTAGCCACACCTTATTTATATCGTGCTTACCCCGTATATAGGCATCTGCGCCTTATAGTTTTTACTTAATAACCGGTATCTATATCTAAGCTCCTAGATAGGGGACGTCTCTACCTTATATTTAATCGTTATATAGCCCGTCGAAACTTCTTCCGTGTTATCTAGGTTCTATCTTTACTATAGTCTACCTATAGGAATATTTTAATAATATAGCTAAGGGCGATAAGTAAGCTAACGTCTTCCTTCTATACTTTCCTTATCGACGCCTTTCTAGAGAATAGAGAAGGAGAGGCTTACGCTATCGGCCTTAGGCTACCGGTCGCCTAGAGACTATTATTTAATTACTTTAAACCCGATAAATAACTTACCGTTAGAGCTAAGCTAGTTAAACTACGGTAGCTAGGCTAAGATAAGCCTATAGGTATAAAAGAGTCCATTTAGGTTCCGACCGACGGCCCTACTAGTAGTTATATAATTATAGGTATAGGGCTAATATAACCGCTAGATCCACTCGATACTACTATAGCCGTTACTTTCCCTAGGGTAGTAATAAGATCCGTGCTAAAAGGCATTTCTATACTATTAACCGGCGCTTATATACTTATACTGCGCAATGGGGCCGGGTAACCCAATTTGGGGTAGGATGGGTTAGGTTAAAATAGCACTTAGGGCCGGGTTAGGGTCGGGTTATTAAAATTAGACGAAAACCCGACCTAACCTACCTAAAAAGGGGTTACCTATAGGCTAACCTAATATTATATAATAGTATCT
>JAABUP010002888.1_pt1 | contig 31754 bp, 34 predicted proteins | sample 5559201 | NCBI WGS metagenome assembly JAABUP01 (sample SAMN10711887, study PRJNA513373) | rock metagenome | isolation source: Antarctica rocks | place: Antarctica
AACAGCCAGCGGGACAGTGAAGGGTTGGGACACGAGGCCTCGGATCGGACACGTAGATTGGTTGCTAGGATTGCTGTTAAAGTGAGTTCACATCTTCCTTTCTGAGACGGAATGTTGACTAAGCGTAATAACCCTAAGGGCGAGGAGAATATAACCTCAGCGTGCATAAGTGCACACGGCAGCCTACTTGCTGTCTCGACAATATCGGAAATCAAGCTATTTCGCCTTAAACAGCGAAAAACCGAAGGCGCTGAGGCCTTGCGAGTTTCCAAGTTAGAGGTTCCTCATGCCTTCCTCAAGAGCGGAGCGAAGCTTGTTGCCTTCTCCCCCAATGCCAGTTGGTTGGTGGTTGTGGACACTGGCAATTCTGTTCGAGCCTTCAGGATGATACCCGATCAAGCCCTCAAAAGTGGAATTCGACTGCTCTCGAAATCGGTCGAGCTGAAGAGGATTCACAGGGAACGCGTAAAGCAATCTCTGCAACATGGAAGCTTAGGCAACTACGATAGGGCGGTCATTCGCATCGCTTTCTCGGAGGACAGTAGGATTGTTGTCGTCGGCGATCTCTCTGGGCATCTTGATAGCTGGGTTCTTGAAGGGCACGAGGACCTTACGCAAGATGTTGACGACGCAGGGGATGAGCAGTCATCATCATCATCCTCTGACGATGGAACTGATGACGAAGGTGAACAGCAAGTTGTCATTCTGGGCCAACACTGGATCCGTAATCCAGCCGCGACGCTCTTGCCTAAGCTTCCGTCCGCACCTCTGGTTTTATCTTTCCGCCCTCCAGCGCCCTCATCATTCACACCGATCATGAACGGCAATACTGCTGTCCACCCGACTCGTCACAATCCTCATCCACACTCGCACGATCTGCCCGCCGGTGAAGATCGCCTTTTTGCCCTTACCTGTGAACATCACATATACGAGTTTGAGATCCTCAAGGGGAGCCTCTCCGAATGGTCAAGACGAAACCCCACGCAAATGCTGCCCGCGGAATTCCGGGAAGTGCGTGATCGTGCTATGGGATGCCTTTGGGATGTAAATAAAGAACGGCAACGATTATGGCTCTACGGTAGCGCGTGGCTCTGGATGTTCGACCTTGCAAAGGACTTCCCACCACCTGATAAGGAGAACGAAGTACCCCAGAGATCTGAGGGCACCGATATGAGCAAAAATAATCGGAAACGTAAATTGCACAATAGCTACAGTAACGGAAAAGACCTAAGGAAGCACGACAGCGGAGCCGGCAGCAAAGTCCCTGAATCCGAACTCAGCACCGGTATCGGTAGGAAGATCCGAAGGACGATCGGTCCCGAATCGGCAGAATCCCAGTGGACCTCGCTGGATGCACCGAGCAGTCCGGATAGCGGAGAAGACGGCGAAGATTTCCCCGCCACATGGTCAGCATTGACTGAGTTACGACGAGGTCCTAGCGAGATCAAGGCAAACCGGCACGCTGACGGCGCAGCGGATGTCGATGACGGGCATGTGACGGACAGTAGTGCAGCCCTGGTCGTGAGGAAGACTGACGAAGGGCCCGGCTGGTGGTCTACGTACAAATATCGGCCTATTCTGGGCATCGTACCGATTGGGGTGGCAGACGAAGCTGACGGGCGGGTATCGTGGAGTCATGATCTGGAAGGCGGTCCGCCTGGGATAGAGGTGGCACTTGTCGAGAGACCTATGTGGGATGTGGATCTACCACCTCGATACTATGGCGATCAAGAATGGGACAAATAGCGTAAAGTCAATCTCAATCTACAAGCGTACCGTTCACACGGTCATCCGTTCCTCTGTCTTGTGCTCGTCATACGCATAGTAAGCAATCACCCTATACTACAAGCTACTTGGAGCGTTGCCAGGTCCCTCCTAGAACATTGTACCAGCCTGGTTGAAGGGGTGAAGTCAGGGAAGAAAGTTGGAAGGGATGGAATAGAGCATGTGTAATTTAGATCCAATGCTACGGTTATAAGCCATTAGTCTCCCGACAAGCGAGGCCCCAGCTGCCGGCAGACTTCTGGCACCTCACTGTAGCAGTGGGTTTTAGCCTCCGCTTCCTCTGCTCGCAGCAGATTCACCACACTCCAGGCCATACCAAAAGCTGCCGCCGATCGCGCGTTGCCATACCTTCCGCCCTGAATATCGGGATCCGCACCCTCTGCCAGTAGCAGCAGGACAAGTTCCTCATTGCCTCCATATGCTGCTGCCTCCAGCGCAGTCCAAAAATAACCACCCGGGCCGATGATATCTGCGACTTTTGCCGAGAGTAATTGCACCACGGCTTTGCGCTGTTTTTCGGGCGCTGTTTGCACCACATCACCGTACCATCCAACTTGGGAGTTGACGTTTGCTCCTTCCTTTCTCAGCTGTCTCACAAGTGACTCTTGGACTTTAGCTGCCGCTGCTTGCAGTGCATTGCCATACTTTCCACCACCATGAACAATGGCATCTGCGCCTTCGGCGAGGAGAAGTTTCTCGACGGCTTTGTGGCCTTTCTCTGCGGCCGCTTGGCGTGCACTGCCGTACTTTCCACCGTGGATATTGACATCTGCACCGTTACCTAGCAGCAACGTAACAATTTCCTCATTACCTCTTGATGCTGCTGCCTGCAGTGCAGTGTAATACTTTCCTCCAGACACATTGACATTCGACCCCTCTGCCATGAGAAGCTGTACCACTTCTTTGTGCCCGTTCCTTGCTGCCGCTTGTAACGCGTTACCGTACAGTCCACCTTGAGCATTGAGGTGCGCTCCGTGGGCAATCAACAGCGGCACCAGTGCGTCATGGCCTCGAGCCGCTGCCGTCTGGAGTGCATTGCCAAATTTCCCGCCCTGGATGTTGACGTCCGCCCCCTCCGCCAAGAGCAGTTGCGACATGGCTTCAGGGCCCTGGTGTGCAGCTACGGTCAGTGCAGTGCCGGAGAATTCTCCTTGTGCATTGATGTCTGCCCCATGAGCCAGTAGCATTCGCACTAATGACTCCTTACCCATAATCACGGTCCGCTAAGCGTAGTCCCCTAAGACCTACACGGAGTGTTGACTTCTGCCCCATTGGCGATTAGCAGCTGCACAGTCTCTTCACACCCTCCTATTGCTGCGGCGTGCAGCCCGTTGCCAGTGCCTCCAGTCTGGATGTTGATATCTGTCCCTGCCGCTACCAGAAGCCGCACAACCTCTTTGTGGGCATTGTATGCTGCTGCGTTTAGCGCAGTGCCACAGGTCCCACCCTGAAGGTTGACATCTGCTCCCATCGCCAGCAGCAGTTGCACGATCTGTTCATGACCTCCAGCTGCTGCTGCCTGGAGCGCTGTAAATTGATGCCCGCCCTTGGCATTGACGTCTGATCCACTCTCCAAGATTAGTCTTGCAGGGCCCAACAATCCGAAATATGAGGCGTGGTAAAGTGCTGGTGCCATCAAATCCTTCACTGCTTTGAAGGAATTAGTGTTCCCCAACCCGTCAGGGTAATGCAAGCGGATCATGTTTGAACATATGTCGTCGGACATAAGCAATCTGACAGCTAAAAGATCTAGATACTCCTCTCGGACATTTTGCTGACCTAGTTCGACATGACGATACCAGAACTCCGTCGCGTACTTTGACACAGGAAATTCTTGCCGAGTTTCTGGGGAGACGGAGTGGTCCTTGTCAAATTGGAGGAGATAGAGGACGCAAGCCTCTGAATCGATGCACGACTCTTGCAGAGTGACTCCCTGACGAGTACTCGACGGCGCCGAGGCTTATTGGCTCCACGACAGTGATGGCAAAGGCTGAGGTGTACCGACCAGAGAGCGGCCGCCTAGGCATTGAGAGAAGGTTCGAGGGAGTCTCGACGGTCCTGACACGGGTCGAGTTGACAAGCAAGTTTCGTTGATGCAGTGCTGCTTCTGCGAGGAAACCAACTTCATAGTGTTACAGATCAGTCATCGTTACGTGATGGCGTCTCTCCTTGAACACAGTTGCTTCCACGGTCTCATCTTTTCTAGGTGGAATGATGATGTCTAAGGCGGTCTGCGAATCATAGATCGAGGCGACCACCTCAGCAAGTTCTCGAGCATTGACTTCACCAACACTTCGAACATCCATTTCCTCTGACGGCAAGACTACCTGCCAGTTTGCCATAGAGTCGTGGGTCTTTGTCACGGTCTAGATCCCACTTCGAGGCTCTGCGTGGATGTCTTTGACGGGAGTGAAGCCACGCAATCGCGCTAGGAACGATTAAGTGCGAGGAGCCGACCACTTGCGCGTCTCATATCATCATCTACTACATCGGACGGCTCACAAACAAAGGGAATCTGGTAGTATTGGCGTGCCGAAGATTTTGAAAGATGTCAGCGGACGCGTAACCTTGTGATTGCCGCGTTTCTCCTCGGGTTTCCTTCTCTTCAGCAGATTATCTGCGGCTCTGAGGTAGCCTCGACCATTCGGGAACGCTTGTATCTCAAGCTGCAACGCCAAGGCTTCTTGCAGCTCTGTTCCGCGGAATGGGAACGTCCATGTACTTGTGGTGATAGAATACACGTAGATTGTAGCGAGCCAGGGTCCATTGAAGCATAAACTCCAGTTGATATCTTCTCAACCAATATTGGCCAAGCCAAATGAAAGGCAGTAGCCGATAGACGAGAGCTTTGCTGAGAACGCTGTTACTACACTTTGTCAAGTAAAACGTTGCATTGCTTATTTCAAAGCTTGATGAGCAATGTCGTCGTAAGGAACGGAAAGGTGATGATCACTTCAGATGAGAGCAGAGACATGATTGGTGCAACTAGCGAGGACAAAGCTGACGACGCAAAGCTAAGCGCAATGAACCAGGAAGTGAACTCGTCAACCTTCTGCTCAACTTGATCTGATAAGTGAACAATCAATCAATTCCTCAAATATCTCGCAGCTTGGCCACGACAGAACAGCTCGTGGAGGACCCATAAGTGTATCATCATCACAGCGAGTGACTCTCATTGTCGTCTGTCGCATTCCTAGGTATCAAGCCGATCGTGGCAAGGTCTCGGCTGTGCTTCGACTGCGGTCGCGCCAGCTCCCACTTCTGACGAATCCAACACTCCTCCTACTTTCATCTACCCAACCGCCTTTACGCCTGAAGAGAAAACAAGAGGGGAGGAATATTGAGATAACACCGACTCGAAGCTGCGCGCATTCAAATCCACCATGGCAGACCCAAGCATACCTCGAAGAGGAGTCTCTGCTGCATCGCATAGCGACTTCGATGCGACGGAACTCACCCGACAATTCGAACAACTGCTGCGGACAAGAAGACTGAATAGTCTTACTGATCGACCACGCTCACGATCTGGCTCGCCACTGCCGCATGATCGAACATTATCATCATCCTCATCACTAGCTCGACAATCATCATCATCATCTGTTTCGAAACCATCATCACACCACACACCTCGGCCAGCATCGACTGGCGCGAGCGGATCTCTTCCTCCATCATACTCATCTCTTCGAAATCTACCCAAGGTCCCATCACCACCAGAAGATGCATCATCGTTAAGGTTCCGAAACCTCCTCCTTACCCTGTCAGTGACTCCGACGAAATACGAGAATCCTGGACTGTTAGATGATGCATTAAGCGTCATTCCCCTGGATCGGATATACAGCGAAGCCGAGGAAGAGAGTCAGATACTTCAGGCCCAGGCGGCAAGCTTGGGGGAGAACGAGAAGCCGGAGTGGGGCTATCAGGACTGTGTTATTCGTGCCCTGTTAAGGTATGACTCCTGTTTTGTTATTCGTTACAACGAGGTACTGACTTGAGTTTTCAAGATGGTTCAAGCGAACCTTCTTCACCTGGGTCAATAATCCACCATGTCCGATGTGCTTTTCGCCAACCGTTGCTCAGGGCATGACACCTCCAACACCAGACGAAGCTGCAAGAGGCGCTACACGCGTGGAACTTTTCCGATGTTCAGCAGCAGAATGTGGAGCATATGAGCGTTTTCCTCGGTACTCTGATGTTTGGGCATTACTGCAATCAAGAAGAGGTCGTTGCGGAGAATGGGCCAACTGCTTCAGTATGTTATGCAAAGCCGTTGGTGGACGAGTACGTTGGGTTTGGAATATGGAAGATCATGTATGGACGGAAGTTTATTCGGAGCAGCAAAAGCGATGGGTGCACGTTGATGCATGTGAAGAGGCCTGGGATAACCCTAGGCTTTACTCTGAAGGTAGGGAGGGATCCCTGGTCCCCTTGTCATCCGAGACTGATCCTAATTCGTTATAATAGGTTGGGGTAAGAAGATGTCATACTGTATCGCCTTCTCCATTGACGGCGCTACCGACGTCACAAGGCGCTATGTACGCAACCCTGTCAAGCATAGTCTCGATCGAACCAAAGCTCCCGAAGAGGTCATGATCTGGATCACCAATGAAATTCGGAGAATACGGAGAGAAAATCTGTCCAAGGAAGAGAGACGGCGCCTCATCAAGGAAGATGAAAGAGAAGAAAAGGAGCTGCGCGGCTACGTGGCACAAGCGCTTGCGGTGGAGGTTGCCAACATGCTTCCTAGCAGCCCTAGCAGCCCTAGCAGCCCCAGCGGCCCAGGCGGCACCGGTGCCACTACGACGTCCGAGGATCAGAAGCATCCTGCTGGTAGGCAGAGTGGCTCCGCAGAATGGGTTCGAGCAAGAGGCGAAGGTGGTACAGGCCAACCAGGACCGGATCAGTCTCGTGAACGTCGCTGAACCAAAATCATCGCATTTGGATAAGATACACCTCATACCACGCTTGCGATAATGATGACCACGCTGTCTGTCGGGCTTCAGGGCCGGTCTCACTACAGTGACCGATGTACGCACAGCTCCATACCATCCGGTCGCTGTAATGACCGTTGCCGTATCGTTCTCTTCGATCTGCAGACCTCGTCATTGTTTGAATACTGGCTCTGCTCCTCATGCATGGCGTTGCATCTTCCTTTTCAGCGTTCTTATACCTTTCCTAAGGCGCATGGTCCGATCATGTCACTTACTACATATTCATCGCCATTTCTCCTTATCCCGTCCTGATTCGGCTTTATGGGCAAACGCTGGTGTCTTGGCGCATTCCAGTGTTCTCGGCGTATGGCCTTCATTCATCGGTCTTGGTGTTTTTATGATAGCAGTGAAAGTGTCCCTGCTGGCTATTTTATGCATTTACGTATGAGCAATGGTGATGCGATCCAAATGTAAATACCCTTGTTTAGTCACGCAAGGAGTGAGGGCTGGAGAATCGGACTATGTTCAAAACCTATCTAGCTGATACACCAAGCTCTCCTCTGCATTGGGCTTTTAGAGGCCGTAGGCTTGTTGATCCTCCCGTCTATATGGCGTTCAGTTACTCTGGTCGACCGTTTGAAGCTCTGACCACCCTAGTCGTGATGCCCTTGTTGCAAGCCTCACAACTCTCCGCCATAAACTGAACGAAATAAATCATTACCCCACCCAACACCTAGCACCATCGTCTTCAGCTCTATCTCACCACCGCATCAAACGACGGCAAAAGCACACCCATAACTGACACTACTATCCCCCACCCTCACACACTCACTACTCCGCTCATACCTCACAAACCTGAACCTCCCCCTCCCGTCTTCCTCCGTCAATTTCCGCTCTTCCCGCAACGCCTCCAGCGCAGCCATCACGACCCCAATCGGATGGCGCCCGCACACCGTATTCCCCGTTTCGCGTAGATTTGTCAGGAAGGCGGAATGCGAGCCGGACTCGATGGCGGTTATGGCGAGGTCGTCTAGGCGGCCGATGCTGGCGTGGATGCGGGGTCCTGTGGGAGGTGCAGAGTTGGGTTTTAGGGAGTAGCCGTCGCCGGCAGCAGAGGAGGAGGAGGGGAGGTAGTAGGTGTAGTTGAAGCGCAGACCCCAGTGGCAGAAGTCGGAACTGATGATGAAGACCGACGTTGGGTCCGCGAGATACGGGGCGAGGAGAGTGCCGTAGGTGCGTTCTGTGCTTGGGTTTGTGCTGCCGACGAGGATTGGGATTAGGGGTGGGAAGGAGGCCGGGCCGTTGGGGAAGTGGTGGGAGAGGAGTTTGTGGATGTAGGGGAGGTGCATTTCGAGGGAGTGTTCGTCTTCGTCGGTCGTGAGGGACATTTTGGTGAATTTGGAGGTTTGCTGGAGTTGGGAGATTGTAGCGGTGTCGAGGAGCAGGTCGCCGAGGGGGGTCGAGTAGCTGGCGCATTGGGAGAGGGCGCAGCCGGAGAGGTAGACGTGGTGGGAGGGGCCGAGGAGGAATATGCGTTTTCTGAAGATTGCGTTAGGATGCTTTGTACAGGATAGGATGGTTGAGAAGGAGCTTACGCTTGGGAAAGGTCGAGAGATTTGTATGCCCATGCCGCTGCCGGGCCGGAGTAGGCGTATCCTGCATGTCTGCAATTTGCTGGCTGAGCGTGGAGCTGGCACTGTTGTAAAGGTTCGATACTTACGGTGCGATGATGACTCTTGCTCCTGGCTGTGGTATAGGCCCTACACCGTCGATGTTGTTACCGACCTGGTTGAGCCATTGGTCCAATTGTTTGCTGAGAGTTGGTCCGTCGTCGGAGTACCATGACCCTGCATGGCTGGCTTTCCTCCGGGCCATGAGCACGGCTATGTAGGGGAAAAGCCAATGAGTGTTGATGGAAGCAACGGCTATGTTCTATTCCTTACTCAGAGCTTGGTGGGGCCTATCGCGGGGCAAACGGTGAGGCGGCCAAGCTGACCACAGATGTCTGATGCGTGCTGAATTGATAAACTGCCTTCGAAACACATGTCCTTATACTGGGAAACGATGCTCTAGATTGTATACCCGATGTCTGCGTGCCAATGTCTTGCTTGAACTTAGCTGTTGAAGTGGAGCTCCTGGAGCTTGCTGCCCGATAGAGTATAGCGCGTTCGCGTATCGGCATAGAGTGGTTTCCCCCAGTCGCGTCCTCTCTTCAAGGCGTCATCACCATCAGCAAAGACTTTATACAAGTTCCCATAGATTCCCTCCAGCAGTCAAACAACACCAAGCTATCGGCGGATCCAACTGACAGCAATGGCATTCAAACGCAAGCGCTCAACCTCAACCTTCTCCCCCTTCTCCGACTCTACCTGCGCATGCCCCAGCGAACGCGAATCCTCACACAGCCCTACATCTATCACCCGCGCATTCTGTTCCGCCGATGTCAACATGACCGAGACCACGCATCAAATCGACAATTGGACGATGACCATCACTGAAATCACACCGCGCCACCTTCACAGTCGGACGCGGAAGAGGTTTCGAGATGGCAGGCCGGAAGAAAGCACAGTTCATAGTACGAATCTCTATCTTGCACCTCTCATAAAAACAACTTTAAGCTAATAGGCTGTGATTCGACCAGAAAACACATTCCAAAAGCTCTTCTCCGCGCAACATCCCCCACACGCAACACCCATCCCCTCCCTCCCCAAAGCCCCACCACCACCACCTCCACTTCAATCTACCTCGCCGCCCCAGCGCCCAATCCCCCAAACATCCCTCCACTCCTTCTGGGCCTTACCCTACCGCCCAAACGCGTCCCGCACCTTGACCTTCACTGCGCCCACGTCCCCAATGACCATGGCCGAAGTGCCGAAATGCGAAGATTGCGACGCGCTCCTAGCTCCGGCAGATGCGGCATTGGATGTGGAGATGGGCGGGACGGAGGGGGAGAGTAGCTATGCGTGTCAAGGATGTGGACGACAGGTGTGCGGGACGTGTGCTGTAATTTGCGATGCGCGGACGTGTTTGCAATGTGCGACGAGTTCGAAGAAGTGGCTTGGGGGACTAGGGTGGATGAGTTCGTCTGTGGTTTAGATGGCCGAAGGATAAGAAGACGACGGGTGAGAGTGGCGTTGGGATGAATTTTTTGGGTGGTTGGATATATTCAATCCGACATTGGATCTTGGTGACGCTGCTAGTTGAGTTGGCAGAATGATATACCACATCCAGAAACCGGACAATTTTTAGGGATTATGACATTCATTATACATGTACTTCGTACATAAGATAACATTAACCTAACAATGCAGGTCCCATGCTCATGCCACCCTCACAGCCTCCAATGCCGAGTACGCTGTTCATACAGGGCATGCCCACGCAATAACACCATGCAGCCCCGGAAACACCGCTGTGCAATGCAGTCATATCAAAGATCATGCAGTCGTAAAAAAGGTCATAAGTAAGACTTCACGACTCTATTAGTGGGGCGAAAAGCTCAGATTCGTAAGACTTCGACTTCAGCCTCCGTCCGATCACCGTCTTTGCTCTCCATGCCATGATCGATCTTGAGAGGCCGTTTTTGGAATTGTTGTATCGAGAATTGATGCCAGCAGCTACACCACTCATTAGCATACCCGTTCTCAAAAGTTTGAATGATTTGGAATAGTGCTTACTTCGGCGCCTGAAGCACATATCTAGCCATAGCCTCCCGAAACCTCGACTTGTACTCTTTTGGACTGGTAACAGTCGGTCTATTCCTCCCGCCACCCGCAAACCCACGGTCTTTGATCCAAGACTCCAACTTCTTGTCCCAGGTATACGTGCGGATACAGTCGATGATACCCACGACGAGCTCTTTCCTGTTCTCATCGATAGCAATCATGAGGGAGTAATCCATGACGTTTTGTCTAGCCAGGAATAGTGTGTCGTTAAACACACTCGCGCGTAGAAGCTTCTTCGAGTGTTCTCGAGCGAAGAGTGGGTTCTCGTAGATGAACTCGACCATGTTCTCATCTAGGAGCACCTCATTCTCCTCACCCGTGGATTGTATCTTGCGATTTCGCATGGATCCCTTCAGATCGAAGATGCGTGTCGGCGTGCGGTCGTAGAAGAGGTTCTCCATGACAAGCAGAAACCAATTGAATTCAACGCCAGTGACAGGGTTCTTGATGATAATCTGGTAGAAACCCAGCATCTTTGCAATCACTGAAGGGAGTTCGTGGAAGAGCGCTTCCGACATGATCTGGAAGTAGGCTGGGGCGAAGCTCAGAAAGGTCTGCACCTCAATCTGCGAAAGGGATTTGAGCACAAGTCGATCATCAAGTGTTTTCAAAAATACGGAATTAGTCTTGCCGCCCTTCGAGTCCCATTTGAGACATCTCGACAGCGACTCGATGATCCGGTCAGAAACACCGCACTTCTTCCGTACGGCATCGAATTGCTCCGCAAAGAAGATTTTGCAGGCCATCTTCGCCGAACCTTCCTGAAATTGGTATTTGAGATGTGTTCCCGTTGATCGTAAAAGTGACCGCTCCACGTCGAGATGCTCTAAGTTTTCACCATCCAGCTGTGTCGTGCTCGTTTTCTCGTAATCGCTCGGAGGATGTCCACCATGTGAGCGGATGCTTTCCAGTTTGGCTTGGTAGTCCTCGCAGTCAAGTGCTAAAGCAATCAATGAGCTCGGCTCATCTTCACGGACTATGATATCGGAGTCAACGAAGACGTGGTCGGATGGGCCCAATGGGTAGTCGAGAGCACTCCATCCACTTGCTGATCGCTCGGCCCAGAAGTTCGTCAGAATCTTCACCAAAGAACTTCTCTCATGCTTTGGCAGCTCGATCTTTAGATCGAATTGGGCTTCTGTTGGCGAAATTGTATGGTGCTTGGCACTTGTACTAGGGTTATGGGCATCATCAATCACGGTATGGTCCTCGTCACTCCGATCCCCTTCACCTTCTGCATCCGACGCGGTTAGACTGACCGTCTGGGCGTTAGCGCCTGTCTCAGTCACTTCTGCTGGGATTTCTTCTGCATGAAACCCTTCACCAGGGGTCTGATTTACAATGGATTGAGCCATGTTTTCGATGGTCGATTTCGAGGTAAAGGGGCTGGTATGAGGTTGCTCATCGTCGAGCAGATCTTCATCGGACGGATCTCTCTCCTCCACAGCCTCGTGAACGTTTTTATAGACCTGGGTGATAGGTTTCGAGGAGGCCATCGGATAAGCACGTGCAAGACGAGACTTCGCTGCGCGTTGACGTCTCTCACGAACACGTTCTTTCTCAAATTCACGACTCAGCTGTTCGAAGTGCTTTGCTAAAGTGAAGACTCTGGAGTCCTTCCTCCTGCTGGCAACTGATCGAGGAATAAGAGAGTGTCTCGGGGCATTCTTCTCGGACCTCTTAGCGGTGAAACCTAGCCTTTCTGGTACCTTCCTTTCACTTCCATTGCCTGCTGAGTCAGCTGAAGAAGACGCCAGTGGTTCGCCAAGACCCTCCACGTGACCGTTCAAAGTGTTGGTGGGTGGCACAGCTGTGTTTGATTTGTCAAACCCAATGCTCTGGTCACGTCGAAGGTGTGCTGGCTGAGACTGAGCACGATACAGTGGTGGAGTAGAAGTCATGCCAGACCGGCGGACGACAACCTCCGATAGTCTGGGAATACCAGAAGCTAGATCTCGAGCCGATGTGACACCGACTCCGAAACTTGACTTGCTATCTTGATGAGCTTCAAATGTGGCGGCCGCTCTCACTGAAGCAGGATTCAATGGTGGTTCCAGACTGAGAGGATCGCCATTCCTTGTAGTCGTAGGACTAATAGGACGAGACTCCGGCAGAGGGCGCTGTAGATCTCCTGGCTGTCTCTCTGGGAAACTCGAAGGCATAGCTAAATCTAGATGTCGGACATGCTGCATTGACGAGTCTTGCAGGAAATCCTCTGAATTTGTATCTTTCGACGCCGTTCCTGCCTTCGTCGTCTCGTCATGGTGGCCACTGTCTTTCTGATTTGACGTGATACTCGAGCGTCCAGAGTGCTCTTCAACAACCGACGTCAGCATATCATGGGTCTTCTCCGGCACCAGCTCTTCTGCCCTTGGTGCTAATATAACTGAACCTTCAGGAGAAGTCTTTTCTGAAAGATCAGTACCTGCAGATGGTGTCGTCGAACCTTCACGGGGAGAGGCCAAAGTAGTCACCGATCCTTCCCGGTCGAGAAATATCTTCTTCAGTTGCAACGTTGCAAGACGCCTGATATCCTTCTCCGAGGGGAAGAAGTCACTATCAAATTCCTCAAATACGCTATCCCACTCGGTGACTTTTTCCATTGTGGCTCTAATGGCTCGATTGAGGGGGATAATCTCGTAGTACTTGGAGCTCATGTACTTGTCTTGCAGCTTTGTCGTAAGGAATTGGTGCTCTTCGTTTGCACGCTTCATCATCTTCTCGATTTCATGCTTGCAGGCCTCCGCCTTCTCTGGAACAACACTATCAGTGTTGATACATTTTATGCGAGCTTTGACTGAAGCCATGAATCGATTCAGGCGCTCTTCAGTCTTCGAGAATAGATCGTTCTTCAACCGCAAATCGTTGTCTACCTTCCACGTGATCCGCATCCTAGGCACGATAATCTCGAGCAAGTTGATGGGATCGTACTGCACGCGGATCGCCATGTTCCTGAATCCAAAGTACCTCACATGATTTCGGTGAAGATCATGCGGGCATACATCAGCCCGAGCATGAAGATGGCTGCTCCAGAAAGATAATTCGAGGTATTTGCCAAACGAGTATTTCCAGGTGTTTTCAGACATGGGCATGACCTGCGTCTCATTGCCACAGACCCTGCAGCAACTCCACATCATAATGGTGTCTTGCATTCCTCTTAGTCTGCATGGGTAGTTCTGAACGAAAACACTAATCTGTGCTTCGCCATGAACGTATTGGCGATGATGCTCGAACATCTTCCTTTCACAGCCGTTTGCTGTACAGACAGTGTTCGCTCCGAAGCACAGATCCTCAACATACTGTCCCAATGTGCAGTCAGCCTCAAACTCGGCTTCGGTCTCATGCTCGTTGTAAAAGCCAAGAGCCACCAGGTCGGGTCCTGAGCACGGCACCGATGTAACAGTGCAGAGAACGCTGTACAATACGGCAATGTTTTGGTGTGCATAGGGGTCGAATAGATTGATCTTGCCAGATATGTAAGTCTCCCACTGTCGCTTTTGAGTTTGATAGTTGTGCAAAGCCTTGTCATACTCCGCATCATGAAGGGCATGTAGGACCTCGCGAACTTTTTTCGAGGCGCTTTGAATGGTTGCGTGCACCATTTCCGGCTTGATGAGGTCAAATTTCTGAGGCTTGTCTCTCTCATCCGCTGTTTGCTCTTCGAGGCTGTCTTGATCTCTCAAGCGCTTGAGATATACCAGGCGTCTCTCTTGCTCTCTGGCCCGCATCAGTAGATATGGTTGCATGAATTCGACAAAAGGTGACGCAGACAGTATTTTTGTCTTGTGTTTCTCGACCATGTCGCCGTAAAAAGTTGGCGCTGGGATATCTTCAGGCATCTGGATGTCATCTGACGTGGCGTTCTTTGCTTTTTCCATTTGCGGAAATGTTTCCCTCTCGCCGCTCAACACGTCTGCATTCGATACGTCGGCAGCAGCGTGTTCCAGGCGTGCTTGATGCTCATGAGGGTTGTTGCTGATCTCGGCTACTGCATCACTAGCAGGTGCTGGATTGGAGTACGCCGGTATAGCTGCTTCCTTCGTCGTTGCGCCCCTGGCCAAGGGTGTTGCACCATCAACGGATGATGGAATAAGAGCGAATTCATCTCTCATAAGGCAGGTTTCCAACTTTAAATTGTACACAACGTACACCATGAATTCCGTGATCCGCTTCATCTTTGCCAACGTGTCATTATCTGCGCCACGCAGCACGATCGTGCATCCAAGCTCTTTCGGGCAACCGGACACATACACATAGGTCTTCTTCCTGCCATTATATACATAAGTCTTGAGATCAAAGCTTGAGCACTTCCCAGCGTGAGCGGGCTTGATTGCTAATTTGTCAATCGACGAGATGATCCTGGTTTGAGTACACCGCGAAACTGCCTCAATGACGGTGGGTTTCACGTTGTATGCAGTTGCAATGTTGGCTCTCTCCAAAAGCTCCAGGGCCAAACCGGAAACATTCCGTTGGACAAGCAAGAGCTGAGGTCGAAGCGCCGCGATACGATTAACCAGATTCTCCAAGAACTCACGTTCTTGACGAATGACAGGTTCCAAGCTCATGAAATGCTGCCGATGTCGCGCATATTCAAGCGCAAACGTCACTATGACAATATTGGGACATGCTATACTTCGTGGCATGCTTTTCAGCGCAAGGTTCTTAGTGAAGACGAGGCCCGAAACGTAAGCCGTGTCGCTCGGTCGACCACCAGGGATCTTCTTCAGTTTCACATAATGCCGGATGTCAAGGTCGTCGCCGTTCTGCACATCCGGATTCACGTCGTCAGTGGCTTGCAGGAGAATTGGCATGAGTGCCCTCTCCCAGCTGCTTATCTTTGAGACCTCGGAATCTTGCAATAATTGGCGGAGCAGCTTACGGACATGCTGCAAACTTGCGTTATTGAGCTCTACAGCAGGAGCACCGGCGCCGATCATCGAAGAACTTCGAGTCATCTTCGACCCGTTAACAGCTGTGCCGAGAGGTCTGTAAGATGCTGATTCAGGGCTGATTAGAATATCTTGAGGCGTCTCTGACGGCAATGTACTGCCCTTATAAGGCCTGAGGGAAGGCCGCTGGTGTATATGACTGGTAAAACTTATATTCCGTTTTCGAGCAGACCGTGGCGGGTTTGCTGCTCGTGAGCTGCTGATGCTCGTATCGTCAGCATCTCGGCTACCGAATGTCATACCGCTGATGCTCATGTCACCAAATCTAAGGCGGCCTTTTCTCACAGCGGCGAGCACGCCACTTACGCCACTTTTGTCGTTGTCATGACTCCTGGATAGCCCCTCGCTATTCATCGCAGCAGAGATGCTTATTTGTTCGTCGCCGCTAGAGGCGTCGTCGGACAAATATGGAGCCAAATCAGGATCAATGATGCTGTCGTTGTGGAAAGCTGACCGTCTACTTCCCTTATACAATTCATGGGCAGTATTGCCGTGAAAAGGGGCTTTGTCTTCTACCGAAGGTCTGAAGTTTCGAAGGTGTTGAGAGCGGGAGTGGTATCGCTTATAATTCGAAGAAAACGGTCTTCCACTCACTGAAGCTCTTACCGACCTGGAAGAGCTTGGACGCGCTACAGTCCGCTCTGCATCAATCTCCAAAACGGCCGGTTGATGGCCAGAGCCGCCAGATCTCCGAGTTGCGGGGATGGCTATAGTTGGCGTCACTAAACCTCGATGGTCCGGAGGGCGCACCGTCTGCTCCAAAGTATCGGCAGGAGTTGTTGCTCCAGCTTCACCATGTATTTGTGCAGGTACGACCGTCTTGTGTGGATGCTTGGATGAGGTATCTAGCACTGGAGTATCGTCGTCAGATGGATCCGAATAATCGTACCCATTGATGATCGCTTTGCATGGCTTGCACACTCGGAGGTTTCCTGACTGGCCAAATTGTTTTCCAGACACCAAAGATGTGCACTTCGCGTCAAATATTTGGCCGCAAGTACCTGGAGAAGTTAGAAAATTCCGCGACCTTGTGAGTTTGATCCTACTTACGGCAATGATGCTTCCTCCGGAAAGTGGAAAATACGTCGCCACAGTAAAAACAGTCCTTTGCATTTTCGTCCCTCATCCAGTAATCCTTACTCAATACTTTGCTCCTGATCTGTGACAGCACGATATTTCCAGCGTTTGGAGGCCCCTCGTTTGTTGTCACTGGTAGATCCTTTTGTCTTCGGCCGACAGCTTGAGCTTCATCGCTATTGCCTGAATCCTGATTTTGAACATTGGTGTGCGTCGGAGTGTATAGTCGGCCTGGTCCGTTATTGTCCGATGAGGAAGCTTGAGATAGAGTATATCCGGGTAGATGAGACCGACTGATACGCGGCAGTGCAGGCGTCCTGTTTGTAGACTGTGAGTTATCAAGCCGGGGATCAGGAGGGGTGTAGTGGGAAGAAGACCTCTTCGGTAGGTCCGTTGAAGCAGTGTCGATGCGTTCCTTCGTCATCGATATCTGACGCTCAGGTGCAATCTCTATTTTACTTGTAATGGCGGAGTTGTGAAATGACTGAGCATCATCTCGTGTGTGCTGGTGATCTGTTAGGTTGTCCAGACTGTCATCTAATCCATTAGGTCGTAGAAGGTCGTTATCTCCGCTGGCCACGCCTTTCATAGCTTGAGACTCTACGGTAGTAGTGCTATAGAGGAGCTCTTCATCTTGACTTACGGCTGATAAACCGTCGTCACTACTGGCAGGGTGTCGGGTCTCCGACGCGTGGGCACTGCCACGCTTATGGTTTGACGATCGAGTACTCACTGCCTCAGATGGAGGTAGCTGAAAGTTTTCGAGATCACTTCTAGGCTGTGATGCTCCTTGGCTCCTAGAAACTTTTCGCGTCTCTTCGTCCCTACGTACCAAAGATACATCCCTTGGCGAAGGCTCTTGATTGTAGCTTCCAGTGTTTGGCTCTGAGTTCGAGCCACCGATTGAAGCGGCGTCTTTGACAGCCACAATGTGTACTTCAGCTAGCCTTGGATCTGCCGCTGTCGAGGTCACTGCTCTGGTGAGAGGGGGGAGCGGAGACTTCAATCCACCATGATGGCTGGAAGAAACAGAAGGCTTAGACGACGGCACCGTCGCATTGTCGAAGAGTGAGGCAAGAGTAGATTGAGAGCGTGGCGTAGGCGTAGTTCCAGTAGTTGGCGAAGACACGGCCACATTCGTGATCTTGACTGCACCGGGCTTCACCTTTGAATTGTGTATGCTGGAGTCCGGACTGCTGATGGACTTGTCTCTCTTCTCTTCGCCCACGGCGACCGCTCCGACCATATCCCTTACACCTCCGACAGATGCTCGGAACCGACTATAAAGCCCACTCAGGCCACCCTGCAGCTCTCCGGCCAATCCTTTACCCTCACCTCCGGAACACGATGATGGTGCAGGGGTGAAATCATTGAAGGTAGTGAGTGTTTCCGACTGTGACGCAGCGTTGTGTATCTGATCGAGGGTCTGCGACATCCTCTCTTTGTCCAATTGTGGCCATGAAGAGATCGACGCAAGCGATCCTCGCCGTGACCTTCGCCCAACGGGAAGGGCGAGAGTCGAAGTCGAAGGGCTCGGCGAATTGAGCGAGAGTTTCGAAGCCATGACCGGAGATCATCGATGGATCGTGAGGTGAAGGAAGCTCTTCGGCAATCTCTGATAGGGAGTTTTGTGGCCTTAGCTGAGTACTTGTTCGCTTTCAGCAACATGTGCTTGACACTTCAATTTTGGAGCTTCGAGAATCAAATGCCATTGGAGCTCGAAGACCTAGTAAAGTTGGTTTCGGGTCCGAAAAGGGCTCTGATCAGGAACACCCATAGCTCGTGTGGGCCAGCCTGCATGGCACGGGTATGAAAACACATTTGTGATGAATAACGCCGACCGAAGTGAGTAGATAGAGGGTTGAGAGAGCTCAAAAGCTACATCTACGGACTCGCCTTTCATTCCTGACTCGCATTATTTGCCTGCCCCACCATCATTAAAGCATATAGCCAAGCTCCCGCTAAATCCCCGCCAAACCTCGCGTCCCGGCGCGTGTCAAGAAGCTTTGCCTTGTAGGGCAGAACACAGTGGGCAGAAGGCAAGAATAATCTGTGTAGACTACCACGAATTTGGAGATGCTCCTGCTCTAGTTAGACATCAAGATCCTCTGTTCTGCATGTTCTACTCTCTACTGACGACAAGAGCCATGGTCTAGGGTCTAAAGCTTCATTGTAGCTGCGATTTATTTCGACAATGCAATCACGAGTAAAGCTTCTTCGTTCTTAGGTCGTTACAATACCAAGTCACGATACCATATGGAGCTCATGAAAGATTGGCTTGGACCCACTATCGAGCACCAACTTCACCGTGCCTTGCAATGGAAAGAGCAAGGTTCTGGTGGCTTCCAAGTGCTTGGAGGGCCAGGTTATGAGGACGACGGTAGTAATCTGAGAGTAAAGCTGAAAAAAGGTGGTCACCTTCAGATAGTCAAGGTTAGTCCGCTCTGGCCTGAATAGTTGCAAGTCACTTAAACGACGACGATCCAGTTCGAGACCTTCAAAGACCCTATTAGGGCGCTCTTATCGGACTCGCACAGCTCGATCCACGCAACCTTCGCTTCCTCCGCCGTCAAAGGATACACTGCCAAACACCGGAGAAGGATCACAGATCAGACCAAGGGTGGTATAATTGCGATTTCAGAGTATGAGATTGTTGCTACACACCTTGGACCCAAACAGTCCAGCGTTACACTCTTGGTCCAGGATCTACATTTCGGTGGCTGCCAAGGGTCTAGTATTTTCGGGCAGCCCGTGCCGGTAGAGCGACGTAAAGGAGCGCGTCAGCTTGTACAACAGCTCAGAGAGCTCAAGAGCGTGGAGGTCTTGGACAGCTCCCATCATTCACAGAAAGATGAGGTTAAAACGCCGTCTCCGGTACGTTCGCAAGTTGAGGCTGTGACATCAGATGGTGGATCCGATGAGCAGGACAATCACTCGGCGCTGGCGACCCAAGTTGGTTTCGTTAGTCAGATGCCACGGAATAAAAAAACGACCGGTATGGTTAGCGAATCTACGCCAGTACAGAGCCCTCGACATCGTCCAAACACAGGACAGATTGCTCCCGAACACTACATTGCGGCACCCGCTGCGACGAAAGCCAACCGCAGAACTACGACTCACCCCGATAAGCTCCTGGGTCTTCTGACTGGAGCACAAGACCCTAAAACGCTTGGCCCTCGAACAAATCAAACCATGAAAGCATCGAGAACACTTGGAGTCTCAGTGAGCAAGACCTCTCCAGAATCAGTTAACGAGCCTGAGAAAGCAGCACAGCACTCTGAGACTGGTGAGGACGCAGATTTCCGTCAGTCCGAAACACCGGTGTCCTTTCTCAAAGAGAAGCTTACCAATGGCCATGCGGAAACTACTGCGGGGCTACAGTCCGGGGCGATCAGGAACCGCGAGGCAAATATCCATGTACCCCAGGAATTTCTGGAAGGCAATGAAGTCAGCGCTGAGCAGTCGAGGAGCCAGAAGAGCGTGCTATCCACTGGACAGGAAGCAGAAGACGCTATGAAGGAGACCAGTCAAGGAAACATGCAAGGTCAGATCGCGCAGACTGATGGAGAGAAAGGCGAGAGGATCTCCAATGAATTCAGGGTAGAACGGGCGGAGGGAAAGAAGGTCGACCAACACGCCATCAATGACCCTTGGAAAGTGCGTTGTTCAATATATCCTCCAGCATTCCAATTACTGAGATGATGACCAGGGTATGACACGTATACGTCGGAGAGATGTTAGGATTCCTAAAGACCAGCAAAAGCTACTCGATCGAGACAATTGTGAGTGGAAATATTCAACTCGAGGATCGCCTCTCCCCTCCAAGTTTGCCCCTGCCTAAGTACATTGCTTGACGGCCCAGGAAGCAAACCCTCTTCTTCTTGTTATCATTGGCATCAATCGTGTTCCGACTAACTTCTGGCATAGCCTGGCTACCGCCTGAGCCTGGCAGTCGAGGGCCTATTGCAAATGTGCCAATCACTGTCCAGCAAGCTTTGAGTGCAGTCGCTGAGCGCCGTGCTTTGAAATCGAAGCTTGTGGATGGCCAGACAGAGGTGGCTGAGATGCGTATCACTGAAGCACAGCAACAAATCCAAGCATCTCCGGATGCTGGAAGTGAATCTGAACATGACTCGGATGGGGAAAAGCTTTCGGGCTGGTCAGCAAGTTCGTCACCCTCTGCTCCGGGCGATCAACTGCCCCCAGACAGTAGCCTCGAAGTATCTGAAGCTTCTCCCCAAGTCTCAAGGAAAGATCAGTTGGGCGACGTGGCTACTGGTCGTGGTATGAGAGACATGGGAAGTGGGCAGACAGACTCTCCAAAGGGGATGCGAGGTGAATCTGCTCCACTTAAGGACTCTGTTGTGACGACTCAGCTAGTCACTGATGATGCAGCATCTGTTGAGAGTGGATTGCCTGCCGAAGACTTGGGGTCCCTCCAAGTCCCGCCCGGTTTAGGCAAACCATCTAACTCGAAGATATCAGAACCTCTAGGCCAGCTAGAAGATGTTCTCGGTTACGACACAAGCATACATCAGGTAGATAATGCAGGCGGGCAAGGTGATGCTAATGAAGCCCCGATCAACGGATGGAAAACTAATTCAGGCGTGACCCAAGGGGACATTGAAGGAGAGCATACGTCACCAGAAATCCAGGAAGACGTTAGGTTTCATACTCAGCGGCCCGATATGCAGAGCCAAGTTGAAAGAAGTTACTCTGTGTATATAAGCTCAGAAGAAGAAGACGACTGCCTGGAGAGCTTGGTGCCTAACGCGCTGGTCACCGAAGCTGCAGAAACCGATCTAGAGCTCGAGAATGGCATCGCCCCGGGGCTGCCTCACCCGTGCACTGCGCTTCAAGAGGGAAAGCCTATCTTGCAGGTTAAACGTACCCCGTATGTCAGTGGAGAAGCCGCCAGGACATCTCGGTCTCGTCAAACATCTCTTTTCTCTTTGCCCTCGACGAGGGATGAGAGTACTTCTGACTCAATTGACGGGCATATGAGCGCCGACTATGTTATGTCATCTAACTCTATAATACCTAGCACGCACTACGGTCAAGCTAACCCTGCGGCCAGCGATATCTCGCCGCCGGAATTTGGGCTCGATGGCTCTACGGAATATATGAACATGGACGAAGATGAAGCGATGTTGGACCAGCAAATACATTCTGAGATTGATGCACACTCCCAGAGAAGCCGAAGCATAAGTCCTTCGAAGGAAAGGTCTTCTGGCTTTGGCAGTGCCGAGGTCGGGCGTGAATCAGTACTACCACCCCTGCTTCATCCGGATCCTCTCCATCCGATGCCCTCATTGTCACTAGTAGAAGATGCAGAGCATAGCAAACGCAAGGCAGCCGAATCGGATCGGCTCTCCTCGTTTGTGACCAAGCGTCGAAAACATATAAAGCCACCACCAGCATTCAATTTCAGCCAGGATAATCGGCAGACTCAGGATCCTTCTTTGCTGGCCCGGGCGCATCGGCGGGAATTTTTTATATCGCGGAGATTGGACACTGCAAAAGTCGCCGAAGGAACGGTCGACAAGACCACCCGGAAGGGTGACAGTTCAGAAGAAAGCGCTGAAGATGCAAATCAGTCGCCTGACTTACTCTCTGCTGAGGTTGCGCCAATGCAAATTGATCACCATTCACCAGAGACTGACTTGAACGCGGGGTTATCCGAATCTGCATGCTATCAGGCGGACAATGGTCCATCGGTGCGAAAGTCACGACTCATGTCTAGAGATTATACTCCGCAGAACATAAGTCTTGCCACAGGTATCGATCTTGATAGGCCCATCAAGCCAGCAGGTTCTGCTGCCGTACAGGAGCCACAGACATGCACGGCACTCCCAAGCAAGATGCCGACGCCGGCGAAGGGTACCATTTACGACCTGTTTAGAAACACGTATCCTGATTATACGGGCGAGTTGAAACACTTTCTCAATATGTGTAATAGAATCAACGCACTTCTTCAAGGGGATCGTATGGAGCATCGATCTCTCTGGGACGATTTCATTGTCAGACACAAAACAGAATATAGAAAGTATCTGTTTGACTGTACCGACAGGGGTGAAGACCCGATACCCTATGAGAAGTTCTACAGAGACGAGGTCGACGAGCCAAAGTACGTCAAGCGTATATTGACACCTGCGAGCCTCAAAGATGCAATAGCTTCTGGTGGTAGGGGAGATACAGCACAACAGCCAAAACGGACCTTTACCGGTTCGGCGAAGATTTCAGATATCGCTGCATCTGCGGTGGAGTCACCTGTGCGTGGACCAACCCCTCGGACAACAGATAAAGACATAATTGACCTTACCCTTGGGTATCCAGGTCCAAAAGACTTAACAATATCAGAAAAGGCCTCAAGGCTACGCCGCTCGTTGCCCTGGATTAACTCAGCCCAGGCCGAAAAGACGCCTTCTCCCTCACGAATCAACAAGGGAACACCTAGGTCATCGCTGATTGGGCAGAGTGCGCCACTCACGCAGACTCCATCCAGGGAATCTAGGCTACCTCAAAAAGCAGCGCAAGGGCGGACGCCAGGTCGGCTTCGTACTGGCCTCGATCAGTCTCCATCAATTGGCCAGCCAGCTGGGATCGTCAACACCCTTCCAGACGGTCACGATTTTCCTCCACGGCTTGATACATCCGAGAGCAATCTTCCTTCGGTTGTTGAGTGGCTGCACATGACCTCCTCGGATAGGGCGCCATCTCCTGTTTCAGAACGTCGCAAACCCAATCGTGAAGAGCCAGAGGAGGATCAATGGTGGCGAGACAGGAATACACCGTTCAAGGCGTTCGCCAGGGCATACGCAAGATTGAAAAGCATCGAAGGGAACTTGGGGACCATAGACCAGGAAGGTATCTTAAGGGCTGGAATGAGGCAGGTGGATGTTCTCGGCTGGAGCTTTTAACTAGCGGTACCAAGTACCGCAAGACGGCGAACCAGCGGCTCTTTGAACCTAACATTTTACGATCAACATGGTTGAGCGATGGAGTTTAGTGAATTGATCACCATAATCTTTGCCCCAGATAGACTAGCTATCCTGGGCGAGTACAGCAAATACAATCATTGCCAAAACCACAAATCAGCGGCAGGAATGTCCTTGGAATTAGTGTGAGCATTCGTTGTGTTTCGCAACAGAAACACCAATAAGCGCACAGATTTTCGCAAGGGTCTCGTGGTGTAGCGGTTATCACGTTTCCTTTACAACTTTCATTCGTGCGGAAAAGGCCGCCGGTTCGATCCCGGCCGAGATCATTTTGCCCATCTGACGGAAGTGTGGAAAGTGTCTTGTCTCTTTGAAGCTGGATATTTGTTTTGCCTGATTTGATGTCGAGGAAACAACTCGGTGTAAGCAATCTGGTTAGACTATCTGATAATTATATTGTGCGTCTCAAATACATTTTTCTGTCAACAAGAAAGGTCCTTGAAACCATTAAGATTTAGTCAAGAGACAAAAGTGATGCAAAAACTCTTCATCATACATACTATCCTTAGAAGCTAAGATAAGAGTCAGACTGTAGAAATAATGTTAAGACTTACATTATACAGCTCACCGTCATAGATTTAGCCCGGGTTTTCTAAGATCTCTGAATTCTGCTGTATGAAGAATATGTCGCAGTCATGAAATTTTCATGCGATAAGGAAAATAGAATACAGATACAGTGAGCTTTGTAATATCAAGATTCAAGCTCGGCAGTGCGGCTCGAGATGGTGGTATACATGGTAATAAGTCAACCGTCACTGCCATGAAACATGCTCATGCCTTGATTTCATTGCTATGCGCATCACCGCTGGTATGTGCCTCACCGTTGATGTGCGCTACACCGGTAGTCTTCCCCGTAGGAACAATCACCATCTTCAGCACGGGATTCATCCGCTTCTCCAGCGGATAATCTCCCCAGAAGCGTTGCACGTGCTGCAGCAATCGGTGATAGTGCGTCCCTGAGCCCGGCTGGATCTGACCGATGATGCCGGCTCTGTCTGACTCGACGTGCTTGGGCACGATGAGCGACCGGCCGACGATACACTCGAGGCCCTTGAACCCGAAATCCATGGCCTCGCGTGAACCGGTGGGGATGCCGAGCTCGTCCAAGAACGCGATGCGTGTTTGCGGCAACTGCTCACGGAGGTAGTTGATGATGTTTGGGTTGTACGAGCCGCCGCCACCGAGATAGATTTCGTCGACGCCTCCTGTGGGGGCCCAGCGCTTGTACGCCTCCGCAAGCGCTTGCGCGGTGACGCGGGTGATTGTTGCCACGCAGTCTTCGGGCGAGGCCCCCTCAGCCAGCATGCGTTTGCAAATATCCTCGCTCCACGTCTCTCCGAATGTCTCGCGCCCTGTGGTCTTTGGAATATCATGGACAAAATATGGGCCGGCCAGGATCTCGTCGACGATATGTTGGTGAACCTTGCCAGCCGCACCCATGACGCCATCCTTATCGTATTGTCTCTCGCCGTTTGTGAAATACCGAACAGCACTGTGGATTGCAACCGTCAGCAGGTTTGTGACTGAAGATTTCCGTCAATTCTCCAAGGTTCAGCACTCACGCATCAATAAAAACGTTGCCTGGACCAGTGTCAAAATCATACCCCCCAGTGACATCACCCTTGGGGCAGATAGTGATGTTTGCAATGCCACCAATATTTTGCACTGCGCGGTTTAAAGTCGGATGCGAAGCACACAAGCCATCCCAGGCCACGAAAAGCGGGCAGCCCTGACGGCCCAACGCCAGGTCGCTGACGCGGAATTGAGATAATGTGGTGATGCCGGTCTTTGCGGCGATGATGGCGATCTCGGCCATGTCAAGGTGCGCTCGGATCTGATCACCCCCGAACATCTCTGGGAGCGGAAGATGCCAGATGGTCTGTCCTTGGCCGGCTATAATATCGACATCGTCCTGTAGGCTGAACCCTTGCTCTTTGGCAAATCGAGTGATGGCATTGGCCGCAAACTCTCCTAGCTGTACATCCAAGATAGCGTCAACGAATTTGGTCCTTGGTAAATCTTAAACATAGCAGGGGACGTACCTGGATATTGACGATGGCAATCTCTTCTGGTGTTGTTTTGCTGTGCTTAATGAGGTGCATCACACGCTCTGTTCTCCACTTTAGCAGCCGCCCAGACGTTTCTCATACTGAGGACGGTGGCCTTACTCTTTAATGGGCCATCGAATGGAATTTCGCCATCGTGTAGTAGCTTCATGTATAGGGGAGCCTCGGGGTGCTCCTGCGTGAAATGTATGTGTGTGATATCCAGACCATCCATAGACGTCCCTGAATCACGAACAGTCAGGTGATGGTTCGTACAACCACGGTTTGACCGTCAAATCACCTGCATTGGTGCCAATGACTTTGAGGCTTAGAGGCCTTCCGTTCCATTGTGAGCTGGTCATGACTCTGACTTGTTCAGGTCAACGGGGTGGTGAAGAAGCCAGGACGGAGAGCGATGGGTAGAGTTGAGGTGGGCAGTGTTTGTGGGAAGGGCGTCTTCCCCATATCATTTAAAACTGAAGTTGCACCCTGGTTGAGAGATGGAGACTCATCGAGGTGGGTCATTGGGTTTGAGCTGTCTCCTCGGTAGACCAATCTTCCTGATCATGTACTCATGCTGCCTTTCCAGTGCCCCAAACAAAAATACTTTCGGAAGCATATGACTGAAGCCTGGGATGGAAAGGCATCCCGGAAGACTAAGCCCAGAACTTGAGCCCGAATTAATAATTCTATTTCGGTTAGCAGTACTTTGTTACTTGACGGAGACCTAGTGGCCCACTAAGGTAGGTGGCTGAGTGCTTACTAAGACACGGGTAGAGCAGAAGGGACTGGTAGTAACTCGATTCCGATCATCACCTCACCGTGGCTTCAAACCCCGCATCAACCAACGTCTGGCGGGTGGGGTAAGTGAGACACACATGAAACTATGGTGTGGTCTTATCAGATGGATTCAATTGGTATAAGCTTCATATCAATGTTATTTTATGACGGGTTCTCCAAGGTGTCGTTGTTTCAGTTTTCGTCACCAAAACTGCTCTCGAGTCATTTGTTGAGGATTTCAACATAACTGTACAGCAATTACATCGATGTTTTTTCTACATAGTCATTGATATTGTTAATAGAGCTAGACTTAGAAGCTGTCAGTAATGCCACCCCCTGCAACGACAAGAGACGCACCTACCGCCCATGCCTTCTTCTTACACCTGACCCCGATGCAACCTTATTTCTGGGTCCTTGGTCTTCTATATATGAAACACCTTTCCCGGTAATCTTCGAGAAGCGTCGAAGATGTTCTGTCGCGCTTCAATGTCAATGCCCTAAGCTGTGATCAAACCGCGCTTTGTCAGAAGTGTTGGATCCACTCGTCTACATTTAACCGCATATAAGTTGAAACGAGTGAAGCCATCTATGTTACAGAACAGTGACCTCTATGACAGTCATTCATATGATTTGAGGCGGAGCAGCCCATAGGCGTCAGGTCTTCAGGTCTTCAAAAGAGTAGAACTATCTCGTTATATTCCTCATCTCATCTTGCAAACAGGTCTTAAAACATCAAATCAGCTCATGATCAACACAATGAAACTCTCCATCATTATTCCTCTCCTCTTCTTGCTCAGTGATGCAGCACCGCTTGCAGACGATCAAGCTCTCTCCCATCCACTTCAGAAACGGGCATACATGTGCAATGTGCTTTGGGGCCGGGACATCGTCGACAACGACTGTCAACGAGCATGGACGAAGATGTGGAACGACCTCATGGACCCGCAGGTCACGAGGCTTCTCTCTCCTTCCATGCTTGATGAGTTATATAAAATCCCTAAACGGCGCACAGTGGGCACCTGTACTATTATCGTTGACTCGACGGATCCTGCGGCGACTCTGACCACATCCTGGATGCCTGTGTCAGATGGCGGACGCAATCTCATCGAGCAATGTGTCCACAACCACAGGTTGGGCGGCGAAACCAACACACTTGGCTTCAGAACCATTGTGCACAAGAATACGGTGGATGTGGCACTTTACGCCGCTCAGCAAAGGCAATCTGGCTCGAACCTTGTGGCCCGGGCCCTCGAGCACATCTCCGGACCTCCGAGTCTACCATAGGAGGGAAATTGCACAGTGGAGGAAAAGGGTGGGGTTATGGATGCTATGTCACTACATGGGTATATCGTTGGATCAAACTCCGCAAGCCAGTTCAACGCCGTAGCCAAGTTGGACACAGCCACCCTACGTCTCTCCTTCAGCGGCTTTCGGCACCCACTCCGTAATAAATGCGTCTGCGCTTATAGGATGCGTCGAATCGACATCAACGTCAACCTTCGTCCACTCTCTTACCTTGGCTTTATTCACCACCACAGTCCCGTCTGCCTTCTTCTTCACATTCAGCACACTCGTCTCTTTCAAAGCAGCAGTAATATTATCTGAAAGCATTATGTGTCCTCAAAGATGCTCTTGATTGTGATGATTTTCTTCGCTCGTGCAGACAAGATAGATCTTGCCACCCTAGTCAACCAGAACCTGAGATGTCCCCTTCTGCTCGTAACTCACACTCACGAGAATCTTGTCCAGCCCTTTGCGTAGTCATGACGAGAAGACTAGTATGCAGGTGCGGTTGTCATTGTCCCAGCTCATCTTCTCTTTGCTGAAGAAGCCGATGACTTGACGCTGGTTTGTGTTTGGAGCGGTGTAGACCAGGGCGGCTGTCCTTTGAGCTGCTCAAGTTTGGCGCGGTAGTAATCCGGACCCAGGTGGGGATTCTTGTCTTGGCCCCGGCGTCTGCGCGGTTTTATTACCGCCATCTTTATCGATGGTGATGAGAAAAGGATGAGTGCAGTTGCTCGTCCCCAAGAGAGAGAGAGAGGGTCTTCTTTATACATGGTTGGAGCACTATTAAGTTGGTCGAGTTACTTGTACCTTGTGCTACTGGGTATCTGTCCTGGCGATGCAGTACCGCTGAGGCTACCTAGTACTCTTTTTTGCCGTCAGCGTCAAGCGAAGATAGAATTCAAGCGGCATCGCCCACGGGGAGAATGCCTTGCAACACGACGTTAAAGGCAGCAGACCCGGAAGGGCCATTGCACCGTCACACGGACTTACTTCGTACTTCAACCCTGTGCCTCAAGGTACGCATGGCGTTCATTATCCGCTTCCCCCCCGCGGAAGCTCGTCAGGTTCGAGATGCGTCTTTGGTGGGAGAGAATATAATCGCAAAGGTGATCGGGGATATGCAAAAACATCATCATGGAATAAGCAATACCACAAGGGGCGCAAAAGTTACAACTTCGGGGCCAGTCAACACAGGTTTCCTCGGCAGCTATCAGCTGAGGCCTTCGCTCCACAGCGTTTTCCTTCTCAACTTCGGTCTCGTTGTCGTCGCTTCATCCACCGTTGTCATTGCTACATTTCTTCTGGCGGCCAGCTTCGCCCTTCCCTTCCCCTTCTCCTTCTCCCTCTCCTCCCCTATACCTTTACTGCTGATCTCACTACACTTCTAATCGAGACATTGTCGCTAGAAACGCCAGACTCATTTAGCACATTGAAGGACCTATTAGAATGAAGAGAGCTCATGTCTAGAAAGAGGCGATGTAGTAGGGGGAGGATGTACGGAAGAGTTCTTGTGTTTGGCAGAGAATGTTTCAAGTTAAGGCTAGAAGCAGATAGGAATGATCAAGACTGTGGACACAGGAAGGAGATGCCGGTGCCCTATTATTGTACTGACCGTTCAATTTGTGGCAGTGAGGCTTAGATCCGCACTCTACCCGCGCTGGTCAGTCAAACGTCTCTGTCATTAGAACTAAAAGTGTTATAAGAGTTACTACTTTTTTTCGTAAAGTTAGTCCAATGTTAAGCAAGGAAAAGTGTCAGACGTAGGGGGTCCGGATAGGTAGGGCAGCGATTCGAAGTTGCTTGCATTATTGCTATGTAGGTGCATAAGGCGCGATCTAAAAGAGTGGTAGATCACGTGACTCGGAGAGGAATAATTCAGCTCCTCTGCCTCCACATGCCAGCTTGATAAGGCTAAATCTATTAATAACTTAAACCATTTCATCGAACTTTGTTTACTCCGCCACCGGAACCCTCGTCAGCAGTTTCAAGCCTCCCTCTCCACGACAACACAACTTACGCTCAGCGAATGCAAGAAAGTCTTGCGTGACACTCTATTTCATCCTCGCATCTAAACCTTTCTCCTCCTCATCAGTGCCTACATAATAGATTCTTGCAGCAACTGTTTCTGTCAATATTCGCCTTTGCCCCGTCCTTCACCATATTTTGCAATATCCTTTGTCGTTTATTAGCAGCCTCTGTTTCGATCGCAAGCATGGGCAAAGCAGGAAGATTCGCATGTGTCTTTGTGCCTATGGCACTGACCGTGGCATCGTTGGTGTGCATTATATTAGTAGCGCTGGGTGGCACAAACAAGAGCTCCAGCACGCTGAACAACCTCTACTTCTTCAAGGTACGCCCTGACCTACTCACTTCTGATATCATGACAACCCTAACATGCGTACTCGCTAGGCCAATACATCGAATATCACATTGAACAACACCATCGATTTAGTACCCGGCACCAATGTCGACAACAACCTCCTCCACCAAGGTCTCCAGCAAGCCAAAGCCACCCTGAACCTCAAAGACTTCTACACTGTCTCACTATGGAATTACTGCGACGGCTCGAAAGCCAACTCTTCGTCGAATGCTGTGGAAACTGTTGAGTTTTGTTCACCTCGCCAGAGCGAATTTTGGTTCAACCCGGTAGAGGTCTGGGGATTGAACAATACCGGCGTGGAGCAAGTGTTTCCCAAACAGTTGAAGGACGGCCTAAAAACGTACCAAACCGCCAGCAAATGGATGTTCATCGCCTACATCGTCGCATTCGTGGCGACAGCCTTGGAGCTTATTGTCGGAGTCTTCGCGATCTTCAGTCGATGGGGAAGTTTCGCTACGACCATTGTCTCAATCGTAAGCCGCCTTCAATCTACCCCAACCCTAATTGTCACAAGCACTATACTAACTCTGACTTTTTTACACAATAGACATCCTCAATCTTCATCCTCGCCGCCTCACTAGTAGCCACAATCCTCTACTCAACCCTAACAACCTCCTTCAACTCCGTCCTCAAACCCTACAACATCCACGGCTCCCTTGGCTATAACATGTACGTGACGACCTGGCTCGCCGTGGCTTTCTCCTGGGGCGCGGCCATCTTCTGGCTCTTCAGCGTGTGTTGCTGTTCCGGCCGCAGCGGCAACGACGGTAAGAACAAGCGAGTCAAGGTCGAGAAGACGCCGTATACGTACGAGAGGGTCGCGAGTCCGTATTTGGGCCAGAGTGCGCATGCGAATCCGAACAGGGCCTCGACGGGGAGTGGTGTGCCGTTGCAGAGTGTGGGGCAGGGCGGTAAGGCGTATGAGCCGTATAGGCATGAGAATGTATAGCGCGCTACGTTTCGGTCCACACTGGTTTCGGTGGGAGGTTTTCTTTGGTGGTGTTGAAAAAATTTGGCACATTTGTTGAAAGCGTGCATTGGACGGCGTTGGGGAATGATAAGCGTTCTACCATATATTGGATTTAGACTTGGACTCGTACATGGTTGCTACTACGGCCTATCGCAAGTCTCAATAGTAAATCAAATAGTACAATACTACTCTTAGCGTACAATACTACCCTGTATCCAATGTCCGAAGTCTCTAACAAACCACCTGAATTAACGAACGATTGTATCAATCCGCCCTAACCCAACCACCGTCCGTTCCAAACACCGCTCTCCCATTCCACCTTCATTACGAGTTGACTCAGCTGATTCGACCAGACGCATCTCCAACTCGAAAAGCCGCAGACCCCAATACCGGTTCATAATACCGCTCATTCACTCCGTGCTGCCTGCCTGCCATCCTCGTCGCTGGCTTCGCTGGTCAAAGTACTCAACATATGTACCCATCATCATCATCATCTAGATCAAGACCGAGCAATGCCACCATCACCACTAAGAATGACCTCTGCCAAAAGCAGCCTCCAACTCCGCGCTAGCCCTGGCCCTGGGTTTGTTACTAGCGTCCTCATTCATTCACGATCATCCCGTTCTCTTTCTCTTTCTCTTTCTCTTTCTCTTCCCCTTCGACCCTGAATCAGTGCGTGCGTTCGGAGCGGTGCCTTCCAACGCAGTCGAGAGCTACAATTTCCAGTCAGATAGATGATGTACACAAAAAGATGGAAGAGATATTCGACTCATGGTTCGGAGAACTTGGGTGGGTGGGGGGCGGGGTTCAGAACTTTGAAGAAACTCGTTTGG
>JAABUP010002889.1_pt1 | contig 31753 bp, 30 predicted proteins | sample 5559201 | NCBI WGS metagenome assembly JAABUP01 (sample SAMN10711887, study PRJNA513373) | rock metagenome | isolation source: Antarctica rocks | place: Antarctica
TCTGTTGTGATATAACTTCTTCATACTATACTTGCTGAGCAAGCAGAATGAGAAAACAGATGCTCTATTGAGACAAAAGCAGAATGTGTCAATGAATCTCTCAGATGACAGAGTACAACATTATACAACACAGATAATACATTCTGAGATGATAAACAAGCCTATACAGACTGCCTCAATGACAGTAGCAGACATATCAGTCTCTGTGCTTGTATAAGATCAAAACTTGTTTGATAAAATTACAGACCTCAAACAGATGTAAGTGAATGCTGAAGCAAGAGATGAGTTGTACAATGAGCTTTGTCAGACAATTTGTGAGAAACAGAGATTGTTTTCTCCTGTTTTAAATGTGAGAGTATTCATAACAAAATACTTCTTGAGCAATGAAGAGAAGCTACTCTTTTGCAGAAGGTGTTGAGTGCTGTTCTCAGAACCTCTTCATATGTGTTATGAGTTGAACTCATACTAAGGTCTTATGGTCTAGTTGCTTACTAAGACTCTCAGACTAAAGCACATTATTTTCTTGCTTCTGTATGAAGCTTTTCTTTTCTCTTCATAGTATTCTTCTTGTATTTAGACATTATCAATTGAGCATTAGTCTCATTGCAAACCTGTGACATAAAGTGGCTGTTAAATCATCTTTTTTTGATTGTCTAAACATCAAAAAGAAGATACTTAAAGTAATTTTTTATTTATATAAGTGTAAGTATTAATTTAACTAAGAAATCTAATTAAGTATAATGTTAGTTTATATATAAGTAAGCTTGTACATGTATAATAACAGATTAATACAGATAATATTAATTTTATATAAGTAGTAAGTCTGTTACAGTCATTTTATACATATATAAACTAGTTTAACAGTTATAAACAGATTTTTATATAGATAGTGTTGTGAAGACAAAAGAGACAAATAATGAGAGAAGGCTAAATTGAAAACTTCATGAGATGAATAGACATGAATTATCAACTATACACACTTCACAGACAGTTTTAGTTCTTCAGACAGTACTTGTTTTGAATAGTTTCAGATAGGCCCTTCTTGTCTAGATTACTACTTTATCTTCTTTATCAGTTCAGTGAGCATATCATTGTGCATATAACTTTCATAATCAATCTTGTCATGAGTCTATTGTCATTACCTAAAAACAAGACAAACAGTCATTTTCTTAACAACTGACAATCATGAGGCAATCAGACACCACAAGCAGACAGGATTTGAAGTGAGCACCTTATTCAACCTTGAAAAGCCACTACCTAAGTAAGATTTATTAAGGGGGAAATTGGTATTTCTCAAAATGAAAAAGCAATGAGAGCTACTTTAAGAGGTGAAAATGAAGTGAATATACTGATGTTGTCACGCTATAGAAAGTGAGAAAAAATAACAGAAAAAACAGAACAGAAGAGAACAGCAAAAAGGATCAATTGACATGTTCCTATTGACAGAGACCAGATTCTCAAATCAGTATCAGTTTTCATTATTACAATCTCTCTTGTGACAGCAACAGCTTACTATCATTGTACTTGTTCAGTTCATTTCATACATACAACGCAGTTTCAACTATATGTCAAAATCTCAAAAATCTTCTTCATCTTCTAACAAGCAAATCAAGAGCACGCATTCAAGTCCTTTAGTCATGCAGCAACTCATTATCTATATGTCTATTTTTACTTCTGAATCAACAGAAGCATCACATTTTGATGACATGAATGTCACAGACTTTCTTGAGACATGAGAGAATATCTGTTAAGATCATGGTCTTATTGAGAAGCTTATGATGCAGCAGTTGTCATTATATTGTAAGAATCTTATCAGTGAGCATATCAAATCCCTGTCAGAATACAAGAGTCAAAAATGAAAGCAACTCAAAGAACATCTGCAGAAAGACTATATAAGATAGAACATCAAACAACAATATTATTTGCGTGCTTATCTCAAGCAATACAAGCAATTCTTCAGCAAGAAAGACCTTTGTACTTATTGTCTTCAATATTGTGTCATATTAAGTTGTCTGATTGTAAAACAAGAACTCAATAACTATACAACATGCTTATGGTTTCTGAAAGAATTATCAAAGAAGAAGCAGGCAAAGGTAGTTAAGCAGGCTGAAATAAAGACGTCAGTTTTGAATATGTTTCATTTAAATGCTGTGTTGAAGACAGCAAAGAAGATGTGTGAGAAAGAAAAGAGTCTGAATGTGTTGTGTGATAATAACACTAGCATGAAAACTCTGCAGAAAATGATAAATCAGCAGTGAAAAGAAACAACAGCGATTAATAAAAGAGCATTCACTATGCGTGTCAGATTTACTATCATGCCTGAGCTTAATATTGACAAGTTGGTCATGAAGTTTCAGAACTTGACATTGTCATTGTAAGCTAAGCTTGATCACTGTGAGCATTTGATAGACAAAGTCATGACAACAGCTGTTCATTCTGCTTCTCTTAAGTTATATCAATTATATTTGTCCTAAAGCTATTCTTCACAATCATATTCATTATCAGTGAATTATGAACATAGTGTGACATCAATACAGACAAATCAACAAAAAACATGAAGCAGAACTTCAGAACAGAAAAGTGATTGTAATGTCTGTTGATTTTGCACTGAATGAGGCCATATTCAAAGAATATGTTCACATCTTCTGAAGTTGATCAAGGCAGAAAAGATACATCTGAACAAAAGATTGTGTATTGCTTGAGACTTACAGAGCAGAGACAGTATTCTTATGTCACTAGATTTCTTGATGCGGCAATTGAATTTTGTGTGATTGTTATTGAAGAAAAAAGAAAGACAGAACAAGACTCAGGCTGATCATCATGAAGTGAACTTAATTGAATTACAATGCAATTTCAACAATGATTTAGAAGAAAATGATCTATTCTTTACATTTGAATATCAAGTTTTAAGTGCAGATAGTTCTGATCTGACAACAGCATCACAGAAAAGTCAGAGCAAACAATCACAAGAATGTTCTTGTGAGATTTTAAAGCAGAAGACAAAGATCACAAAGCAGTGAGCTCAGAGAAAACAGAGCCTTTCTACATCAAAAATTCTACAATTTGACAAGTGATAAACTCTGCAAGTTGTGATCTCAGACATGTAACACAACAAATTAAACATGAATGAGAATAGTGATGAGTCAATGAATGAGAATAAGAAAGACAGCAGACCAAAAGTTAAATTTCTAGATTCAGAGAGTGTTGAAAAAACTCATGATGCTTTGAGCGTGCTTAAGATCAAGAATGTGAAGTTAGTGAATGTTCTTTGACAGATGACAGAGCAGAATTCTACTCAAGTTGTGCAGAAGATGTTTCAAGCTGTGATGTCAGACATAACTGTAGAGAATATATTGACATCAAGACTGATGACACATAAGCTAATGTTTAAACTGAGCAAATCAAACATTATATTCAAGATTTCAGAGACTAAGAAGATCAACATCAACAGCCTTCAAACATTTCTGTTATTCAATGTTCTTTACTCATTCACCAGTTCAAGAACAATTGTGAAGGTTGAAGAAGGTCAAGTATCAGCATTGATTAACATTGACACAGAAGTGAATCTTGTCAAAGAATGCATTCTTCAGAAACTCAATGTCTTTTATACAGTAAATTGTTACGTTCTGATCTGAGCTGCCTCAAATATTAGAGCTAAAGGTTTGTGCTTGTTGATATAAGAGTCTCAGTGTGCAGTGTAGGGTAAACCAGTAGTTGATAACTTGTATTGAGTTGAACACAACTCATTTTCATAGAGGAAATGGTCCTACTATATACCATAGAATCATCATGCTCGCCTTGCTTGCTACAGAGCAATAAAGCTGATAGACCTATCAAAGGTCTATTGTCTCACTGAGCTCGTCATGAGCATATAGAGCTGTGTGAGCTTATGTTCAGGTATATGCTTCTCTTGTGTATTCTCTAGAACATACTAGCTGGTTACAGTTTGACCATAACACAATCTCTTCTCTTTTAGGCGCTAGTTCTTTAGTGCCTATATAAGCAAGAGTATAAAGACAGATAGCTTCTTCACTGTCATGCCTTTTTATAAGCAGCACAATTGTCTTTGTCTTGCAAAAACCATTGCAACCTTCGGCTTCACTTCTTCTACTGTCTGTGATCATTGTTTGACTGTTCTTTCTTCTTGTATTATTATGACAGGTCACGCAAAATGTTCTGAGTGTACCTGTTGTGATTGTTCATGTGTGTCAGTATTGTTAGATTCTCTGAATCACGCTCACCTTCAGTTGAAATTCAAACTCAAGATAACTATGAATGAGTGTGTGGAACAGGCTGAGCGCCTTTTCAAGCTGAATGCAAAGGTTCTTTGCCTTTTCAAGACTTTGAAACAGAACAAGTCTCACATAGTCATCAAAGTTTGCTGTGTTGCTTTCAAACTGAGCAATGATAACAACAGAACTGAGAATGAGGAAAACTTCTCTGATTCTTCTAATCTTGATTTCTTACTGAAGTCAATGAGTTTTAGTTTCTTTATTGACTTTGAGCCTTTCTCTCAAACTGCTGTAGTGTTCTTGCACAGTTGAGTAGGTTCTCTTTGAGTTTTCATGTGTTTTCTGAGGTATTGTATTCTTTTCACTTGATGAGATAGTGGGTTTTCTCATTAATCATTTGTTTCTTTAAAATGTTCTCAACTTGATACTTCTCATTGAGTTCAACAAATGTTTCAATGATCTGAAGTGATATGAACTGATTGCAACACTGAAGCATGAACACATGAAACACTGAGTGTATTTGCATCTTCTTGAGTAAGCCTAGTCTGCAGCTTAATCTCTTGATGTTTCTCTTGATTCTGAACGGTTTTATGCTTTTGTTGTTTAACTTTTTGCTTCTTTGCTTTACATAAATATTGTCTGTTCTTAGATAAACTTTCTCTTCAACCTCAAAAGATTTTACCTCTGTTGTTTGTTCTGTTTGCTGTTGAATTCTGTTTGTCAGATCCCTGTGCAGCTTTTTGATCTCTGCAATATTTAATATTGCTTTTTGACTTTGTGATCTGTGTGCTTGTGGTTCTCATCATATCTTTGAGTTATATTCATAATTCGCTCAAAATGGTGTTTCTTCCGTGGTTTCATTTTGTGTGTTATTGTACACAAACTGTGCCGTTGACAACAGTTGTACTCAGTTGTTCTGATTTCTGTTGACATAGTGTCTCAAGTACGTTTCAACCGTCTGATTCATTTGTTCGCTCTGCTCATCCGTCTGTGAATGATATGCTGTCAACATTTTATGATTTATTTTGAGTTCTGCTGTGATCAGTTCCTAAAACTTGCTTGTGAACAGCTTGTCTCTGTTGATGATAAACTTCTTTGATAGCCTGTGATTGTTAATCAACTCTTGCAGTATGATGTGCATCAATACTGATGTTGTTGTGGTTTTCTTGAATGAAATGAACATTGTGTACTTGATTAATCTATCAACTATAGTCAATATACTGTCGAATTTCACTCCTCATGCCGGATTCTTTGACATTGATAACTTTGTTATGAAATTCATAGTAATTGACTCTCATGACACATCTGGTGTGTCTAGTTGTGTTATCTCATCATATCTTTTATCTCTCTGAATCTTGTTTCTACAGCATGAATTGCATTTGACAATGTACTCAGTGATTTGATCTTTAAGGTTGCTAATATTGTGTCTTCTTTGTATGAGGTCCTCAGTTCTTTTGACTTCAAGGTGTTCATTGGCTCTGTCATTGTGACATACTTGTATTAATTCTTTATCTGGCAAGAAAGCTTGCTTCACCTTGTATGTTGCTGCAAACCTTTTGTGAGAATTTCCTTGTTGTCTTCACTCAGAATTTCAGTGTGAATCTTCTTCACTTCTTCATGATCAGACTGTTCACTCAAAGTGTCTGCTTCATCATTCTCATTATTCTTCTTGTAATGAATCTGAAATTCATAATTGACTAACTGTTTAGCTCAGCAAACCTGTTGTTGATTCAACTGTTTTGTTGTTGCAAAGTTCCTCAAGTTCTTGTGATTTGTGTAGATTTGAATAGATTTCTCAGTATCTGCAAAATAAGGTCTTCAATCTTGCAGTGCTTTCACTATTGCAAGAAGTTCTTTATTGTGAACCTCATATCTTTTCTCAGGTTCTGAAAGCTTTTTAAACTGATAGGTTATGAGTCTCTGTTGCTCATCCTCAATCTGATACAAGCATGCATCTACTGTGAAATTTAATGCGTTGGTTTTCAGTACCTTTTCGCATGTTGAATTGAGTATTCTCAGGTGTGCCGTTCCATTAAGGCTTCTCTTTAATGCGTGAAACGCATTCTTCTGTTCTCTATCTCAATGTTATCTTTTGTTCTTGTGTGTTAGTTGTGTGAGGGGTTCTGCAATCTTTGCATAATTAGGTATGAACTTTTGATAATAGTTTGTCAACTCTAAGAAGGCTTGAACTTTCTTGACTCATTTCAGTGAAGACCAGTTTCTGACTGTGTTCGTCTTCTTTGAGTCCTTCTCAATTTGTTCAGATTGAATAATATAATTAAGGAATTCAATTTCCTTTGTTTTGAACCTGCTCTTTGACTTCTTCACATACAACATTCTTTTGTTGAGCTTTTTCAGTACCTTGTGTACGTGACTGCGATGTGTCTTAAGATCATCTGAATATATCAGAATGTCATCAAGATATGTGATCACAAAATCATTGAGATATTCTCTCAACATGTCATTGATTAATCTTTGAAAGGTGGCAAGGGTGTTCTTGAGCTCAAACAGCATAACAGTGTATTTGTAGTGTCTGTATCTTGTTTGAAACGCTGTTTTTCATTCTTCGCCTTTCTTCATTTGTACTCAGTAGTAGGCTTCTTTCAAGTCTAGACTTGTGAATCACTTGACTCTGTCTAATCGGTCTTGCAACTCTTTGATCAATGATAGAGAATAACTGTCTTGTTTAATTATCTCATTGAGTTGTCTATAATTGACACATAGTTGCTTTGTGCCATTCTTTTTTGATACAAACAGAATCAAGTATTCTGTCAACAACTTTGATGATCTGATGAATTCTCTTTTAAGATTCTCATCAAGATAAGTTCTGACTTTCTTGAGTTGATCTTCGCTCATTGAGTACAGTGACATTCACTTTAACTGCTTGTCATTCAATAGCAGTATTTTATGATCTCATGACTTATGCTCTGATAAGCTCATTTCTGATTGTTCAAGGATCTCATACACATTTACCATGATGTATAACTCTTTGCTGATTCAATCAATTCTTGAGTTCTTTTTGCGTAATCAGAACATCTCTAGTATGACATCATACTTGATTGAATTGAGAACATCAAACGTCAACTCTTGTGAATCTTTTAGTATTGTGGCTTCAATGTGAACCTGGTCCGTTATTTATTCAGATTCTTCGTTGACCATATACATCTGCATAGGCTTCAGTGCCTGCTGTAGTGTTAGTTCTAGCATTCTTATCACTTGCTGCGAAACATAGTTGTTGATTGCTTCTGAGTCTACCATCATTTGAAGAAGTTCATTCCGCTCAACCTGAACGTCAACTCATATCTTATGGTCTTTGCTGTTCTTTTGAGACATTAGAAGCTTCTTGTTCTCTAGTCTCTTTGAGAGAGCTTGTAGTTTTTTGACTGTATTGCGTCACTTGCTCTTCTCTTGAGGTTCTGAAACTGTTTAGGTTCTTTTTCTCATATGATCAGTTGTGTGTATTTCTCACTGCTCTTCTCAATATACTGTTCTGAGTGTAGATGCAATTTGTACTGATTATATTCTCACTGAATCTGATCTTGTAGTGCTTTCACTTTATTCAGAAACTTGAGTGACATATAGTCTTCTGAAAAGGTTCACCAATCATCTTCTAATGTCAAGTACTCTGTGAGTAAACAGATCTTGATTTTGTGACTCTTAGTTTTTCACACAAGTTGTCTTGATACTGAGTTAATTGCTGTTTGTATGTCTCTCATCAACTTGTTGAGTTTTAAGCATGTTCTTGCTTTTTCTGTTTCTTCTTGTTGCTTCTCAAGATTATCAACTCTTTTCTTGAGCTCTTTCTGCTGTTTTTTTAACAGTTGTTAATGCATCTCTCAGCGCTGATTCTTGAGGTGCTCATATCTTGTTTTGAGTCTCATGTCAACTTCTCAGTTGTTGACATCTTTTGAGTCTGCGTTCAAATTCAGAACTGTTCAAGTGCTATTGTTGTAGTCTTCTTCTATCTGAGTTTCATGAGTATTGATTTCTTTGATCTCAATTTTCTTTAGAATAGCTAGTCTCTTTGATCAATCTGTTGTGTCATAACTGTTTCATTCTTTCTTAGGTTTTTGTGAGTATCATTCAACTCTGTCTTTGCTGCTCATATGTGTTCAGCATATATTGTTGTAGCAAACTGTTTAGCTCAGAGTGTTGTGCACTATGCATGTATTTATTGCTGCAACTTCTTTTCTTTCTTGTTGAGGTTTCTTGCAGATCCTTGCAAGATGTTTGAGCTTTTCACAGTTATAACATTTGTGAGTCTCTGCTCATCAAAATTGAGGCTTATAGGACTTGCTCATGCATCATTCTTGCTTCACTCATGACTGCTGCTCACAATGCTTCTCAATTGTGTTGAGATTCATAGAGTCACCTCTTCTGAGAGTATAACATCTTTCTCACATCTTTGATGTGTAGTGCTCTGTTTGCTTTATTCGTTGTTCTCATTGATGACTGTTGATGTTGATGAAGATATTGATCATATTCTGAAGCTTTTCATGTCGATCCATTCTGACTATCTCATCTTTGATAGCTTTGTTGAGTCCTCAATAGTATTGTGATACTAAAGCGTTGTCATCTCAATTCATTAGAGCTGTGACTCACTGAAACTCTGTCGCATACTTGACTGTTGACTTATTCATCTTTAAGATGTGAAGTTGTCTTTTCACTGCTCATTTTTCGTTGACTACTCTGAAGGCTCTTCAAAGCTTCTTCTTGAACTTCTTATAGTTGTTGAATATGAATTTCTTATTGTTCATTCATTTCTTTGATGTCTTGTCAAGAAACTCATGTAGTTTGAGGTCAATTCAATTGAACGCTGCATCTTTGAGGTACAATATGGTAAACAGACCTTTGTTCATTTCGGACCTGAACTTTGCCTGATTGAATTCAATATATAACTTGAGCTTGACCAAGAAGGCTCACAGCTTCTCTCTTTTATCTGTGAATGCATTGAGTGCTGATACCTTGAGTACATCAATCATTTGCTGAAGGTCTTGAAGGTTGACTTGACTTGTCAAAGCTGACTTCTGTGCACTGATTGTCATTCTTATATTGTAAGAATGTTCAAAGTGTTACATTCTGATCTGAGCTGCCTTGAATATTAAGGCTAAAGATTTGTGCTTGTTGATATAAAAGTCTCAGTGTGCGATGTAGGGTAAATCAGTAGTTGATAACTTGTATTGAGTTGAACACAACTCATTTCCATAGAGGAAATGGTTCTACTATATATCATAGAATTGCTGTGCTCACCTTGCTCACTACAGAGCAATAGAGCTGATAGACCTACCAAAGGTCTATCATCTCACTGAGCTTGTCATGAGCATATAGAGCTGTGTGAGCTTATGTTCAGGTATACGCTTCTCTTGCGTATTCTCTAGAACATACTAGCTGGTTATGGTTTGGTCATAACATAGATGACTGTTTGCAATTGATTGACATCAATGATCAGAAGACTGTGCTTCATGACATTTGCAAGAACATTGAGATTCAAATTGACCTGATAGAAGTATTGCAGTCCTTGCTAATTGTAGAGAAAGTGAGTCAGCTCATGATTCTTAACATGTCATATTAAGCAGCAACATCAATGATGACATGATCAGATCTGTTCAGCATAGTGAATATTGAAATCAGCAGTCTGCACAATGATAGAAAAGTGAAGTTTCAGACTGTCAGAAGAGGCTTAAAGATCAAATTCTTGTTGCATTTATTTTCAGAGGCTGAATTCAAGAAGGAAAAAGACTAACAAGCAACAAGACTGATGTTGTTTCTTGTCATTATCAGTCAGAATATCAAAATTTGAGATTTAGGGTTGCTGATGCAACAGTACAAAATTTGCCGACATCAGTAGAACAAACTCACAAGTCTGAACCCGCAAGTTTGTCACAGTCACAACACAATCACACAGTTAATCAGATGATCAAAAACCACAGTTTAAACAATATAGCACTTATATTTTGATCAACTGTTTCAGTTATAGACAAATGTGCGCGTTTATCAAGATGATGAGACTCAGAATTCAATGTTTTTCGCAGTCAGGCCTGTGCTGCATACAAATGCAAGACAAACAAAGTTCAGCCAGTAAATCAAGCAGATCTCAGCAGAGAATGTTCAATTCATGTAATAAACTGAAAAGAAAAGATTCTCAAAGAAAGACTAACACTGATTCTGTGACAAGAATCAAATCTAGATTCATATGATCATTTGATTATCTCAAAGTTTTCTGACATCAAGCAAGACATTAGAATGACTTCTGAAAATGTCACAAATTGAAAGATTGAATTGCAATTGACATTGACTGAGTGAGAAATTCTGATGACAGTGTTATTCAATTGAGAAAGTGCATTGTCATGACATTTCAGTCATCTTGAAAGATTATGATCAGAAGTTGTGCTGTCTCAGAAGATTTGAACAATATCACATAAAACATAACAGATTTCTGAATTTCAAGTGCTGAGAGCATTAAAAGAAGAACTCATTAACATGCTAAAGAAGCAACTAGATTCTGACATTCTTGAACCATGTCAAGGGCCATATCAAAACCCATGGTTTCTTGTTCAGAAATCACAAAAAGGAAAATATCATTTAATCAATGCTGTCATGCATATTAACAAGGTCATAATTAAAGACATTAATATTTCTTTGAATATCAAGCAGTTTGTGAAAGAGTTCACTAACTTACAAGCTGTCAGTTTTGTGAATATGCAGTCTGAATATAATCAGATCAAATTAAACAAGAGAAGCTGCAACATAATGGGTTTTATGACAGTGCTTAATCTTCTTCAACATTACACTCTTATTTAAGAAGAAATCAATTTTGTTGCTCAATTCTGCAGAGCTATGATTCAGATCCTCAAAGACCTGATTTTTAATGTTTGCTGCATGTTTTTAAATAATATTGTTGTGAAAGAGCCTTGAACTGATTATAATGATGAGGAGGTTTTGATGAGAGTTTGTCAATATATTTTAAAGACAATACAGAATCTAGATAAGATCTTGATCAATGTTGAATGTGCAGACAGAAGTGTGTCTAATGAGAAGTCACAATATATCATGAAACAACTCAAGATAGTAGAATTTGTCTGCAGACCAAATAGGCGTTCTTCTGTGACTGACAAAGTTTTAAAGATTGTGCAATGAAGACTGTGTTAAAATCTGAAAGAAGCTTGTGCCTTTATTGGTCTATGTGTTTACTATCAACTATGAATAAATTGATTTGTCATTATCTTGTCATCAATATATGATCTGTTCAAGAAGAACATTGTCTTTCTCTGAATGCTGAAACAACAACAGATCATGAATAAACTGAAGATTCTTCTTTCAACTGAGCTGATAATACAGCAACTAGATTATGATTCAGATGCAGAAGATATAATATTGACTGTGAACTTAAGTAAGAAAGAATGAGGGTTTTGTCTGATGCAGAAAGCAAAGAATAATCGATGTCATCATGTCTGCTGATATGATAGTGATGTTTGAACAAATGCAGAATCAAGATATGACACAGACAAACAAGAATGTCACAAGCTGCTGAAAGCACTTAAGAAAGTTCATGCATATTTATATGAAGTGTTCTTCATTGTCAAACTCAATGCTTAGACACTAATTTCTCAGTTGAACAGAAGTGTTGTTGATATCTTTGATGCTTTTATTAACTGCTGAATAGCCTGAATTCAATTGTTTGATTTTGACATTCTGTATGTTTCTGACAAGAAGCATCAAGCTTCAAACACATTATCACAACACTCACAGAAAGAAGATGAGACTGATTTCAACAATAGCAATATAAAAGACTTTCTGAATTCACAACTATTTCACTTGAGTGTGCAAGCCTATCTTGTCAGCACAGAACATGTTGTGAGTCAAAAATCAAAGCTAATTATCACTTCTGTTCTGAATCCTGAGTCTGAATACTTTGAAGACCAAATAGTCATGGCTACATATCTTGTTACACTTCAATGTTTCATCGACATGCAAGGCAAGAAATTCACAAAGTTCAAGACAAAGGCCCTGAAGCATATTGTTCAAGACATGAAGTTGTTTCACTGCAACAGCAAGAATATGAGAATTCATAGAGTTGTCAACAAAGAAGAGGATCAGACAAAGATTATTTAACACTTACATAATCATTCTGAACATAAGAGTGTGAAATTTACATATTGATGAGTGTCATTGTTATGTTGATGAACAAGACTTTACAGCATGATCAAGAAACATTGTCAAAGTTGTGAGAAATGTCAATGATGTGCAAAGACATTACATAATGACACAATCTTTTCAACATTTACTAGTGCCTTATTTGAGAAGATTGCTGTGAATGTAATCAAGATGCCGTCGTCTCAGAACAAACACTATCTTGTTATAGCACAGAATGATTTCTCTGACTGAGTTGAAGAATGAGCATTAACACATGCAACATCAGCAACAGTCTCAAGGTTTCTATGAGAGAATGTTATAACAAAACATGATGTGTTTGACAAACTTATCTGTGACAAAGAATCAGAAAACAAGATGTGGGTCAAGATGCTGACAGAGCTATATAAGATTGATCAAATAATTGTCTCAGCATATAATTCTGAAGCAAACAGCATGATGAAACGTGAACATAAGCCTTTAATTGATGCATTATCTAAGATGACCGCAGAAGGGCTCAACAAATGATCAGATCTTTTGACATTGATATTATGAGCAAATCAAACAACTATCAAAAGAAGCACTGGCCGAACATCTTATGAGATTCTTTATGAATATGTCTGTATTCTGACAATTGAAGCACACATTTCAACATGAAGCACTTTGACCTGAAAGAAAGTAAGAATGTGTTCAAACTTGCTGATGATTTGAGCAGAACAACTACTTTGTCATGATATGAATCTTGAAGAGACAGCGGCATGAATACAGCAAATGCATCAGAGCAGCAAAGAACATATGAACAGTGCTAGGCATGCTGTGAATTGAGACTATAAGGTTGAAGACATGATATTGCTTTATAATAGTCAATATAAGAACAATAACACAGCAGTGCAGAAGCTTGAGTTCTGATGGCTAGAGCCATATAAGGTTATCAAGGCAAATTCTAGAAAAGAAAACTATGTCTTAGCAGAACTTGACGGCGTCAAAAAGGCTGATACAGTGTCAGAATTCAGACTGAAACCATATGTTCTTCGTCATCCCACCGTCAATCATGAGTATAATTAATGTCTTGATGTGTATTTCAAAAGTGACAGCTCAGACTCTGATCTAGATGATGATGATGCACATGAGCAAATACTCATACTGTTTGTCAAGAGATGAGCTCAGAAAGCTGACAATGATGTCATATATGCTAGCTCAAACTGACCTTCTGTCAGAGAGCAAACATTTCTTTGTAATTTTCTTAAATATCACAACTCTTTCTTTTCTACTGTCATTTATTCTTTTGAAAGCAATTATTGACAGTCATTCTTCTATTTCATACTCAAGGTCTTCTCACATACTTCAGTGAGACTCACATTGCTTCTCTGAACACAATTGATCTCAGTAACCTGAATTGTCAATCTCTCTTTTGTCATGAACATTGTCACATCATAATGTCAAATTCACACACAACTTCTTTATTGCATGAACACAATTTTCAAAAATTGAGAAGGGAAGAGCAGAAAAGTGAATTTTCTAATTGTCAACAATAAGAAAGTGAATTTTAGCTACTGATTGTCGTTTCTATTATTGTCTCAAGCCTCATATATGTCTGTCAACATCTCTTCTTCTTCTTCTTCTTCAGATATCTTTGTTCTCAGTTTAACACTCAAAACAAGACTTAATCATTCACCTTTTCTAAGCATAACAAGAACAGAATCATCATGTTGAAACCATCACAGAGAATCACTAGATTGCAGGCCTGTGAGATTATTTGTCAGTATTCACTGTCATCAGCAGCATCACTCACATCAGAAGTGTTGAACACATCACAATCACTAGTTACAGCAGAGCCTCAACAAAAAGTTCATCTTCAAAAAGAACAGAACTTTGACACATTGGCGGCAGCATTAGCATATATTAAATTGTTGCTCATACAAGATCAATATTCTCTTTTAAAAGACTTGAACACTACTCTCAACTGACTTCAAGCAGGTGTTCTTGACATACAGAGTGATATAGTTAACTATGTTCAACAAGAGAAACTCTGACAGCATTACATGAATGAGAGAACATTTTTGTCAGCATGAGACAACACACTTGAGAAGACAAAAAAGCATCAATCTCAGCAGAATAAGATCAGAACTGTCATAACTACTATTTGACAGTACTGAGGTGACAATGTTTGAGAAAGATATCTGAATAATTCAAGAATCACATATGCAAAAGTAGATGAGATTCAAAAGCTGACAAAAGAGTACAGAGACTGAGGTCTAGCTAGCTGACTAGTTCTTGCTATGGTTCATCAATGTCTAGAATTCAGAACACAAGAACAAAGAAAGTCTGCTCAAGTTCATTCTTCTGACTGAATTTGAGCAACCTCAGAATATCACAACTTCTGAAATCAAAACTTTCAGCTTGTTTTTGATACAGACCTCTACAATCATTCTGATCTTAATGCTGTCACTCAACATCTATTGCCTTGTACTAGATCTTCTTCTCACTCTTCATTTACATCACAGCAGTGTCTTGAGTTTGGTTCTTTTATTCTTCAATTGATTGAAAGTTCAGAATTTTCTTTCTGTCTCTCAACATTCATTACTCTTATTAAAACCTGATGTGTCACAACATCTGATGATGACAATAAAGAAGATGATGACAATCAATCAGTATGACAATGAGAGGATTTCATATTGATCAGATTCTGAAAAGAGCATGATGAAACTCAATTGCAGAATTCACATAAATCTTCAAATGAACTCATGAGTCTGAACTCATGAGTTTCACCACAATCAAAATCATTAAAACCCTGATGTGCAAGATGTGCAAATGTCTCTTCTCATCTTATTGACATAATTGATCAGACAGACAAGCAAATTTCTGCTGTTGTTGTGACAATCAAAAAGCTTATTGATGAAGAAAATGACAGCAGTCATGTCTGTTATTCACACAGGAAGAAACTGGCAGACACCACTAATTTTCAAGTCAGACTTTTACAAAGTAATGCAATAGATTCTCATCTGCGCACATATTGAAATAACTGATTCTGAATACCAAAACTGAAGACAGATGCTGTGACTTGACAATGATTCTGAGCTATTGATCATTCTTCTCAACCTGCTGATAATATGAAAGTCTACAATTACCTTCATCATGATCTATTCTTAATAATTGAGGTCAGTGCACTATCAAACTGAATACATATCAAGAGCAAAGTCTGAGAAAGGAATGACTCAGTTGTTATTTCAAATGCATTCAGCTGACTATATAAGTTCAATTCATCGTCACCCTCACTTTCTACTGTCATCAATGAGAAGTTTCAAATGTACCATCATCATCTTTAAGAAGTTGAAGAGAGGCAGAACTATGACTGGCTTCAAAATATGTTCTATGACATTATTAAGCAGGCTGTTCATCAATCTTTTACATACTATCTTGTTTATGTTGCTCTTTACTCAGATCATAATCATTGTCTTATCTCATATTCTTACTACAGCAAGTTTCAGAATGCCTCAGATAAGACTTTCTTCAAGCACATTGATCTTAATATTCTGAAATTAATGAATGAGAAAAAAGAACAGTACATGATTCAAGGCTCTGTTTCACTGAACAATGAAAAGAAAGAAAACTGTACAGAAATGCTCTTAAGAATGCATTGTCATCTTGATGAATGATGAGAAAATGTTCAAAGAAGGCTAGCAGCAAAGAAAAAGAAGTCATTGAATGAGTTAATTCATCAAATAACCATTAATGAATGAATGAAGAAGAATATTCAGAAGTATAAGACAGATTTTACCCCTCAATCATGTCTTCAAGAAGAAATCAGAGTCTCATTACCACACCTACTGCATGAAGCACAGACAGCACAAGAAACCCATCAAATCATATTGTTCTGATACATTGAAATTGCAGAGAACCATGAGATGCTAAACATATCAGAGTTCAGAACATAAAGTCAGCTTTCTGCAGCACATCATGATCTTGTCTCTGACTTGTCTTCTTTCTTCATTCATCATAATATGTTTGATGCACCCTCATATTCATTTTCAGCTGCTGTTCAGCTTATTGATCTGAGTTCAATATCTGATGCACTACTTGATTGTGTTTGTTGAATCAACCTCATTATTATGTCTCATCTGCGTGATCTGTTAAGTGACAACAATGCAGTCAGAAATGCTTATCTTCACAACTGAACCATTATGACAAGACAAGCTATCAAGACTCAATGAAAAGAAGTAAAGAGAATAAAGCGCAGTGTCTTTTGCAAAAAGTCATACTTCTATTGTCACAACCAGAAACTGACACCTTCTCATTCAGACAACTTTTCTTTGAAACTTTAAGAGAATGAAATCAGCACTGTAACAGAAAGTGAAGACAAAAGATCAGTAAATCACTACTAGTGATGATGATGAGTGAAACTGTGAGAACACAGTAATGAAATTGAGAAGAAAAGACTGTTGTGAAGACAAAAGAAATGAATAATGAAGTGAGGCTAAATTGAAAACTTCACAAGATAAATAGACATGAATTATCAACTATACACACTTCACAGACAATTTCAGTTCTTCAAATAGTACTTGTTTTGAACAGTTTCAGATAGGCTCTTCTTGCTTAAATTACTACTTTATTTTCTTTATCAGTTCAGTGAGCATATCATTGTGCATATAACTTTTATAATCATTCTTGTTGTGAGTCTATTGTTATTATCTAGAAATGAGACAAACAGTCATTTTCTCAACAATAGACTAATAGTCTTTAATTATTTAAGCTAGTTATATATTAATATAATATGTAATAATTTACTAATTTATAAAGAGTTTATGTTAAAAACTTGCATTCTGCTTCTAGCAACATAACAAGTTAATTTGCTTGTATTTTCAAGTTAAAATATATTGTAACATATTACTTTTAATTGTACAGTAATTAGCTGTTCATTTATTGTAAAATATAAGTAATATATATTGTTTAATTTTAAATAAATTTGTGTGTAAAGAAACTTATTATAATTGAAGAAATACATATAAGAACTTTATATCATCTTAAACTTAATCTTTTATGACTTTATATTTACTATTAATAAATATTACAGCTTTAATCTTAGTAAGAGTACTTACTTTAATCATGTTTTTATATATACATTAAATATTTATTAAAAAACTTTAATAAACTTCTTACATATTAGCTAGCATTAAGCTTTTTATAAAATGAAAAATAAAACAATGTCTATTAATATTATAATAATTAGAAAAATAGTGTTCTTAACAGAACAGAATAAAATATTTGAGACTATAATAAAGTAAAATACTCATAAACCAATTTAAACTAGATATTAAAAAATGAGTTAAAACACTAGTTTTCTTAGTAAATAATACAAATTTTCATGTATCAGATTTTCAGTAACAACATTAACATCTGAACAGATTATAAGCTTAAATTGTGTGTAAGTTGTACTTAAATTTACTTAATAGTTATTTCATTAGTAGACTATAAGAAGTTTTATACTCACAGTTATCTTTTATCTCATTATTTACTATTATTACAACTTCAATCTCAATATTAACATCTTTACAATTTTTAGACTTGCAACAGATAATTTTACAGTGTAATTCATCAATATATGAATTTATTTATGTTAAAGCAAGCTATGAAAGTAGACTTAAAAGAATGTATTGAAAAAGACTAAGAGTAAAAATAAATGACAGAAGACTGTAAATTTCTTAATTTTTACACTGTTTTCTGAGATTAAAAGATAATTAACAAAGAAATACTTCACTATGAACTGACTATTTGATAAAACTAATGCTGTTAAGATTAACTACAGTTAACATAATTTTAATTAGTTGGTTTTTTTCTTAAATATATTTTAACTTTCAGAATATATCAGTAGTAAGTAATCTTTAATACTAGAGCTAACTAAGACAATAAAAGCAGTTAAAGTATCATATTTCTTAACACTTTTACTCAGTATATCTGCATCTATTAACTCTCACTGACTGCAAATTTCAGTTAATTAATAAAGCCCCTAAAGATCTGTTTAAAGAAAAACTTAATTAACTCATCAGCTTTTATATTTTAACTGAGTATAAAGTTTATTTAAATTCAGTTCTTCTTGTGTAAATTTTAAATATAATAATAAATGACTTTAATGTACTTTAATTACTCATACATATATGCATTTTTAATCAGTGTTAAAGTAGCTTAATTGTTTCTTTTAAGCTGAGAAGATAAGTGTTCTTAATAAGTTTTGTCTTTTTTAATTCTTATACAGTGTGAATTGTTTTTAAGATACTTACTTATATTTATGTTCTTCAGTATCTAAATGAGTTAGATGTCTGCTTTTACATATATAAACATAGTTATGTACTTAGTCTCAGTGATTAATGTAGTAACTGACTTTTACTTTCAGCTTATTCATAAAACTAATCTTACTTTAAGTATATAAACATACTTTAAAATTAACTTTCAGTCTTACTTATCTGATACATTAGTTAAAGTTAAAGTACTTAAGTATGTCTTAACTCTCATTAAGCTTATATATAATCTTAAAATCAATGATTAATCTAATATATTACAGTAATTCTTTAAATATATATCTGTAATGTTCTGTGAAGTTGCTGAGATACTGACTTAGTTAATTTAGATTAAAGATGATGTTTAAGTAAGTATAAATTACTGTATATATCAGACTTTTAATTACTTACTGATACTGTCTTTAATCTATTCTTTAATTAATTGAGTTAGTAAAGTAAAGAGCATTATATTTATTAAGTGAAGTTTCTGTGATCTTATACTTATTAGCTTATATATAAAGATTTTTCAGCAATCTATTAACATAATAAGTTTAATTTAAATACAAAGTTCTTTTCTTATAAGTACAGATAATTTAAATGTTAAATATCTTCTGTGTTTTCTTTAAGTTCTTAACTTTAAACATCTTAGTGAAGACTTATTTAAATTAAAGAACATTTAACAGTTTTGCTGAGACAGCAATAATATTATTTACATATAGAAGCAGTATAATCTCTTTAACACTGTGTATTAAAAGACAGAAATTTACACTACTTTAATGAAAGTTTAACTTAATTAGTTTAGTAACACATTATTTATATCAGCTTCTTGTGATTTACTTTAGATTATAAAAACTGTACAGTATGTGTAATATATAACTGAGTGTGATTTAAAACTATAAAAAATGCTGTTATAAAGATGATCTTTTTAAAAAAGACTCAGTAAAAACATTATTAACATTTATTTAATAATATACACAACAATGATCAAAAAGATTTAGAGAGTGTTAAATTTCATAATAGATGTAAAAGTGGTTTTATAGTTAATACTGTATGTTTATAAAAAATCTCTTATCATAATTTTTATCTTAAGTTTATTCAAAAATCTATAAACATTTAACTTAAACTTAAAGACTTATTTACTGATCACAATGTTTACTTTTAGTGATTAAGCAACTTTTTTTTAAGTTTTATTTACTGTTAAAGCAGTCAGCTCTGTATAAACAGTGTTTTTTTACCTTTTTTTCTCAAACTAAATCTCTCACTACTTTAGCATAACTGATAAATGTAAAAATGTTAACTCTAATGTTTTTAAAATCTTCATTATCTACTGTTAGTGCTGTTAACATCAGCATAATTCTTAATATTTTATTTATGAGTTTATCTGAGTTTTAATTACTTTTCTTTCACTTTTCTTTCAGAATTTTAATGTACAAGAATCTCTTAACTCTTTTAATTAAAGTATTTACTATTAACTTGTTAACTTTACTGATGAAAATCTTAATATATAAGAAGAGATTTACATTTACATTAAAAACTGCATTAAAGAGATTTTTAGTCTCTGTTACATTGTTGTTGAAGTTAACTATAGTTAACTTTAACAACTTATTAGTTTTATAATTTATGTCTTAATTTACTGATAATATAGTGTGAATAAATGCTAATTTAAAGAGTAATGCTGATGATATTATTATAATTGTGTTTTTATATCATTATTTAAACTAATCTTTACTTCAGAAAAGTGTTTAATGTTTATCTTTAAATTTTTAAATTAATGTTATCTTTCTTCTTATTTTCAGTCAACTTAACAGCATAACTCTTAATTATCTACTTAAGATCTGAGATCTAAAGCAGATACTGCTTTATAATCTTCTTAATGTAACTTATAAAGACTTTTACTTATTCTTAATTTATAAACTTATTCTGTCTGTTTTCTGACAATAATTTAAAGTCAATATAAGAGTAGTTTTTATACTTTTACACACATATATAATTAATAAATGATTTCACATCAGTAAAAATCTTCTTTAAAATAATCTGTCTGTCATTAGTTAAGAGATCAGTTACTGTATAGTTACAAAAATAAACATTTATTTGTGCTGTTTTAACTCAGAACTCAATTGAAGGTTTGTCTTTTTAATTCTTATTTACACAAAGTTCTCAGTGATTTTAATTGTTCTTTCAGTGATACTATTCTGAATAAACATATAGAACATAATGTACTGCAGTATAATGTTAAAGAATATACATTATTCTTTAAGAATCAATCTTTAACTCTGTAGCATTATCACTTTATACAGTAAGTATTTTCACATTAGGCTGAAGCTCAATCTTTAGCTATCACTCTTATAGCTTTTATGAAACATTGTACATGACTTTAACAGTATAATTTATGTTTTTTATAAGTAATTGTCTACAATCTTTAAGAAGTATTGATACTCTGTAAAGAAAAGAGATAGAAGTTCATATATATTAATTAAGCTTAAAGTAAAATGTTAATCTTTTTCTTATTTATATTGTGTTCACACTGATTTATAAACTTAGTTAGAACATAGACTTTATATATATTTATTTTTCGTTTTTTTGAGAATTAACTTACTTAAAATTATGACTTTATAAAGATTGTATAGCTTTACTGTACTAAGATAATTAAAGTGTTAATATTAGAACTTATAAATCTTAATTTTTTGGTTTTATAACACAGTTATAAGCTTCATAACCATTACTTTTTAAATTGAAGAATCATGACAACAAACTTAACTGCAGTCAACTTGAATCAAAAGCAAAAGATAAAGCAGAAGAGAGAAGTAAAAATGAAAGACATTAATGAAGAAAGTGAAGAAATGAGAAATGATAAAGCTGTACATTTTCTAGAAGTGCAGAAAAGAGACAGATTGAAATAAGACACACTCATATAGAAACTTTAATTAAAGAATGAAACTGAGCAACTAGTAACAGACATTCAGAATGCAAGAACACTGATGTTTAATGAATGTTCATTAACAATATAAAAACTAATACAAAGCATCTTGTTAAAAGCAGAGAAATTTATCATTAAACAACAGAAGTGACTACAAACTCAATCAAAATCAGAACAACTGACATAACATACATGAATATGAACAGAGATAGTGACACAGATCATAAAAAAGGTACAGAATAACATAATCACAGTAAAATCTTTTATCAGATAAGTAAAGAAGATTATAATCTGTATTAAGAAGACAGAGAAGAGAGAACAGAAGACAGAATTATAATTAAAGCAGATAATCATTATTCTGAATAAAGAAATAAAGCACAAAAATAAAGAAAACATCATAGCAGCATAAAAGTGTCACAGGTTTGCAATGAGACTGACGCTCAATTGATAATGTCTAAATACAAGAAGAATACTATGAATAGAAAAAGAAAAGCCTTGTACAGAGATGAGAAGATAAAGTGCTTTAGTCTTAAAGTCTTAATCAGCAACTAGATCATAAGATCTTAGTATGAGTTCAACTTATGACATCACTCTTTCTTTTTTCTTCAAGATTGAGCTTTAATTAGCAAAAAAGAACATCATATAATGAATTGCTTGTCAGCATGTGATTTTCATGTTGTTCAAGTAAGATTTGTAGATAAGGTTCTTATTACTTGTTAACATGTGATTTTCAGTTTCATTTTCTTCTTTAATCTCTTCATCACAATTTTTTGTACATGAAATTTTCTTTAATTGACATCTTTCAGCACTGACTCTTGTATGACACATTCAGCAGCAACAACAGCATCAACAACAATTATGTAAGTGTTATACAGATTTGTTTCTCAGATCTGACAGCATGCAGAACTCTTGTTTTGTATCAATGTGTTCTCACTGCTGCAGCAGATGATGCAAATTCTGTTTTTTCAGTTAATGTGCAACAGCTGTGCGCCTTCATTTACTTTTCTCAGATCATTGTCATCTTTGTTCTTTTTAATTGTGATGTTTTCTTCATACAGAAACAGATTTTGAGACAACAGGTTTTGTCTCATTGATCATTGTACATAAATGCAATTCTTATTCAGAGAAGTGATGTGTTGATTTCTGACAATTGTACAAACTGTCAGAAACACTGTATGATGCTCTTTTTAAAATGTTGTTATACATCAAAGCATCTCAAAAAATGTTACAGCAACTGTAAGTGATGTGATCACACTGCTTGCTACTTCATATGCAACAATGATGTTGTCATTGTCATCTTAAATAACAATGATGACAATGATGAGATCAATGAAATGTCAGTTCATTTGCGTTACAACTTTTACTTTTGATTTCTTAACTGCTGAGTTGATTGATGAGGCTAGAATGAAGAATAATAAGAGCTTCATTGTGATGACCTTTCATGACAAATCAAAATTGATGTCATTGTCACTTCAGTGTTTGCACTGTAAAAAGACTAATTATGAGAAACCCATGTGCTTTGTTAAATACCCTCATAAGAAGAAGAAACTTGATGCAGCTTGAGCTGCAAAGAAGAAGGACAAATTGTCATCATCAGACAAGTTCTTGAAAAATTCTTTTGATCAGAAATGTTGCAGAATGTCTGTACATTCTGTTGAAATTGTGACAAGTATCATACAAACAATAACTAAAAAGATTGCTGACAGAGCTTCTTGAAACCTTTATCTGTATCAGAGAGAATTTGATGAAAAATATTCATTGACTTTGTGATAGATCTGCTGTCAAATGAAGGTTGTATGAATCTACTGATGATTACAGATTATCTCAGCAAAAAAGTGATACTGAAACTGTGTAAAGAGATGACTGCAGAATGAATGACTCAGACATTTGTACAACAGTTCTATTAAGCTCATGAGCTTTTTATTGCAATAGTCTCAAATCAAGGCACTCAGTTTGTGAGCAGCCTATGAAAAAGAGTCTGTCAATTTTTGAAGATTGTATGAAGAATGTTCACAGCATATCATCTGAAAACTGATGAGGTGACTGAGTGAATGAATCAGAATGTTGAACTGTACATTCATACATTCCTCAATTATAGTCAAAACAACTGAGCAAATCTGCTTCTCATGACTGAGCTAGTCATAAACAATCATGACTTCATCTTAACAGAGGTGAGTTTCTTCTTCTTGTTTCATGAGTATCATATGAAGTCTCTACAACTATTTGAGAAGTTAAAGCTTGTATGATCTGTGAGAAGTTCAGTAAAAAAAGCTGATCAAATCATATAAAAGATGAAAGAAGTCACAGAGTGAGCACAAATAACTATGACTGTCACTCAGCAAATACAAAAAAAGACAGTGAATTGAAAAAGACAGCAGTCATACAACTTTAAGAAAGAAGACAAAGTCTGACTAAACTTAAAGAACATACATATGAATCATTCATATAAGAAGTTTAATGTGAAGAATGTCAAGTACATCATTGTTAAGAAGATTAACTCACATTTCTTTTGTCTGAACACACTGTCAGATATTCATAATGTGTTTCACTCAGTCATGCTTCAGTCAGCAGTCATGAATGCTCTCTCTTCTCAGCATATGATAGATCTGCAATCTTTGTCACAAATAGTGAGTGATGAAGAAGAATTTGAGATAGACAAGATTTTGAGAAAAAAGCTCATACAATGAAGAAAGAATCTAAGAAGAAGTACTTGATAAAATGAGTTGATTATATCTGATCTACATGAAAATCAGCCTCAGTTCTGCAAAACACAGTGACAATGAATTGATGAGAGTTAATGCAACTTGAGATTGTTAGATCTTAATTGTACAAGTTGACATCATCAGTTTACACATGATTCAACAACAACTATATGTATGCACATACACATGTGCACATATGTGTATGTGTTAAAAGATCTTCAAAGACCTTGTTAATAATGAGTGAAAGCTCAAAGAAAAGCATTATGTCAGAGAAGACTGAGGTGCTTTATGTGTGTGAGATGATCATACAGAGTTCATCATTTAGTGTTGAATTTATTTGATTTATTTTTATATTAATGTTGCCTTCTTAATTTCATCAAAGCTACTTATTCTGAGCATCACATAGAGATGAGGCAGATAGCTCAGATGTTGTACACAGCCTGTATGACTAGGCTTAGATCTAGGTGTTATAACAGAGAAAAAGAGATCATACAAGAGTCAGTGCTGAAAGATGTCAATCAAAGAGGATTTCATGTACAAAAGACTGTAATGAAGAGGTTGAAGAAGAAAACAAAACAGAAAACCACATGATGACAAGCAATAAGAACCTTATCTATAAATCTTACTTGAATGACATGAAAATCACATGCTGACAAGCAATTTACTGTACAATGTTCTTTCTCATTAATTAAGGCTCAATCTTGAAGAAGAAAGAAAAGATGATGTCATAAGTTAAACTCATATTAAGGTCTTATGATCTAGTTGCTGACTAAGATTCTAAGATTAAAGCACTTTATCTTCTCATCTCTGTATGAGGCTCTTCTTTTTCTCTTCATAGTATTCTTCTTGTATTTAAACATTATCAATCAAGCGTCAGTCTCATTGCAAACTCATGACAGTTAAAGCTGCAAAATTCATAATTTGAATAAGTTTACTGATACAATTCAGATATGTTTCTACAGTCATGATCATAACTAAAGACATTAATGCTGTTAAGAATGACATTAATTAAAGACAGTAATAAAGATAAAAGACACTAATTTACAGTGTACAGTTCTTAAAGATAAGAGCTAAACTTAAGAAGGTTTTTATAAATATGTTATATAAAGTAGAACACAGTAAGAATAAAAGATAAGAATCTGAAGATAATGAAGATTAACACTTTTTAAAGCATGATTCTCTCAGATCACTTACTAATAATAAGTAATCTATAAAATACTGAGCAGTCTTTCTTCTTCTCATGCTGAAAAACACACTCAGCTGTCTTTTAATAAGACAGTTAAGCATGTTTATAAGCATAGAATAAAAAAGAACACAGCTCAGTGTTTTTAAATCTCTCACATATAATGAGTGATCTGTAAGTGCTGAACAACAACAGTAAACACTGAGAGAACTAAGAACTATCAGCTATTTATTATTTAACAGTTTATTAATGACTATCTGTTTAAATATTAAGCTTTAATTCATGTTTAAATAAAACAAAGTCTGACTTATGTAACTGTTAAAAGTGCTTAAGAATCTGTGTAGTGTAGTCTTTAATTAGTAAGGCTTTAAAAGCCCTCATATTAAATAAATGCTGTATAATCTTTTAGGGATTGAATTGGTCTATGAATATACTACTACTACTAATGACTCTATGTGTGTAGTAGTACATTGACTACATATAACAATTTCTTTATTGTTAACTGTATCAGTGCTTTTAAATTTCTGTACAGCCTTTAAGTTGTCTGTAAACTTCAACTGTCTTCTTTTCATAAATTCAGTTCAGTCAGCCCCCTCATTTAAATGTTCATCAACATGCCTTTACCCAAATCTGAATACCTGAGTGAAGTTTGAAAAGATGGCATATTTGGTAGATTTGTCTTCAACAGTGCATCAGAGCCTCTCACTGACGACAATTTTCTCAAGTCAATAAAGTTGTTTTCTGTACTGGTGGTGCAGGAACAATATACAGCGCCTAAGTCAGAGCACTAGTCCACCTCAGCGCCAATGTCTGCATTGTTGGCCGAAATGTAGAGAAGACCTAGGGTATGGCCAAAGATATTGCAACTGCAAGAAGGGGAGCAAAGGTATTGAGGGTTGGGTCTGTGGATGTTAGGAAGATGAAGAGTTTGTAGGGCGCGGTGGAGAGGTTTGTCAAAGAACTAGGGAGCCTGGATTTTGTAATATAAGTTCATCTTGGTTCTGGACTCATGTTAAGGGTTTTTGATGCTCATGGTTGGAAGAGCTGGCGCTGCCGGTAATTTCCTGACGCCAATTAGTCTACGCAACTCAGTGCCAACGCTTTCAAGTCCGTCATCGATATCGATGTGCTCAGATCTTACAACACCCTCAAAGCAACCCTACCACATCTTATTGAGTCCGCTAGTAAATACAAATCCGATGGTCAAACCCGTAAATCCCTATCCCCCTTCACGCCCCCCTTTCCCTTCCTATATAGACCCCACTAACACTCCCGACCAGCCTCCCCCGCCGGCACAGGCGGCCGCATCATTTTCATCAGCGCGACAATCCACTACTACACAGGTCAAGCTCTTCAATCGTACGTCTCCGCCGCCAAAGCCGGCGTCGACTCCATCTCGAACGCCGCAGCCATCGAGCTCGGTCCCCAAGGCGTAACCTCCAATATCATTGCCCCGGGACCGATATCCGGGGCCGAAGGGATGGAGAGACTAGCGAGGAAATCCGACCTCAAAGCTTCTTTCAAGAGGATCCCGCTGGGGAGGTACGGGTGTGAAGGAGATTGCGGATGCTACGGTATACCTGTTTGCTGATTCGGGAAACTTTGTGAATGGGGAGACACTTGTTGGTGAGTGGAGAGTGGGGTTTGAGAGGTTTGGAGTTGGGTGCTAATGATGTTCTTTAGTGGATGGAGGTGCTTGGAGGACTTATGGAGCGTCTACGGGGACGAGCTTCCAGTATCCGGATTTCTTGTTTTCTGACGACGCGATCTCGGGGGTCAAGGGAGGGAAGACATCGAAGCTGTAGATCGAGCGGCTGCTTTGATCTTTTACAGATTCCGGCAGGACCATGTTTGAGATGATAAGTGATGATTGAAATCTGTATGTCTGTTCTCTGTTATATAGCGAAACCATGCATGGTCTGCTAGTATAGTACTTTACAATGTCTATACACGCTTGCGAATATGCACGATCTATGTTCAGTTTATATTACTTTCGATGTTATATCTTCCGAGTGTCAGGAGGTCCTCGTTTGCATCGTCAAGAACACATCTGCACCTCGTTCCGCCACCAGGTCCAAATCATTCACAGCTAGTGCTGTTATCGTTATGTCGTCTCCGTTGTCTCCACTAAATCGCCGACAATGGGATACTTACAGCTCAAAGCTTCTATGGACGGACTAGGTATTGCAGTTACGGCAGATGACGAACTTTTCAAGGTTGGACTTGGGTTTGGTGCTTTCCATCGACTCCGTCCAGGAATAGGGTCCCCGGTTCCAGTGCGGGATGAAAGACTTCGCACTCCCAATCATGAGCGTCTAATGTTCGCACGGGCGATGAAAACCAGGTAGCATCCAGGGGGTCTCCTGTCCACCCGCAGCGGGCCAAATACGGCATTTCATTGGAAGAAGAGCGCTCGGAAGGATGTCTGCTTGATAGATCGACCGGGTCTTTTGTAGCTTTGTGCCGGCGGCTTAATATTCGTTCCGATGTCACACAGAACCGCGACCATTCCTCCATAGAGTCTCCTGCATGCCAAAATCAAACTCCGCATTCCAATCATTCGGCAGAGCTGTTGGTGGTCCAAATGTTTCGCTGGCCTCAACGAGTCCATTGAAATCAAACAGAGTGCTGAAGTAAGCCATGTCATCTAGACTAGCCGCCGAATCCATCAGATCCCTCTGTATACCGTCAAATTCATCCAGATTCGACGGCGTCGGCCAATCAAAGTTATCTTTCTGCAGTGTGTACTCGATGTACTCTTTCTTGATAGGCGCAAGCAAGCGTTCGTACTCCTCGAGGCAGCGGGACGCAGCTGGCCAGCGTTCTGCGATGGTTGTGAAAAAGCGCGGAAAGCTCTCCATAAAGCGTTCCACCTCATCGAGTGTATACGAGGAAGCTATAGTGGCCTTACAACCTTGCAAAGCATGCAAAAAGACAGTTGCAGAGGAGAAGGCATGATGGCAAGGGTGAAACACATATTTGATACTACCAAATTCGGAGTTTGATTGCTGCCAGTAGCCGTCTGCGACCTTGACCGCGGCCACGAATGCCTTTATAAGATTCTCAGAAGTTGGCGATTTGATCCGTGGACAAGGCCGGAACAATGTAACAATGATATAGGCATACGCAATGTCCGCATACAGCGACATCTCGGACCATTGTGCACTCCTTGTCGGATCTGTGTTTAGCGAAGCAGACTGATGGACCTCCTGGTTCCATCTCTGGATGCTGTTCTCTGTCCCTTCCAACCAGTCTTCCACAGAAGGGTACGAAAACGGCAACGGCTCGCCTTGAAATAGAATGGAGATGATCTCGGATTCTATTTGACGGAAAGTCCAGATACGTGTTGAACTAAATTTGGTGATACGACCGGTTGTATCAATTCCACATGCCGAGACTGCGCTATCTTCGTATTCCGTTGGGAAGGATACGCTGATATGCTTGTTAAGAATCCCCAATGGTCGAAGAAGTCCAGCGCAGACGGCGACATCCATCTCGTAAGCACACCAAAAGAGACGTCGTCGCATGTCCCGAACCAACGCGTCTTCATGTAGTTCCTCTGGTAGTTCTCGGTGTAGTCCAAGATCGATACAGGCCTGGATGACAAAGCCCGAAAGAAACCACAAATTTGCCGCACTTGGATTCAGGAAGGTATATTGAAGTAGAAGAAGCAGGGCTTGCAGTCCTCGAGTGTCGTTCGTAAAGACCGCAGAGGCTTGCTGCACAGAACTCTTGAAGAGTACGAAAGCTATATTATTCGCCCGTGCCTGTTTGGTCCGGGCCGCCGTGGAAAGAGATATTGCCATTATAAGACTGGTAACGTATACTCCGTGAGCAGTTGCTCGCGCCCCGGGTTCACACCCTGGAGCTGGGTTGTGAAAGACAGAATTATACAAAGACACGATTTCTGGTTCGTAGAAGATCGGATATTGAGGCAATATCCGAGACACATAGTTGCCAAAAAGGAAGTCAGCCACTTTTACAGGGATCGAATGCAAAGGTGCCGATGCTGGGACCGGGTTGACAATGGATCGAGGATGCCGGTCATCGATGTCGGATGCGCCGAAGGATTTCTTGGCTGACGGGATCCGAGTGCCTGTAACTACGAACCGTGCGAGAGGGACTTCCTCGGAGAGACCTAGGAACGAGGGGGTAAAGTCTTGTACAATCAGATCTATGAAGGTAGTCGCCAAGGCTCCAGCACCCCTATCTGGGATGGAGGTGGAAGATGCATTGCCGCTGGAGTGTGACGCATTGGAAGAAGGGGCTGGAATGCTCGGAGTGCCTCTCTCCAAAGCCGCGATCTCGTTCTCGAGATACTGCACAATGCTTCGTGGGGCTGATTGCTTCGTGATTGGGTCGAGTCCAACACAATTGACACCAGCGGCATTACAGCTCGAGCATCCTGGAGAAAGACCATCACACTATCGAGTATTTAGTATCCGGCATATAATTGAAAGGAAGAGGCATAGTTGGGCACCTTGATCTTTCTCAGGCGACAGCGAGCACATGACCATGTTCTTCGGCGGACTTGGAGTCGAGAACTCATGCGCGATAATGCGTCGATCTTACATTAGATTACGCGTTGTCTTTTGTGCTCTCTACATGTACATACAGTTTGTCCAACGTGGTTCTGTAGCGGCGAAGGTTATGCGGCTGAGAGATAAGGCAAGCCAGGCACGAGTGGCATGCTAGGGCACTGCGGGGTAGCGTGATAGTTATTAGTCAGCTCTATACTCCGCGTATTAAGGTAGCTTAGCCAAAGCCAAGACGTCAGGTCCGCAGACGTCTAACCACATCACACTTATGGACTAATCCTTAATGCTTTGGTCGTTCATGCGTTGCACTGGGAAGCTTTATCACACGACATACTCGTGATGCTCAGCTGGCAGAAGGCTTACTGTCCGAGTGTCCCAACGGTTTGGACGATTAATTGCACGCGGATCCCTTAGAACAGAGCGGCAACTTGGCGATTCCCTGGTGGATTTCTACTTCTTGCGTGGAACTCGTCCCCTGCGTTGAATGGACTCTATTAGCGCGTATGCTCCACGCACGATGAATGCGTTGGAACGACTCGAACACCAAGATCTAGACCTTGACAATCTTCTAAAAGCACTGCCCGCGTGCCGGCGTTGCCGTGCGAACCGGCGGAGATGTGACCCTCATCTTCCTTCATGCCGTAATTGTTTCAAAGCCCGAGTCGAGTGTATTTACTACGACCATGTACTTGGGGAAGAGCTTCCCAGGAGGTACGTACAAATCTGTCAAAGATCCGGAAGAATCAGAGAGCATTTGGCCGACTGGGTATCAGCTATGTCGCCAATCTGGCAACACGGTTCAAGCAACTCCGGCAGTCGAACACTCCGTCTACTAGGGGTGTTACAGAGCAAATAGATAACTGTAAGCCAAAATTTCGATAACAATGCGTCCATATATACATACTGACGCGGTCTAGCCGCACAATTCCTCGAATCGAGGCAGACGCAGCATCACAACCCTTGTGCCTATCGTGCAAACCGATATATAGGCAGGACATCTCGTCTAGCTGAGAGTCTGGCTTTGGGGGGAGATACGCAGATGTGTGGACAACTACCCGTCGGCAGTTCACACGTTCAAGCCTTGGATCTACTAGAAGAAGTCTCCGAAAATTTGGTTATACCGCCTCGCATGCACCGGTTTCTCGTACGAACTTACTTTTCGACCATCCACAAGTTTTATCCCTTCGTTGATAGTTCCCTTCCTTACTTAGCCTCGGAAGATGCTACGCAGCTTTATCTCCTTCCGAGGTTTTCCTTCAGCAGATGATCTACTCCATCGCCTGTTACTGCATTCCTAGAGATTCCAATCGTTTCATACCGCTTGCGAAAGCATGTAATCGTCGCGCGCGCGCGACGGCGGAACTAAGCATCAATACCTTGGAAGCAGTGGTACTATTGGCCCTGCATAGTCTATTCGACCCTCAAAAGGGCAATTTTGGACAGCTAATTGGCTTCGCCGCTCGTCTGTCTATCGACCTAGGGTGCCATAACACCAACACTGTCGGCGCCAAGGCGCGTAACCTGTACATCGCTATCTACTGCATGGAGACCAAGTTTGCAGTGACTTTGGATCGGCCTTCACTTCTTCCTGAATTGGTATGGAATGGACGAAACAGTAAAATTCTCTCTAACGTACCACAGGCTCAACCGATAGACCTAACATCGACCATAGCGCCGGAGTTGTCTTGTTCCCTTTACCGACTGCAGTCGAGGATTCGCGGAAAGAGCAGTGAATGCGATCAGCCGACTGCGTCTCCGCGGGCAGATATTACAGCTTTA
>JAABUP010002890.1_pt1 | contig 31751 bp, 43 predicted proteins | sample 5559201 | NCBI WGS metagenome assembly JAABUP01 (sample SAMN10711887, study PRJNA513373) | rock metagenome | isolation source: Antarctica rocks | place: Antarctica
GTGTGTGTGTGTGTGTGTGTGTGTGTGTGTGTGTGTGTGTGTGTGTGTGTGTGTGTGTGTGTGTGAAGGTGCAAGCATTGCAGAACAGGAGCTTGAACTACTCCACAGCATTGGCAAGTCCCATTGGCCAGTCTCATTGGCAAGTCCCATTGGCCAGCCCCATTGGCGAGCCCCGTTGGCGAGCCCTATTGCCTGCTCCCCTGAAGACTCCAGCTCTGCTCTGAGCCCTGCTTTTGCACTCCTGATCTTCAAAAGGCCTGGTTATTGACTCACAATTGACACTGTTAACTGTGCTGTCAAGTCTGTGGACAACAACGTAAAAGGCATACCAAAAACAGTAAAAGAGATAAATCACATATCAACCTGGGGGCTGCTGTGACAGCTTGCTAGAAACAACAATGTTTTTCTATAAATAAGTTGCAGACTGCTGCATTGGAGGCCTGTCTCACCACCGCATGTGCATCTGAGTCTGAGTGGGGTGATGGTGGATGCAGGGCAGCCAGATTCTGTAATGGAGCTGCCCATGGGGGTCAGGTGGTGGGTCCCACCTCCATCATTCCAGGCCTCTTGCAGGCCTGGGGCTGCGAGGCAATGCCAGATGGCCTTGGCCCTGCTACATTCATACAGGTAACTGCTACACTCATACAGGTAACTGCACTCATACAGGTAACTGTTGGTGGTGGCTGGGTCAAGGGTGAGCCTCATCCTGTTTGCCACTTTGTTTTGATCACAGAACTAGCTTGTCACAGACAGGTGTCAACACAGGTTGGTAGACAGCAAGAGCACACAGGATGGTAGACAGCAAGAGCACACTGGATGTCAGATATTTTGTAGGCTCTGGGTGCTAAATCTCTTTGGTCCAATCTGTTGGCTGCAGATCTGTTGATGGTTTGCGACAAAGTCGTGCAGGTCTTGTTTCACCTGCGTGCTCAAGAAGTGTGCTTCAGCATCACACCACTTGCTCGCTCATCGTTGCATTCCTTGACCAGCTGTGTCTTGGGTCAGCAGCCTTTGCTTGTGCTCATGAGCTGTTCGAGCTGCCTCGGCAAGCCTCAGGCCACCTGCCAAAAGCCTCAGGGCAGGTTCAAAAGGCCTTAGGGCAAGTTCAAAAAGCCTCAAGGCAAGTGCAAACGGCCTCAGGGCAGGTGTAAAAGGCCTCAGGCTATGCATAGAAAGCCTCATGGCAAGTGTAAAAGGCTCTAGGGCACGGGTGCGTGTGACCATAGGTGCCAGTGGGTCATGCACAGCCAAGGCACAAGGATGGCATTGGGGCCTTGGATGGGGTTCTGATCGACCCCACCCGGGCCCCAGGTTCTGCGAGGCCAACCCGGTCCCCAAGAAGCAGTGGCAAGCTCAGCCTGCGAGGGACAGCTCCATCCCGAACCGTCCAACAGAATCTGAGTTACTCCTTTGGGGACAGGAATGGGCCACAGACGCCACAGTCTGCCATACCTGCTGGGGCTTTTCCATCCCCAGAAGCCAGCCCAGTCCCCAGTCCTACAGGCGCAACTGAGATCTCTCTGAGTGCTATCAGCAGCTTTCAGAATCCCATTTACGGCATTGCAGCAGATCCCCAGAAGCTGGCTGCCTCCTGGGTGACTAATCAGTACTATGGCGAAGCTGCCAATCAGGTGAGGAACCCACAAAAAGGGTTGCAACGGGCCCCCTCAATTTAGAGCTCATGCAAGTCTATGAGAGATCAGGCAAATGCGCATGGTCTGCTGAGACCACAGTTGCAAGGATGTCAACATTATGCCATCCTGTGAACACACCAGTCCTCTTGCAGTCAGTGTGCATGGATTGTTCCAAAACCTTTGTATTTGTCAGCAGCAGCTGCATACATGCCTGGGTAGATGTATGCTATGGTGAATGCATGTGATGAGATGAGATGAGATGAGATGAGATGAGATGAGATGAGATGAGATGAGATGACTATCAGATTCAGGCTAATAGTAAATAGGAACAGCAAATGCAATGCACATACAGCCATGATGCCTATGCGTCGTTGCAGGGGCAGGCTTCAGGGGCAGCAGGGCCTGCGTGGCAGGTGGCAGGGCCCAACTCCACCCCCTCCCTTAGGGGCCCCCTGTACATGCACAGGAAGAGCAGTACCATGGCACGACACTTGAAGAAAACAAGCTGGCGCTCTTTGTCTGCTAAGCCGTCACTTGTGCTTGCGCTCAACAGAGAGAATGACTTTGGGTAAGACAGCTACTGATTGTTCTATGATGGTGCTTGTCAAGCTATCTACTACAATGAGCCTGTACAAAGTGGTTGTGGGTTTTTACATTGCAGATGCACCACATTCAGCAGGACTTGCATGCACACAGTGTTGACCACACAGTGCAAAGGAGTAATCATAATGGTAAAAACAATAACAACAATAACAATAACAACAACAAAGAGTACAATGTTGATAATAATAACAATGACAACAATAACAATAATAATGATAATGTGTACGCTTCCCGGCTCATGATGAGCCAGGTATGCGCAGGGCAAGTCTTGTCTCTCCAAGCAAAGGAGCCCTTCTGTATGCACCGAACAAGCCATTGCAACCATGAGAGTATGTGTTGTATGTAGGATGGCAGGCACTGTCAACTCAACTTCTGCCCTCCTGCGAGTGGAGGAGGCAGATGAAGTCAACGAGTCTGAGAGCGATGCGGCATCTGCCATGATGCTTCTTTCCCCTCGACCGCACACAATGCGCTCACTGCTCAATGACCCTACAGCTCAGCCGGACCTGAGCACCGAGTTGCCTGTGGATGCTGCTGAGCAGGTGCATTTGAGCGGCAGTGGTGCTCTACTGCAGAGTGTGCAGCAACAGGACAGGTCAGATGATCTGGCAGGCGTTGTCCTTTCTATCTATGTCATTTCACCACTCACAAACCTGCAAGGACTCACTTGTGGACTCACCCACTCAGTTGACTTTTTCACCCAATCACAAAATGCACTTGATCTCAAAAGGCTGGGGACATACAAATTCCAACGCTGAACTAACGCGCACTGCAGTGCATCTGAGTTTTGACTTTTCTGCAGGGGCTCAGCCATTTCTGTATCATCAGTGGTCAGCGCTGGATCAGTGAGGGGCAATGACCCTTCCCTAGAGGCCTTGTCTGAGGTGAGGATGACGTTCTCGTGTACACTCGCTGTATGCTGATGCACCAGTCACTTGCAATGAGCCGGCACTGTTGCTTGAGAGACTGATGATTGTCCCTAGCAGGTCAGGTTTCAGGGTTTAGGTAAACCTCAAACCCTCACAGACTGCTGGAAACTCAATGCCTTGACATGCATGTTAGCTTGTGACAAGTACCATCATTTGCTGCAGAGAGATGGAACACAATGTGCATGTTGCCCATCTGTTGTACTTTACAGAAGGAGCCAGTGGTCAAGCGTCACTGTGCACTGATGCTCATTTGACTGCTTCACCAGACAAGTCACAATGTATGCCTTGCATAGGTCTTGTCATCGTGCAAAGCTGCCTCTTGGTGACATATGAGCACCACCACTGATCACTGCCACTTTGGTCAAGAGCCCGTGATCTGGCCTGTTCTCATTTGTGTGAATGAACAAAGCAATGCATGAATGGATTAGGAAGGGCATGAGCGGATGGATGGACAGACAGATGAATGGATGAGGGAGTGAGTGGATGATTGAGTGGGTGTGTGAGGGAATGGATTGAAGATGTAGGCTCCATGGTGATGAAAATTTCTGAACTTTACATGACTTGACCTGCTGCTTGTTTTGCAGGTGCACATCTCACACATCGGAGAGATAAGATTCAAGGGCGTGCAGGACCCACAGAGTGTTATGCAATTCTGCACTGCACACTTGGCAGCAAGGCAGTTCCCCCAACAGCCCCCATCCGCTAAGGCAGAACTGGTAAAGGCCCTCACATAATGATAATCCAAACCCTCCCAATGGCAGCATGGTCCAAGCAGCCTACCATCATCACATTGGCACAGTCTGGCATTTCAATGTCTGTCCATGCTGTGGTACACTCAGTTCACCATCTGCATGCAGCATCTGTTACTGCATTTGTGACAAAGCAAGCTGTATTGCTGATAACATGTGACAGTCCCAGTAGCCATTCCTTGTATGCATTAGAGGTTTCTGGCATGAACACTATGCTGCTGGAATGATGTCAAAATCACAGCTGAAAAGGACGTCCATGGGTGCAGGTCAAGCCTGGGCAAGGCTTGCAGTACATTGTGATCATGAAAGACATGTCCATGGTGCCTCCAAGTGGACCCCTCTCTATTATAGTATAGGTGGCAGCGCCAAAATGCTGGGCAATGCCCAGTCTGATAAACTGCAGCAAGTAATTTTCTGACTTCTGAGTCTGAGATAAGATTAATGATGACATGGGCTGGATGCCTACTCTTGACAGTGTAGTATGCGGGCAGATCCAGTTGGGGGACCCTGTGAGTAGCGGGATGCATAGTCCTGTGAAGAAGACATTGTCATGATCAGACACAGTTGTGACATACCCATCAGGCATCAGACAACTTGTCATGAGAAGGGCATGACAAGAGGCCATGCAAGATGCACAAAGGCACATTCCATACCTCTTTAACCTGTACAGGTCTCATTTGCACGTCAAATTGCCATTGGTTCCAAACAAATTACACATGACTAGCTTTTGCTGACCTTGACTTGCAAGACCTTGTGCTGATTGGGCTGATTTGCATGTTGCTGTTTCAAGTATTAGGATGTTGAGTCAGGCATGCAAATAGACATGGCTATGCAGCACCATCGCCAAGCCAGCTAGCAAGCAAAACTGTTGTTGATATTAGCAGCTGTGGAACTGTGTTTGGCTTTTTCTTCCCCTGACTCTCAGTTGATGTGTCTTCTATACCGCTTTGTGTACGGACTTCTGGCAACAGTGACATAGCCTAAAATATACTCATGTCCCCTGCCACAACTCCTATATCAGCTCAATTCGACAGAAAATTTACCTGCAACACAACTTAGACTGCAGTGTTGCTTGTTAGCAAGACGGTGCCAGTGACTGATTGCTTATATAAAAGTCAAAGTAGGCCCAGCTTTTACAGAGATAATGCTTTGCATGAGTTGCAGCCTCCAGCTCAAACAGCAGCTTGGCACGGTGTTGCAGTCAGGGTTTCCAAAGTGGAACAAGTTAGATAGTGAGGTTAAAGTTGTCTTTGAGGCCAAGCAGCCAGTCAGCTCGACCGAGCTTTGCAGCCAACCTGAGCATTTGCATATTTAAGACTGAAGACACAACCTTAATGCCTCGGCACACAGAGTTATCCGTCACTACGCTTTGCCGTAAGCATCAACCTGCGACAAGCACTTATCGACGGGACTCCACCTAGCGAGGAGACCTGCCACTGACTGGTCTGTGCCAACTTGAATGGTTGCATCCAGAATAAGTATCATGCGCCGCAGCTGAACTCAGGAGGACAGTCCGGATTTCATGCAGCTGCAGCTGCAATGGCTAGATTACCCTGACCTGAGGTTACGAGAGCTCGAGAATATCGTATCACTTTGTAAGCAACCCTACGTAACGATAACTTCGTAATCAATTTGTCAACAAATTTTCGCAGCTCAGCCAGTAGCTACTGTGTTGGTGGCACCTGAGCGGGCCCACGACATCGCAGGTGAGTATCCTCTGTACGAGATCCAAACCTGCACAAGCAGCTACAGTCAGATGCTGCGTGACGAGCTTTGTGCAGCGGCATTTATGAGGCCTTCGCTTTGCAAATCCACCCTGCTGATGAGCTGCGAATGCATGGTATACTTGCTCTGAAAGCGAAGCGCAAGACCTTCGAAAAAGTTGTACACCAATTGTTTCTGAAAGAAGCATGACATCAATCAATACCAGCAGTACGTGGGCATGGAGCGGACAATGGCGGCGATAGCATTGTGAGATTCCAGACATGTAATCAATGAGCCGACGGCTCAGGACGACTTCTGACATGGCCAGGCAGCTCTAATGCGCCAACGGACCGACCACATTGCTATTCAATGCAATTTCTTCCAGCATTAGCAGCAGAAGATTGACGTTTACCACAGCGGTTGCAGAAGCTGGCATGTGGGCTCGCTGGCGTCATCATTGTGGCAAATTGCCCAACTTGAACAGCCAGTAATACCCTTCTTGTTCAAATTCCTGCAGAAGGCGCTGTGAAACCCTCCCTCGTTTCATTACTCACCCACCGTACAACTTGGTCGCAGCCTGCTCAGTTTCCTTCCTGGCTTCTTAGTGCGCCGCGGCCTCCGCATGATTAGCGAAAGATGTCAGTGGACAGGTTTGGCATCACCGTGCCCCAGGAGTTGCGTGCGGTTCCAGCGCAGTCGCTGGAGGTATGAGCATCTAACGTCTTTTCTCGACAACACAACTCGCACGCAGCAGTTTGCTTGGTCATCATGTTCGTAGACTTTTCCACTCAGGTTACAGACGTGTATCGTCTCCTGCTTTTGACGCATGCATACCCTTTTGTGTTACGTCAACCAACCATGCTGCCAAAGGCATGCTTCCTGTCCCGCTGCAGGAGTATGTCAAAGCTCGCCTTCTACAATTTGTTGCCGAGCCTGTCTTTGCAAAGCGAATGTATCAAACATCAGAAGGCGTGCATCGAGCAGCCAAAGAAGTGCTGACAGAACTGTCAATACCTGCCGGGAGGAGTCTGCCAGACGGTGTCTCGGGGACGTATACGCTGCTCTTTCGGCACGAATGCAGGTGTGTGCAGTTTTCCAGCAGAAATTTTGCGCACAACAACCTTAAAGTGCTTGGCTAGATAGGTCACACCTCAGCCTCTGAAGCTGTCTTTCTCATGTCTGACCAGCACAAGGCAGCTGATAATGACTGTGCTTTCACTGTTGTGTTGCAGTATGGTGTTGCAGATGACCTGAAGATAATATACACAGCATTATTTGAAACTTAGACGTGACTCAGCCAATGCTGTTTTCTTGCACAGGAGCATTGGTTGCTTGTGTCCAGACTGCGAGCTGTGCAAGCAGGCACAGCACCGGCGATGTACAAGCTGCTTTGGCTCAAAGTACTTGTCTGGTGATGCTTTGAAGGCCAAATGTGGTGCTCCCATCATGGTCGAAATCATCAACCCACGCACAGGGGATGTTGTCAGTACAGACAAGATCTCCGACATACAACTGGAGGTTGGACTTGCCACTGTGTCCTGCATTGCTGCAAGATTACTCTGCCTGAAGCTGGTCCATCACTCAGCTGCCGGCATATTTGGTTCTCGGCTGACATGCAGCACCACTGCAACAAAGCTTCAGCCACAGCTTCTGTGACAGCAACAGCTTGGGCAGCCTGCTTTTGCTGAGTTTTACACTCACATCAGCAGCCCGTGAGAATCTCACACTTTCATTAAGTATGCCAATGCTGCATACCAGCAGCATGCAGGCAGCATGCACTACCCTCTTGTTTGCACTCACACTGGTTGGTTACAATCAACTGCACTGCAGCTGTGCCAGACCAGCAGCGCCTTCCCTTACAGCTGACTCTTGTTTTGCAACCTTGCAGAGACACTTACTTGCACATGGCTCCTCTCTGCAAATAAGGAGACTCCTCTGTGGATCTGGTAGTCCAACTTTACATACCTTCATGGCTGTGTGACCAGCTAGCAACTGTGTATGCAGTCCAAGCTGCAATTTGGCTTGTGATCACATGCGTTGTTCAGGTGTGCGTGATGGACAGCAGAGCTTATGCCTCCTTGACGCCTGGCATGGAAACGGCAGAGGAGTTGGATGCTTGTACCCTTCTTGTCAACAGCCAGGTATGTGCACACAATGCTCTGATCTTGTGCATACACTATACCTGTGATATTTTGTCATGCGCCTGTCATGTGTTACAGAGCATATTGTGCACACCATACTGTAGCACTGTGCCAGTTTGTGCACCATCTTCTTCTGTGACAAGCTCACAGACCTGCACTGCTGTGGGGAATCAAATGTGCAGCAGGCCACAGTTGGTGTGAGACACAATCAGTCCTGCATGTACCTAGCTCATCATGAGCTGGAAAGTGTAAAAGTTATGACAAATATTACAATCAGTGTTGTCACAGTGTGTCTCTAGCTTGATTGCATCTATTGTACGAGACCACCCAATGAAGCGCATGCTAAGTGCCAAAGGGTATTGTGTTTGTCATTGCCTGCACAGCCCTGATGCACCAAAGACTGCTTGCAGGGAAAAGAGCTGCTTTCACCTGGCAAAAACTCCACATACAATGAAGAACACAAAATTGTCACGCCAATGCATGTAAGTTTTCCTTTCTTCTGCACGTCTTTCCAGGGATGCTTGCTGTCACCTGTCAACCTTGCTGCTGCTATCGTGCACAAAAGTGTGTTGCTAGTTTGCCGCCTACTGTGTGTCAGCTGTTGCAACCACTTTGACACATGTTGCATCCCCTTTGCCGCCCACTGTGTCCCGTTTAACACATATTGCATCCCCTGTGGCACACGTTGCATCCCCTTTGGCATACCTTGCATCCCCTTTTGGCACATATTGCATCCCCTTTGGCACAAATCGCATCCCCTTCAGCACACCTTGCATGCCCTTTGGCACACCTTGCATCACATCCTGTCCTCCCTGCTGCTGCTAGTGTGCACTGCAAAAATAATCTCTATCAGCATGTCCCGCATGGCATTGTTCGTTGCTGCCTTCATATTGCTTGCCTATACCCTCAAATTGACTTGACAAAGCATCGCTTGCCCATCCATGCCTGCATGCGGAGGCTGCCTTGGTAGTCAGCTGCCAAACTTGCTTTGGCTGCGCTTCTTGTTCTATCACAACATAGGTCTGACGTCACAGCATGTTCTGCAAGTGAACCCTGCAGAGCAAGTACGGGTTTCTGCTCATGTGACACCTGGCCTGCTGGGCGCCTCACAATACAGCCAGTTTGGTACTTTCTATCTCATAGTACGCATATACATTTGGCGCCGCCAGCTGCAGAAGCAGCGCAGCATTCTAGTCACAGATTCTGCGAATCAGGGCTGAGTTTGGATGTCAGCATTCGTGCCTGTCACCTCCTGAGTTATGTACCGCAATGCTGCAGAACAATGTGGCAGAGCTGCAAGTGCATGTGGCGGGCAGCAGCATTGCCATGCTGCAAGGACAGAGGCCACCCTTCAGGCTGTTGGTGCGTGCCACTGGGGTCAGAGACGGCCGCAGGGTGGAGTATGTCAAGCCTGCTGTATCCGACGCCTTTGTGGTAGGCCTACCTCACTCCAGGTCCAGCCTGGTAGTAGGTTTGCAGCCCTAGGGTTTAGCCTAGATGGTTTAGCTGTTCTAGGTCTGGGTTTTCTCAAATGTGGTGTGTGTTTTGCATATGTAGGGCAGCTGTGTGAAGCTAGCTGTATAGTTTTGCTGTTGTTGGTGCTGTTCTTGTTCTTTTTGTTGTTATTGTTGGTGTTGGTGGCATTGGTGTTGGTTTTGTTTCCAAACCTTGAGCTCAGAATCTGGAAGTGCACCAATGTGGCTTGCATAGCAGGCATTGGCATGGTGTCCTGCCTGTAAATACCTTGTCAGACTTGACACTTTTGCTGCAGGTGGCAACACAACGTGTCAAGACAGCTCAGAAGGCTGAGATTCCTCGCATTGATGAGCCTGTGAGCAAGATTGAGAATGTAGGAGTGCAGACTCAGAACAAGCTGCAGGACATCAAGGCAGCTGCTGAGCAGATTGGCGTGCACGGCCTGAGTGTCGTGCACAACTGTATCACCACAGGTTGGTTGGCCACACTCAATTTTTCTGTCTTCAACAGCAAGTGACCTTACCTATAAGCTAAGGCTTGCCAATACTCTGGACTGTTGCCAGATTGATAGGTTTTCAGATTGACACTGGAGCCTCTAGGCTGCCGCCTTAGGAGGAGCTGTGCTGCTGTTTCCGCAGTCAATTGGCACGCTGCAGCAAAGAGGTTCCTGAGTGACCTTGAGAATTCCCTGTTTGCCAATCTGCACTCAAAGCACTTGTAGCTGTGCCACCAGCATAAGCTATGCCACCGGTCAGTCTTCAAATTTTCTACCTGCACCACTGCATTGCAGCAGGTACACAGTTCTGTCACATTGTGCACCTGCACAGATGGTACACAGAATTGTCTGTTGATGTTGTTACACAAACACACAAGGCCTTTGTCGCTCCATGCTGCAGTGGGGCAATTCAAAGAGCTGGTGGAGTCCTCGGAGACGGACCAGCCGCTACAAGAGACCCTCAAAAAGGTTCTCAACTTCACATCCAATGGCTGGCACAAAGCACGCGAGCATGCGATGCGAGCCGTCTCCACTGACAACCGCATGAGGGCATGGTGTGCCGACGACAGCTTGGAGGATGGGCTGCTGTTCAAGTGCTACCTAGGACGCGTCGATCTTGAAGCGCCTGTTGGTGAGTGCTTTGATGCTTGTTCAAGCCTGTGTCTGTATGCATAAATGTACAACCTTCATGGACGCCTGCATTGCTGTCTGTGGTGCAATTGGCTATTTACACAGTCATCTGGATTTCTGGGTCAAAGCCCGTGCTCATGTTTTGTTGCCACCTTACTTTGGCCTTGCATGCAGCTCTCGGGTTGCAAACTCAATGTGCCGCTAATCTGCATCCGCAACCAGAACTGAAAAGCGTATGAGCAGGTTGTGCAGCACCACAAGCCTGGTTACTGGCCTCGTTTGCCATATGTCTTGTTACGGAGCTTTGCACTTGACAGCTGTGATGCCATTGTCTGTATCCCCATGGGATCGCATCAATAGACTGTATAGCGATGCACAGAACAGGCTGCTCTGGAGAGACAAGACTTGCTTTGCATGCACCTAGTTCAACATGAGCTGATGAGCTTTGTCATCATCATTGTCATCATCATCATCATGACTAATATTATTATTCTTACCATCGTTATCATTATCATTGTTGTTGTGACTATCCCCATGGCAAAGATGGTGTCAACACTTGCAGGCATCCTGCGCCGGACTAGCATCGAGCTGGGCAGTGGCACAGTATCCTTTGATGTGTCCTTGCTGTCGGATCTGACCGGTCAGCAGAGGGCAATCATGACCAACTTGCAGGTATACATCTGCTACTCTCTCTGTCTTAGTCAGGTAACCCAAGTAGCACAACAGGTGAGAGCGGTTGGAAGCTGTGACTGCCAAAGGGGGCTGCCTCTTGCTATGCATTGCGGCTGCTAGCTCAGTTGCAGCACATGCATGCAGAGACTTACTTACAATATTTGCATGCTGCTATAGTGGAACAGATCTCTCAGACGCTTTTGACGTCACCCCCAACAGGACATAGTGGCATTGCTGGTTATTTCACCAAATGAATACATACAATCTCTTTTTGTTTCTGTAATATCAGCAACATTAACAGTTCCATGCTGCACAATCCACAGGAAGCTGCTTGCCTGAACAGTGCTATGCTCCACAATGTCCAGGAATCAGCTTGTAAGATCAGCAGAATCAACAGCTCTATGCTGCACAGTGGGCAGGAATCCGCTCATAAGCTCAGCAGTCCTAACAGTTTCACACTATACAATGCGCAGGAAGCAGCTCGTAAGGCTTGGTGGCAGCCTGGGCATCCCGGCTGGTGCATCCCCTGGGACTACGACTCCACAGCCTTCATGAGAAGCCTGACAGAGGGGCCCAATGTGGCCCAGCCTGCCCCCAGCCCTAAGATGCGCATTTCTGCCCCTGTGCCCAGAAAGCTGCAGAACAGTAAGTCACACCCATGTTCTGGTCAAATGGCCATTGTAAGGTGCTCTGGTCAAATGGCTAATGTAGGGTGTTCTGGCCAAATGGAGATTGTGGGGAGCTAGCTATACTTGTGTGGCGACCATATTGCAGAACACTGGGTCATATGCACAGTGCCAGCCACTGACAGTGGCATGCAGGTACACAGGCACTGCATGGTCTATAACTTCTAATTGGCCACCTCTTTAGCATAAACAGCGCTCTTCTGCATCTTGCGTGTGACTGTACACGCAGCATGCATTTGTTGTCCTCTTTGGCTGCCATAGCTTCACTGTACTATACTTCAACGTATCATTGAGTATCATGCATGTGATTGCATTGCACGCGCACTTATATGTTTTTCTGCATGGCAGGCCTTTAAAGTGGATGATGTCTTCTGCAGATGGACTGCCTAGTTTGGGCAATTCTCTGGGTCTGGGTCTACAGCCGTCTCTGCCCCCCAACAGCCCTCAGGACAGGGGCTACAGAGCCCCCTCAGCTGGCCCTGGGGGATCAGCCTCAAATAATGCCCTGGCTCATATCAGCGCTGCACAGCTTCTGCCAAACTTCTGCCAGTCCCTATACGCTTCCAACCCTGGAGCCATGCTAGGGTCTGGTCAGGCGGCTGGCATGGCCCTTGGGTCCAGTGCTCACACTGGAATGTCATCAGGGCTGAATACATCCAGCAGCCCTTTGACTATGGGGGCAGCCAGATACCTGGCAGGCCTGGGTATGGGCTCAGGGGTGAGCTTCCTAGCTCTCCACTTCTGCACCTCTTCATAGTTTTGCTGCATGGGCATCTGCTGCATGTTGATGGCTATTCAAGGCCCACAGCCTTGGCCCACAAGCTTGGCCATGGGCCCACGCAAGGCGTACTTTGCATTTAGATGACATGTATCTATTGTATAATAGTTGCACAGTTCATTCGGTATGAAAAGCTACATAGCACTATGGCCTGCTAGGATTCTAGCTGTCCTCACAAGGCCTGCAAACTAAATGCTGGAAACAACAGCTGTGTATGGAAGCCGTCACTGTCAAGGTTGCTGCTGCTGCTGCTGCCAGAAGACCAATGGTACAATTATGCTCTGCCAAGTCATGGCGTGCATACTTTGAATCAGCTCTTTCTCAAGATCAGCTGTTGCCTCATCAGGTCAATGCTCGGTGCACTTCTTACATACTTCATACACACATCTCATCTACAGCTTTCTGTTATGCTGAGCATGAGTACAAGGTGCAGATCATCACCTTGTGGGCCCAGTCAACACCACTCCCATGCACAAATTGCACAGCTACGCCTCACAAGGGCTTAAGTGTAGGTGTCAATGCTTTGTGCTGTAGCAGATGACCTGTCTGCGCGCCGTTTGCTACAGTGTTTGTAGGCTGACTATGTTGGGGTTGACTGCAGGGCTCAGGGGGTGGGGCAGGAGCAAAGCTGCCAGACGCTGAAGCCTATGCATCAGCGGCGGGGTTTGACTTTGGTGCACCTGCTCGCAGCCGTGCTCCAGATGGCTTGATGCCGCTGGTGCGGGGTACCAGCTTGAGCAGGGGTTTTGCTCTGCCTGTGCAAGGGCCAGGTACGTGCTTGTGTGCTCGTGATATTGTCTGACTGCTGCTGCTGCTGCTGTCTGGCATTTCGTTGCCTGAAGCTGTGAAAGACTCAGTGACTGTGACTGGACCTGATGCACTGATGGGGCCTGTTGCAGTGTGGCTCACAAGTCTCGCATGCAGTCATGTCAGGGTGCAACATGTGGGTGCTTGGGCACCACAGAAACTCCAAATCTCTTAAGCCCGATTGCAATGCAGTGGCGCAACTGTTGTTATGGACGCTGGCATCACTTGATACTGCAGCAGATGCCCACATGGGCTATGCTCCGCAGCCTGTGTAGTACAATTCCAAAATGTGTGTACCTAGACCTGGGGAGGGACTCATGTTGCATAGATGATTTGAAGGGTGCGGCCCACGCACAGTCCCAAAATCAGGCAGCAAAGCCTTGCCTCACACACAGCATGCAATGACACCATCTGTCGGCACTCATACGTCCAAGTTGCATTGAGCTGCACCTTCCCTTGTGCAGGGGGTTTCAAGGTGGGGCACTTGCCCACCAGCCCCTTTGAGGGTGTGCGTAATCACTCAGGCCCTGGCACCTCCGCCTCCAACAGCAGCGGTGGACCAGCAAATGGCGGCCCTTTCGGCTCCCGGATGGTGCGCATGACCACCAGCTTGGACACCACCAACAGCAACAGCGGCCACCACAGCGCTAACCAGTCTGACCAGGTGGGGGGATTCAGGGGACTCACATCATCTGCCAGTCAGAAGGAGAGGGACAGGTCTCCAAAAGGCAGGGAGTCTCCCTTTGAGACCATGAAGCATCAGCAGCAGGTGGGCTAGCCCTGCCGCGCTGCAGTCTTAGGTGTTAGGTGCAAACTGTGGCTGACTAGCAAGCAAACACAATGACAGCTCATGTCATAGCCAATAACAACAGAATTTGTCACATTCTAATCAAGCTGTCAGTATGATGTACTGATGGCGCTGCAACAGCAGAGTCTGCCAGCCAATGTCTTAAGTATGCGGCGTCGGGATTCATCATCACAGCAGGGTTCATATTGTATGAGGCATACGTGTTTGACCTGCAGCGTGATCAGAAGCCTCGTTTGGGCAGCATGCAGCGACCCCAACACCCTCAGTCACAAGGGGGGCCATTGGGTGGCCAGGGACCCTCCCGCCTGCAGCCTCAGGGCAGCGATAGGTCACAGTCCCAACCACATAATCCCTTTGCAGGGCTACAGTCTCAGGGCGGCAACAGGCAGCCCCAGGGCAGTGACAGGCAGCAGCAGCAGCAGCCTGGTCTGTCCAATTTCCAGCAGCATCAGATTCAGCAGGCATACAACAACCTCATGCAGCAAAAGCAGCATCCACCTTCTGATGAGGCCAATCCTCACCACATGTCTGAATCCAGTTACCCTGTACAGCCAGTGCCGAGCAGAGCTGGACCCAACAACATGCTGTCGCTGCCCTCCTATCGTATCCTGCCATCACTGACCAGTAATGACCTGGATACCATCATGAAGCTCAGGCAGCAGCTGAGTGGCGAGAATGGCTTGCTGACTCGGCTTTCAAGCTTCATGCAGGCGCAACGGTCCACTGACCAGCGCACCATGGCAGGTATCGCTACCCTCCTCTCACCACACCCTTTTCTGGAAACCCATTTGACCACGCCTCTGTTATCTGCCTTGTTGTCACCTTACATACTCCAATTTGCCACTGCAGCTGGACTTTCAGCTGACTATCAGAGTCTCATGTCTATGATGCAGGCTTAAAGTATGCTGTCCCGCCCCCCTCCCCTCCCCCCCCCTTTCATTTACCATACCAAACAGGGCACTAGCACAAAGCGCCAAAATACTTCATGGCTGAGCTGCGAGTGCAGCATGCGCTCCGAATTGAGGATGATACTTATGACTCAGCACTTCTTCCAGAGTGTGGCCACACTGTGATGCTTCAGGTCATGACTCATCTGAGTCCCTGAGGGCGCCAACCTCAGCAGCCACCACAGCCCTTGATGCAGAAGGCTCAGGGCAGGGCCAGTCCCTACCAGCCCCTGAGGATGCCAAGGAGCAGGCCCAGCTGGCAAGGGCTGTTCAGGAAGACGTTGCAAAGGCGAAAGATAGCCTCAGGGAGGGCCAAGCAGCCATGGTGGGTGCCTTTTCACCTCTGGGACTAGGAACTCCTGCTTGTCACCAACAACACCTCAAAGTTTTCCACATGGCAGGAGTATCTGAGACTGGCTCCCAGAATTTGAAGTTTCTGCTGGGTTTAGCTTGCTGTGCTGATTCCAAGTCTGTGATAGTAATGACAGCTGCTGATAGCAAATGCCTGCAGCCAACCTTGGTAGACAGTCAGCCTTGACAGTTGATGGCGTTTGGTCACCAAATGTATTCTGGCTCCAGCTTATTGTGGCTATTGATCATGATACCTCATCCTCCTGTCATGGCCGATTGGAATTGAATGATGCATTAGGTAGCAACCACACGCGTGAAGAATGGGTCGCATGCACGCAATGCTATGCATGGATGGATGCATGCGTGCATGGACTAGTGGCTTGGTGTCGTGAGGAAACATTGCTTGATCAAGCTGTCTCACCCAATGGATAGTCCAAACATGTCAAGCTCTCCTTCCTGGAAGGCACACGCAAGGCTTGCAGCAAAGCCGGCCACCCCATCAGCAATCCAAACACAGGTCTGGCAGATCAAAAAGTCAGAAGTCTGTTTGTGTGATTGTAGGCAGCAACGGGTCATGATGGGAAGCCCATGCTGGGCCGCTTCTCCAGCAAAGTCGGCAGCCTGCTGGATGAGCTGGCAGATGTGCTGGGTGCATTTGAGGGCATTCCAGTTGCACAAGAGGGTCAGCACCTGTTCCCTATACTGCACCGTAAAGCTGTTGCCGACTGCTGTAGTTTCTCTTGTGTTGCTCAGGCTTTCAGATGGATAATCTCCGTCAATGACAGCTGCATACAGCTAGCATGCATTTGGCAACCCTCTGTGTCTCCATGTTTTGGCGTTCACTCAGCCATTCTCTCATAGGTCTGGCCATCACGTTTCGCATGTGCAATTCTACATGTGTCCTAAGCCGCAACATCAGGCAGCATCAGCAGAACACGCGTACAGAGGTACAGGCTAAACCAGATTCCGGGAGACAAGTGGAAATTTGAAAAGCAGTGACTGTTGATGGCTGTACTGCAGATGAGGCAGCAGGCTCACAGCAGCCCACCCCGCTGATGCAGAACAGGTTTTCAGGGCAAGAGATCAATGAGAATGGCCTGAATGGCGTGCACAAATCGGCGTTTGAGCCTGTGACCAGCTCTCAGAACAAGCGACGTAAGCTGGCGGCTCATCCCAGCTCTGAGAGCGACAACAACTCTCAACCACATGCGAGCGAAGCTGCAGGCTACCGGGAGGACCAGCAACAGTAGCTGGGTTCGAACCCCAGAACCTTGTACAGCATCAGTAGCTGGAAAAGAAAGGAGTAAAGTCTATGCCTTTCAGCAATCATGCTGGGAGCCTCCTGAGGAGTTAGCCCGGAGACTGCAGGGGGGGGTTGGGAATGAGACTGAACTCTGGGAATGGTTTTGCACCATGTTTTGTACCTTACACCTCATATCTGGGCATTGAAAAGGCCTTCTGGTATGACACCTGGTGCAGTGCTCTGCTGGAATGTTGCTTCAAGCCCTTTGTTATTTGTTGTCCCCCTGGACTTGTCTGAAACTGTCGCGCATTTGGCAGACGTGTATCAAAGTGTCAGTTGCAACTGTGCTCAGGATTGCTGGTTTTTTTTTCTGGGGGTTTTTTCTTTTCTTTTTTGAGTGAATTTGATGTTTACCATACTGGTAGACTGTCCCATGTCTTGTGGTTACCGTGTATGCGTGCTTTCTGGGCAAGCAGAGAGCTTATTGCAGCTGTTTTATGCACTCCACTTTGGAATGGCCAGGGGAATTTGGAGATCACCACCAACTTGTCAATGTGAAGGCTGCTGCACGCATGGATTCGAGACATGTCAACACCATCACCTCATGGAGTTGCTAGTTTTCTTTTTTTTCTCATCTCAAATGATTGTGTGGCTGCAACGACTCATGGTGACCTGCGCTGCTAACATAGCTGTCACGATATCCACCCCACGTTTTTGATGACTGGCATTGGCAGGTCGTTTGTCAGCTACCTGATGGGGATGACATAAGTGTGGTCCATTGAGACGCAATGCCGTATAATATGAATATCGTCTTGGCAGTGGATTGAACCTCACAACATGTTGACCCAAGGTGATGCTTGAGGCTCGTAACCGTGTAAATGTACGAGTGTAAACTTTTTGTACATGCAACATAGTGACCTCATGACGCATACACAGGCTGGAACGATCATTGATGATCCTTCGTCTGGGCACATATGTGTAAAAATATACCTGCTACCGGAAAGTAGTCTTGCTGGACCTTGGGGGCAAAGACCGTGTCAACACCTCAGGGTGCAATTTCCTGTTTTGAACAGCTGCATAAGCAGTAAGCTGTGCCCTAATACGACACTGTGGCAGAAATACACATTTGAACCTCTGCTCTGCTCATGGTTGCAGAGCCATAAATGCCTTATGCACATCTTGAGACATGGCTTGAGCGCTCACACATGTACCCTCAGAACTGACTGAAAAGCTCCTGAGTTTCAGTGTTATCATATCTTGAACATAAACGTCATGCTCACGCATAAGATAACAGACAACACAATGCAGCAGAAATACAGCACACCTATACAAAGTCCTAATTGGGGCACAACCTGCTTAAAGTTGGCCATGATGCATGTGGGCTTCAAAATGCCCACGGTCATGCTGAACACCACTTTCATCATTGGCGTCAACAGAAGCATATGATCCAGACTGCATGGCAGGAGAGGCAACCAGTGGTTCATCTAAGGCTGCACGGACAGTCTGTCTGATAATATCAGCTCTGGCCTTTGCGTTGACATGCTGGACGTACTGACTGTTCCAATCCTGGTTTTGCATCTGTGCAGGTAGGTTCCGTACAAACCAGGGGTGCTTCTGTATGTCATGAATAGTGATGCGGACCTCAGGTGATGGGTGGAAGATTCTCCTCAGAAGGTCCTTGCACAATGGCGTGAGCTGAGTGTGAGCTGGCAGCCTGAATAACACAGCACAAGGTTGCTGTTTCTAGTGTTACGGGTTGAAGTACCAGTTGCTTTGCTGCATACGACCAGGCCGCAGATGCAGCCCTGATTTGTGAAGTCACACTGCAGCACATGCATGTGAGAACATTATGTTGACAAGCAATTGTGAAAATTGGTGTGTACAGGACACCAGTTCAGATGCATGAATTGAAAAGGTTCCACTCATGGATGCTAATGTCATGATGCTGCAGACTGCTACACCCAAGGACTGCTTGCCAGTAGTCTGAATCTTCAGCAGCTCAGAACCCATCATGCTGCCAGCTGCAGTGTGTGAAATTTCACTTCTTGTGCCACTTTGCAGCATGCATGCAAAGAGCAATCACACCCCATGCAATTGAGAGAGCAGCATACACAATGTCAGCATGCTTCAGCCTCTCAATGAACAGCTTCTGATACTCCCGCGAGTGCAGGGGAGGATCCCCTTGACGTCGGTCAAAAGGATATTGACAAAAGAGCATGGCAAAGAGCACCACGCCAGTGGACCACACGTCAGCTGGCTTGCCGTCATACCTCCTCTTCACATTGTGTAAGATCTCTGGAGCTGCATGCATGCCAGAACATTTCCTGAGTAGAATGTTTGTTGGCACATGCAGAGCACACATTGTGTGGAAAGTGCAATCATGCCATCAAGGAAACGCTGAAAGACATGGCTTCATGAAACTGCAAGCCGTAGATCACAAGAGCGCCGCATTATGCATGCTCTGCACTTGCAGCATGCAAGAGTAACAAGAGAGGTGGTGCCACATACCAGTGTAGCCTGGAGTCCCCACTGCTGTAACGGGTAAGCTGTGATTCTGATTGATGGAATAGCCAAAGTCACACATCTTCAGAAAAGGTCGGCCTTCGTAATATACTAGCAGAATGTTTTCTAGCTTGATGTCTCGATTGATAACTCCCATCCTGTGCAATAAACAAGAAAACTGTGTACCTGGACACCGGCTGTGCCACCTTGATCTGTCCATTTGTGTTGACTTATGGCAGTCAATATGTGCACTACTTGTCAATGATGCGTGTGACTGCATTGCAATGTTGTAGCAGGGACACTTGCAAGATGAGCACACCAGTTGTACCTGTGAGTGTAATCCACAGCCAGTATCAGTTGTTGGTACAGCCACCTGGCCTCATCTTCTAACAGACCTTGCTTGGAGTTGACCAGCCTGATTGCCCATGAGCGACATCAGTGAACGGCATCAAGCCACTAACGAGACTGAAATTGCAAGCTGAGAAAAGAACATGCCTCAGCAAATCCTGCCCTTCAGCATATTCCATAGCGATGGCCAGGTACTTCTCTGTCAGAAAGCATATTTTGAACTCAACGATGTGCGGGTGCATGAGCATGCTATGGTTGATGATTTCACGCTCCACATTTTTATCGATAGTGTTCTTGTCGCGAGCAATAAACTTAATGGCGATATGTGATCCGCTGTCTCTGTCTAAGCAACACCAGACAAATCCGTATGCGCCAGCACTCAGTCTTCGCACCAATGAAATCTGCTCGCGCCATTCTGATCCTGCCAGAGGGTCCTTATCGTCTGCGTCCGCTGGCAGTCCAAGGTCTGCAGGAAATGCGGGAGGATCCCATCTGCATAGCTGCCGTCGAGGAAAGCCTTGCAGAGCCAATGGTTGTTGTGCTACATTGGCAGACCACATATACCTTGCGGCTTAACGCTGCAGGCCAAATAAGCTTGCATATTTGCAGCTCCACTTACGTGTTGCGTAGACCATGTGCGATGTTTATTCACAAGTGCAAATGTTCAAACTACAACTTTCGATTGTGTTGGTTTGAATTGATTGCCATCATACTCCGGAAGTAAGGGAACCTCTTGTGGCCTTGGTGCCTCATCTACACAATTTTTGCTTAGCCAACGCACTTTTGCACAATTTTCCTCGCAGTGCACTGCAATTTGGCAAATCATTAGCAGCCACGCAAGATGCAATAATGCATATATATATTCATATGCATTAATGTGCCAACACAACGAAGCACCTTCACAAGGTCACATGGCAACACTCGCTGGCGTGCATGATGTTGGCTTATAGAAAGCTGTGTTCATGTCTGCCTTTAGATTGGTTAGTGATAATTATAAGACCCTGCAAAGGCAGTAATGCAACACAAATCTGTTTCTTGATAAGACAGTGTTGAACTAAGACGAACTGCATGATATGTGCCAATATATCAATACGTTATGGCCATCTTGGCCGTTTGCAGCTTTGCAACAGTGTACACAGTAACAAACGCTGCCCAGGATGCGCATCCCACTCATAACCCAAGGGCAAAGGTTTTTCCTGTTGAGAATCGTTTGAGATGCAAGAGAAGGTAGGGTGCAGAAGAATGTAGAGTGCAAAAGAAGATAGGGTGGTCGAAGAGCCCAAATGCATAGAACAATTGCACTTGCACATCAATTTGGCCATGGCTAGCCTTAACGTTAACCAGTGTTAAAATTTTGAGCTTTTTGGTCACAGATATTACACTCATGCTTCCAAAAATAATTCAACACCGGCAATATTGCCTGCACAGCTCACTGCTGCATGGCCTGAGTTTGCAGGCAAATGTCATAACTTGTGTCAGCACTTCTTGCCAAACTAGCAAGAGCTATTGTACATCTTGTTTGAGTGCATTGTACAGTTGTTTGTTGAGGTTGAACGCTATTGTATACTGTCCAGCTGAGCACTTTGCTGAAGAGCTTTGTTGAACCAGTCCACATCATGCTGAGGTGGTGACGATTCTTCTGCCTCAGTCTTGTGACGCAGCTTCTGCTTGTTAGGCTTTTTGGCCCTGGATGAAATCTCAGCCTGATCTGCTTGTTGCTCTTCGTCTACTTTTTTCTGCTTGGCTAGGTCTGACAATTGGGCACTCTGCTGGAGTGCAGCACTGAACCAGTCGTCCTGCTGCGGGGGATGCGTCTCTGACTGAGTGTCTACGCTCTTGCTGGGCTTAGTAGAAGTGCTCTGGGGCGTCACCGGAATATGGTCTTGCCGTACAAACTGCTCGTCCACGCCCCACTTGTGCTGGTTGTGCAACCGAGGTGAGTCCGGCGTCTCGTGCTTTCCAAAAACCTTCATCGCCTTCTTCCAGGCCACCATTATATCTCAAGGCACGCTTTATCTCTTCGACCACGCGCTGAAAAGCTTCGTCTTAGCCGAGATGCGTTGGTCGACCAGTGATCAGAGGCTGTGCGGCTGCTCGTCCAAATACGTGGCGGATCAAGCTAATGACGACGCGTTGTGGACAAAACTGGTCTACAATGTGAGCGATTAGTGCAGCGCAGCTTCGGCTGTGTCCCTTACGTCATGCACAACTCGTCTTTGCATACTGCATGACTCCTTCATGACACGGAGCGTCTTCCAGAAGATATTACAGCTCTATGCGAAGCTTGCATGGTGGGGAGTACAGGAGCTGTCACTGACATGGTCCCGAGGACGCTACCTTAGTCGCCCACTGACTGGGCTTTCCAACCGACTGCAGTGACAGGTGCTTGTTCTTGTTCGTTCACGCTGTGCAAACGTGTTGCTGCGCATATGCGTCTGAAGCATCAACAACAATTGCTTATGAATTGATAGTGACTCGAGATGTTTGCACAATCCAGAAAGATTAGCAAGCCAAGCTTTGCTCCCCGGCTTGTCTCTACGCACATGTAGTACCGACCACTGCTTGCATCGTGCACAGCAAAGTAACCTGCCACTTCTGACCTTTGAGCTGGGATGTGAGGACTTGACCAAGAATGACATGAGCTACAGAAACAAGTTTAAGCCTCTGAAGCAGCACACCTGAACAGTGTCTAGCATGAAATGTGGACAGCCTGCCAAAATGAAACTGACCAGATCGAAGATAGCATAAATCACTCAGATGGAACACAATACAAAGCCAAGGCTGAATGAGCAACAGCAGCATTGGCCAGGCAGAGGGCAACACTAAGCAAAGATCAAGGGGCATCAACAGTGTATGAGCGTGTCTACTTTGAACTCATCTCCGCAGTAGACAAAGTATCTATGTGCATGTTTTTGCGAGCCTGCACACACTTTGCCATGACAGACGAACTCCGTGTGATGGAGTCGGTCTGGTAGAAGTTCTCTATACTGCTCTTGAAGGGCTCCGTGCTGGCTTGCTCAGACTTCATGACCCTCTCAGCAAATGCCTGCAAATGTTTGTGACATAAGCATGACAAAGCCAAGCTCTCCTGAGAGCTCATTGCCCTCATGCAATCAGAACCAACATTTGCTGCAATGCCAAGGCAGGCAGGACAGGTAGAACACACTGATTAGGTCATCGCATCACGACATTGCAAACAGCACATGCAGCAGCTTATCTCAAATAGCCTGCATAGCATTGCACTGACCATACACAACATCATGACGCAACATACAGACACCCTTGTTGTCATGTCAAACACAGCGTAACTCAACATTTGCAATCATGGAGAAGAAGAAACATGCTGCACCTTGAAATACTCTCCATTGAGCCACATGGGGGACTCAACAGTGTCATTCTTGGCCAGATGAGGCGCTACATCAGCCATGCGCTGCCGTAGCTCATTGATGGTGTCGTACGGCAACTGATTGCCCACGTACTGCACATACAAAGGTCCCTTGAGATGCCACAGAGCTGCCAGTGATAGACTTGAACACCATTATTGTCATCACCACTCAAGGTCACAACAGTCAGCACAGACACACTGCACAGCTCAGACAAAACAGACAACTTTTGTGTCAAGTTCACCAAGCTGGTTGCAGCAAGGCATTCACGGCAACTGTCATCAAGCCAAGAAGCAGGTGTGATGTGCACGAGAGCTACAGTGAACATCACAGCACCTCACTGAGCGCTCGAACAATCTTCCAGTCCTCTCGTGCGTCACCAGGCATGGGCACAGCCTCCTTGGTTCTCTGCGGCCGGCCCTCTGTGTTCACATACGTCACTGCCTTCTCTGTGTAGGCAGGTGCTGGCAGAACAACATTTGCCCTCAGTGCCCCTCTGTCACCGTGGTGACCCTACACAAACAACCTCAGCCAGTCTGTCCATGTCTTGAAGCCAGCAGTCAAGGCAGGCAGTGCTTGCAGGGTCTGGGACAGATATGCTGAGTGCAGTTCCACCAGTAGACAATTGTGCCCAGCAGTAGACAATTGTGCTCAGCAGTAGACAATTGTGCCCAGCAGTAGACAATTGTGCCCAGCAGTAGACAATTATGCCCAGCACTAGACAATCGTGCCCTGCAGTACACAACTGTGATCCTGCCATGCACCTGCTAGACAAACATCTAGGCACATAAGGAAGAAAACAGAAGCACAAAAACAAGAGAGTAAACCATGAGCACGCTGTGTGACCTACTGAGCATACAAGTTGGGTTGTATTACGGCGGTTCTTTGTACTCAGCAATGGCTGCTCAGCAGCTGCACAAGTTTAAACAGAGGTGTCACGAACCCCATTGCACAGTTCTACACACCTGGTAGACAACAAAGGCATCCTGAGGAATGTCTTCCTCCTGGTAGTCATCACTGCCTAGCAGGTAGACAAACTTGGCAGGGGGAGCTGAGCTGGCTCTGGCGGAAGGCAAGAAACCCACATCGAGCGCTGCTACTCTAGAGGCGGTGTCATGGAAGACATTGTAGCCATTCCAGCCTTCCCGCACTACATCAGCCTCCTCAACTAGCTGGTGCACCTGTGAAAACATGCAAGACGCATCGAGCAAAGCAATGCACACAAGCCTGTCCAAAAAAGCCTCTGCAGCATAAAGCGAGCAGAGCAAGTGCTGCTGCAATGTCATGGTGGTGTAGGTTTGGGTCAGTATGCCAAGGGGGGGCACCCACAAGGCAGTTACAGAGTGCAGGGGGCGGGCAGCATTCAGTATCGCTTTCTGCAGGTCTCATGCACAGGTGGATTATATGCGAAAGACTGTACAGATTTCAAACAAAACACAAGAAAGTATTGATTCTGACAACACACTTACACCTTCATGAAGACAGTCATTTACAGTGTCCTGAGAGTTTAGGACAGATTCAGATGGCACAGGTTTGTGCTGCTGTGTACTGACCTGCTGCAGGATGGTATCTCTGTCTGCCCTCTGCAAGATTCCAGGGCCGACCAACACCACAGGATACTTGGCCTCCTGGAAGCTCTGCATGAAGCTCTCATCCTTCAGAGCCTGGCCCAGGTCAGCTGCACCCTCACCCAGGTAGTTGTAAGGATAAGTCAGGTCCACGTTCTGCCCAATGACACTCACAGTGCAGCCTTCTAGGGTTGTCTTGCGTATCCTGCACAAGCCAGGATGAAGGGTCACATGATGAGCAAGACAGCTGTGACCTCACTAAGATTCTGATGTACTTACACGTGAATTGAGTACATCATATCACACTGTTCATATATGTTTTGTGCTGAGAGAGCATGTTTTTTTGGTGGCCGCCTTGAAATCCTACCAGGTGGGGGAAACTTAGAATGAAACAATAGCTTGACCCCAGAACAAGTCACAGCCTATGACTTGTTACACCATTGTGTGTCGCAGTAGAAGAGACAAAGCAGATCCATACAAGCATCTTGCATCTTGAATCAGGCCATGAGCTGAACTCAGCGCTACGCAGCTAAAGACTAAAGCTCGCTTCGATTCAGCGTCCAGGCAGCTTACCTGGCGTTGAAGACAGGGGCCTCGATTCTGGGATTGCTGCCAATCAACAGAATGGCATCAGCCTTCTCTACGCCCATGAGGGTGGTGTTCATGATGTAATTGCTGCGCACATCTGCATCCAGGTCAGGAAATCCACCCTCGCTGTACAAGTTGCCGCTGCCCATCCTATTCATCAAGTCCTGTGGACAACGCATGCGGCAGCATCAGAAGCGCCAAGGTGGGAGTGAGCAGAGGTTGCTGTCCTTGGCAAGCATGTTATTCAAACCGAGCAAACATATGTCTGGGCGTCTGCATGTAATGGACGTCTGCCTGCCGGCTGTGCATAGCAGCATCCAACCTGACAGCTGTAGAGCTGGAATGAAAATCATGCTGTGTCTACGGAGGGCTTCAGCACTCTTTGACCACACTTTGTACTGCAACTGTGTAGACACATCATCTACATGCCTTTGAGAGGCAGGTATAGGTAGGATATCATGTGCTGACAATACTGACCTTGAGAGCAACCATCGCCTCAGCATCTGCAAGCTTGCCAGCAATGGCCTTCATCTCATTGCCCTTCACTCCCTTCAAGCCCTCAGCAACTGCCTTGAGCGCATCAGGCCAAAGGACTGATCGGTAGCCCTCAGACGACTTGACCAGGGGAATGTTGAGCCTCTGCCGCTTGAGACCATCATATGAGAAGCGCCCCTTGTCGCTGAGCCACTCCTCATTGATTGACTCATTTAACCTGGGTGTGATGCGCATGACCTACAACAGGACCACAGCTCTATTATGTCACAGGAGCAGCAGCAGTATGTCCTTAGTGCGAATGAGGGGAGGTGATTTCTTTGCTGTGTTGTTGTGCGTGTCACCAAATTCATGCCAGCAATGCTGCTGAAGGCCTTGGTACAAAAGATTGGTTGCAACAGTACTGTGCAGTACAACAGAGCAGCCCTTGAAATGACTGCTGCTGTTCAACACTAGAGGTGCTACAGATACAGGAGATGCTACACAGCAATTGAATGCCAGAATTTCCCTTTTGGAAAATCTTCAAAGCGTGGTAAAGCCTCCTGGGAAGCTGCCACAGCAGCAGCAGCAATACTTGTAACGATGACTGCCCTTTATCAAGCAATCAGATGCCAGGCGTCTCCTTTCAATGACAGGACTACCAAGTACATCAAAAGCACCATTGCCACGTGACTCTCAAATGCGGTGATGCCTGCTGAGGACCGGTGACAAGGACTGAGCCGTTTTCCTGAGAGGTCATTAGGACTGTTCTGTTCCACCTTTCTGTTAACGGCATAGCCATAAATCAACAACTTCAGAGTGAGCTTGACAAAGTCAGACTGACCTCTACTCCTCTGCTGTCAATCTTAGTGTTTGAGCCCAGGGCGTCGCTGACATCAATTGACTCAGTGCTCTTGAGCTCCCAGTTACGGGCTGTGAAGGCAAAAGGCTTTGAGGTCAATGCCCCAACAGGGCACAGGTCGATGATATTGCCAGACAGCTCGCTGGTCATGAGCTTCTCAACATAGGTGCCAATCTCTGAGTCCCTTCCTCTGCCAGTCACACCCAGATCTTGCACACCTGAAGATGACGCAGTTCACATGCAGCTTGAATTGGCGCAATGTGATTTGAGTCTGCACATGCTGCTCTGGCACTCTTTCTTGGGAACAAGTGGTGCACTGCTCTGACATGGTCTGTGGTACACTGGCTTTGCCATCAACCACATGTGCAAGATGTGACACCAGGTGTTCAACAAGCACTTGGAGACCCTTTGACGTTCTGAGTGGCTGGCACCGTCCACTGTAAACAGCAATGCTAGAGCACTCTCAGGGATGATGGACATCCTGAACACAGGCAAAATGATACAGCAACACTTGCCTGCAATCTCTGACGCAAAACGAACGCATCGAGTGCAATGTATACATCTGTTCATGACAGTCTTGACCAGAGGACCCAAGTTCTTGTCCTCCACAGCTCGTTTCATCTCAATGAAGCGGCCCCTGTCACTGCCATACTGCATGGCCTGGTCTTGCAGATCACACTCTCCGCCTTGATCACAAATTGGGCAATCAAGAGGATGGTTGATCTGCAAAACAAGGCAGAGTCAGGTGTCCTGCAAAGCAGCTATGGGCGGTGCACCATAAGCCTACCCAAGCAACCCACCTGAGGCATAAAAGCAGCTGTTGCTGCTTTGCTTGTCAAGACCAGCATGTTGAAGGAATGGCTTGAATGCGCAACAGAAAAATGGTTGCATGATGCAGAGACAGAACACAGGCACAAGTGCACAGTGTTCAGAGTACACACCAGCAAGAACTCCATAACACCTTCTCTGGCTTTCTTGACCAGAGGGGTGTCTGTCTTGATGTCCATGCCAGGACCAACTGGCATAGCACATGAGGCCACAGGCTTTGGGCTCTTAGTGACCTGCACACACAGGTGCAATTTCAAGCCAGGTCTTGATTGAATGCAAGCCCTTGCAGACTTAACAAATTGTGGCTAAGGCTGTGCCAGCCGAAGGGACGGGGTGACACAGATGCATGAATACAACATGCATGCATACAGGGGACACACAAAGCTCTTGCCAAGATTGATTGTCCAATGCAAGCCGCTATTTTGCATACAAGACAGGGTGAACCCAACCGATGAGACAGGGCACACAAGCAAACCCACCTCTACCAAGCACATTCTGCAGTTACCAGCAATGGACAGCTTCTGATGATAGCAAAATCTGCAAATACATTCGTTGTTCGATGTTTGCGACACAGATGTGTTTTTAGTCTGACAAAAGCGTATTACGAAGATGCACACACGGTGATGGAAAGTGTACCTGGGGATATCGATGCCAGCGGCGTCGCAAGCGTGCATGACTGTTGATCCCTTGGGAACATGCACTGGCTCGCCATTGACCTTGCACTCGATCTGATCATCTGCCTGGACAGCTGTGGATGCGTGGAACAGCCTTGCAGCAACAGGGCGAACAACACCCTGCTGTAGTCCCTTGTTGACAGCCTCTCGGGACAGCCTGTGCAATGACATGATGCGTTGTGCAATTCAAGCAGGTGATCAAGGCCCTGTGCAACTGCGCCCTGCGCAGGGTCGAGCAAATCACCGTTCAGGCGTGTCCATGTCACTGATGGGAGTGATTCAACCGACTAGGGTTCTGGGAACAACCGGTTCAATGACTCACAAACCCTTTACCAATATGCCTTCGATGGCAGATGCTGCTGCTGTGATGTGAATGTGTTCACAGTGCAACAACAAGTTTACTTCACCGCAATCCTTGACCGTTTCAGACAGTATGCTATCAGCCGTATGGTACTCCCACTGAGCTCGGTAGCTACATGTAAACATTGATATAATGATTTGATCGATGGACTGATTGTCATCTGTGCCAGCCAAAATGGCTATGTTAGCAAGTCAATACCCCTCATCCAACTACCTGTTTTCTACCCTGATGCTGGCAGATCAGGCTGCCATCCAATGCAGTTTTGGGGGTTTGTCCTCGAAATTATATGCTAGCGCTATTGGACACCTGGGTATACCTACGTAGGGCCTTGAAGATAAATTGTGTGTGCATTTATCTCACACCTTGCTCATTGCTTTCATGTGCATGTTGCTCTGAATGCAGGTGCAAGTTCAGCAAGTGAAACGAAGACATGCTGTGCTATACCCTTCACTCTGCTCTTGAATTTAGTCTCTACTCCAGACACTTGGCCCTGAGTGCTAATTTGAACAAGGCTGCTGCTGCCTTCTGACAGGCGGGACCCTTGGCCCATTTGCCTGTTGATGTGCCTGTCATGTCCCAGCACCATGCACAGTGTCCTGATCCTCTGAATCATATGGCCAACAGCTATATGCAGCGCTGCAAGTGTGCTCTTAGTTGAGCCTCAGAAATACGCATTTTTTGAATGATGCTCCAAGTACGTATGCATGATCAAGATTTCTTCCTCAGCTGAGAAGGTCGAAATGCCTTTACTATCTCCTCATTTGTCTCAATGTACGGCCCCTCAATGAGGTCTATGCATGCTGGTATTGACCGGAAAACCTGGAAAGCACCAATAGGATTGCAGCAAAGCCTTGGCAGGCATTCAATGATGGCGGATAATGCTTGCAAAGAGCAGCATGAGTAGGGCATGCATGGACAGCAATGAATGGGTGGCTGCATTGGTTGCTGCTGCTTCAAAGATGCAAAACATACCTCATCAAAAGTTTCACGGATGGCTTTTGGCTTTCCTGGCAGGTTGATGATCAAAGACTTTCCCCTCAACCCAGCTGTTTGCCTTGACAAGACAGCTGTTGGCACATACCTACACTAGAAAGCGCTGCATGGTAAGCTCTGACATCCTGGTGGCTACAGCAAGCCAACAGTGCACATTTGCAGAAGCGCAGCTTGGAAAAGAAGCCAGGGCGTTGCATGTGGATCACTGCAAAAGCATACTTGAGACTAATTGCCCGCATTTGCTCGCCATACCCTGGCATCATGCGCTTGCATACCTGTACAGGGCAAGCATCGCGTAGGGTAGCTTGTGTACATTGCTGAGCCAATCGTGAAATCAGTGTGCTTACAGCCTCTGTGGCATCAGGTGTGACATCACGGACTGCTGGCCCAGTGCCCCCAGTGGTCACAACTAAGCAACAGTGATCTTTGTCGCACTGCGTCAGCAACCACTTCTTAGAAGGGTAGCAAATATCAGCACATAGACTGTACTAAGCTGAATGAATCTGAACCATGTCTTTCAATGTTTGTTCAATAAGAGGCTGCTCATCTGGGATGACTTTGTATACAACCCTCCATCTGCATGCAGTTCATTTGCTATGGCTTGGCAAGCATGCATGCAGACGGTGAAGTCACGTCTGCAGTATCTACGGACCCCAGCTGCGTCAGTACCGTGACTTGATGGCTTCCTGGAAGAATTCGATGATGGCAGGACCACTGATGTCGTCGTACACGCCCTCACTAGCCCTATCGCTGACAGTCACCACACCGAAGATAGCTTCATCACTATGGCCAGAACCTCCTGAAAGCTGAGACACATCTGCAGTACCTGCCATACTCTAGGTGGACGGACTTGCAAAACTAGTGAGGACCGGTGGAAGTGTATGGAGGAAGTCAACGGGTTGCGCTTGGCTCGCGATGTTGACCGAGTCACTGTGTCATAGAAAACAGCCACTGGCTACAAAGTATCCGTTCTCGTGCAAGCTCTAGCTTCCGGGGTGCTGAGCAATCGCTGAGCAATCGCTGAGGCGGTGCAGAGTTGCTGGACTTCATGCATTGCACGCACGCACGCCGTGCTCTCACGCAGGTCCCTGGACCTCTCTGACTTTTATTTCTTGTGCTTACTCAAGCAATAGCTGAAAAGTGTTGTCGTTGGTATCCACGTCTCTTGCATACTCCGCGCATTAGCCTCTTCGCACTTTGGCGACATTCGCCGACGTTGTATATTGAGTTAATGGACCGACTGGACTGTGATCTAGGGCAAGCGGTGTCACTTGGGGTGAGCAAGCTTCAGATCATGCCCGCACCTGCGTTACAGTATCATTTGTTGCGCAGCAGTGGGAGGTCATCGAAGTGTGGCAGAAAATACCAATGTTATGTCTATTGCAGACGACCATCATGGCAGCCAGCTTTGATGGAGGAGTTGTTTTGGGTGCCGACTCCAGAACATCTACCGGCAACTATATTGCCAACAGAGTCACAGACAAGTTGACGCCACTAGCAGAGAATATCTATGTGTGTAGATCGGGTTCAGCTGCAGACACGCAGAACCTGTCTTCATATGTACAGTATTTCCTAGCACAGCATAGGCTAGAGCTGGACCAAGATGTAGGAGTCAAGACAGCTGCGCAGCTTGCAAAGAACATGGTGTATCAAAACAAGGTAGGTTCTGAGCTTTGACATTGCCACTATGTGTGCCTTTGCTAGCTGGACTGAACTTTGTAATTTACAGGAGATGTTGCAAGCTGGACTTATAGTAGCAGGGTGGGACAAGGAAGAGGGTGGCTCAGTATATGCAGTGCCACTTGGGGGGACCCTTGTCAAGTGTCCCTTTGCAATAGGTACACCATCATCGCCTGTAGACCAAATTGGGACTTTCAGCATAAATGGACAGCTTTCTGAAAGGTACTTTTCATGCTACAGGTGGATCAGGCTCTGCATACATTTATGCCTTGTGTGACAGACACTGGAAAGCCGGAATGTCAGAAGAGGAATGCAAAGCTTTTGTACAGAAAGCAGTCAGTCATGCAATGGCAAGAGATGGATCGTCTGGAGGTTGTATACGTACAGTGTCCATCAGCAAGCAGGGTGTCAAGAGGGACTTTGTTCCTGGTCACAGTGTGCCAGGACACTATGGTGAGCTACCAAGGCCACAGCCACAGAGGGTTGCAGCATCTTGAGTTTTTCATTCACACGCTCTCTCATACTGAGCATTGTAAAACATGGTGTTTGGCACATCAGCAGAGCGCTGATGTGACTACCCTGCCGGCCATATCTGAACTCCCATTGATCAACCTGGTTTCATCCACCCGGGCAGCAATGCCTTATGTTACGTAATTGTTGAGCAACATTTAGGCTGTGACTGGATGTTTTGGTGACTGCCTTTGTGCATCATAAAGTTACAACTGTGTAAGGCAATGGCATCATGCACCCTTCTGGATGTATGTGCGAACAGGGAATCATACAAACTGCTTTGTGGCCTCAAGGAAGCATGCAAATATCCCACATAGGTGCCAATTATG
>JAABUP010002891.1_pt1 | contig 31745 bp, 20 predicted proteins | sample 5559201 | NCBI WGS metagenome assembly JAABUP01 (sample SAMN10711887, study PRJNA513373) | rock metagenome | isolation source: Antarctica rocks | place: Antarctica
TTTTCATGTAATTAGTCTAGTGGTGTGGATATTTCAATAATTCTAGCTGTTTTGACATTGCAAAATAAGCGACAGCGAGGTGGCCCGAATAGGGGGGTGGCTCGGGTAACAGGGAAATACGTTAGTGTGAATTATCATTGCTTCTAAACGTCCATCGCAGTTGAGAGAACAGCGATAGACATCAACAACAACACCGACACGCTTGTGCTACGCTTCGTTGTAGCTTCTCCTATTACTACCTTCTGCGCAATAGAGAACATCTGTATATTGCTTCAATCCTGACCATGACTACTTTGCATAGCCCTCGTTGTGACTGCTGCTCATCTGCAGAATCTATGTCGTCTCCAATCCTAGCGAATCTATGGTCTATGACGATCTTTGCACCTATGGTGTAGTGAAAAGTCGCGAAAAGAACCCATCAATGTCGTCGTCGGTTGTGAACTCTCAAAGATGCTGCGCTCTTTTCTCTCTGGTAGCGTGGATTGGATTGGCGTTGATTTTCCGTAGCAGGTAGTCTTCCATTGTTCCCCAATGATCTTCCCATGGCTGCTCCCATGTGCCTTCAGTGGTTCGGCAGCGGGATAGCGTGACCTTTGCACTCTCTAGAGCAAGTAAGTCGCGGATCCTGTCGAACATGGATTCCCACATGCCCTCCTCCAGTATTATCCCATCCATCCCAAGATATTTGAGCGTGCTGGCATGCTTTGACAGACACGCGAGTAGCTCTCGTTCAGTAAGATAGATCCCTCGAAGTGAGAGTCTCTTGAGATAGGGTATACCCTCGAGCCCGCCAAGGTCTGCAATAGAGAAGCTTTGACCATGACCATTGCAGTGAAGGCTCAATCTTCCAGAAGTGGAGCTGATTGGAATATAAGTGCTAGTGTGCCCTGTTGAAATACTGACTGCCCTTGACCTCTACTCGCAATCTTGAAATGGAGTCGTCGAAGCGCTGCAAAGCAGCCCTGGAATGGCCAGCTAATCTGACCGGGGGTCCCCAAAGTATGAGTGGCGTCCTGTGAGAAGCCATGGAGAAGCTCCAGGGATGTAAGATTGGTCCGTGATTTCCATATCCCAGCAAGCATGACCTTCATGGCACGAGCTGGATCCTCATCGGACGGGAGATAGCATGGCTCACATATTATTCGTTTACCCATCGCGTCACACCAGGACTACACCCTAAACGGTTGCCAATCGTTATGGATCGAAGATTCGGCAGGTGATTCGTTGCACCCGTTACTATATCTTCAAATATACCTGTTTTCGCCATGTCCTCCTGTTTGTCGTAGCATTCTCTGTATAAATTGTAGGCCTCCTGGAGCTGGACTGCAGAATACTGCCGAGCTTCATTTGTTATCTGAGGCCGGACAACGTCCACAAAGTTGTTGTAAGTGAGAGCTGCGTAACGAACTGCGGGATAATCAGGGAAGTACCCACAGCAACGGGCCGCCACGGACAAGAATGCGTTGGGAGTCTAGCAAGCAATCCGATGAAACCGCTCGGTACCACATTGCAATTTCTTGACGCACTGGCCGATCACTGGATGGTTGGAGACCTTTGTGAGAATCTGGAGGCTACTCTCCTCAAGCCAAAACGGGAAGACCTCAAATAGCAGCGGCGTCGCCGCGAAGGAGAAAGCTCTGCAACCGAGTCGTACGTTCGAGAGGTTTTGTGTGTCGCAAGACCAACAATCTGCGTTAGGCTGAAGGTATATCAAGATCTTCGCGATAATCTCGGGAGGGAGAATGCTAATTGTAGCTTTTGGGGTGGAAGTCAGTGCGGTGCGCTCAGTATAGATTACATATAAATACGCTGCACTAACTGGTAATCTTTTGACTGTCACGGATTTCCTCGGTATCTTCAAACGCATCTTGAGCTTTCCGAGCTTGGCTCTGGCTCTCGGTCCACTCCTGTAGCATGTTGATCAGGACAGTTGAACCGGGTCGGTCGTTGGCTTGACTCGCGGAACTAGTAAACAATCAGTTTGAGACCGTCACCTATACCTCAATCTGCATTATCAAACTAAACGAATAACATTCTCACCGTTACATTTAAGGAGAGGATAGATAAATGGTAATGCTCACTCACGTAGAGGGCCCTAGTGTAGCGCCAGCTTTCTTGTTGCTGTGTGAGGGCCGTAAGGCTGTTAGTAGCCAATGAGTCTAGTACAGTAATCAGGTCAAAGCCCAATTTATCATCCGGGACTCGACAGTGGTTAGGCCAGATTATCCCATACGTTGCGTGCGAACGATCTCGTGAGAAGTGAGGTGAATCGAAGTACCTAGGGCTTAGAAGATTCTGCCGGTTCTATTGCGGTTTGCAAAAGGCGGAAAGGTCTTGGCGAATCTGCAACCACTTTACAGGATGCGCTAAATCGCGTCGCGTTTCCTTAGTAGCCGCCCACGACTACATGTCGTTGGAATCTGCCAATTGACAACACTTTCGACATTGTCCACGTTGCTGCCTTACATAGGTTTCAAGCACTCCTAAACAGCTGTTCCCTACGCAAGCAGCGATCGCAATCGTTACAATTCTGGCAGAATGGACGGATTACAGCTACGAGATGAAGCCGTACGTGATCGGATCAGATCAGCGGAAGAATTCCTAGATCCTAGTGAGTGAAGATATTGATGGTGTTGTGGAAGTAGCTGACCGGAATCAGATGATGCTCGAGCTCGCAGGTTTGCTCCTCATTGCCACGGTCGTAGAGCAAGCTGACAGCTCTGCAGTTACCGCGCAGATATCATCCTAATGCTCAATCGTGGCTTACGGAGACTCATCGTATGTAAGTGCTGCTGTCTAGAAAGGAGGAGGCGCTCATGGTAAATTAGGTCAGCTTGGACGAAATAAGGGCCCACAATCGAGTGCTTGCGAACGGGTATGGCAGCGTCTACATCATGGCTGTAGCCACATCTTTTCTGATGCATTTACAGACTCGTTCAGACGCCATTCGACTATGTCCAGGCTTTCGACCAAGCGCTGAAGCACATAATCACTGCACTCCCAAACCGGCCTGTCAAAGAAACTTCCGATGATGCCGTATGCCTGACATAGATCTAGCGAAGGTTGAGTGTTTTGGATGACTGATGACTTACTTAGATGTACTACTGCGCTTACACGGGCAGCTTTGGAGAGTTTGCCTGCAATCCTCGTACTCTCAGCTCAAACCATCTCAACCACATGGTGTCACTTGAGGGCATCGTCACTAGGTGTTCGCTCGTTCGGCCCAAGGTCGTCAAGAGTGTACACTACAACGAGAAGAAGCAGATGTTTCACTTCAGAGAATACAAAGATCAGACGATGACTGCCAACGGTGCAGCAAGTACGGGCGTGTATCCTCAAGAAGATGAGGAAGGGAATCCAGTATGCTAATCCTTGCTCCCAACCTACGTCGAAACGTGTGCTTATATTATGCAGCTTATCACCGAGTATGGGTACTGCACCTATCGCGACCACCAGACAATCTCAATTCAGGAGATGCCAGAACGTGCCCCAGCAGGACAACTCCCTCGTGGGGTGGATGTCATCATGGATGATGATCTCGTAGATCGAGTAAAGCCAGGAGATCGCATACAGCTGGTTGGGATCTATCGATCATTGGGTAACCGCAATGCAAGTTCCGGCAGCTCCACCTTCCGTACATTAATACTCGCCAACAACGTGATTCTTCTATCGTCGAAATCCGGTGGAGGCATTGCACAAGCTACGATTACCGATACCGACATCCGGAACATCAACAAAATTTCGAAAAAGAAGAACGTTTTCGAGCTTCTTTCGCAGTCATTAGCACCAAGTATATACGGTCATGATCATATCAAGAAAGCTATATTGCTGATGTTACTTGGTGGTATGGAGAAGAACCTTGACAATGGCACCCATCTCAGAGGTGACATCAATATTCTAATGGTTGGTGATCCTTCGACCGCTAAGTCACAGCTGCTCCGTTTCGTGTTGAACACCGCTCCACTGGCTATCGCGACTACTGGTCGGGGATCCTCCGGCGTTGGCTTGACGGCAGCAGTGACGACCGACAAAGAAACAGGAGAGCGTAGATTGGAAGCAGGTGCTATGGTTTTAGGCGATCGTGGAGTTGTCTGTATCGATGAGTTCGACAAGATGAGCGACATCGACAGAGTCGCCATACACGAAGTGATGGAACAGCAAACGGTCACAATCGCCAAAGCTGGGATCCACACCTCGCTCAATGCCAGGTGTAGCGTCATAGCTGCGGCAAATCCTATCTACGGCCAATACGACACTCACAAGGACCCTCACCGCAATATCGCGCTGCCTGATTCTCTGCTATCTCGTTTTGATTTGCTCTTCGTTGTTACAGATGATATCGACGACTTTCGCGACCGCCAAATCTCCGAGCACGTCTTGCGTATGCATAGATATCGACAGCCAGGCACAGAGGAGGGAGCTCCAGTGCGTGAACAGCTCAATCAGACTCTGGGTGTAGGGCTTGAAGACGAGCAGGATGCCAACCAACCCACTAACGTCTATGAGAAATTTAACATCATGTTGCACGCTGGTGTGACGGTGACGACCAGTCGCGGCACGGGTCGTAAGGTCGAGGTGCTTAGCATCCCTTTCATCAAGAAGTATATCCAGTATGCCAAATCGAGGATCAAGCCGGTATTGACCAAAGGTGCTGCCGATCACATTGTGGCAACGTACTCGGCACTCCGTAACGACGAGCTCGAGGGTAATCAGCGAAAGACTTCTCCGATGACGGCGCGCACACTCGAGACACTCATCCGCTTAGCCACGGCGCACGCCAAAGCACGACTTTCCAACAGGGTCGAGGAGCGAGATGCCATTGCGGCAGAGTCGATCTTACGTTTCGCCCTCTTCAAAGAGGTTGTGGAGGACGAACGCCGCAAGAGGAGGAAGGTTAGCAGAGCGCCAGATGAGGAGGGCTCTAGCGAAGATGAGGGCTCAGACGATGACGGAGACGTGGCGCCATCGCGAAGGGGGACCACTCCTCGCACACCCAAACACGGTACTCATGCTGCAAGGACCCGCAGTATGGGGTTAGCGAATGGTTCATCTGCGGAAATCGGAGATGAGGGTGGAGATGAAAGCGACGATCTTTATGGGGTTAGCCCGCGTACGCAACGAACCCAAGCAAGCCGGACCAGTCGAAGCTCAGTAGCCGCGAAGGCGCCCACACAGTCTGACTCCCAGATGTCCGTGGCGTCGTCTCAGCCGGCATCCCAGCTCATACCAACGCAAACAGAGGAAGACTCTCAAGAGAAGACGACAGATGCGGGAACATTAGCTCCGGCAGATGTCCGTCCCACAATATCACCAGCAAGATTTGGCACATTCCGCACGGCGATGGGCCAATTGATGAGCACACCGGTCTTTCAATATGACAGCGCGGACCTTCTGCCCCTAGTAGAAGCAGTCAATGCCAGGATTGGACGGGAAGAGAGCTTCCAGCAAGATGAGGCGTCTGCTGCGCTTGCCCAGATGGCGGCGCGGAACGAGGTTATGTAAGTTGGAATTGTCAGCCATCTGCAGTTCATGTGTACATGTATGCTAATGAATGAATGCGCAGGTACTCTGAGGGAGACGATATTGTGTACAAGATCTAGATTGGATGAACCTGCGATGTAGGCATTGGAGTGTTTCAAGCGTTTCGGATCTGTTTTCACGGAGTATTATTGCGACGATTGAAGCTCAGACCAAACATGGCGTGCATGTCTCGGCAGAATCAATGCAGCACGGCTCAGCCGCGTCGATCTGACAGGTATCAGACAATTGATGGCCCGGAATGCTAGAAAAGCATATCTGGTCCACGCCGTAGCAGAAATGGTCGCAGACTGCCAGTGGACTCGTTTCTGACCGAGGATTGGTCGTCCCAAGGGCACCGTTCGAACCCAAGGATCAGCTCGATCCAACTAAGCAAAGACCCCGGATGACTTCGCACATGGGAGAAGCCGTGCCGGCGCATCAAGAGAGGATCGCTGTACGTCCATACAAGCGCCTTCGCTATATCCACGTTTTGGTTGGCGCGCCTTTCAAGGCCCTTAGCCTCGGCGACTTCGCTCTAAACGAATGCGCGTCGCGTGTCAGGGCGTGGAAGGCTCCGTCTCGCTACCATTGGACCGCCTGCGCTTATATGTATCTGGGGAAGCACCGTGCACTGCTCCGTAACTGTCCTTCGTAACCTTGTCCTCGGACTTCCATATTCACGATGGCACTTGAATCGTACCACCTTGGTGAGGATTGAGCGATGCTTGAATGGAGAGATTCAGGTTACAAGCGGTGATCTCTTCCACGCTTCTTCCCGCGCCTTCGCGTACGTACGGGACTGTACTCGACATGTATCGCAGGCCGTGTTAGGTACAGTGGTAAAGGACAGCCATTACACAACACTAACCAAGGTACCCAACACACACCCACCATACGGATAGATCTATAGGCGACGATGCCAAGGTTCGCAAGCCCATCTTCCCCAGTTCCATAAAGTTACCGAGCATGGACCATCGACCGTCGCCCATGCTCTGCTTCCCGTCATCATCATCATTTTACAAATCCTCGTTGTTCCTTCCCGTCCCTTCCTTCCCTCCCTTCCACATCATGTCAAGTGAATGAGATTCGCGCACTGCTCCTAATTCAGCGCTCTCTCCATACCATACAGTACCTGACGAGTACGAATACTTTACTTTGGATCTATCAGCTCCCCGGGATAAGCTCTGTACTGTACCCCGCATTGCGGTGTGGCTTTCAAGGGTACGATACACAATACTCGAATACGAGTACGTGCACTTTTGGCCCGGCATGTGCTGCGCCTTTTCTTTCGCTCTTGCTCTCGTCTCATGCACGCCGTCCGTTCTCCAATAAAACGACGATCAGCACTTGAAACGTCGAAGCCACAATATTTCCCGATCAAGGAGTCTCGTTGATCCCAACCATTTCCTCGACTCCTCCGCCATTACATATCTGACCCTACCTGCTGTTGCTTCTGCGTCTGCTTCTGCACACAGCCCCAACGCCTCCGGACTCTTTCTTCCTATGAGTTCTTGACGATACCTTTATGACTGTTCCGGTCCCAGCGCCTGTCTCACTGACACTCATGAACCTCGATATCATCCTACACTGTCGATAAGGGCAAACGTCAATCGCATGCCGCGCGCCTCATCGCCTTGGCAAAATCTATAGCCAGAATCGCCCAAGATGGAATCGGACAATGGGATGACTGGAGAGCATATCCTACCTTCTCCGAGCATATACATGACCATCGCTGCCTTCACTGCTATAGCATGGTATAACGTCATCGAGCTCAACGTCCAAGTCTTCCTGACCTTCAAACGACATCGAGGCCTTTACTTCTGGTCGTTGTTGATCTCATCATATGGCTGCGTCCTGCATGCCCTTGGCTTCGTGCTCAAGTTCTTCACAATCACGACGAACCAGTACCTCTCCGTCACCATCATCACCATTGGTTGGTATGCCATGGTCACCGGTCAGGCCGTTGTGCTATACTCACGCCTGCATTTGGTCGTGCGCGAGCAAAGGACGTTACGACTCGTCCTCGCAATGATCATCACAGACGCTATCTGTTTCCACATACCGACCACCGTTTTGACCTACGGCACCAACTCCCACGACAAGTCAGATACGTTCACAAAAGCCTTCAACATAGTTGAGAAGCTCCAGATGACCGCCTTCTGCATTCAAGAGTTCATCATATCTTCCATCTATGTCTACGCCACCGTCAAGCTCCTACGACCCGTCTACCACGGGAAGACCAGAAAGGTCATGACGCACCTGATCTGGATCAACTTGATCATCATCGCCATGGACGTCGTCCTCCTTGCGATGGAGTACGACAACCGGTACGAGATCGAAGCGACCCTGAAGCCGATGGTCTACAGCATCAAACTCAAACTCGAGTTCGCAGTCCTTAACCAACTCATGACCCTCGCTAACGCGAGCGTCCGCAACACCACGACTCTTGAACTCGATCAGGAAGACAAAACCGGCCATCCCTCCTCTGGAAAACCCAGCCTATGGGATCGCGCGCGTCGACGAAGCGAGAGCACCGCGACGACCAGCCGCACCTACTCCTCCCACGCGACAGGCCGCTTCCCACAACCGAAATGGATGCCAAGCTTAGATCGCAACTGCATCGTCAAGACCGAACACGTCGAAGTCTCTTCCGACCCCAGCAACATCTTCACCAACCCAGCCGCGGCCTTACACAGGCCCACGACGGCGAATTCCATGCTCAACGGCCCCGCGCATGACGGTCAAGGCGGACTGATGGGCACCACCTACGTCGTCGCGCACCCGCCCCAAGCCCGCGACTCGTCACAGCCCTTTCGAGATACGCTCAGACCTACACCGGTGCATTTGTCCAGCACCGGCGTCTTGCGGAGTACGCGACCGTCTGTCTCGGATTGGGCGGGTGGCCCGGATGATGAGTCGGAAAGTCCGACGAGTTCGGAGATTCAATTGGATCCTTATCATGGGAGTTTGAGATCGATCAGGGAGAGGAATCCGGATTCAAAGGAGAAACAGACGGGGATGGATTTCATGACTAGTGCGTTGGAATTGAAAGACAGAGAGAGACGGTGAGGATGCTTGTGAATATCGTTGTGTTGCCATTGTTGATATGCTCGCATGATGGATGGACGGGTGGTGATCTGAGCATAGCGATTTAGCGATCTTCCACGAACCAAACGTGAAGCGATGCGATGCGCAAGGTGCGTTGTAGGTAGGCTAAGATGTCTTTGATCTGAGCGAAGGGGTGTATTGAGCGTGGAATCTGTATATATACCACCTTGTGTGCCTTGTCTGATAACCTCATCTATATATCCACATCGTGTACTTCAAAGCCAACCCAAAAGTCTACTTCAACACACTCTTCTACTTGATCGCAAGCTCTCGACGCCTAGATCCATACCTATCCTTCCCACCACCAATCGAAATCGCCTAGAACCTACACACCCAACACCCGACACGCACCATCGCTTCCAGTAACGTCGCCGCCGTACATCCTCGCCTCCATCAGCCCTCTATCATGGGAGACGCCCCTCTTCCACAGTGAAGACGCAAGCCGCGGATCGCGCAACCAGACTCGTCTCCCAGGTGAGACACAACCCTAAGAACGCAGTCACGGCCGTCGCTCACCCGCAACCCACCCATTCAATCCTCCCGACGTACGATTGTACGTCATCCTCCCGCGGAGTTCCTCCGAGCATATAAGTACCCGCACCTCGCTACGTGATACGGTGTCGATACAACCCCCCATATCTAACACTACGAAAAGCCGCTGCAATCACCCACCCTCAACGAGCCTTTCTGACAGAACTATTCTATCCCGATCAAGTTCACCGAGCCCTTCACCGAATCTGACCGTCGAAAACACCGAGCCCAGTTAAATATTTGTCTGATTCGCCGCCCGTGAGCCTGTCTACAGAGACGAGCATCTTTCACGGCTATCTGACGGCCTGGTCGAGGCGTCGAGATCACTCCTCCCCTCCCATGGCAGCTAGCTGCACGGGCTATGGGGCAAGTGGATCTATGAAGATAGTGAGGGTGGGGTATGATAGAATAGAGGCAGATGAGATGCTAGGAGGAGATAGGCAATGGTCAAGACTAGCAGGCACGGTGGGGGCGCAGTCTTTTCATCTTTGAGGGGGTCGACGGTCACGGTTGGTTTCCGCCCGCATACCATGACGCCCGGGCACCACCCATGGCCTCCTCATGCTCCCTGGTAGGCAGCGGTGTATATAGGTAGGTAGGTAAAAAATTAGCCTTGACTTCAAGCAACGCAGGCCATACGAACTCCGTCTTCCAGACAGATCCTATTCATTTATTGATTCATCCATCCGATTTCCAAGGGCCCTGGATGCATGCCAGACTCGGTTTTGATCTGGACCGAATACGGTTTGTGCGGCGTCTGGATGAGCCGTTGCGAGCTGACGAACAAACATCTCGTTCATGTGCGTCTGGTACTTCTCGCTGGCCGTCTGTTGACGAGATGATGTTTTTACCGGTGAGTGTGGTGTGGTGGGCTGTACCGGTGATGGGAAGAGGAGCGAACGGAGAACTTTTCGAGGGGGGTGCAAGGCCGCTTTTATCACCCGTTCCTGGTGAGGCAGAGGTGAGCGAGGGCGAGAGCAAGGGATGGGGCACAAGTGAGAGGGTGTGGCAATCAGATCACTCATTGGCCATGGGGCCAAGGCCAATTCCAGCCCCCACAGCTCCCGGCTACAATTGCCCACGCCGGTTCCAGATCAGGGCCCTTGATCTACTCAAACCTCAACTCCTCAGACCGGCGGCCATGTCTGTCTAGTACAGTATAGCAACAGCCCCACCAAGGATCACACACATGTCATTCATTGTCCTGTCGCTTTATCAACAGCCCCATCCTCAACAGCATCTAATCTCAACATGTTGACCTCATCACTTCCTGACTAGCCATTCGACTTCCTCGCCATCCGAACCTGCACTTTTGGACTGGGGCATTTTTCTTTCCCTTGAAGTGCCTTGACGAATGCCCTGCACCTCTCTCATCAGTCTCAGTCTCAGGCTAATGGCCAGCATAGCTTCAGATCTATATTGATATGAATGTAAAGCTGACTTTTCTTCTGACACTGTTACAGCTCTGTGGGCTGTCTGCTCTATGACTTACCCGGTGACTTTCATGTATAGATATCTTCACTTATAGTATTACACTTCAGACTTGTTGTTAAATGAAGATGGTAAAAGGGTATAGGGCAGGGACTTTAATAATTGCGTGTTGCTTGCTTGTTACTATGTATCTTAGTAGTACTCCGTAGCTAAGCGGATGGTGAGTTTGACTTGGAAAGTTTGGACGTGTCCAAAGACTTATGGTCCATACTCATGATACTCTGACGTGCATAAGACAAGTTGTCTAGTATGTACGCGGGTCACATGACTCAGAGCGGATAATTAAGCTTTCAAGCTGCACATAGCGGACACATGAAAACAAACTGCATATCCAACAGTTCTTCCAAATTAGACTTCACTTTTCGCAGCCACCGTAACAAGCAGGGATTATACAATCCTTATTATTCATCTTGGCTTCACTTGTAGAGGTAGTGATCCCCCGCACTGCGAAGAATTGCGAGTTCATCGCTGGAGGGGGAAAGAAAACCGCTACTTTGCTGGCGGGAACATTTGGATGGTGGGAGACCCTCACTCCGGCTCGATATCTTCATCTTCATCTTCATCTTCATCTTCATCTTCATCTTCATCGTCATCGTCATCGTCATCGTCATCGTCATCACTCTCCTCTTGAGCCAGGATCGCGCGTCTTGCCACCTCGTCTTCCTCTTTGTCATTCAGACGCTGGCTTTCTTTGAAGGTCCGATCCTTCAGCAACCCTTGAATATCCTCCTCATTTGTGTCTCCGACAGCCTTCGCCAACGTGAGGAGCATGCTCGTACGAAGGTATTTTCCCGGAGTCGGCCACGGACGGCCCGTCCGCAGCTCCATCCAGAATACCTCCCAACCCGGCTGTCGATAGTACTTACTTCGCAGGAGAGTCATGACGAAGTGGTAGTACAGAAACCTCGCCGCCGGCCGGTGGGCGCTTCTGAAATCCAATTCAGTACCGTCGAGTTCATGGAGCTTTACGACCGACGGCCGATCTGGGGACAATGAGGACGGAGGGCCATAGAAAGCTTCGTTTCGCGCAGCTTCATTCGTAAGTCGGATCTTCCAGCGGCGGATCGGACTTTCGGAGGCATCGACGGGCACAAGCACGAAACTTCCCGCAACGAACGCGGTTTCCACCATGGAATGAAGCACCAGACCATTGTCGGGGGAAAATAGTCGCGACCCAGCGCCATTGCCAAAGACGTAATCGACGTACTCGGCACCCAAGCTTGCAGGAACAATGTGGGCTGCTTTCATTGATGTCTGCTTAAACCAAGTTCTCGAGACTGGACACCAAAGCTCGCCCACTGGAGCGCCAATACCCGATCCATATAGCTCGATACAAGCCTTTCTCATTGCGCCCTGCTGTGTTGCGGAACGCTTCTTGCTTGGAGATGGATCTTTGTACAGATTGAGGAGCGTGGCGACAAAAGTTCCTTCGCTGTCGGGAGACAGCATAGGAAGCTTTCCCTCCTTCTCCTCTTTCTCACGCATCGCTCTGTTTAGCTGCCAGAGATCATTTCCCAAGCTGATGATCCGCTTGTTTGTATCGCGATGCGCTTTCTTATAGCCGCTTCCAAAGATCAGATTTTCATCCTTGTCCAGATCCCACGATTTTTTCTCCAGCACCAGCGCTTCCTTCTCCTCCTCTACATGAGCGATCCGGAGCTTGACACGGCGGATTGAGTCCTTCTCTAGAGTGGAGTCTAACAGCTTGTGCATGAGCTCATTCCGGCTGTTCTTGTTTCTCAGAAGCTGCTCTTGCACAATCCGCTCTGGCCGCTCTCGAGCAGGTCTGTTCTGGAGTGGTGAACGAGGGACCTTGAGCCGGAGGCTGCGACATTGTAAAGGGCGAAAGTGAACAAGAAGGGAAGAGAAGAGAAGAGAAGAGAAAGCTACTCTGAAGCGTAGACTTCAAGATCGCAGTCTCTGACAAGCTGGGTCTCAAAGCAGATTGAAATCTGAGGAGAAAAAAGTGATTCAGATGTGAGATGTAAATAGTGTGACCGTCGAGCCAGCATTGCCGGTAAATATAGTGGGCAGTTAGCTCATTTTCAACCTGACTGGCCTGTTTTCAACCTGACTGGCCCGTTTCAAACCCGGCAGAGGAAAATCAAAAAAAGTTACAAAACTTTACAGGTGTGCATTGTGATGAATGCCGGTCCTACAAAATCTCACAATTCTCGTTATGTTTTGTTTTATAGAGAATTACAAGCACTTTTAAACAGAAAAATACCTTTAAACATTATAGGTACATAGATATATAATACTTGAAGTTATTGTCGAACATTGACGTTGTTGTTGTTGTTGTTGTTGTTATTCCAATGTGTGGAAACACCGAAGACTACTACTACTACTAGTAAGTCACGTGAGACCGTAACACCAAAATCCAACAGTTATAATGTATACAGTAGAACTACTACTATTACTTCATGCCAAGTTCTTCTTCAAGCGCACTTTCATTCATGTTCATCTCTTCTGTCCCTGCGGTGACACTCAAGGCGGAGGTCATGGTGAGGAATTTTGAGAGAATAGAGGAGGCTTTCATGGCGGGTGCGGTGGCGGGCAAGATGGTAGTGCAGCAGTTAAGATTTCTTCATTAGTTTTCTTCACCATAGCAGGTTCTTTATATGCGCTACCTGGCTGACGTTCTCATAATTGTTCAACGATTTCTGACACCTTCATCAGCGGTGAGGGTCAATGTCTATGCAGATGGTCTCAGAACTGCTGATATGCAAATGTTTGGGGGTTTTGTGTGTTTGATAGAAACGAAACAGCTCTAGACGGTCTCGTATTTGTATTCCTTGTTGTCCCAGCTATGCAGTGGCGTTTCCGCGACGGAATCAGGCAAGGATCTAATATCTTAGAAAAATCTACGATGAGCTGCTTCAGGCGGTCTACTCCCTAAACTGACCCTCTCGGTACATCCGCAGCAGATTTTCCAACGACCATGGTAGGGATCATGCCAGATTCTGCTTTTGAGGGAACTCGGCCAGCTGAATTCCTGCGGTCTCTGGGGCGGTCAGCCCTACGACGAGCGAATTACTCACCGGATCTCCGAGTTTGCCTTCAGACGCAAAGAACACAGAGTTCTCCTTCACCTCCTTTCCACAACAGACATGCCCCATTGGTGTCTGCGAAAAGTCCTGACCTTTGCGTCTCACCGACAGCCACTGTTGGAGATACTCGAGCGGAGCCTTAGTAAAGGGCCCAGGAGCCTTTCCTGGGCCGTAGCTTCTATTGCAAGACGGCAGCTTGTCCCATCCGTCTTCAACCGATGACAGAACGTTAGGGAGTGGTAGACCGACAGCTTCGCAGATGGACGGGTATTCGGCGTAGTCAAAGTACAGGCGTCCAGCGAATATCCCAAGGTCCCTGACCAGCCAGCGGGGCGAGCGCCATTCCAAGGGAAGGCATGGTACACTGTAGAATTTGAGGGTGTCGAAGGCGAGCATGCTTCTGGTTACAGGTGCAACATAGCTAATCAGGTGGGTGTGGGACGGCTTGCAATCACGAATTTCGTCGAGCAATGCTTCAGCCTCGTAAGGACTGATGATCATTGCCGCTTGGGAGACTGTGCTCCACAAGACCCACTGCACCGGGCGCAGATATTCGTCTCGCGGCTGTCCGCGAACTGTAAGTATCGTAGCCATAAAGTCGGATGTGACGAAGAGCTTGGATTCTGTCGCGCTGCCGTTGGTGCCAAGTCGCATGCCCACAGCTGTGCGTCGCATCGCGACGAATGCTTGCTCATATGTAGTTGTACTGGCAATTAGCCGGCCCCGTTTCGCGAAGTTGATGATGTCTTGATGTAAAGGAGGATGTCTTAACGCGATTGCGCGCGGAGGCTTCTTGACCTCACGTACGGTTTCGACCTCGATTGCCACCTCTCGTTCCTGCTCTACTTCCTGGTGCGCGAGCGCCTGCACCGTTTCACTGGTGTCGCGGAGGTTCTCTTTCATATGATTGAGTCTATCTACATACGTTGTCAACAGCGGCACAGCACTGGTGGCTGCTGGCGGTGCCTTTATTCTTTTCCGAGGAGCATACAAGTGGTCCAATGAGTACTGCTCTGGCTGTTCAAGAACCTTCAGGTAACGGCTACGATGCTCCGCATCAGAGGCAGCGCTTTGGTTCGTGAGCGCAGATAAAGTTCTTTGACAGTAGTCGAGGCCCTGTGAGATGTACAAGGGTTGTATCTGCTCAATAGCGTGGCATGTCTGTTCCAACAACCAAGAGATCACGTCGTGGGAATCAATGATGTAACACGAGCTTTTGCCTCGCACGTTGAGAATGCTTTGGTGGACTTCGGGAGGGGCGAAAAAGACTACTGATTGGAGAGTCGCCAATTGCCGTAGCCTCATCGCAGCTGCTATCTATCAGCAGAGTTTTCTTCGCGATTGGAACAAAGGTGAATAGCGGACGACGTGCTCGAAACGATCAAAGGAAAAGGAACTCACCTTGCACTGTATGATCTTTGGTTTGGCCAGGGCCCAGTGTGAGCGCGGCTACCGAGCTTGACGGCATCTTGAGATCTGTTCCCCTGGTATGTGCCTCGTCAAGGTACACCACGCAAGCTCCTAGATTGTCATTGTAAGGTGATGCAACCAAAGGTTGCGAACGGCCGTCCCGGGTAAGAACACGAGCTTTGTCGTCCTCGTCAAAGTATACGGCTGCCTCTGCTTCTGTTTCGACAGAGAGCCAGGTCTTTACCAAATTAAGGTTGTCGAACTCGAGAATTTGAGCTCCGGCATCGAGTAACATCCGGATACCGTCCTTGGAAATCAAGCGGAGGAAATCGTATTCGGTCAACCTCCTACCTAGACTATCTGCAGCGAAAACGTACTTCCGGTTCCTTGGCTGTAAGAGGTAGGTCAGAACCTCGGCATTGGTATGAGTAAGTCCGGTTAGGTCTCGTTGCTCAATATTTAGAGGTAACAACGTTCGATTGTCATTGGTTCCACTGAAGCCTGTCGTCAATTGAAGCGAATTCTTGACTATCTTCTGAGTCGCTTCCGAAGATACTTGAACGGTGGAATGCCCATAAGGCAGTGCGGAATGAAATGGAGGTGGCAAAGATATATCCCAGGCGGAGCTGACGAGCTTTCGTTCGAAAGTCCTCGCATGATATGGAAAGACGAAGTTGTTGAGGAAGCAATCAACCACAATCATGTCGTAGCGTAGATGACTCCAGAGCTCTTTACATTGAAGTTCATCATCAACGTTGATCGCAGCCCATGTACGCACTGAATCAGGGAGAGAGTCGGCACTTTGCACCCATCGATCGTAGTCCGAGGCCGGATCATCGGACTTCAAGACGTATTTCAGCACTTGCTCGAACTGGGCCATCTCAAGGCCAGAGTAGTAGAAGCTTAGACACGTCAAGAGGATGGCAACATCCGGGTGCCCGAATTCCGCTTGTTCCGAGGGCACTCCTTTTGCTTGGAAGGGTACTGCTACCGGATCTCGCCTCGGATGTAAGCCATACTGAACATTCCACCGTTTACTCAAGGCCATGAGGAGAATTCGATGAACTAGCAATCCGCGTAAAAGAAGAAGGTCTTGCCGAGCGGCTTGGCGATCTTTGAAGATGTTCAAGACCTTTGAGATATTCTCCTTTGGAAATTGGGTCTTATTGAGGAAGCTGGCTACAGCATCAAGTTCATCTTTTGTGCAATCATTGACCGGCAAGATACCACCTTCACCCCTGCACACGCTGTCTGTTATTAGCTGTATTAGAGCATCTTTGACTGAGGCTTGAGAGAAATATACTGCAGGAAATCCTCCGCTTTTGTGTCCCTCAGTGACCTCTACACTTCGCCGGAAGTCGCGCTGTAATTGCACTACACGGCCTTTTACGAGCCGTAAGACAGCTTGGACAGTCTTCCACCGATGTGGATGGCCGTCAATCATATTCTGCGCACCAGACGGATAGACGAGTTGTGTCTTGACGGCAAGACTGTGATCACATTCATCCAAGACATCACGAAACTTCGACACGAGCCAGGATTGCACCTGCATCATGAAAACTGCCTCTTCCACCTTGCCACTAGAGAGCCGCTGGAGACCGCTGAGCTTGAAGGAGAGTAAATGTTCTGGCAAAGCAAGAATAATACCCTGTGCTTTCAGGGTCTCCCCATGCAAATCCCAGTATGCTCTAATGTTGTCTTTTGACGTCGAAGATCTCCGCGAGAACGGCACATGCTTGACAGTGCGACCCAGTAGTCCCCCGAGCCGAGCCTGAAAAAGTTGCGCCATTTGAAGTAGCAGTGGCTTGGGTACGATGACTCTGAAAAGCTGTCTCCTATCTGCAAGCACGGCCGCGATCATCGGAATGATGACGCTGGACTTGCCTTGGCCCATATTCATCTGGAGTACAGAGTTGGAGCCGGACTCTGGAGCGATCATCGCTTTAGCTACTCTGCATTGGTCGGTACGGATGAGTATATTGTTCTCAATCTCCAGAAGGAGCCAGTCAGGATGATCCTTTGGGCGCCATTCGCTGTGGCCTTCATTATTGAGTTGCTCTCCGAGCAGCACGTCGTTACCGTGCTTGATTGCCGCCTCAATCCTCAACAGCCTCTGCCATACAGTGATCAGCTCTCCGTAAGCTATAATGGCATCTTTGAGACGTGCTGAGGGCTTTGTGCTAGAGCTGCTGCCAAGAGTATCAAGTAATGTGACAGGCGTAAGACTCGGCCAAAGACCTCCGCGGCTGAGCCAGACGAAGGATGGATTCCGATTCAAGGTCATGCAAATGGCCTCAAACTGAAGCTGAACTGCATCGTGGCACGATGACAGTGCATCCACAAGACGAGCTCGATCGATAGACAGATGTTCGCGCACTTCCTTCGTCTCTAAACCTCGTAAGGCGACAAGACTGCTTTGCAGATACTCACCATAGGCCCGCCTCACAGGGTTTGCATTATGAACCAAGGGGTAAATAATGCTCTGGAGCTCCTGGAGTTCCGAGTGTGACCTTTTCACTGGTTTGAACCGGGCAGGTCCAATGTTAAAGACATGTTGAGGAATATCAATGCTCGAAGCTGGCTGTGCCGTGCACAGCTGCTGAGGTCTCAGAATGTCGAGTTCTGTTGAAGGAGGTATCTCATAGCCAGCCTCGGCGCTAGGGCTCGAAGGAATGGGATAAGTTCTGAAGTATGGCTCAGCGACGTTCATCACATCTTGCAGTGTTGGAATGGTGCCGGTAGCGGAGAATTTCGGATAGACTTCTCGGTCGAGCGTTCCAATCTCTAGAACAGGGAGTTTAGTGGCAGGTTCGCAAGAGTCGAGGATTCGCTGGATGTCCTGTAAATGCCTCCAAAGCTCGTGATTCTTGAATAAAAGTTGCCATTCTGACCGTACGAGCAGGATTGCGCGCTCTAGGTTGATATGTTGGTAGCCGTCGTGGTTTGCGATTGATGGAGTCTCGCAAGGCCACTGGGACAGTAGAAGCCTAGCAAGTGCTTCACAACTGTCCTTGGCCTCCTTTTCATACTTGATCTGCGCCGTTTCTAGTCTTCTGCGTTGCTTGTTGTTCAACGAGATTTGTCCCAACAGGTTTCGCTCGTCTCGAGGATACGGAACTATTGATGGACCCATAATTTGAACAAGGTATCCGATTGTAGGTGCCTGCCCTTTTCGAAAATGAGTGAAGCTATCCCACTTGGGTCCCGCTAGAGACTGAAATTCTCTCATAATCGTAAATGCTATGAGCGTTCTGATGACGACCATGTCCACTCTTCTACCGAAGGAAATAGTCGCAAAGAAAAACATGGCTCGATATGAGTCTTCGGCCCGAGACAAGTCTTGGCAGTACCTGAAGAGCGAGCCCCAATGCGAAGCGACATCAAGGCTTATGAGTCCATCGAGCAAGTATGGCTGAAAGGACTGATCGTCTTGATAGCCCTGAATCACAGGCCAGCCCTGCAGTATAGTTGCAAGATCTTCGCTGACAGCGATTTGTCGAGACCGTCTTTTGATTAACGTAGCAGCCTCGAAGGCATTGGTTCGGCCGACGGAAGAGACACGGTCTCGCGCAAGGTACAACGTGTCCGACGACTTCTCCAGATGATAACTCTGACGGCTAAGACGATGAGCGTGATTGCGCGCGCGTGCGCGTTCCAGTAGATGAATATCACTGCTGAATTCTTCGCGAGGCGGCTCCCTAGCCCCGGCATTGAAGCGGTACAACTGTCTACATTGGCGCAGGATCCGTGTGACAGCTGGGTAAAATTCGTCATCTTGTGCTGGGAATGCCAGACTCTCCATCCAGACAACCTTTTGCTGGACTTTCATGTCTGTTGGGTAATATGATCTTTTCGGGGTTAGGTCCGCGATGTTTGAGAGCAGGCGGTACGCTTTCTCATCAACTGGCGCCCAAGGCTGTGCGTTACCCGACGACAGACAGTGTAGAGCCTCTTCGGTGCCCGTTCTTCCTGTCAAAGGATCGGCTTGGACGAAGGCGGTGATCGCATGACAGAGAGCCTTCATATACACAACCCTGGGCTCCGCGGGGCATTCGAGCCGATTGAGAATGTTGTTGATAGAGAAGCGACAATAAAACCCTGAATGCTGGATCTTGACACGGACATGGCCCATGGATCGCTGAATTGCAGTAGGTCCCATTGCGACAGCAATGCTCCGTTCGCGCGGATTGCTGACATCGCGCAGGACAAGCTTACTCTCTAGGCCGTACAACGTGCCGGCATCCTGATTGTCGTCTATCACGGCTCGCAATTGCCGCGATTCCAACAAGCCTTGAGAATTGACTGTGAAAGACATCTCAAGCTTCGGCAACTTCAGCGAAAGATTTCTCTTTTCCGGCTGAAAGATTATCAACTGAGTTCGATGCTCAAACGGTTCAATAACGCTAGCGACGCGCTGAAAGACCGAACTCCGCACGTCCACAAGTAAGCTGTTCCGCCGTCGCGCATGGCCTGTCCATATGTTGAGGTTCCAGTCGCTAAATTTCGAACGCCACATGCTTGTTTGAGGTGTAATCTGTAGTATACCTGAACTGAGATCCAACCAGTGGACATGTTTGTTGATCAGCGGCATTGGGAGATCAGCATCCTCTGCAGTATTTGATCTAAGAAAGACTTCAGGTGGTATCAACTCTAGCATCTGATGGCCAAATAAAACGCGCATGAACGGGACCCCTTCTCGAGACCCAAAATGAACCTGATTTCCTTCGATGGTACTCGCGAGCATATATCTCATGCCGGGGACAGGTGATGGATACGTATGGTAGAGGCGATCCCCAAGAAACTGCTGAAAGAACTCTAGCTTTGTGTATTCTTCTGGTAGTCTGCTTAGTTGCTGGCCATCGATAAGTAAGCTACCTTCAATGATGTTATAATGCACATCCTGCGACTGTATACCATCTGTACCAACTGATTGTGCTGAAATCCACTGCTCGTACGGAGCAGGTAGAAAATTCCACGTGGTAAAAGCTCTGGATGGTGCATCAGCTGGCTTTGGCCAGATATTGTTCATTGCTCGATCGACGGCGATACCGGTCGACAAAATAGACTGGCGCAATTTTCTCTTCAGATGATGCACAATTCTGAGATCGCGGATGAACATGTTGCGCAAAGGCAAAGGCAATGTTGAGATCCGACCAGGCCTGGTCTCAGGCGTGTTATTGTTCAAGACAATGGAGCATTCAATGAAACACGCAAGTGCTTCAGGATCTAAGCAGTCGGACGCATTGTGAGCCTCGAGAACATATGTTCGACGACAGAGTAGGGCAGCAAACAGTGCGTCCCTTGATCGCATTTGAGCCGACTTCCCGTCGATGGCGATGAGAATTTCTCGCCGAAGCAATCTTGTCCAGCCGAGAGTGGTGGCGCGGACATCGCTGAGAAAACTTGCTGCTTGCTCGGTTGCCTCTGGCGATGCTCCAAGTTCCCATAGCCGCTGTATCAGTGTGACCAGGCATTCAAGTGTCTGGCTTTCGCGCCAATTTGTTGAAATGGCCTGTAGACGCTTCTTGATCTGCGCGAGGAAAGCCGTGCAGAATTGGTCATCCTTGAAGACCCAATGGCCGACACGTAAGGTATTGTCCTCCCAAGGACCTCCGGCTTGCAAAGCTAGCTGGGAGACAAGTGTCACCGTCGCCGGAGTACCAAAATTCAGATTCGGGGAAGCCAGTTCTCGTAATAGTTGGATCCATCGAAGTTTCGCCCCAAGCGACAACTCTTGAAAACTTAGGTATTCAAAGACCGTCAACGTAGTCGGGCACTCAGTCTGGCTTGCGATGATCTCATTTGCGGAACGAACGACACTGTCATTTGCGGCCCGCACGATAGACCTGAGCGAAGAAAAAGAGGACTTGGAAGGCAACGACGAAGTGCAAAGTTCTGCGAAACTGGGTCTTGCAGTTCGCCTCGAGGTCCACAGCCTCTGCTGCTGATCATATAGTCCAAGCCGTAGACCGTTAGGTAGACACACCTTCTCAAGAGGTACAGGAAAGCCCACGTGCGCATAATGGGTTTTCAGGAATGATTTTGTCTTGGACGCAAGCGAGATGGCACAAGGCCCACGCATGCCGTAACCCTGTAATTCCGAGTAATCACGAAGCAGCAGTTGCGGCGCTCTGTCGGTAATCTGAGGTTCTCGACCTAGCTTGCTGATGATATTCCACGTTGTGTCGCGCCAAGTGGCGAATCCGCGAGGACAAAGGAGTTCAAAGACTGCGGCCTTCGCTGCATCCTGGTCATCTGGCAATGGGTACTCATGAACGGCTATTCTGAGTTTTTTGGCGGCGCGCTCAAGGTAATGTTTCTCGCAATTGCGGTCATCGTGTACTGAGTAGATTTTCCCAAATGTATCTTCCAAGTCGAAGTATAGGCATGGTTTCTCTGCCGCCTTCTTCAGCAAGCTCTCGTACTCTGCGCTCTTTGTTTCCCACTCCTGCTTCTTCAGTTCTCTTGCTCTACCACCGTCAGAACAGATGTTCGCCAGGAGCTCTTGTATAGAGTTGGACTGATAGAAGTATCGCACCGCAAAGCATTTCTCGGAAGGATCACTGAAGACTGACGGGAGGGCAAGATTTGCAGATTTCTGCCGATTCAGTAGATGATTCTCAATTGCTTGAAGACGACGTAGGTCTGACAGTCGAGCAATTTGCAGCACGTGGAGGATATCAGTCGGAATTCCAGTACTGTATTCAGCTAGTAAAGGGAACAATTGCAAGGCCATCAAATCTAGAGCCGTCCAGAGCTCCATGATCGTTAGTAGCATCAGGGACAGCTGCTCAGGATTCGAGCTGTATGCAGAGAGCGCAGTCCGTTGATATTGGTGAATTTTGTCTGCCAACTGAGAGCATTGCTCAGACGCCGTTGAATGCAACGGTGAAGGCCAGACTCTTGGACTGTGAAGCTCCACTTCAGACTCAAATTCGGCAAGATCAAGATAGTGGCACACATGGAAATCTTGTTGAACGGATCCACTCTCATTTGTGGAGTAAGTCGTCAAGTAGGAAGCGTGATTTTCAAAGCTCTTTCGCAATGGCTTCCGGTCAAGTGAGGACAGCTGGCAGAGTTGCCTCAGGTGTTCACGACTGCGAACTAGAGAAAGAACAAGACTGCTGTCCTCAGCATGCGTCGGTAGTCGAGGGACTCGCTTCTGTGACCGGCGTCGAACTTCGGCCCATTCAGCAGCCAGTCTGTCATTTGCTGCTTTCAATGTCGAGCTGAATCCCTTATCGAATAGGGCAAACGTCTTGTCAATGATATGTACAAGCGCAGGTGGAGCCGTCTTCCGCTGAATCTGTAGCTTTACCAACCGGCGGGCAAGTTTGGCCCTCACATGTGCGAGGTACTCCGCTTTGATGGGCTCAACTTCACTCATCTCGTCGCAGAGCCTTGCGATGAAGTAGGAGACAAAGAACTTGTAGTGAAGAGTTCCGATGCTGACACCAAGTAGCAGGCACAGGGATCGTTGGAGGCCTACACGCAGAACTAGCCAAGCTGCGGAGCGACGCCATGGATTTTTAGCTCCATCGTTCCAGCACACATCATCTCGCACCCGCTTTCGCGTGATCAACGTAGCTCGTGCAGAGCCATTGGCTTCCAATAAAGCCATGAGCAACTGGCCGATTAATGCAGGGTTTGCAGTATCTCGACTCTCGAAGGCGCGGGAGCCGGCTTTTGCGGTCGTCGCTGCGAAGTCTTTGACAGTCTCGATGCTGGCCTTTTCTAAAAACTCTGCTGTGTATTCTTGAAAGCCTGGATCGTCGAAAGTCTCTGATGGGATGGCTACAGCGTGGCTTGGGAAATCCCATTGCAGCGCATTCCCAGCCGCGAGAACATTTGCAGCTCGAGGGGAAGCCTCGAAAGCCTCGAAGATAAATTCATCAGAGTTTCCTTTTCGAATTATGAGACCGGCATTCTGCGTAGCAATGTGTACAATCAGGATATCGCCATCGGAATTGGAAATGTCGATGAAGGCGTTTTTGAGAGTATCTTTACCGAGATGTCCGCTGCTGTTGTGCAAGGTGACAAAATGATCGAGAGCGCGGCAGATGATACACCACTGATGGTAGTACTGCGTATCACTATTGCTTCGAAAGGCACGACTATGCTTTTCCAGGCGTTGTGCAAGAGCTCTATCAGTGGCACCACCATCACCGTCGTCCTTGAAAGGAAGTCGTGGTGGGAGCGTGACATGGTTAATCAACGCGTCGAGAATGTGGCCAGGTTCCATACCTGCCATCTGAGAGTGGGTTTAGCATATGCTGTGGCAGAGTTGAGACACGATTCCTAAAAAGTTGAGGTCGATGCAGTTGAATTCATCCCACATAAAGTGATAGACAGCGGTGCTAGACCGTCGCAACGCCGCTGTGATATGTTTTGAGATAATGGTGAGCTTAGTATACAGCTCGTTTTGCTGAAATAGAGCGTCAGGGACGGCGTACAAGATCGATATTTCTTTGATGAAGACGGTCATCCAAATGGCAACCAAATCCGATGATTGTTCATCAGAAGCTCACAACTATGAAGACAAGCAATGCCCTGCATGGTCTCTTGCCCAATATCAGTGGAATCAACTCAGATTTTTTTTTATCTCGGGTAAAATCTGATTCTTACAGCCTGTGCCCGTTGAACATGCAACAATGTGCTGTCTTAGAGGCACGTGCAGGAAGGCTGAACAATTTATGAGTGGCGAGCTTTGGTACTAGCACAGTCTGCGTTGACATCCTTAATACCTCATAGGCAAGGCTACATGTGACAATTGTCATTTAGTCTTCCGGTGTCTCATAATTACACTGGATTTCAAATGGTAGGGCAAGGCAGGGAGCGCAAACGTCAATCACTGCAAATAATCTGAAAAGTACTCAGTGCGCTTGTGTCTGACTGTGTCCCTATACTGACACATGTGCATGAACTGTGATCACTGCAAACCAATGTGAGGCTTAAGAAGGTGAATGTAAAGATTATTAAAAGATAGAGTGTGAATAGTTAAACATGTGTTAATTAGTTAGTTTATCTAGTAGCTATAAAGTGTAGGTTAACAGTCTTTAAATAAGAACTCATGGTTTTTTTTTAACAATTACTTTAGTTAAACATACATTAATTAGTTATTAATTTAGTAGATATGAAGTTAAGTAATAAGTATTTTACTTAATAATTTAAACAATACACTGTGCTGTTATGTAACTAGTATTAAGAGTATAGATGAGTGTCAATTTTAACATACTTAACTTTCTATAAATATGTAAATAAAAGTATATAAAGAACTAAAATTTAACTGTAAACACAGTGTCTCTGTCAGTCACAATTAACAGTGAACAGTTCATGATTCTGAAGAAGGTGCGGGGGGGCAGAAAAGGGGGCAGGAAGGTGAAAGCAAGGCGATCTTATGCGGACCAAAATAAACCAAATACTACTGACCGACAACATTTTGATCGGCTGTTTGCATCTGGGAAGTTTCACACAGGTACTCGGTCAGCTCTGATCTGCTCTGCTCTTAGTCTGACAGTGAAGGGGGTGAGGAAACAGGAGTGGAGTATACTAAGATTGTGAAGGCGGGAACGAGAGTTACATAACCTAACATCTTGCTGACTGGTTAAAGGTTCAAATAGGGAGAGAGAGAGGGAGGAAAGGTTCGAATAGAGAAGGATGAAGATAGGCAAGGATGAAGGGAGCGAGGGAGGGAGAGGACATGGCGAGCATTATTGTATATATCTCATACCTACATGTATATCTCTTATCCTGTAATCTAATAAACTTTGCATTGAAGCAGTCAAGTTCATTGATGGTCTAGTACAAGTACATGTATCTATCTATCTCATTGCTTGTAACTCCACTGGCTCACTAGATAGAATCTCTTTCAAGAGACAAGAACTGTGTCACCACGCTGAATGATTACACCGAACTATTTTGAAGCCTTTCTCTCATTGTTGACTTTCACTCTCCGTAAGTTATGACTTTTGTTGTAGATATACACATGTAGCGTATGCAACATGTTCCGGAATAGATACAGGCCGCCAAGTATTTGGTAGCCCCTTCACAAATTTTCGCCGTGTCTGCTATGGATGCCGAACGCCGATCCCCGCCCCATCAAGCGCCATAAATTGACCAAATATAACAAGGTCCCCGATCCTCATCTGTCTTCATCGTTACTGAAACTCCTCTGAACATCCAAGCCCTTCAATCTCCTCGCTAGCAAACCCTCATTGTTCTCACTTCCATTGCTGAGATGTCCAAAGACATTTCCACCGTATCCGACATCGCCTTTGCTCAGTTTACTGTAGCCATCGCTGCTGTTACTATTGCTGGAATTACTCCTCCAGGAACTCGACATACCAGGCGAAGCCAGGGAGGTGGGCAGACGGTTGGTCTTGTCGGTGATGGGAGATTGCATATCGGATGCCGTGGTTGGTTGTGTTCCATTGGGTGGGTCAAGGACCATCTTTTCGTCATTGATGCGTTGCCTTGGTTCTTTCTTTGAGCGGACTAGATTGAATGGGATGGCCTGGACCGGAGGAGCGGGTGAAGTGCCGTTGAATGAGAAGGTGTTCCCACCGGAGAACGTGGACTGCGTTGCGTAAGCGATGCCATCCATGGCGTCAAACCCTCCAGATTCAAGGGCGAATCCGGAACTCCTTCTCCTAAATGCTTTCTCTGGTGTCGCGTTGCTGCTCGAGCATAGTGTAGCATTGGAACTTTTCCCGGGCTTATAAGCACTATATCGAGGACTGGGCGATTCTGTCTCATTGCGTAGCTTTTCCTTGCCATCGGGGACTCTATTGGCGAAGACGACTCTGATAGACTGGTAGAGATAGTAGCGACCTTTTGATGGGCAGCAGATATTGAGGTGGATTAGATATCTTAATATCGGCTTATCCTTGGGATTCTCGGAAGTTGGGACGGCCGCCTCTGGCTTTTCTGTTTCTGGGACTGACTTTGACGTAGGAGGCATGTCAATGATCGGCCCAGCAGAATAGCTTCGCTGCCTGAGAAACATTTTTGTACCCGGTTCCATCCCTTGGAGATCATAGGGAACAAGGAAGAGCTTGACGGCCGTTTTATTCGGGTTCTTGATAACAATCTGCAACTGTCCCTGCTGCGGGATGCGGTAGCTTCCTCCAGGCGGTGTTTTCGGAGATTGTGATCTCCGCTTCTTCTTTTCCCGGTTTCGGCGATCGAGCTGAGTTGCAGTACAGTCGTGCTCTGTTGGGCAATGCATATCCCCTTCTGAATCTTCTTGATCGTTCGGACGACCAGAATGCTTCCTCCGTCGCTTTTCTTGGGCCTCCTCAGGTTTAAGAGAGTTCTCAATGTCAATTAGTCCCACATAAGGACTTGGTCCGTCCTCAATGCTGGCAGTCTTTCTACCAGTGCCTGTCCCGTAGCTATAAAAGACTGCTGGAAACGGCACCATTACATGCGGAGGACATCGAAGATTTGGCTTGCAGTTACCTTTGCCGAGCACACCAATTTGTGCCATGAAACTCAAAGGCTTAGAAGGTGTCGTCGACATCCGGCCTCGCAATATCGACTCCTCATATGATCCCACCATTGGCGCATGGTGTAAAGGCGACACGTCAGACAGTGATGGCCTTCTAGAACGAAAGAAGGCCGGCGTCTGAGGTGACGATACTGCTTGAAGACTCCAAGCGGATGTTAATGATCTGCGGGGTTGATGTGCTTGATATGAACCGGCTCCTTCGCGGCGTATGGGAGGTGATGCTCGTGTCCCATCCGATAGTGTCGGAAGCTGGCCATATGGCGATGAGTGAAGGGAATGTAGGGACCGAGGCGGCAGCGTATGGCGTCTGTTGTTCTTACCAGGGCTGGTAGAAATGTCGATCGGGGAGAAGTCCAGATCGGTGTTGTTCGATTGCTGTACTAACGGACTGGTAGGCGCTTTTAGTATGAAGCTGGACGAATAGGACGACAAAGACGGCCCTCGTGACCGGAATGATCTGGTTTCTGGATTTATAGATTGCGCAGGCGGAAATCGTGGGTCAGCTTGGAACAGGTTATACGCCGGAGTAGATAACGGTGTGTACCAAGGTGTACTGGGTGAGGTACTCAAGGGTCCATCAAGCACTTCGTTTCTCGGGAAACCGTCTGGCTGAAAGGACTGGTAAGGCCTTTGTTTTAGAGGGTGCTCCTGCGTAAAGTCTCCAGAATGTAAAGCAGACCTCGGTCGTTGAATCTCGGATGGCGGGCTAAGAATCTCTTTTTGCCCGTTGGTACTTTGCTTTGCAGACTCTCTCAGCTCAGCGGCTGGCAGTAATGACGAAGTGACTGTTTTACGTGCGTTAGAGTTGCGTGTCTGAGGAGGATCGGTACGGTATTGAAAATATTCCTCGAGCTGCTCCAATCTCAAAAATTAGCTAAAATGTTCACATCTATACGGAATGACAATGAGCATGCAGGCATGGTTGCTAGAAGACCTGGAGTTGGAGGGAGAAAACAGTGAACAGGGGTAGAAGTATTTGTTGATCCGTCGCCATCGCCATCATGACAACAGTTCAGAGTGGCCGTTGCTCCCATGCATGAGAATCTTCGGCTTTGGGTATAGTATAACTCCATCCATTATAGCTGGAATATCCAAGAGGGGCTCTGCAATATATAATGCACTGCTTATTGCCTCCGCGAGGTCGTAGTCACAACAAAGTGGAGCGGCGTTTATTGTAATGATCAACTCACACTTCCATTTGGAATCCAAGTGGGGCTCTCCCCTCTCTTGATTCTCTCAATAAGTTCCCCTCGATCACTTGTTTCCAGTCTAGTATCACTTATTGCCGCCATGACTTGATCGACCGGAGATGTTGCTCTCGTATCTGCATCGAGTATAGGACCATCACAGAATTCTGTCCTTATGCTCTCCTCCGAGGGTCTGCGCATGATCGTATGATAGTCGTTAGATTCGAGACTCGGTGAAGACTTCGGAAGAGAGCGGGAGTCAAGGTCATGAAAGATTGGCATGATTGTCATAAATAGCTGATGAAGGAGTCATGAGTATGACGGTGAGCTTGAAGGGTCGAAGATGAGGTCAGATGAGGTCGAGTAGGGTGAAGGAATGTCGTGGAGCTGGATGAGAACAATGACTCGGAGTTATGCTGGAGGTTATGCTATGCGTCGAAAAATGGGTTGTCCTTGAATTATCCAAGATGTGCTGTTCGTGACTACATACCTAAGCTTTCATAGAGATGATGCACAGGCGAATGCGGATCTGGGCGTAGACAAAGAGAACGAGGCAATTTTATCAGTAATAAGGACTATATAACCAGACTTATTAATGCTCAAAGCATCACGAGAGCTTCTCCACAAGCTTGCTTTGCATATTACAGAGTAAGGTACTTTGTGCCACCAAAGTCATGAAACCGTCACGTTGCGGAGCTTCCTCGGGCCGCGCTATGGAAGGGGGGGGTTTGATTCAACGCCTGCTTAACCTCATCTGTAGACGAGACCTCCAGACCCTCCAGACTCCACGTCGCGACGAAATTACTCGAGATATCAGACATGGCACCCAAAAGGTCTCACAGCGATGTCGATGGTGCTGCTGAAGGCGGAAAAAGAGGCAAACGGCACAGCAAAGGGTTCACAGTTGGGCCAGCCAATCTCCCAGATGGGACATACCGACGAAAAGGTTTGCACGCGCAATGTCCATCTACCGTATTTAGGTACTAATCATGTCATAGTTCAAAAGATCAAGAAAGATTTGATTCATAAAGCTAAGGTCAAAAAATCCTATGCGAAACTGAAGGAACGGGAATTCCAGCAACCGCAAGCTTCGTCTTCGAACGACCAGCGGACAGCGGAGAGCAATGCCGAGCCAAGCCTCGCATTACATCCTGAACGTCAGGAAATGCTTGACAAACCTGTGGCGGAATTAGAGGAAGTCCGTCCTCCTACCCAAGACCGCTTACGGATACCACGGGAGCGCCGACGAAAGCCTGTACCGTTTGAGAAGGAAGCCAGACTTGCTGAGAAGCGAAAAGCTGAGTCCGAAGCACGGCGAAAGGAAATTGAAGAAGCGAACAAACAGCGGCAACAGAAGATTGAGGAGCGAGAGAGGTTTCGCAAAGCTATGGCCAAGGCAAGAACGGGGGGCAAGAATGGGCAGAGGAAGCTAGGGCGGGAAAGCAAGGTGCTGCTTGAGAAGGTCAAGAGGGTCATTGAGGATTGAGCTACACCCAGGATTCGCCAATCCACTTTCAAGCCCGTACAGCTTCAAGACTTGGACTATGATCATGCTTATCTGCGAGCTCAGAAAGCTCTGCATCACACCCGAAAAACGGCTCTACATGCTGGCTTGCTGTTATCTTCCATGAAGAACGCCCTTGCGATATGTAATCCTTGAAGCGGCGCATTCGTCTACCGCATCTGCTGGGCTTCGATTTCGGTTTCCGTCGTCAGTACCCGCATCAGCGCATAGAGCACGCTCACTAGTGACCCAGTCTACGAAAGCGCTACAGAACAGTGTCTAGATCATACCATCGTACAAAGTCAAGTTCGTCGGAGTCTCACGTATGGCTTAATCAATCATGCAATCGTTGTGCTCAACAGGGCTGCCAGGGTTAAGTTTTCACTGGCAAGGTTTCACTTCGCCACCGATTTAGAGAACCAAAAAGGAAGCGCATCAGGATTCAGGGGTTGTGGACCAGTCTCTTTCCAATATGTCTACGTACACTCAAGAGATCTTGTCCATCTATGCGTCTCAAGCCCCAACAAGTCACTTCTCAGCTAGCTATATGAGAGCGACTGGAAATTTAGGTAGTCTGATTATTCACTTTAGTAACCCACTTTTCTTCCACGAGCATGAGATCACATTATCTCCACACTCTTGATGTGGCTCCAGCAATGGATTTGTTTGACTCTCTTTAAGCTTGCCTCGTCACAACAGCCACACCTCATCAATCCTTCGTGATCTTTCCACTTAACGCGCTCCATGATCAATGGTTTTCACTACGCCATGGCCTTTTCGAATACCTCGCTGTCTATATCCGCTTAAAGCCCTGCGACAACAGCCTCCCAGTCGACAGGTATCGAACTTCCAAAACCAGTCTTTTGTGGTGTATTCAGACACTTTTTACAGCCTACTCGCGGGGTCCAGCATGCGAGTGTATTCAAGAATTGAGTGGAAGGTCATTTGTTACGCAGTTGGTGACCATAATCGCTTCAGGATATGGCCAGAAATGTCTACTAGGTTCAATGCTAATGCGAACATATCCCTCCAGTCACACCCGGTGACAGCGAAGGGTCTGGTCTTGGCAACTCGGATCCATATGTCTGGAGCGAAATCTTCAATGGTGCGGATTTAGGTTCAGTCGACGGCGTCGGAAGATAAAGCGAATTGTACCACAGCATGCTTGCCCAGGTGCGAGACTAGAAGAGGATGTCAACGTGTTCGAAAGGAATATGCATGGATTACAAATGTCTTTTTCCCATGACCAGTCGGATTGTTCCAACCCTTTTGACGCAGGATGTAGCTATACCAGGACCAGCTGCCTTTCATTGGTAACATTTACAGCTCTGATATCCTCAGCTTTCCACGAGAGCGTCACCACTCAGAGGATTCTACGAGGCTTATACTGAGTAGAAACATATCCTTGATCCATAACCTTTCATTGCTTCTTATACCTATCGTAATCATCTTCCATCTCTTCTATATTCCAACTCCTTTTCTACCACCTCACTCAGAGGCCACTTCTCTAAACTGGACAGATATCAGACCTCACCGACAGATAACCGCATCCAGTCCATACGAATGACTATCACAAAGACGTCGCCCGTCAACGCGTCGTCCCTTATGTAGCCGATCGACTCCTTTTCAAAAAGCGCTCCCCAAGAATGTGCGGAGGCAGCTGCTGTTGTTTAGGGCTTCTAGCGGTTGGAGTCTAGGCGTACGTCGATCTTTGTCTTGAGATACCGGATTCATAACCATCGAAGCAAGCCCAACCCAGCATCTCACAAAATGTCTACCGCCCTCACGCTTCACCCCCCGCCGCGATCGAGTGGCTCAACCTTACAGGCAATGTTACATATCATGGCAATTCTCTTAGAGGACTAACGTATCCTGCCCCAAACGAAGAACCTGCACCTAGACCGCCCAACTCCCCTATCCCAAACCTCAACATTTCTGCTCCCCTCCCTGTATTGACTCTGACTTACGTTCTCCAGCTCAAGCTCAAGCTTCAATCTCCGATACATATCCGCGTTCACAATAGTATGAGCGAGTTGTCCAATGACAGAGATGAGAGATGGGGTTTTCAATCTCCACCCCTCGGTTTTGAAGATCCATATCAAGTTGCGCTTCGTATATTTCTTATTTCATCATTTCGTTATAGTGTTCTGATCTGCTGAGTTATATCCGTATTGGTGCGGGATGGAGGGGGATATGAGATGTTATTTTCATGATCACATCCTAACATCCCAACCTTCTAATTGAATTGGAAAGAGGACTCGGCTTCTCTTCCCTTCTGGGCGGTTTTCGGTTTCAACTTCAGTGTCGGTCTTGTTGATGAGACCTAGACCTATCATGCGTTCTTGACGATACCGCATCGGACTCTGCATGTATAGATATCTAAAACCAGAACCCTGACGATGAAGGGGCGGAATCTCACCTCTCCCCGCAGCGTA
>JAABUP010002893.1_pt1 | contig 31725 bp, 24 predicted proteins | sample 5559201 | NCBI WGS metagenome assembly JAABUP01 (sample SAMN10711887, study PRJNA513373) | rock metagenome | isolation source: Antarctica rocks | place: Antarctica
TGCCGCCCCCCACCGTGCCGCCCCCCGCGGCACCGCCCCCCGCGGCACCGCCCCCCCACAGTGCCCCCCGCGGCACTGGTTCCCTTTGCACCCCCACTCGGCGGTGCCCCTCCCGCGACCCTTTGCCCGCTCGCTGCGCCCGCCGTGGCAAACGCCGAAGGCACGGTGCGCCCGACGACGCCCGCTGGCGTCGAGCCCGTCGCCGGCTTGGGAGCCGCGGACTGCTCCGCCCGAGCCACCCGGATGGCAAAGATCAGTGCCGCGATGATCGCGAGAACGGTCAAGGCCGCGACGGCCTGCCAGGAGACATGGATCCGGGCGCGCCGTAGCGAGAGGGGCGTCGTGACCAGCGCCGGCCCGGCGGCCGGACGATGCCGGCCGCGCGGCCCGCTCTCGCCTCTCGTGCCACTCTCAGCCGGCTCCACCTTCTGCGCGTCACCGGGAAAAGGAACAGGAGGATCGGGGATCCAGCCCAACGGGGCTCGTTCCCGCGACCGGGTGGCTCGTGCATCGACCTCGAGCTGCGGCTTGCGGCGCTCGACGTCGATGCCCAGCAAGGCACGCGCCCGGGCGGTGACCGGAGACGGAGGCGAGGAACGCGGCATACGGACGACGCTATGGACGTCATGGCCCCACCGGCTATGCCGGTGGCGGCCCCTGTGGACAGTGGGACGCCGCGACGCAGGGATGTGGACCGAGCTAGGAGGCCGCTCCATCAGAGCGCAGGAGCCCACGTGCCCGCAGCCAGCCACGGATGTTCGCTGCGTGGCGGGCCACGACGACGGCAGCGAGGGTCACGGCCCAGACGGTCGTCGCCCATGACCCGGGAAGCACCGCCAGGCCGGCCAGCACCCCGAGGACGACGAGCACCGCCGCCGAGGCGAGCGAGGCCCCGGCGACCCATCTGCCCACCGCCAGGACCGCTGCGAAGACGACGAGCATGACCAACCCGAACCACGGCTGGACGGCGAGCACGGCGCCCAGAGCCGTCGCCACGCCCTTGCCTCCGCGCCCCTTGAGGAACGGCGAGAACACGTGTCCCAGCACCGCAGCCACACCGACGATGTATGCCGGGTGCTCGCCGACCGCGCGCAGCACGACGAACGCGGGGAGGAAGCCTTTGAGGACGTCGAGGACCGCGACGACGACTCCCCACCGGACGCCCAGCACGCGGCCGGCGTTGGTCGCGCCGGGGTTGCCCGAGCCCGAGTGGGCGAGGTCCTGCTTGAGGACCCTGGCAAGAATCGTCGCCGGGCTGACCGAGCCCAAGAGGAACGCGACGACGCAACCGACGACAGCCCGCAGGATCGGCACGACCTGCTCGCTCATGGCGTCGGTCGCGGCGACACCACGACGGCGAGCGTCCCTGGCCCCACGTGCGCGCCGACCACGGCGCCGAGCTCGGCGACGAGCACCTCGCCGGCGGTGACGACTCGTTCCCGCAGCTGCTCGGCGAGGGACTGCGCCCGCTCGGCAGAGTCGAGGTGCTGCACCGCGATGTCGAGGGCGCCGTCCGCCGAGGACGCAGCGGAGACGGCCAGCTCGGCGAGACGGGCTAGCGCGCGGCTCGACGTCCGGACCCGTTCGAGCGGCCGGATGCTCCCGTCGACGAGGGTGAGGATCGGCTTGATCGCCAACGCGGACCCGAGGAGCGCCGAGGCCGCCCCGATCCGCCCGCCGCGGCGCAGGTGCTCGAGGGTGTCGACGTAGAACGCGACGGTGGCGCCGGCTGAGCGCGAAAGCGCCACTGCAGCAACGTCGGTGAGGTCGCGGCCCCCCGCTGAAGCCGCGGCGGCGGACAGGACGGCATACCCCACGGCCATGCCGAGTGACCGCGAGTCGACGACCTCGACGGGCACCGGCGACTGCTGCGCCGCCAGCTGCGCCGACTGGCAGGTCCCGGACATGTCAGCCGAGAGGTGGATGGAGACAATGCCGGTTGCGCCGGCGGCAGCGGCCGCCTCGTAGACGTCGAGGAACACCTGCGGTGAGGGCCGCGAGGTGGTCACCGGCGTGAACCTCCGCAGTGCAGCCGAGAGGTCCTTCGTCGTGATGTCGATGCCCTCCTGGTGCTCCACCCCGCCGAGGACGACGTGCAGGGGCACGACGGTGACGGGCACCGGGGCGCCGGTCACCAGCGCCCGCGGCAGGTATGCCGTGGAGTCGGTGACGATGGCGATGCTCACCCTGCGAACGCTAGCGTGAAGTCTCGAAGGACCGGCCGACGACCCGAGCGGCTGTCACCCCCCTCAGAGGGGAACGACGTTGACCAGCCGGGGTGCCCGCACGATGACGGTCCGGATCCCGCCTTCGGTGGCCGCCTTCACCTTCTCCCGGGCGAGGACCAGCTCGCGGAGGTCGTCCTCGGAGATGTCGGCCGGGACCTCGACCCGGTCCCGCACCTTGCCCTTGACCTGGATGACACAGGTGACCTCGTCGTCGACGAGCATGGCGGGGTCGGCCACCGGGAACGGCACGTAGGTCACCCCACCCTCGTGTCCCAGCCGGCTCCACAGCTCCTCGGCGATGTGCGGGGCGACGGGCGCGAGCATGACGACCATCGCCTCCACGGCCTCGCGCGGAGCGATGTCGAGCTTGGTGACCAGGTTGTTCAGCTCGATGAGCTTGGCGATCGCCGTGTTGAAGCGCAGCGCCTCGTAGTCTTCGCGCACTCCTGAGATGGTGCGGTGGGTCGCGGTCTTCGTCGTCTGGTCGGGCGCCTCCTCGCTGATCCGCACCCCCCCCGACTTCTCGTCGATGATGTTGCGCCACAGGCGTTGCAGGAAGCGCTGGCTCCCGACCACGGCCCGGGTGTCCCAGGGCCGGCCCAGCTCCAGCGGGCCCATCGACATCTCGTAGACCCGGAAGGTGTCGGCACCGAACGCCTCATACATCTCGTCGGGGCTGACCGAGTTCTTCAGCGACTTCCCGAGCTTGCCGTACTCGCGGCGCACCGGCTCGCCGTGGAAGGTGAACGTCGAGTCGCGGGCCGCCTCGCCGGGATGCTCCTCGACCCCGGTCGCCTCGACGTACTGGCCCCGCGCGTCGGTGTAGGCGTAGGCCTGGATCATCCCTTGCGAGAAGTACTTCCGAAACGGTTCCTCGCTCGAGACACGGCCCAGGTCGTAGAGCACCTTGTGCCAGAACCGCGCGTAGAGCAGGTGGAGCACCGCGTGCTCGACCCCGCCGATGTAGAGGTCGACGCCACCGGGGTCGGTGACGCCCTCCGGCGCCCCCTCCACCGGGTGCGGCTGCTTCGCCATCCAGTAGTGCTCGTTCTCGGGGTCGACGAAGATGTCCTCGTTCTTCGGGTCGAGGTAACGCAGGTAGTACCAACATGATCCGGCCCAGTTGGGCATGGTGTTCGTCTCCCGCCGGTACTTCCGTACGCCCCTGCCGTCGCCCAGATCGAGCTCCACCTCGACCCACTCGGGCACCCGGGACAGCGGCGGCTCCGGCGAGCTCTGCGCGTCCTCGGGGTCGAACGTCTTCGGCGAGTAGTCCGGCACGTCCGGCAGCAGCACCGGCAGCTCGGAGTCCGGCAGCCCGTGCGCCGTGCCGTCCTCGTCGAAGACGATGGGGAAGGGCTCGCCCCAGTAACGCTGCCTGCTGAACAGCCAGTCGCGCAGCCGGTAGTTCACGGTCCCGTGACCGATGCCGGAGTCCTCGAGGTGCTCGATGATCCGCGCCTTGGCCTCCGCCACGCGCAGCCCGTCGAGCGACACCGACGCGTTGGAGGAGTTGATCGCCGGGCCGTCGCCGGTGAACGCCTCGTCCTCCGGGTGGCCCTCCGGGAGCTGCACCGTGCGGACGATCGGCAGGTCGTAGGCCTTCGCGTAGGCCCAGTCCCGCTCGTCCTGCGCGGGCACGGCCATGATCGCGCCGGTGCCGTAGCCCGTGAGCACGTAGTCCGCGATGAAGATCGGGATCGCCTTGCCCGTCAACGGATTGGTCGCGAACGCGCCGGTGAAGACCCCCGTCTTGACCTTCTCGTCCATCTGCCGCTCGACCTCGCTCTTGCGGGAGGCGGCCAGCTGGTATGCCGTGACGGCGGCGTGCGGGGAGACGGTCGCCGAGGCGTCGTCGCCCTTCCAGACCTCCTTGGTCCCCTCCGGCCACTCCTCGCTCGGCACCAGCTCGTCGACGAGCGGGTGCTCGGGCGCCAGAACCATGAACGTCGCGCCGAAGGTCGTGTCGGGGCGGGTCGTGAAGACCTCGATGCCTGCCGACGAGCCGTCCGTCGTCGTCACCGGGAACGTCACCCGCGCACCGCTGGAGCGACCGATCCAGTTGCGCTGCATGGCCTTGACCTTCTCCGGCCAGTCAACGCGGTCGAGGTCGTCAGCCAGCCGGTCGGCATACGCGGTGATCCGCATCATCCACTGGCGCAGGTTGCGCCGGAAGACCGGGAAGTTGCCGCGCTCGGAGCGCCCCTCGTTGGTGACCTCCTCGTTGGAGAGCACGGTGCCGAGCCCGGGACACCAGTTGACCGGCGCCTCTGACGTGTAGGCCAGCCGGAAGTCGGCGAGGACCGCCTCACGCTCGGCGGCCTCGAGGTCGGCCCACGCGCGCCCCCCGGGCACCGGACGGGCGCCCGAGGAGAACGCCTCGACAAGCTCCGCGATCGGGCGAGCCGCTCCACGCGACCCGTCCAGGCGCAGCGCATCCGGGTCGTACCAGGAGTTGTAGATGAGCAGGAAGATCCACTGGGTCCAGCGGTAGTAGTCCTCGTCGATCGTCGCGTAGCTGCGGCGGTTGTCGAAACCCAGTCCGAGCCGACGCAGCTGGCGCCGCATGACGACCATGTTCTCCTCGGTCGTCTTGCGCGGGTGCTGACCGGTCTGGACGGCATACTGCTCCGCCGGGAGGCCGAACGCGTCGTAGCCCAGGCAGTGCAGGACGTTGCGGCCGAGCATCCGGTGGAATCTCGAGTAGACGTCGGTCGCGATGTAGCCCAGGGGGTGCCCGACGTGCAGGCCCGCGCCGCTCGGGTAAGGGAACATGTCGAGGACGACGAGCTTCTCGCCGAGCTGTGCGACCTTGTCGGGCTCGGCCCAGGGCCCGGCCGGGTTGGGCGCCTCGAAGGTGCCGTGCTCCTCCCAGCGGTCCTGCCAGCCGACCTCGATCTGCTGAGCCATCACGGCGGTGTAGCGGAAAGGGGTCTCTTCCCCTGACGGGTCGCTCATCGTGTCCTCAGTCCTCGATCGTCGTAGCGGTGCAGGCCCGCGGACCCGGGACAACAAAAATCCCCTCGCCCAGGAGGGGAAGCCGCGCTGGATGTCCGTCCGGTCAGCGCGGCCACGGAAGCAGGAGCTGTGGCGCCACGCTCCTAGGTTAGCGCAGCCGCCTCCGGCGTTCTCCCGTGCCGTCGTTCGCGGCGATGAACAGGAGGGAGACCAGGGGGCCCTCAGCGCGGGTTTGCGCGACGTTCGCCGCCGAGCTCGGCAAGCCGGGCGTAGAGCGGTCTCAGCTGGTCGACGAGCGCCGCGCCCCCGAGGGCAGCGCCGGGAACGGGCAGCTGGCGAAGCAGGAGGTCGGCAGGCAGCTCGGGGTGGGTCGGCAGCTCGGGCACCACCCCTGCTTCCCAGAAGGCGTATCCCGCGCCGGGGCTGAGCTCAGCGCTGTCCGGCGTCTCGCCGCCCAAGGCGGTCGTCCCGTCGCCCAAGGCCGTCGTCTCGTCGCCCAGGGCCATCGCCGCGCCGACCCGGAGGTGACCGGTCTGGAGGTCGGGCTGGTCCGGTATGCCGGCCGGCGCGTCTCCGCGCAGCCCACGCAGCCGGGCGAGCAGGGCCTCGCGCTCCCGGCCGCGCCAGGCGAGGATCCGGAAGGGGTCGTCGTCGAAGCTCTCCGCGAGCAGGTAGAACGTGGCGGCGAGGTGTTTGCACGGCACCGCGGAGTCCGGGCAGGAGCACGTCATCTTCAGGTCTTTCGCCCGCTGCGGGAACAGCGGGGCGCCTGCTGCGGCGAACACCTCCTCGAGCTCGGCGGGCAGCTCGCCCGCGAGCAGCCGGGCACTGTGGATCGCCTGCTCCGCGAGGGTGACCTCCACCTTGGCCCAGACCAGCTCCGAGAACGGCGCGAGGCCGATGGTCACCTGGTAGGGGGCTCGCCTGGAGCCCTGGACGCTCGCGCGCACCTGGCCGGGTGCGACGTCCAGGGAGATCACCTGGCCCCGGCGGGCATAGCTGCGGCCCCGGGTGAGCCGAGTCCCGAGGGCGAACGACTCCAGCACCTGCAAGAAGCGTCGCGACCACCACTGCTGCCCGATGTCCCCGCGGGCGCTGCGAGCTACCAGCCCGCCCTGCACCGGGCGCGGTTTGGTCGGCGGCGGGAAACCCGACCAGCGTGCCGGGCTCACTCCACCACCGACCCTGCCTCGAGCGTGAAGAGCTCACGCAACGCCGTGGTGGACAGCTCCGTCAGCCACCCCTCGCCGCTGCCGACGATGCTCGCCGCGAGTCCACGCTTGTCCCGGATCATCGCAGCGATCTTCTCCTCCAACGTCCCGGCGCAGACCAGCTTACGGACCTGCACGGCCCGAGTCTGGCCGATCCTGAAGGCCCGGTCGGTTGCCTGGTCCTCCACGGCCGGGTTCCACCACCGGTCAACGTGGACGACGTGGTTCGCCGCCGTCAGCGTCAGACCGGTGCCGCCGGCCTTGAGAGAGAGCACGAACAGCGGCGGGCCGGCGGCGCTCTGGAAGCGTGACACCATCGCGTCCCGGGCGGGCTTGCTGACCCCGCCGTGCAGGAAGGCGACCTCGCGGCCGAACCTGGCCGACAGGTGGGACCGCAGCATCTCGCCGAACTCGGCGTACTGGGTGAACAGCAACGCCTTCTCCCCCGAGGCCAGCACCTCGTCCAAGGTCTCCTCGAGCCGTTCCAGCTTGCCGGAGCGACCGGTCACCCTGCTGCCGTCACGCAGGAACTGCGCCGGATGGTTGCAGACCTGCTTCAGCTTGGTCATCGTCGCCAGCACCAGACCGCGCCGCTCGACCCCCGTCGTCGTCGCGATCCGCTCCAGCATGTCGGCCACGACCGCCTGGTACAACGCCGCCTGCTCCCGGGTCAGCGTGCAGAGGACGTCCATCTCCAGCTTCTCGGGCAGGTCGGTGATGATGGAGGTGTCGGTCTTGAGCCGGCGCAGCACGAACGGCTGGGTGAGTGCGCGCAGCCGCTGCGCCGCCTCGGGGTCCCCGTGGCGCTCCACCGGCGTCGCGAACTGCTCTTTGAAGTCGCCGGCGCTGCCCAACAGCCGCGGGTTGGCGAACTCCATCAGTGACCACAGGTCGGCCAGCCGGTTCTCCACCGGCGTGCCGGTAACGGCGAACCTGCGCGCCGCCGGCACGGACCGAGCGGCGACTGCCGCCTTTGTCGCCGCATTCTTGATCGCCTGCGCCTCGTCGAGCACCAGCCGGTGCCACGCCACCTCGCGCAGCGCCGCGGCGTCCCGCGCCAGCAGCGCGTACGTGGTCACGACCAGATCCGAGTCCCCCACGGCGGCGCGGAACGCCTTACCCCGCGGGCGCTCCGAACCGTGGTGCACATGCACCCGCAGCCCGGGAGTGAACCGGGCAGCCTCGCGCTGCCAGCTGCCGACCACCGACATGGGGCACACGAGCAGGGTGGGCCGGCGGTCAGGCGTCCCGGCGTCGCTCGCGACGAGCGCCAGCAGCTGCACGGTCTTGCCCAGGCCCATGTCGTCCGCGAGCAGGCCGCCCATCCCCACCGACTCCAGGAACGACAGCCACGACAGTCCGCGCTCCTGGTATGGGCGCAGGGTGCCGACGAACCCCGGCGGCGCCGCCACCGGCTCGAGCCGGCGCTCCGCGTCGGGGGAGAGCAGGTCGGCCAGCCAGCCGTCGGCGTCCACACCCAGGACCGGGAGCCCCGCCGGTCCGTCGTCCGGTGACCCCAAGGCGTGCAGCACCGCACCGACGGTCGTATGCCGGTCCCGCTTGCCGCGCCGGACGAGGAAGGCCCGGGCGCGCGCCAGCCGGTCGGCGTCCACCTGTATCCACTGCCCTCGCACCCGGACCAGCGGCTGATGGGCGTCGACGAGAGCGGTGACCTCGCTGTCGGACAAGGTGTGGTCGCCGACCGCGAGCTGCCAGTCGAACTCGACCAGACCCTCCTGGCCGATCCGGGCTTCACTGGCTCCGGCGCCCGGCTGGCTCGGTGTCGATGCCTTCAGGCGCGCCCCCAGCCGCAGCGCCGGCTTCGTCCACCACCCCGGCAGGATCACCCCGAAGCCGGCCGCGACCAGCAGCGGTGCCGCGTCGGTCAGGAAGGCGTGCGCCCCCGAGGTGTCCAGCGCCAAGGATGCCGGCCGCGCTGTCCGCAACGACGGTTCGATCGCCGGGTAGAGCCGCACGGCACGGCCGAGCTCGGCTAGCAGGGTCTCTTGGGGGTTCTGCACGTGGTGGGCGAGTGCCCGGACCCCGCCTCGGGGCCGCCAGACCCGGTCCGCGGCCACGAGCAGGCTCGGCTCGTCCGCAGCCTGCAGTGCGTACTCCAGCGTCCAGCCGCTCGCCCTCGTCTCTGACGTCCCAGAGCCCGCCTCCGGGCCGGCGTCGTCCTCGGGCTCGGGCGGTTCGACCAGGCGGAAGCAGGCTCGCACGGCCCCGCCGCTGACAGCGTCTTGCTGCCACTGCGCCAGCGCCGCCTCCCATGAGGCGAGGTCGCCAGGTTGTGCCGTGAACTCCCGCTCCCGGCCGAGCAGAGCTGCCCGCCAGGCGGCCGCTGCCGGTTGCGACCGGGTGCTTCGGCGGGCCGGCCGTCGACCCCTGTCGGAGGCCCGGACCGCGGCGTCGACCAGCGCGTCCACGGCACCGGCTGCCCGCGCCGCGGCAGTCGGCGGATCGGCGCCTGCCACGACCTCGCACGAGGACGCTCTCGGCAGGGCGGCCACGGCACTGCGCAGCCAGCCGGCGTCCGCCCCCTTCACCAGCGGCCGCCACAGGGCTAGGCCGCGCCCCGATCCGGCAGCCACCACGGTGGGCAGCACCTGGCCACGAGCGACCAGGTCGAGGGCGAAGGCGCACAGGGATCGAAGCGCGCGCACGTCTGCGCCGAACGAGCCGACGTCGACGCGGTCCACTCCGCGGCTAGCTTCTCCCGCCTCTGCCGACGCGAGTGGCTCCGCCGTCTCGAGCGGCGACCGCAGCAGAGCCAGTGCGGCGTCGGCGTCCAGGACGACCGTCGGGACCCGCCACTGCGCCATGGCCGCCGTCGGCGCGGCAACCCCCAGCACGTCGTCGGGCACACCGTCGGCCAGGGAGGACCGGGTCACGGACAGCTCTGGAGACGCCGCCGGCCCGCGCCCTACCGTCGGCAGGCTGACCACCGCGCTGCTGTTCTCGAAGTCTCCCGTCGGCAGGGACGCCAGGTCGAGCGCCTTGGCCAGGTCGGCCGCCGTGAGCGCGAACGGGTGGTCCAGGGTCTTCGGCCGCCGACCGCGCCTGAGCGGGGGTTCGGCCGGCCCGTCGGAGTGCTCAGCCCAAAGCTTCAGGGCGCCGTTCGCGCCGAACGCCGGCGACCACCAGCCGTGAACCACTATCAACGCCGCTCCAGTGCTGCCGCGGCGGACGCTGGGCCGCCTTCCTCCTGGCTCGATTCCGTCCCGCACCCTACAACGCTCGCAGCGGCCCGGATGCATCGGCGAGTGCGTGGTCGTGGTCACGACATGCCGAAGGCAACGTTCGGTGCCGGAACTCACCGGCAACCGCAGTCTCGAGTCGCTGGACCTGGCCGCCCTCGACGGTGTCGGCCATCGATGCAACAGAACGACACTCGCCGGCCCCTCGACCTGCACGATGCGTGGCAGCTCTCCGAGGGGAGGGGATCGAAGCGGGTGGAATCGGGTTTTGACCGCGCTCTACACCGCTTTGCTGTTCCTCGGTACCAGCGCAGGCCCGCAGATCGCCGCCTCTTGCTCGCATCATCAGCGTTCAATTCCGCCGCCACCACAGCGGCGGTGATCCTCGCGACAGGAAGTCTCGTCGCCGCGTCGCGGCTAGACCACGCACCTGGTTACTGAAAGCGGTGCCGCTCGGATCGGTGCAGATCTCCCAACAGGTGCTCTCCTGCCCCGGAGGGTCATGTTGTCGTTAGCTGTTCGCCGATCTGCCACAGACGCTGTTGGACGTCCGCTGAGTAGGCGTCGGCGTTGGCGCGGCTGTCGGTGGTTCGGTCGTAGAAGCGACCGGTGACGCCGTCGTTGTTGGTGGGTGTGAGGGTGAAGCGGCTGATGACTCGTTGGCCGCCCTCGTGGTCGCTGTAGAGGATGTCGATGGTGACGGCGTGGCGGAGCGGCGGCGCGGTTGGCCGAGCGGACGGAGGCGAAGGTGGCCACTACCAGTACGAGGGTGCCTGTGGCGGCGGCCAGGGCCAAGATGGTCACCCAGTCCATCACGCGGGTGACTCGACAGGTGCGGAGGCCAGCGGTGTGCGTCGCAGGAGGAGGTGGCCGCCGAGCGCGCCGAGGCCGAGCACGGTGCCGGCTAGGCACACGGTGGTGGCTGAGGCGGCGTGCATGAGCAGCAGGCCGCCGAGGGCGGCGCCGAGGGCTTGGCCGAGGTAGATGCCGGAGGAGTTGTAGGAGATCACGACGCTTGGCAGGCGGGGCACGAGGGCGGTGAGGCGGTGGTTGTTGGGGGTGGCCACAGCCCAGGCGGCGGCCCCGTTGAGGACCATCAACGCCAGCACAAGTGCTGTGGACGCGACATAGCCGAGCCCCGCCAGGGTGGCGGTGAGCACGGTGAGGGCCAGCAACAGAGTGCGGTACGCGCCGTAGCGATCGGTGAGCCAGCCGCTGCCGAAGGCGCCGATGGTGCCACCGAGACCCCAGGCCAGCAGCGCGATCGCGAGGCTGGTGCCGGTAATGTGGGCGGTGGCGCGCAGGATCTGCGCGATGTAGGTGTAGACGATGATGCTGGCGGCGCTGGCCAGGGTCATGACCGCGACGATGGCCAGCACCCGCCGGTTGACCAGCAGCCCGAAGCGCTGCGCCATCGGCACCGGGGGCAACGCGGGCAAGGCGGGCAGGGTGACGAGCACTCCGAGCAGGGCCACGGTCCCGACGGCGGCGACGAAGATCAGGCTGGCCCGCCAGGTGATGTGCTGGCCGATCGCAGTGCCGGCCGGTACGCCCAACACGGTGCCCACAGTGAGTCCGCCCAGGATGATCGACAGCGCCTGACCCCGCCGTGCCGGGCCGGCCAGCGCCACTGCCGCGGCGGAAGCGTTCGGCGTGTACAGCGCCGCGCCGAGTCCGGCCGCGACGCGGGCCAGCAACAGCACCGTGAGAGCCGGGGCGGCGGCCGAGGCCAGGTTCGCGGCCACGAACAACACCAGCGCGACCGCCATCAACGGCTTGCGGGGCAGCCGGCTGGTCAGCGCGGCCAGCACCGGCGCGGCCAGGGCGTAGGTCAACGCGAAGGTGGTGACGACCTGCCCGGCGGCGCTCTGTGACGCGGCGAGGCCACTGGCGAGCTGCGGCAGGATCCCGGCCAACACGAATGAGTCAGTGCCCATCGCGAACGAGCCCAGCGCGAGAATCAGCACCGGCGGCACCCACCTCCGTGACCCTTCCACCGGCGGTGTCTGGGGCGTGGTGGGCGGTGGGGTGGACGACTTGATGCTCACGCTGTCCACTGTGCGGCCGATCACCAGACTGGTACAGATGTGTGTTTATGCTGGTATCAGCGCTGCCAGGTTCCGACTCTCGAGGAGGGTGTGCATGACCGGCATGGATCGTCGAGCGGAACTGGCCGACTTCCTGCGCACCCGACGCGAGGCCCTGGACCCGGTCGGCGTGGGACTGCAACCCGGACCGAGGCGGCGCACCCCCGGTTTGCGTCGAGAGGAAGTCGCGCAGCTCTCCGGGGTCAGTCACACCTGGTACACGTGGCTAGAACAGCACCGCGAGATCACCGTCAGCCGCCAGGTCCTCGACAGCCTCGCCCGCGCGCTCCGCCTGAGCACCGTCGAGCGTCGGCACCTTTTCGCTCTCGCCGACGTCGCGCTGCCCGACGAGCACCTCGCCCGCCCGGTCGTCACCGACACGCTGCGCCGCCTGGTCGACACGCTCGAGCCGAACCCCGCCTACGTGATCAGCCCGTGGTGGGACCTGCTGGCCTGGAACCGCACCTACTCCGCCCTACTCGGCGGTCTGGAGCATCGGGGCGTCGAGGAACGCAACAGCCTCTGGCTGCTGTTCACCGACTCCGCCACCCGCAGCCTGCTGGTCGACTGGAACGCCGAAGCGCGACAGATCCTCGGCCAATTCCGCGCGAACACCGCCAGCTATCCCGGTGACCCGCGCGCGACAGCGCTGGTCGACGCCCTACACGAGGCGAGTGCTGAGTTCCGGACGCTATGGGCAGAGCACCCCGTCAAAGGATTCCAGCCCTCCCGCAAACGCTTCAACCATGCCATCGCAGGACGTCTCGACCTGGACTACGTCAAACTGACCACCGCCGAAGACAACCACCAGAACCTGGTCGTCTTCCTCCCCTCCGACCCAACCACGACGAACCGAATCCGACAGCTCAGCGACCCTCACTCCAACTGCTCGAACGCACCGTAGAACTGAACGGCATTGTTACGGGTCGACCTATCCAGTCGCCGATGTCTGAGAACCGGCAATCTGGCCCGAGACAGCGGCGGCGGAGCTGCCGATTACCTCGGTTTGGCTGACCTGCCGGCAGAGGGCACCGCTTCAGCGGAAATGCCGCTACGTCCCGGCCTCGCGCACCCAGCCGGCCAAGATGCAGCCCGCCGTCGCCGCCCGCGCCATCGCCACATACACCGTCCCAGGTGACGCCGTCCTGGACCCGATGTCCGGCTCCGGCACGACCCCCGGCGAAGCCATCCGCGCCGGCCGCCACGCCATCGGCGTCGACATCGAGGCGCCGTTCACCGCCATCGCCATCACCACTGCCTGACGGCCTCACCGATCACCGCGAGAGCGCGCAATACCGCGTCGCACGCCATCGACGCAATGGTCAGAGTCAGCCAGATGGGCACGGTGCCGCTGAGAACGCTCGATGGCGGCCAAGATGTCTCGCCGAACCGCTCCTCCCGATTCCGAGTCACAGCACCACGAGGTCCGCGTGGATCGTCCCCGACAGCGGACTCATGCAGCAGCGCCTCGGCCACGACATCAACACGAACGCCGAGCAGGTTGCTCAGTTCCTCGCCGATCCCTGCTACCCGCAAACAGTGCATTGCCGCCTTGCGGCACAAGGTCGACGAGTACGTCGATGTCGCTGGTCTCAGTGGCGTTCCCGCGAGCAACAGACCCCGAACACCCAAGGGTTGCCAGCGCCATACTGGTGGAGAACGGCATACACCTGCGCTCGGTGACCAGTGATCGCCTCACGCACTGATTCCGTCTCGGCGTGGACCCCTCCACACCATCAGGGCTACGCCCCCCCAGGCCGCGACCACGCCGGGCTCACCGGTCACGACGCAGCAACACCACCTCGTTCGGGCTTCCCCGGAGGGAGGTTCGGGTACGGACGTGCTCGTGGAGCTGAGGGGACTCGAACCCCTGACCCCCTCCATGCCATGGAGGTGCGCTACCAGCTGCGCCACAGCCCCGTGCGAACCTCTCGCACGCATCCCGAACGGCTCGTCGTGAACCGGTGGGACTGCGGAAGTTTAGCCAGTCAACCGCCCGGCACCCAAATCGCCTCGGTTCAGCTGACGACTCGCGCGGAGCTGTTCCACGTCTGAAGGCGCCAGCCACCGGGTGGCGTTTCCTTCAGCTCGGCCCAGTGGCAGTTGCCCAGCCCCGCGAGCACCGTCCAGGCCAGCTGCTGGTCCAGGCCGGTCAGCTCGGCGACAACCGCCCGCCCGGTGACGCCATGGGTCGCGATGACGATGCACTCGTTCGGGCCGGCGCCGGCGAGGAGGTCGTCGAGCGCGGACCGCACCCTCTGTGCGACGTCGGCCACCGACTCGCCGTGCCCACCCCGCGCGAAGTCCACTCCGCTGATCAGCCGGTCCTGGTCCTCGGGATAGCGCTCGCTCACCTCGCGGGCCGTGAGGCCGGCCCACTCCCCGACATGGATCTCGCGGAAGCGTTCGTCCAGGGTGAGGGGGATCCCGCAGGCGGCTGCGACGTCCTCTCCGGTCCGGGCGGCGCGCTGAAGGTCAGAGGCCACGACCCGGGTCGGGCGCAGGGCCACCAGCGCCTCGGCAGCGGCACGCGCCTGGGCGTGACCGAGCTGCGACAGCGTCGTGTCGAGCTGTCCCTGCCACATCCCCTTGGCGTTGTGCTCGGTCTCACCGTGCCGAAGGACGATGACCCGTCGCCGGCCGACCTCGTCGGGAGGGGGCGCAGTCGCCCCACTCATGAGCGGGCGCTGTCCACGTCCTCGGCGATCTCCTCCTCGATGCCCTCGTCCATGTCATCGTCGAGGCCCAGGGAGCCGGTTGCCGCCGGCGCCTCGAGCGTTGTCAGGTCGACGGTCGGGCAGTCCTTCCAGAGTCGCTCAAGCTGGTAGAACTCCCGCTCTTCGGCGTGCTGGACGTGGACGACGATGTCGCCGAAGTCGATGAGCACCCACCGGCCCTCGCGCTGGCCCTCGCGCCGGATCGGTCTGCATCCGAAGTCCCGGAGCCTGTCCTCGACCTCGTCCACGATGGCGCCGACCTGCCGCTCGTTGCTCGCCGAGGCGAGAACGAAGACGTCGGTCAGGGCGAGCTGGTCGCTGACGTCGATGGCCAGCACGTCCTGCGCGATCTTGTCCTCGGCGGCCAGGGCGGCGACCTTGGCCAGCGTCAGAGCTCGGGGTGTTGCGGGCACGGTTCTCCTAGGTGCGGGGGGCTGCGATCGCCGCGTGCGCGGCATACAGGCGGTACTTGTTGATGTACTGGACGACCCCGTCGGGGACGAGGTACCAGACCGGATGACCGGTGGCCACCCGGCTGCGGCAGTCCGTCGAGCTGATCGCCATGGCCGGCACCTCCTGCAGGTTGACCTTGTGCGTCGGCAGGTGCCGGTCGCTGAGCGCATGGCCGGGGCGGGTGACCCCGACGAAGCGGGCGAGCTCCCACATCTCGTCGACGTTCTTCCAGGTGAGGATCTGGGCCAGGGCGTCGGCGCCGGTGATGAAGAAGAGCTCGCAGTCGTGCCGTTGCGCCCGCAGGTCGCGCAGCGTGTCGATGGTGTAGGTCGGGCCGCCGCGGTCGATGTCCACCCGGCTGACGGTGAAGCGGGGGTTCGACGCCGTCGCGATGACGGTCATGAGATAGCGGTGCTCCGGGGCGCTGACGTCCCGGGCCTCCTTCTGCCACGGCTCGCCGGTGGGCACGAAGACGACCTCGTCGAGGTCGAAGCGCGCCTGGACCTCGCTCGCCGCGACGAGGTGCCCGTGGTGGATGGGGTCGAACGTCCCGCCCATCACCCCGAGCCGCTGGCTCAGGGGTGCCCCGCATCCGCCGACTTGTGCCGGTCGCCGACCTTGTTCGCCGTGTTGCGGAACGACCAGAGCACGCCCAGCCCGGCGAGGAAGAGCCCGAAGGCGATCGCTGCGAAGGCGATCGGCGGCATCGGGAGCTGGCGGAGGGCCTCCTCGGCACGGAGAAGGGGAGGCAGGACGCTTGCGGACATGGACACAGCCTAACGCCCTGCGGGCGACCACCCCGGTATGCCGGGTGAGCCGGCGCTCTCGCCCCTCGCCACTGGCGCAGTGCGAGCGGCCACATCGACCCAGCCATGGCCCACCGTGGCCCACGGCTCCCCGGCCGCCGTCATCGCGGCGACGACGTCGTCGCAGGAGCGCTTGGCCAGCGCAATGACGTCCGGCGGATAGCCGTAGCTGACCTGGTGCGCGGCGAACTCGTCCTCGTCGTCGGCCAGCACCGTCCCGTCCAGGGCCCGGACGACGTCGAGGTCGAGATCGATCACCCGCATCGTGGCGCCCTCCCAGACCGGGATGGTGCACATGTCGACGTAGATGTCACACCACTGGCCAGGACCGTGGAACGACGCGACGAACGGCTGGGCGCGCGGCACGAGCATCGCGAGGTCGACGACGCTGTCCAAGGCCAGTCCGGGACGGCTCATGTGGAACCCCTTCGGCCCACCGGCCCAGTGGCCGTGCTTGTCCTCGCCGAGGTAGCGCAGATCCATCGCCCAGTGGGGCCGCTCGCCCCACTTGGCGAACCGCACCGCGACGACGTCGCCGACCCGCAGGTCCGGGCCGCCGCGTCTCGTCACGCCGTCCAACGTATCGGTAACGGTTGACACCCAACGCTCAGGACGCCAGAGACCGACCCAGCGCACGCCGTACCCTGAAAGACATGAGCCCCGAGCTGTCCGTTGTCATACCGATGTACAACGAGGAGGACGTGCTCCCCCTGCTCGTCGAGCGGCTACGCCCCATCCTCGACGGTCTGGGCACGAGCTACGAGGTCGTCGCGGTCGATGACGGCAGCACCGATCTCACCGCCGCGCTGCTCCAGCGGGTCAACCGGGAGTGGGATGAGTTCCGGGTCGTCCGGCTGCGCGCGAACGCCGGCCACCAGGCGGCCATCTCGGCCGGGCTGCTCTGCGCCCTCGGTGGCTACGTCGTGACGATCGATGCCGACCTCCAGGACCCGCCGGAGGTGATCGCCGAGATGCTCGCCAAGGCCAAGTCCGAGGGCGTCGACGTCGTCTACGGCGTGCGCAACGACCGGTCGACGGACTCCGTCTTCAAGCGGGCCTCGGCGCGGGGCTTTTACACCCTCATCCGGACCATCTCCGGCACCAGCGCCCAGACCGACGCGGGCGACTTCCGCCTCATGTCACGAGCCACCGTGGACGCCGTCAACGAGCTGCCCGATCACAACCGGGTGCTGAGGTTCATCGTCCCCGCCCTCGGCTTCCCCTCCGACACGGTGGAGTACCGCCGCGAGGAACGGGCCGCGGGCGACTCGAAGTACCCCTTCCTCAAGATGCTCAAGCTGTCGCTCGACTCGGTGACCGGCTTCTCCATGGCGCCGCTGCGTCTGGCAACCGTGCTGGGCATCGGCGGCGGTCTGCTGGCTGTGCTCCTCGGGATCTACGCCATGGTGGTGGGGGTCACCGGCCACACCGTTGCCGGCTGGACCTCCACCGTCCTCATCGTCTCCGCCGTCGGGGCCGCCCAGCTGCTCTGTCTGGGGCTGCTCGGTGAGTACATCGGGCGGATGTACACCCAGATGCAGGGGCGCCCGACCTACTTCATCGCCTACGACTCCCTCACGGCCTCCGTGGGCAAGCATGGTCCGACCGACACCCCGCTGCCCCCGAGCCCCCGGGCCCGCAACGGCGGGTCAGGCCCCGTTGGTCGAACCCACGCCTTCAGACCGGCCACCGAAGCGGAGCCAGCAGGCGCCGCTCAGCTCGCCGTCGGGAAGGCGTCGGGCGCTCAGCCGCCGGCTGCCCGGGTGGCCGCCGTCGGCGAGCCGGTGCCGGCGATGCCTCGGGTCAGCGACGTGGCCGGGCGGTGACGAGCAGGCTCACTCCCGGCAGCTGTTTGACCGGCAGGTAGCGCTCGGCGGCGATGATCGCCCGCAGGCCGGCGTTAACCGCCGGGTGGAGGTCGTCGAGGTCGCTCCCGGACGCCTTCTTGCGACGCATCGCGACGACGGGTCGGAGCAGCACGTTCCAGGACGCCATGTCCACGACGTCGAAGCCCCCGCGGTGCAGCACGCTGGACAGCGTCTCGCGGGTGTAGCGACGGACGTGGTCGACGGCCTCGTCGTGGGCCGACCAGAGCTTCGGGTCGGCGGGCACCGCGACGAGGAAGGTGCCGTCGGGACGCAGCACGCGAGCGACCTCGCCCACCGCGGAGTCGTCGTCCTCGATGTGCTCGAGGATGTCGAAGGCGACGACGAGATCCACTGACGTGTCGTGGATCGGCAGTCTCGTGGCGTCGGCGCGCAGGGTGAGCAGCCCGCGCTCGTGGGCCACGTCCGCCCCGTCCGCGCCGTACTCCAGCGCGACGGGCCGCCAGCCGAGGTCACGAAGGACCCGGGTGTTGCCACCGCCGGCGGCGCCGATGTCGAGCGCGTCGCCCGGTCTGATCCCGTCCAGGGCCCGGGCAAGGAGATACCGCCGCTCGCGGTACCACCAATGGGTGTCCTCGAGTGCCGCCAGCTTGCGTACTTCGATGCCTTCCACGGTCGGTCATCCTGCCAGTGCGGAGGACCGGTGGTGAAACCGGCGCCGGCCGCGTGTCGAATCATGATCGGGAACGCACTCCCACGGAGCTCGTCAGGCGCGGACCTGACCGTCACCCTCGACGACCCACTTCGTCGTCGTCAGCTCAGGCAGCGCCATGGGGCCGCGGGCGTGCAGCTTCTGGGTCGAGATGCCGATCTCGGCACCGAAGCCGAACTGACCACCGTCGGTGAACCGGCTCGACGCGTTGACCACGACGACGGCGGCGTCGACCTCGGCCGTGAACCGGCGGGCGGCTGCGCGGTCCTCGGTGACGATGACCTCGGTGTGCTGGGTCCCAAAGGTGCGGATGTGCTCGAGCGCCGTGTCGAGGTCCGGCACCGTCCGGACGTTCATGTCGAGGGAGTACCACTCGGTGCCGAAGTCGGTGTCGGAGGCGAGGCGGTATGCCGCACCGGCGGCGTCCGCGTGCTGGCTGAGGTCCGGGGCGACGTGAAGCACGACCCCCGCCGCCCCGAGCCCGGCGAGGATCTTGGGGAGGAATGCCTCGGCCACCGACTCGTGGACGAGGAGGGACTCCGCGGCGTTGCAGACGCTGGGCCGCTGGGTCTTGGAGTTGAGGACGATGGTGAGGGCTCTGTCGAGGTCTGCGGCGCCGTCGACGTAGACGTGGTTGACGCCGATGCCGGTCTCGATGACCGGCACGGTCGACTCGGTGACGACGGTCTGGATGAGGTCAGCGCCTCCGCGCGGGATGACGAGGTCCACGAGGCCCCGAGCGGTGATCAGCGCGCGCACAGCATCGTGGCCGCCCTGGTCGACCAGCGTGACCGCGTCCGGCGAGATCCCTTGGTGCTCAAGGGAGTCGCGAAGGGTCGTCACCAGCGCGCGGTTGCTCGCTCCGGCCGCGGACCCGCCCCGTAGGAGGACGGCGTTGCCGCTCTTGAGGGCCAGCGCTGCGGCGTCCACGGTGACGTTGGGCCGCGCCTCGTAGATCATGCCGACGACGCCCATGGGGACCCGGACCTGGCGGATCTGCAGGCCGTTGGGGAGGGTCGACCCCCGGACGACCTCCCCGACGGGGTCGGGCAGCGCGGCAATGTCACGCATGGCCTGGGCGATCTCGGCCAGGCGCCGTTCGTCGAGCATGAGCCGGTCGAGCAGTCCTTCGGCCCGGCCCCCGTCGCGCCCCCGCTGCAGGTCCTCGGCGTTGGCCTCGAGGATGCGGGGGCTGGCGGCGTCGAGCGCGTCGGCGAGGGCAAGCAGGGCCTCATCCTTGGCTCCCCGAGACATCAGCGCCAGCTGCCGTGACGCAACGCGCGCCCGCCGGGCGTGGTCGGCGACCTGCGCGGCGACGGTGGAATCGATCCCGGTGGCCATGCGTCAAGGGTACGCCGAGCACCCGCTCGGCTCGCAGAGGACTCCAGCTCGCGAACCGCGATGTCGGGCTAGCCGTCCCACCGCAGGTGTCTCTGAGCGCACTGGGCATCTGTCAGACAGCCTGTCTCGTTTGGTGCGTGAGTCCCCGCACACGTGCTCGCGTCAAGCCAGCACCTGTTGAGACAGCGTGTCCGACGAACGCCCAGTGCTCGGCGAGGGTGACCGTGCTACTGGCCAGGCAGTCGGCAGCCGGTCCACGGGCCGTTGTCCACAGCGCCGGGTCGATGCGTCCGCGACTCTGCCCCCGGTCGCTACGATCGCGGTTTGGGGGCGGACCATGGTGGCGGGTGGGCTCGTGCGACCGGGCGGGCGAAACGGTCGGATTCGCGGAAGAGTGGTCTGGGCGATGGTCGCCGAGCTCACCGAACGACCGTTCGACGCGGTCACCATGACGCGGCTGGCAACACGGTCCGGCATCGCCCGTTCGACCCTCAACCGGCGCTGGGGCAGCCCGGATGCCGTCCTCGCTGACGCCGTGGACGACCTCCTCCAACGCCGGATCGGCCGGGGCATCGGAACGACATCACGGGTCGCCCCTGAACGGCAACCGCGGAGCACGGACCTGCTGGTGATCCAGCTTCGTGGCCTCATGAGATGGCTCTCCGACCGTGAGACCAGTGGCGTGCTTCTCGCTGCCCTGGCTCGGGTTCGGCACGATGAGGTGCTCGACGAGCGGCTTGCCCGGATCTGGGCTCACGAGCTGGAGGACCTCCGTCGGGTGCTGGCCCTGACAGTCCCGGCGGCAGGCGTGGCCGACATCAACGCTACGGCCGAGAGGACCCTGGGTGTCGTCATCGTGCGGACCCTCATGACCCATCAGGGCACCACCGGCCGGGACATCGTCAAGCTCGGGTCCGACGTCGTCCAAGAGCTCTTGTGCGTATGCCGTCGCCATCTCTAGCGTCCTTCGCCGGCGGCGGCGTCAGCCACCACATCAATCCCTTGCATGCCAACCAGCTCGTGGAGCTCGCCCCCGAGCTGGCCCGCGACACCCGCGAGAGCCCCTCAGACGCCCGGTCAGAGCAGGACGAGGTCGTCACGGTGGACGACCTCACGTTCGTACTGGGGGCCGAGCTCGCGCGCGAGGTCCTTCGTCGAGCGACCCAGCAGACCGGGCAGCTCGTCCGAGGAGTAGTTGACCAGACCGCGCGCGACCGGCCGCCCGTCGCGCCCGCAGAGGTCTATGGGGTCGCCGTCGTCGAACCGGCCTTCGACCGCGGTGATCCCGGCTGGGAGCAACGACGTACGCCGGCCCACAACGGCGGCGACCGCGCCGTCGTCGAGGATCAACCGGCCGCGGGGCGTCGTCGCATGGGCGAGCCAGAGGAGCCGTGACGTTCGACGCGAGCCGGTCGGGAGGAAGACCGTCCCGACGTCCTGCCCGGCGAGTGCCGCCTCGGCCTGCTCCGCCGAGGTGAGCAGCGTGGTGATCCCGGCGGCGTTGGCGATGGCGGCGGCCTCGATCTTCGTCGCCATCCCTCCGGTGCCGATCGACGAGCCGGATCCCTTGAGAACGATGCCCTGCAGGTCAGCGGGTCCCGAGACGACAGGGATGCGCGTCGACCCCGCGCGCGAGGGCGGAGCGTCGTAGAGGGAGTCGACGTCGGAGAGCAGGACGAGCGCGTCGGCGTGGACCAGGTGGGCGACCAGCGCCGCCAGCCGGTCGTTGTCGCCGAACCGGATCTCGTGGGTCGCCACGGTGTCGTTCTCGTTGACGACCGGCACGACCCCGAGCTCGAGCAGCCGGTCGAGGGTGCGCCGGGCGTTGGCGTAGTGGCTGCGCCGCGTCACGTCGTCCGCCGTGAGGAGCACCTGCCCGACGGTGAGCCCGTGCACGGAGAACGCCTGCTGGTATGCCGCGACGAGGGCTCCCTGCCCGACGCTCGCCGCCGCCTGCTGGGTCGCGAGGTCACGAGGCCGTCGGACGAGGGCGAGCGGGCCGAGGCCGGCCGCGATCGCGCCAGAGGAGACGAGGACGACCGCATCGCCCCGGCGGTGCCGGGCCGCGACGACGTCGACGAGGGCCACGAGGCGGGCCGCGTCGATGCCACCACCTGGACCGGTCAGCGACGAGGAGCCGACCTTGACGACGAGCCGTCGGGCGGTGGCGACGACGGACCGGGGGGACACGCCCGCGAGTCTAGGAGCGACGGCCGCCGGACCATCGCGCGGTCCACGGCTCAGAGTTCGTCGTCCTTCGGGGCGGCGGTGGCCCAGTGCCCGGCACGGCGCTCGGCCTCCAGCTCGGCCTGGGTCGCCTGGCGTGCAACGTAGCGGTCACGCGCGGCCTCGCGCTTCTCGTCCCGGCTGAGGCGGTTCGGCTGGTCGAGCCGCAGGTCGGTTCCGCGCTGGCCGAGGAGCTCTGCGCCGCTCGACATCGTCGGCTCCCAGTCGAAGACCACCGCGTCGTCCGCGGCACCGATGAGCACCGTGTCGCCGGAGACGGCGCCTGCCTTGTACAGCGCTTCCTCGACCCCGAGCCGGCCCAGGCGGTCGGCCAGGTAGCCGACGGCCTCGTCGTTGCTGAAGTCGGTCTGCCGGATCCACCGGGTCGGGCGCTCGCCGACCACGCGGTAGACGAACCCATCGGTCGTGTTCTCCTTGCGGATCACGAAGCCTGAGTCGTCGACGGATCGCGGACGCAGCACGACCCGGGACGGAACGATGCTCTCGACCAGGGCGCGCGCCTCGTTGACGTGGCGCGCGAGGGCGAAGCCCAGCTCCTTGAGCCCGCTGCGGGCGACCGCCGAGACGATGAACACCTCGAGCCCACGCGCCTCGAGGTCGGCCTTGACCAGCTCGGCCAGCTCGAGGGCTTCGGGGATGTCGGCCTTGTTGAGCACGACGATGCGGGTGCGCTCGGACAGCGGACGTCCACCCAGGTCGGCATCGGGGACGTAGCGGGCCAGCTCCTCCTCGATGACGTCGAGGTCGGTCACCGGGTCGCGGCCCGGCTCCAGGGTCGCGCAGTCGATGACGTGGACGAGGACGGAGCACCGCTCGACGTGGCGGAGGAACTCCAGGCCGAGGCCCTTGCCCTCGTGGGCGCCCGGGATGAGCCCGGGCACGTCCGCGATCGTGTAACGGGTGTCCCCGGCGCTGACCACTCCGAGGTTGGGGACGAGGGTCGTGAACGGGTAGTCGGCGATCTTGGGCCTGGCAGCGGACAGGACCGAGACGAGGGAGGACTTCCCCGCGGACGGGAAACCAATCAGGGCCACATCGGCGAGCGACTTCAGCTCGAGCACGACGTCGAGCGACTCCCCGGGCTCGCCCAGCAGCGCGAACCCTGGAGCCTTGCGGCGCGCGGAGGCCAGCGCCTTGTTGCCGAGGCCGCCCCGCCCGCCCTGGGCGACGACGTGCTCGGTGCCCTGGCCGACGAGGTCGATGACAATCCGACCGTCGGGTCCCTTGACAACGGTGCCCTCGGGCACCGGCAGGACGAGGTCGGCGCCGTCGGCGCCGTTGCGCTCGTCGCCCGCACCGGGCTTGCCGTTTCCGGCGCTGCGGTGGGGGTGGTTGTGGTAGTCGAGCAGCGTCGTCACCTGGGGGTCGACGCGGACGATCACGGAGCCTCCGCGCCCGCCGTTGCCCCCGTCAGGCCCGCCGAGCGGCTTGAACTTCTCCCGCTTGACCGACGCGACGCCGTGGCCACCGGCGCCGCCGGAGACGTGCAGGAACACCCGGTCGACGAAGTTCGTCGCCATGGTTTCCTCCCGTTCTCATCTCTGTCGTCGCTCCACCACGCGGCCGGTATGCCGCCAGCTGGGGTGCGCACCCGGCATACGCGCGCTGGTGGAGATTGTCCTCGAACCACACAAGAAGGGACGGGCCGAGCGGCCCGTCCCTTCCGGAGAAATGTGGTCAGGCCCCGACGCGCTCGGACTGCTCCGACTGCTGGACCCGCTCGGACGGCTGGACCTGCTCGATGTTGACCGTCTTGCGTCCGCGCTTGGTGCCGAACTTGACCGCACCGGCGACCAGCGCGAAAAGAGTGTCGTCGCCGCCGCGGCCGACGCCGTCACCGGGGTGGAAGTGCGTGCCGCGCTGGCGGACGAGGATCTCACCCGCGCTGACGACCTGACCGCCGAAGCGCTTCACGCCGAGGAACTGGGCGCTGGAGTCGCGACCGTTGCGGGTGGAGGATGCACCCTTCTTGTGTGCCATGTCAGTGCCTGCCTTTGGGTCTGGTTCGAAGTCTGACGCGAGGTCTCAGCTGCTGAGGCCGTCGATGCCCGTGACCTTGATCTGGGTCAGGTGCTGACGGTGACCCTGGCGCTTGCGGTAGCCGGTCTTGTTCTTGAACTTCATGATCGTGATCTTGGGGCCCTTGGCGGGCTTCACTACCTCGGCGGTAACCGTGACCTTGGCGAGCTTGCCGGCGTCGCTGGTCACCGTCGACCCGTCAACGACGAGCAGGGGCGTGAGGTCGACGCTGTCGCCGATTCCACCCTTGACCTTGTCGATGATGAGGACGTCCCCCACGGACACCTTCTCCTGGCGACCGCCAGCGCGAACAATCGCGTACACGTCGAGCTCACTCTCTGCTGTCATTCGTGGTTGATGCGCACTCTCAGTGACCGTCACGTAGCTCCTGCGGCAGGGTCCGACGCGGCATCACTGCTGCAGTCAGGGCCCCGGGGCACAGATCGGTGGGCGCACCGAGGATCAAGAGTACCGGTCGGTGGCCGACCGGACCAAACTGGACGGCTCACTCGGTGGGGGAGGCTAGACCGGGGGCCCGCGGCGGGCCCGCCGGCGCGATGACGCGTCCTCGGCGGCGTCGGCCCCTGCTGGGCGGTGCGGTGTCGCGGCCGACAGCTGGCTCTGCAACGGGCTGGACCTCTGGCTCGGCAGCCCGCTGAACCGTCTCCTCGCCCGGGTGCTCCAGGGTCTGCTCGCCCGCGTGTTCGACCGTCACGAGGACGGGCACCAGCTGCGGAGGCCGGCCAGGTCCGTCCGCGTGTGGCAGACCGTCCTCGGCAACGAGGATCTCCGACACGAGGTCGAGGTCGCCGTGCTGGTCGTCGACCGGCGCACCGACGAGCGTCAGCTCGTCCTGCTCGGGGACGTCCCGCTCCACAGGAGTGGCCGCAGGCCCGGGTGAGGTGCTCGCCGTCTCGCCGCTCTTGACCGCAGCGGCGTGGGCGGCCGCGGCGATCTGGGCGGGCGTCGGGCCCGTGGACCTCGGGGGGATGAGCGGCTCGACCGTGGCCCTGCCGCGCCGGCCTCGGGTGCCACCGCGACCGGTGCTCGGGTCGCCGGCGGCACCAGACCCGTTGGCTCCGGTGGCTCCGGTGGACCCCGTGGCCCCGCCGGCGCGGCCGGACCCGGTCGACCCACCGGGGCTGTTCTGCTCGCCGTGTCCGTTGCCGCCCTTGTCGACGGGGTCCGCGTGGACGATGATCCCGCGGCCGTTGCAGTGCTCGCAGGTCTCCCCGAAGACCTCGATGAGGCCGGAGCCGACGCGTTTGCGGGTCATCTGCACCAGCCCCAGCGAGGTCACCTCGGCGACCTGGTGCTTGGTGCGGTCCCGACCGAGGCACTCGAGGAGGCGCCGCACGACGAGGTCACGGTTGGACTCGAGGACCATGTCGATGAAGTCGACGACGATGATGCCGCCGATGTCGCGCAGCCGGAGCTGGCGGACGATCTCCTCGGCCGCTTCGATGTTGTTCTTCGTCACCGTCTCCTCGAGGTTGCCCCCCGAGCCGATGAACTTCCCGGTGTTGACGTCGACCACCGTCATCGCCTCGGTGCGGTCGATGACGAGGGAGCCGCCGGAGGGCAGCCAGACCTTGCGGTCCATCGCCTTGGCGATCTGCTCGTCGATCCGGTAGTGGGTGAAGAGGTCCTCCTCACTGGTCCACCGGGTGACGCGCTCGGCGAGGTCCGGTGCGACGGTGCTGACGTACTCCGAGACCTCGTCCCAGGCCTGCTGGCCGGCGACGACGAGCGAGGTGAAGTCCTCGTTGAAGACATCGCGGATGACCCGGACCGTCAGGTCCGGCTCGCCGTGGAGGAGCAGCGGCGCGCTGCCGCTCTTGCCCTTGCCCTTGCCCGAGCCCGAGGAGTCGGCCTTGGCCGTGATCTGCTCCCAGGTGCCCGTGAGGCGCTCGACGTCCGCGCGCAGCTCCTCCTCGGTGGCGCCTTCGGCAGCGGTCCGGACGATGACGCCGGCCGACTCCGGGACGACCTCCTTGAGGATCTTCTTGAGCCGGGCCCGCTCGGTGTCGGGCAGCTTGCGGGAGATGCCGGTCATCGAGCTGTCGGGCACGTAGACCAGGTAGCGACCCGGCAGGGAGATCTGCGAGGTCAGCCGCGCCCCCTTGTGCCCGATCGGGTCCTTGGTCACCTGGACGAGGACGCTCTCGCCGGACGATAACGCGTTCTCGATCCGCTTCGGCTGGTTGTTCTCCATGCCGGCCGCGTCCCAGTTGACCTCACCGGCGTAGAGGACGGCGTTGCGGCCCTTGCCGATGTCGACGAACGCGGCCTCCATCGACGGAAGGACGTTCTGGACCCGGCCGAGGTAGATGTTGCCGGCCATCGAGACATTGGTCTCGCGGGAGATGTAATGCTCCACGAGGACGCCGTCCTCGAGGACGCCGATCTGGGTGCGGTCGCCCTTGGTCCGCACGACCATGACCCGTTCGACGCTCTCGCGTCGGGCGAGGAACTCCGCCTCGGTGATGACGGTCCGACGGCGGCCGGCCTCCCGGCCCTCGCGGCGGCGCTGTTTCTTGGCCTCGAGCCGGGTCGAGCCTTTCAGGCCGGTGACCTCGTCGCTCCGCTCACGCTCGCGCCGCGGCTCGCGCACGCGGGTGACGACACCAGGGGCGTCGTCGCTGTCGCCGGACGAGCCGCTACGACGACGGCGGCGAGTGCGGCGGCGGGTGCCTCCCTCAGCGTCGTTGTCCTCCGCGGTCTCCGGGTCATCCCCGCTGTCCGAGTCAGGGTCCGGCTCGTCGACGTCCTGGTCCACTGCCGTGCCCGAGCCCCTACGGCCACCTCGACCACCCGACTGGGCGCCGCTGGTGTCCTCGTCGGCCGAGTCGGAGTCACCGGCCCGGCCGCGACGTCCCTTGCCTCCGCGGCGACGACGCCGACGGGGACCGTCCGGCTCCTCGCTCTCCGAGGAGTCGTCCTCCGGCACCTCATCGGTGTCGCGGGAGTCGTCGGGCTTGTCCGTGTCGTCGGTGCCCGTTTCGCCGGTGTCGGCGCGGTCTGCGGCGCGGTCGTCCACAACGGCAGCACGGTTGCCACCGCGCCGGCGCCGGGAACGGCCCGGGGACCGGTCGTCGTCCGGCTCGCTCCGGGCGTCGCCTGCGGCCACCTCAACCAGCTCATCCTCGTCGGGCTCACCCTCGACCTCCGCGCCCGTTCCCGCGACCTCAGGGGCGGCAGCGGGCGCGACGGCGCGTCGCGAGATGGTGGGAGCGGGAGCCTGGAACACCACGCCGAAGGCAGGAGCGACGGTGCCGTCGGTGCTCTCGGTGCTCTCGGTGCCATCGGTGGGGATCGCCGCCTGACCCTGGGGATGGGTGAGGTCGTCCCTCGGGTCGTCCGGGGAACCAGTCGCCGGACCAGCAGGCGAAGCGGTCGGGGCAGGAGCCGATGCGGCAGCGGGAGCGGAAGCCGCCCGCGTGGAGGCCCGGCTGCGCCTCGCCCGCCCGGCGGGCGCGGGCGCGTCTGGGGCGGCGTCGCTCTGTGGGGCGGCGTCGGCGGCGACGCCGGTGTCGCTCTGTGGGGCGGCGTCGGCGGCGGCGGCGGTGTCGTTGTCGGCGGCCGCCTGGAAGCGGGTCGAGGGGTCGTCCTCGCCAGCAGTCGAGGGGTCATCAGCGCCAGCGGTTGGCTGGGCGAGGTCTGCCGATCCCGCGGCAGGTGCCGCCTCGGGAGCCGCCACGGGTGCGGTCGCCTTGCGGCTTGCCCGCTTGCGGGCGGCCTTCTTGGCGGGGACCGGACCGGACTCCTCGGCGGGGGCTCCGACGTCCGGGTCGCCGGCATACGGGGCCGTGCCACCCGGTGCGGCGGCGGCCGCCGACTCGTCCGTCGAAGCTGCGGCCGCCGACTCGTCCGTCGAAGCTGCGGCCGTCGACTCGTCGGCCGAAGCCGCAGCGGCCGACTTCCGGGTGACCCGCTTGCGGGCCGTCTTCTGAGCCGTCTTGCGGGGGGCTCGCGTCCCGGGTCCGGCCGCCCCGGCGGCCCCCGCGACCTCGATGCTCGGCGCGCTCTCGACGGGGCTCGTGGTCATGCCCTCGACCGACTCGCCGGTCAAGGTGGGGGTGGGGTCATCTGTGGACGCCATCTGGCGTTCCTCTCCGTCCACGCGTTGATGACCCACACCCGGCCCTTCGGCCATCGTCCCCGCGCTGGCGGTCACGTCGTCACCTCCGCGGACGCGGCGGGACGGAAGTCGTCTTGCTACAGCGGAGTCGGCTCGCGGTGTGCGCGGCACCGGCTCAGCTGCCGTCGGCGCTCTGGTCGGCAGCCAGTGGATCAGCCACCCTCGCGGTTGCGTCCTGCAGCGGACCTTGGGCCAGCCGGGTCACCAGGGGAGGTGTCGGCGGCTCCAGATCGGCGACCGCACGCAGCGCGGTCAGAATGTCGTCGGGGCGTACGGCCGGTGTGGTGTGCCGTACGACCGCTCGCAGTATCGCACACCTGCCTGTGCCCGCCGGCACGGCCTGCGGCACGGCGGTCGTGACCGTCTCGGCTCGGGCGGCCTCCAGCGACACCACGGCCGAGCGCACGTCGAACGTCCTCGGCCCCGTCTTGAACGTCCTCGTCACCTCGACCCGATCCGCGGCGAGGAAGCGCGCCGCCACCTCCTCGAGCCGCTCGAGCGCCACGTCACGAAAGGCGAGTACCCAGTCACTGGCCTGGAGCCGGTCCGCGAGCGCGCCGGCCCGGGCCTCGACGACCTCGATGATGTCCAGCCCGTCGGGCAGGGCCTCGTCGAGGGCCCCGCGGACGGCGTCGGGGTCGACCCGTTCGGTCACCGAGATCTCGAAGTACTCGCTCTCGCTCGCCGTGCCGGTCGGCGCCGCGTTGGCGTAGGAGATCTTCGGGTGTGGATGGAAGCCTGCGCTGAACGCCATGGGCACGTCGGCCCGGCGCAGGGCCCGCTCGAGCGCGCGCTGGAAGTCCCGCGTCGAGGAGAACCGCAGCCGCCCGCGCTTGGCGTACCGCACCCGCAGTTTCTGCACCGCAGGGTCCGGGGTGGGTCCCTCGGGAACGCGTCGGGCCATGGCCGGCAAGGTTACGCGAGGCGCAGGCCGGCCCGCTCAGGCCGACGGAGGTCGCGCCGCCCTGCGCTGCGCGCTGGCCTTGCGGATCATCTCCCGGCGCTCCTCGTCCTCGACCCTCGTCGCCTCCTCGAGGGTCGGTGCGGTGCCGCCGAGGCGAGCCGGAAGGTACGTGAGGTCCGGGCCGGTCAGCGCTTCGTAGCCGTCCTGCAGCGTTTGCAGCATCGCCTCCATCACGTCGTGGATCCGCGTGGTCGCCTCGTCGACGCTCTCGCCGGGGGCGATGTGGATCGGCTCGCCGATGCTGATGTGGATCGGCACGTTGGTCCGGCCCAGGTGCCTCGGGTGGCCCTTGGTCCAGACCCGCTGTGAGCCCCAGATCACCGTGGGAACCATGGGGACGCCTGCCTCCTTCGCCATCCGGGCGGCGCCGTTCTTGAACTGCTTGAGCTCGAACGAGCGCGAGATCGTCGCCTCCGGGAAGACGCCGACGATCTGCCCCGCGCGCAGGTCGCGCACCGCATGCGCGTAGGAGGTGGCGCCCGCCGACCGGTCGACGGGGATGTGCCGCATGCCCCGCATGAGCGGCCCGCTGATCCGATGGGTGAAGACCGAGTCCTTGGCCATGAAGCGGACCAGGCGCTTCGACGGTGCCGCCGCCAGCCCGGCATACGTGAAGTCCAGATATCCCGTGTGGTTGATGACCATGACCGCACCGCCCCTGCCCGGGACGTTCTCCGTGCCGGTCATCGTGAACTTCAGGCCCTGGAGGGCGAAGACGCCGCGGGCTGCGGCGACGACGGACGAGTACACCGGCTCCATGGGCGACAACCTACGGGACTGCAGCAGTCGGGCGCGACGACCGCGACACCGCTCGATGGAGCTGGTCGTCGGCCACCGCCGTGACCTGGCACGTCGACGACGCCTGAAGGGGCTGGAGCCGACAGCCGGCAGACGAATCCGGTTGGAGGGCGCTGCCACCGGTCTGGGAGGATCACCCGCATGACCACCGACTCCCCCGTCCGCGCCACACGCATCCCGGAGAGACCGTCCGTCGACGGCCTCGAGGAGAAGTGGGCGCGGGTATGGAGGGAGCAGGGCACCTACACCTTCGACCGCGAGGGCGCTCTCGCCCGCGGTCGCGAGGGGATCTGGGCGATCGACACGCCGCCGCCCACCGCGAGCGGCTCGCTGCACATCGGCCATGTCTTCGGCTATGCGCAGGCCGACTGCATCGCCCGCTACAAGCGGATGGCCGGCCTCGAGGTGTTCTACCCCATCGGGTGGGACGACAACGGCCTGCCGACGGAGAAGCGGGTCCAGAACTACTACGGCGTGCGCGGCGACGCGACCCTCCCCTACGTCGAGGGCTTCACGCCGTCGCAGAACGGTGGCGAGGGCAGGTCCACCAAGGCGGGTGACCAGCAGCCGGTCAGCCGCCGCAACTTCATCGAGCTGTGCGACGTCCTCACCGTCAAGGACGAGGTGACCTTCGAGGAGACCTTCCGACATCTCGGCCTCTCCGTCGACTGGGACATCACCTACCGCACCATCGACGACCGCTCCCGGGCGGTGTCCCAGGCGTTCTTCCTGCGCAACCTCGCCCGCGGTGAGGCATACCAGGCCGAGGCCCCCGGCCTCTGGGACGTCACCTTCCAGACGGCGGTGGCCCAGGCCGAGCTCGAGGCCCGCGACTACCCAGGTGCCTACCACCGGGTTCGGTTCCATCTCCCCGGCAACGCCGAAGGCGCAGACGCCGCAGGCGTCGTCATCGAGACGACCCGGCCCGAGCTCCTGCCGGCGTGCGTCGCGCTCATCGCCCACCCTGACGACGAGCGGTATGCCGGGCTGTTCGGCACCACGGTCACCTCGCCCGTGTTCGGGGTTGAGCTGCCGGTCGTCGCCCACCCTCTCGCGGAGATGGACAAGGGCACGGGCATCGCCATGTGCTGCACCTTCGGTGACCTCACCGACGTCCAGTGGTGGCGTGAGCTCCAGCTGCCGACCCGCTCGGTCATCACCCGCGACGGGCGGATCCAGGCCGAGACGCCGCAGTGGGTCGGCTCCGACAGCGGGCGCCTACTCTTCGACGAGATGGCGGGGAAGACGACGTTCGCGGCGCGGACGGCGGTCGTCGACGCCCTGCGGGAGTCCGGTGACCTGGACGGCGAGCCGACGCCGACGCAGCGCAAGGCGAACTTCTACGAGCGGGGTGAGAAGCCGCTCGAGATCGTCACGTCGCGGCAGTGGTACATCCGCAACGGTGGCCGCGACGAGACCATCCGTGCCGCGATGATCGAGCGGGGGCGCGAGCTCGCCTTCTACCCCGCCTTCATGCGATCGCGCTACGAGAACTGGGTCGGCGGCCTGAACGGCGACTGGCTGATCAGCCGCCAGCGGTTCTTCGGGGTGCCAATCCCGGTCTGGTACCCCGTCACCGACCATGGCGAGGTGAACCACGACCACCCCATCGTCCCGCAGGAGTCCGCGCTCCCGGTCGACCCCGTCGCCGAGGCTCCGGAGGGCTTCGAGGAGTCGCAGCGCGACCAGCCGGGCGGGTTCACCGGCGACCCGGACGTCATGGACACCTGGGCGACGTCCTCGGTATCGCCGCAGATCGCCGCCGGGTGGCTCGACGACCCGGAGCTGTTTGCCGCCGTCTTCCCCATGGACCAACGGCCACAAGGCCACGACATCATCCGGACCTGGCTCTTCGCGACCGTGGTCCGCGCGCACTACGAGCATGGGTGCCTGCCGTGGCGCAACGCGACGCTCAACGGCTGGATTCTCGACCCTGACCGCAAGAAGATGAGCAAGTCCAGGGGCAACGCCACGACGCCGATGGGCATGCTCGTCGAGCACGGCACCGACGCGGTGC